>Ga0307414_10000059_pt1 | contig 112136 bp, 103 predicted proteins | sample DK1Ometagenome_FD_203804 | JGI IMG/M metagenome (GOLD analysis project Ga0307414, IMG submission 203804) | Maize rhizosphere microbial communities from greenhouse at UC Davis, California, United States - DK15-O-3 | ecosystem: Host-associated > Plants > Roots > Rhizosphere > Soil | place: USA...
CCTAAGATTAGTGAAATTAAAGAATCAATGGGCAAACATTTCAGCTCAGCGATTACCAGTCATTCACTTGTTTTATATGGTGATTGTCAGATCGTAAATTGTGAAAACCTGGTAGAGATTCTTTAAGCGAATATTTTCTTATACACAGGTTTTCGATAAGCAAATTGTAAATAAAGAAAGGGGTATAAAACAATTGACAAAAGGCCAAAAGGAGCTGTATATTTAATTTCATCCCGAATCAAACTCCCCTTCTGCATGTTAATGACCCGATGGGTATGTCTCCAGGATTTCAAAAAGAAGGGGAGCTTAATCCCTTCATCCACAAATACAAATTCTTCAGAAGTCGTCTTTGCTTCCACTATTTTGCTGGTCCAGGTTTGACTAAAAATCAGAAAATCAATCTTCATGCTGACGAAATCATTTTTTGCAGAACCGTCAAACCTAAGCAACTTAACGGGCGGAAATGGAGGGCTTAACTTCTCAAATAAGCCGATATTAAAACCATTTTTTACAGAAATATAATCCTGATCGACCGGGGTGGAAATGGATAGTTTCATATGATTATAATTTGTCTTTTAAGGCCATATAGTCTATCCCGAACTTGATTCGGGAGAATCTCGCATGAAATATAATCATCCCAGTGTGTGACTTTTGAGTCATGCTTGATTTCATGCGTTTATAATTTCTTTTTACTGCTCACAAAGACTCGCCCGGATCTTCATTTACCGTTCATACAGGCTTGATTTCATCGCTTCAAAAACTTATCACAAATAGCAGGAATAAGATCAGCCAGATCAACTCCATGAAATGCCAATAAGTGGTAAACAGTCGAATTCTCATCTTTTCGTATGGATTTGTCAACCATAAAGATCAGGCCACTGCCGACCATACCCAAATACAGCAAAGTCTCGTATGGGTGAAGTTGCTCCAAACGCTGAAACCAACTCCGCTTTTTATTGGTTGTATGCATTACATTTGCAAAACATATTCAAGAGCCATAGGTTCAATAGTTAGCCACTTGAAAGAAAGTTTTAATTAATAAGGGTAAAATATGCATTAGCGTAACTAATTCATAATCCAGATTAAATCCAGAAACTGTTAACTTTAGCCTCCCAATTTCTCTCCAAAACAGCTACCCATTGGATCGCAAATCATTCCTTTCCATTTATCAAACAGATGCTATTTTCCAAACTTTAGTCCACGGGATTACATTGGGTCAAAAGCTGAATCATCAGCTAAAAGGACTCTCGGGAAGTTTGGATATGGTACTACTAGCCTCTTTGTATGAAGTCAAAGGAGGTATTCATCTATTAATAGCCCAGGATAAAGAGGAAGCAGCATATCTCAATTCAGATCTTCAAAATTTGCTCCAAACGGAAGAGCATATGGTCTTTCCTTCGAGCTACAAGCGTGCTTATCAATTTGAAGAAGTGGATAACGCAAATGTGCTGATCAGATCAGAGATATTAAACCTGATCCTTGAGGACAAGAAAAGATCCAGAATCGTAATTACTTATCCTGAAGCACTGTATGAGCGCGTAATCAACAAACGCTCCCTAAAGGAGAATACATTTGTAGCGCGAACAGGGGAACAGGTGGACATGGAATTCGTAGCGGATTTGCTGACAAGCTATGATTTTGAGCGAACAGAGTTTGTATATGAGCCGGGGCAGTTTGCGATTCGGGGCGGTATATTAGATGTCTTCTCCTTTTCTAATGAGAATCCTTATCGGCTGGAGCTTTTCGGAAAAGAAATCGAAAGTATTAGGACTTTTGATGCCGAAAGCCAGTTGTCAATCGCAAAGGTGGACCAGATTTCACTGATCCCCAATGTGCAGACTAAACTGCTACAGGAAGTCCGACAATCGTTATTGAGCTTCCTTCCTGAGGAGACTACAATTTGGATCAAAGACTATCAGCTGACAATAGATGTGATGGATGAGTGTTTTCATAAGGCAGAAATGGCTTTTGATCAAATCATCCGTAAGACAAATAATACTAAAACCGTCTTAAGTCCTTCGGATTTATTTGACAAGGGTAATGACTTTGCGCAGCTAAGCACAAATTTTACCAGAGTAGAATTTGGAAGGCAATTCTATCTGAAAAACGCCAAACAATATAGTTGGGATAGCCAGCCTCAGGCCTCTTTCAATAAGAATTTTGATCTTCTCGTAGCGCAACTCGCCGAAAATGAAAAGAAGGGATATGTCAATATTATCACTGCTGAAAATGCAAAGCAAATAGACCGTTTATCGGGGATATTCCAGGAACTGGACCCGACATTACAAGTACAAAGCTTGTTACTTAGTCTTCGGGAGGGTTTTGAAGATCGACAATCCAAGATCGCCTGCTTCACAGATCATCAACTGTTTGAGCGGTTTCACCGATATAAGTCCAAGAATAAGGCGAGTAAATCCAAAGCACTTACGATCAAAGAACTAAAGGCACTTCACCCGGGTGATTACATTGTGCATGTGGATTATGGTGTGGGCCGATTTGCTGGATTAGAGAAAGTGGAAGTGGCAGGGAAGATGCAAGAAGCCGTCAGGTTGATCTTCAGAGACGATGATTTGCTTTATGTCAACATCCACTCGTTACACAAGATATCCAAATTTTCGGGTCAGGAAGGCACAGTTCCTTCAATGTCAAAACTGGGATCTCCGGACTGGGAAAACAAAAAGAAACGGGCCAAGAAGCAAGTAAAAGACATTGCCAAAGACCTGATCGAACTGTATGCCAAAAGGAGGTCTGCTTCAGGTTTTGCCTTTAATAAGGACTCTGTCCTGCAAATAGAGCTTGAGTCCTCATTCATCTATGAAGATACACCCGATCAGGCCATCGCCACGCAGGATGTGAAAAACGATATGGAGAAAACCTACCCGATGGACCGCCTGGTCTGTGGGGATGTAGGATTTGGCAAAACGGAAGTAGCGATCCGTGCAGCATTTAAAGCTGTAAATGATCGTAAGCAGGTCGCTATATTGGTTCCAACAACGATTCTGGCGATGCAACATTATCAGACTTTCAAAGAGCGTCTGGAAAATTTCCCGGTCAAAGTAGACTACATCAACCGGTTTCGCTCGGCCAAAGAAATCCGTGAAATTGCCGAACAGGTGAAGTCCGGTGAAATAGATATTCTGGTAGGCACACACCGGATTGTAAACAAGGACATGGTGTTTAAAGATCTTGGTCTGTTGATCATAGATGAGGAGCAGAAATTCGGAGTGAAAGTGAAGGACCAGCTTAAGAATTTGCGTGTGAATGTCGACGTGCTGACTTTGACAGCGACGCCAATTCCCCGTACGCTGCACTTCTCACTAATGGGCGCAAGGGATCTCTCAGTTATCGCTACTCCTCCACCAAACAGGCAGCCAGTCACTACTGAGGTACAGACATTCCAAGAAGAAGTCATCCGCGATGCAGTGTCTTATGAATTACGACGGGGCGGGCAGGTGTTTTTTGTGCACAACCGGGTGGGTGAGATTGACTCTATTGCCAACCTCATCATGAAGCTTGTTCCGGATGCACGTGTGGCTGGAGCACATGGTCAGATGGATGGCAAAAAATTAGAAAAAATCATGGTTGATTTCATTAATCATGAGTACGACGTACTGGTCTCTACCAATATAATCGAATCAGGGCTGGATATTCCGAATGCGAACACCATCATTATCAATAGGGCCCATATGTTTGGACTGAGTGATCTGCATCAGATGCGGGGAAGAGTGGGACGAAGCAACAAGAAGGCTTTTTGTTACCTTTTGACCAGCCCAATGTCCGGATTGACGGCAGATGCTCGGAAGCGGCTTCAGACATTGGAAGAATTTTCTGATTTAGGTGATGGATTTAAGGTGGCCATGAAGGATCTGGATATCCGTGGTGCAGGGAATCTCCTCGGAGCTGAGCAAAGTGGATTCATCACAGATTTGGGTTTTGAAATGTACCATAAGATATTGGATGAGGCGGTTCAGGAACTTAAGGAGAATGAATTTGCGGCTTTGTTTGAGGAGGATTTGGCAGAAAAAGTAAAGGTGTTGGTTCAGGATTGTACCATCGAAACAGATTTGGAATTATTGATTCCAGAGGGATATGTAGGGAATATCAGTGAGCGATTGGGCCTTTATTCCAAATTAGATGCGATCAAAAATGAGGAGGAACTGGGCAAATTTGCATCCATGCTCCTGGATAGATTTGGTCCGCTTCCCGAGTCTGTGGAGGACTTGATGGAGACGGTTAGATTACGTTGGAAAGCAGAAAAATTGGGTATCGAGAAACTCGTATTGAAAGGAAATCAGATGAAATGTTATTTGTTACCTTCGGAAAGAGATGATTTCTATTCATCAGATATATTTCAGAAAGTCATGCGGTTTGCGCAACAGAACAATAAAAATTGTAAAATAAAAGAAAATAAAAATCGTTTGATTCTTACAATATCAACTATTAGCTCAATTTCTAAGGCACAAATCAAGTTAAAAGAGATGAATGAGGCCTAATTATTAAAATATTTAATGGCATAAATATTGCAGATTTGCCTACCGATTTTGTTGATTCTTTAGAATTTTGACCATTTTTGGTGAAAATGAAAACATGGGCTTCATCCAAAATCGTTGCAAGTGCCTTACAATGCAATTATATTAGCACATTGAAAAAGACTATAAACAATCATAATATGCGTCTGAGCAACAAATCATGGGGGATGTGGATAGCGGCTTTTGCGATAATAGGCAGCTCGATTTTGACCTCTTGTAATAAAAGTCCAGGCTATGGTAGGAGAACGGCCAATAAGCCAGGCAAGAAAAGTGCTACTACGGGAGCTGAATTCAATTTTGATGAAAACGATACGACCCAATTTTTTGTAGCTAAAAATGCTGAGCAAATTCCTGGACCTAACTTGAAGTTTATCCAGGGAGGTAGAGCGGTACTCGGTTCGCAAGAAGAAGATGTGATGGCATTCCGTGACAACTTAGAGCGTACTGTAACGCTTGCAAACTTCTACTTGGACGAAACAGAAATTACCAATAATGACTTTAAAGAATTTCTGTTTGCCATGAAGGCAAAAGTCAGTGCAGATTCTGTATTGAAACTAGAGCCTTCGGAAAAAGTATGGGATGGGGCGATGTCTTTCAACGACATGTACCAATCTTACTACTTCAGATTTCCAGGCTTTAACTTCTACCCGGTAGCTGGAGTATCTTGGGTACAAGCAAATACCTATGCGAAGTGGAGAACAGAATATGTACAGGAAATTATTCGGGAAGATAGAGGGTTAGATTCTACATTTTCCAAAGCCCAGCTTGTGGAGCGAGGTGTAGCACTGGCCGATTATAGACTTCCGTCTGAAGCGGAATGGGAATATGCTGCTAAAGCAATGATCGGTACACAGTATCTTGACGAAAATCAGGAATATGGCCGAATCTACCCTTGGGATGGCAGAGGTGTTCGTAATCCATACAATGTGAAGCGAAAAAGCAATCAGGGGGATTTCTTGGCTAACTTCAAAAGAGGCCGGGGTGATTATGGCGGTATCTCTGGTGGACAACGAAATGATGGAGACATTATCCCTACAAACGTCTATGATATGCCACCAAATGATTTTGGTCTGTATCATATGGCAGGTAACATGAACGAGTGGGTACAGGATATTTATCGTCCGTTATCGTACCAGGATTTTGATGACCTCAACCCAGTCAGAAAAGAATCATCGATGGACGGTGATGAAGCCGTCGAAAATTCTATGCTTACAGATGAGCTTAGAGTCTACAAAGGAGGATCCTGGAGAGATGTCACGTATTGGCTAGCTCCGGGTACCAGAAGATTTATGCATCAAGATTCTGCTACCAACGACATCGGTTTTAGATGTGCTATGATTTCCATTGGAGAAAAAGGGAAGTAAGGGACTTTCAGATTATTCGGGATGAGATGCTATTTGTCATATTGTCTTGGCTTTACTGATGGAAGGAGAGGAGACCATAGACCGAAGATGTCCTGATCTCAGTGTTTTTCAGAATACGACATATATTTGTTTTTTAACTGGCAGAAAAAAGCGGATATTCACAATAATTTATATTATCAGAAGCCTCACCAATTTTTTGGTGGGGCTTTTTTACGGTGAAGAAGAAAAAGGGAGACACAGTGAAATCAATCTCATTGTTCCCTACTTGCCAGCAGACAGGAGTGCACAGATCCGCTTTGCTATAGATTGACTTCAGACATCTGCAGGGGAGTTAATATTGGTGGCGCAGGAGATCGAACTCATTTTATTTTACATCCACAATTTTTTTGGACGATGATATTTTCACATAAATAATAGTTAACTTCAATACTAACTATCTGACATTTAACTTTTTAATTGTAGTTCTAATGGAGAGTAGAAATGGATTTTTAAAGATGTCGCGTGACGAATTCAAAACATATATTCGCGAAACCCGAATTGCCAGAACCATTTTATGTATTCAACAACATCATACTTGGAATCCTGATTACTCTCATTTCAATGGGAGTAACCACTTTGAACGTCAATTGGCAATGAGAAATCACCACGTCAGTATCAATGGATGGCAAGATATCGGGCAGCATTTTACGGTTTTTCCAGATGGGACGATTTTAACCGGAAGATCGTTGGAGAAAACCCCTGCCTGTATTTTTGGAAACAATGCTAACTCCATCTGTTTGGAACATTTTGGGAATTTTGATAAAAATGAAGATCAGATGACCACTGATCAGCGACTTACTATCATCAAGATTACAGCTTGGTTATGTGAAAAATTTAACCTTCCTGTCAACCCATTTAGTATTGTATATCATCATTGGTTTGATCTGGGAACTGGTGAGCGGAATAATGGAACGGGGAACAACAAGTCCTGCCCTGGATCAGATTTCTTTGGGGGAAATAGTGTTGAAAGTTGTTTAAGTAATTTCTTGCCACTTGTAGTACAGGAAATTGGCACAGCTACACAGGTTACACCAAGCATTTCTTCTATTTTGAAGTATGCGGTGGTAACTGCGCCAATTCTAAATATCCGTGTATCCCCTAGTAGTTCTTCAGCAAAAGCTCCGGACCGTAAATCAGCACGATTGGGAGCAATTTTAAGAGTATATGATGTTGCCGGAGGTTGGTTGAAAATCTCCAATAGCCAATCCCATTGGATCTACGGGCGATACACATCCGAGGTCACAAGAGCAACTGTTTCAGTCGATGCATTGCGGTTAAGAAGCGGTCCCGGATCAGAATATTCTATTGTTGGGTCACTTCCCAAATCAGAAGAAGTATTTATTTCTCAAGAAGTTAACGGGTGGTGCAAATTAGCTATGGAGGATAAATGGTTGAGCAAACAGTTTTTAGATTTTTAAATCTGCATCTAAAAACCTAAACCTGTAGAAGAAGTACGCTTTATCCGTTGATAATCCCACTTAAATCGGCTGGCGAATATGCCACAGATTTCAATGTCTTAAGATCTCCTTCACGAAAAACAAGGTAAAGATCTCCTTCTTGCTGATAGAAGGATTTTGTTCCTTTCGCTTCATAATGTGCAACAGTAGCCTTTGCCTCACCCTCAGATTTACAGGCTTTGCTCATATTGGAGCGCTGTACCTCATCAAAAAGAGCCTTAAACTTTTCGCCCAATCCAAACTCAAGAACTGCACCGGAAAGCACATATTGCAGATCACACAATGCATCGGCTATTTCTATGATGTCTTTATTGTCGATTGCCTCTTGCAGCTCCTTCAGCTCTTCAGCCAACAGCGAAACACGCAGGTCACAGCGCGACTTCTCAGGAATAGTGGGTGAAGGTAATACCGGGTGTTTAAATGTTTCGTGGAATAGGGCAACTGAAGTAAGGGACTTTGGATCTTGCATGTTTGAAATAAATGATTGTTCGAAATAAATGAAAAAGACCGGAAATTCCGGCCTTTTTATGAAGAGATTTAGGTTCGGTGCTTTTATCTGCTCTAGTTATGATAGCTGTTTTGAATCGCTAAACTTGGAGGACTTTGGATAGTCATCAGTGGACGACTATCATCCGCTACAAATGGCTTCCCAGGCACCTTTACCCTACAAGTAAAAGAGGATAATCAATAAATTTTACATGGAAGCGGCTGCAAATCGTTCTGCCACTGTGTTCCAATTGAGTACGTTCCAAAATGCAGAAACATATTCTGGACGTTTGTTTTGATACTTCAAATAATAAGCGTGTTCCCATACATCTAATCCCAATAAAGGTGTGCCTTTGAAATCAGAGATATCCATCAGAGGATTATCCTGATTGGGAGTGGAGCCTATCGCCAGTTTTTTATCTTCACCTACCACTAGCCAAGCCCAACCTGAACCGAATCTAGTTTTAGCAGCATCTTCAAATTCGGTCACAAACACATCATAGCTACCAAACGAGGAATCAATTGCGGCAGCAAGCTCTCCAGTGGGTTTACCACCTCCATCCGGAGACATGATTTTCCAGAAGAGTTCATGATTATAATGACCACCACCATTATTACGCATGGTTGTAGAATATTTGGAAATATTGTTAAGAACCTCTTCCAACGGCTTGTTGGTGTCTACTTTCTCTTCTTCCACAGCAGTTTTCAATTTGGAAGCATATCCAGCAGCATGCTTGGTATAGTGAATTTCCATGGTTTCCGCATCGATATTTGGAGCAAGTGCAGCATAATCGTAAGCGAGGGGAGTCTGTGTGAAACTAGTCGCCAAAATAGCTTTTTGGTCTCCTTTAGAATCGTTGGCACAGGCAGTTAATACTCCAGTGCCTACCAAACCCATGGCTATGCTAGCCTTGGAAGTGTTAGCCATAAAAGTTCTTCGGGATATTAGGGTTTCCAGTGGTTTCATGATTATAATTCGGTTTAGTATGAAGGATTATATTCTAAACAAAGTTGAAACTAAGCATTATCTGCCGATTTTGAAATTCACTGTCAGACAATAAGTCTGATTTTATGACAAGTTGCTTAAGTTTGCATTGTATACTTGGCTTGGATGAGTTTTTGCCTCATCTTCAAAACAGTTTTCCATGGAACTAACATTTTACAAATATCAGGGCACCGGAAACGATTTCGTCATGATTGATGACAGGACAAATCAAATCGATACTTCCGATCTGGAGTTGGTCAGCTATCTCTGCGACCGAAAATTTGGTGTGGGTGCTGACGGTTTGATCCTCATCAGAAATCATGCAGCATTTGATTTTGAGATGGTATATTTCAATGCAGATGGGAGTCAGAGCATGTGTGGCAATGGAGCGAGGTGTGCAGTAGCATTTGCAGCTTTCTTGGAAATAATAGAAGCTAAGGCCTCTTTTTTGGCTATTGATGGCAAACATGAAGCGGAAATTAAAGATGGTTTGGTACACTTACGAATGGGAGATGTGCCTGGAATAGTAATGCAAGAGTCTGATTATTTTGTAAATACAGGTTCTCCGCACCACATTAGGTTTGTACAGAATGTGGAAAATTATCCTGTCTTTGAGGAAGGTAAAAGAATCCGTTATGACTCCATTTATTCACCTTCAGGCACTAATGCAAACTTTGTACAAGTGCTCAGTGATGATGAAATATATGTGCGTACATATGAAAGGGGAGTGGAAGATGAAACCTTGTCCTGTGGAACGGGAGTTACTGCTGCGGCAATCGCTTATGCTGCAGGCAAAAATCAACCTACTGTAAAAATCCAGACTCTTGGCGGGGAATTGGGAGTCAAGTTTGAAGAGAAAATAGAAGGAGGATTCGCTAATGTTTGGTTGATTGGCCCTGCTAAACAGGTTTTCTCTGGTAAAATAAAAATATAACGAAGCAGGATTACGTGAGTTTACTCGCTTGGTTTAATTATCAATTGTAACAAAAAGGGTTTAATTTTAGAACCCAAAAAAGATCAGAAAGAGCTAACATGTTAGATATTATAGCAAAAGGACTTGCCAAAGTGTTTGGAACCAAGTCCGACAGGGATATTAAGGAATTATCGCCGGTTGTAAAGGACATCAACGAGGTGTTTTCATCATTGAAAAGCCTAACCGATGATCAGTTGCGTGGCAAAACCGCTGAAATTAAAGCTGAGATTAATGTACATCTCAAGGAATTTGATGATAAAATCGCAGCAATCAAAGGGAAAGTAGATGAGTTGCCAGCGACTGCAATTCACGAAAAGGATCAGCTGTTTAATCAAATAGATCAGATCGAGAAGGACCGAAATGTGGCGCTTGAAGTTGTATTAGAGCGGATATTACCTACTGCTTTTGCTATTGTAAAAGAGACAGCCCGACGGTTCAAGGAAGTAGGACAGTTGAAAGTGCAGGCGACTGTGCATGATAGGACGCTAGCTTCCTCGAAGCCACATATCCAAATCGAGGGAGATGAAGCCATCTGGCACAACAAATGGCAAGCCGCAGGAACAGAAGTAGTGTGGGACATGGTTCACTATGACGTTCAGCTGATCGGCGGAATGGTGCTTCATAAGGGTAAAATTGCCGAAATGGCCACGGGGGAAGGTAAGACATTGGTATCTACACTGCCAGCGTTCCTTAATGCACTTGCAGGGCGTGGTGTCCATATCGTCACTGTCAATGATTATCTCGCTAAGCGTGACTCCGAATGGAATGCACCACTTTTTGAATTCCATGGATTGACAGTTGATTGTATAGATAAATATCAGCCTAACTCAGCAGGTCGGAAAAGAGCGTACGCATCGGATATCATTTATGGTACAAACAATGAATTCGGCTTTGATTATCTACGGGATAACATGGCGCGTGAAGCGGGTGACCTGGTACAAGGAAAGCACCACTTTGCAATGATTGATGAGGTCGATTCTGTCCTGATTGATGATGCGCGTACGCCATTGATTATCTCTGGGCCTGTTCCGAAGGGAGACGTCCATGAGTTCGAGGATATGAAGCCACGGGTAGCTACGTTGGTAGATGAGCAGCGTAAGTTGGTACAGGGCTACCTTTCAACTGCTAAAAAACAAATAGCAGATGGTAATGAAAAAGAAGGTGGCCTGGCGTTGTTCAGAGCGTTCAGAGGCATGCCAAAGTATAAGCCCTTGATTAAATACCTATCAGAACCTGGAATCAGGGTTATACTTCAGAAGACAGAGAATCATTACCTTCAGGATAATAAGCGCCAGATGCCAGAGGCAGACGAGCCGTTATTGTTTACCATTGATGAGAAAACAAATGTAGTGGACTTGACCGATCGGGGAATCGAGACCATGACCACAAAGAATGAGAATCCTGAGTTTTTTATTCTACCTGATATTGGGGTGGTAATCGCAGAGCTCGAAAAAGATGAAAGTATAGAAGATAAGGAAAAACTGATCCGTAAGGAAGAAGTCATTAAGGACTATGGTGTAAAAGCACAGCGTATTCATACGGTGAATCAATTGCTGAAAGCTTACTGTATGTTTGAGCGTGATACCGAATATATTTTGGTGGATGGCAAGGTAAAGATAGTGGATGAGCAGACTGGTCGTGTGATGGAAGGACGTCGTTACTCAGATGGGTTGCACCAAGCTATTGAAGCCAAGGAAAATGTGAAGGTGGAGGATGCTACCCAAACTTACGCTACGATCACCCTGCAAAATTACTTCAGAATGTACCACAAGCTTGCTGGTATGACAGGTACAGCCGAAACTGAAGCTGGTGAATTCTGGGAGATCTACAAATTGGACGTGGTGGTCATTCCTACGAATAAACCAATTATCCGTGATGACCGTGAAGATAAAGTCTTTAAGACGGTTCGGGAGAAATTCAATGCCGTAGTGGACGAAATCAATGAATTAGTCGCTGCTGGTCGACCAGTGCTGGTGGGTACAACTTCTGTCGAAATCTCCGAAGTGCTCAGCAGAATGCTTACGTTGAAGAAGATTCCTCACCAGGTATTGAACGCAAAGCAACATGCTAAGGAAGCTGATGTAGTCGCTTTTGCCGGACAATCAGGCACGGTGACTATCGCCACCAACATGGCTGGTAGAGGTACAGATATCAAGCTGACTCCTGAATCAAAAAAAGCAGGGGGTCTGGCCATTATCGGTACTGAACGTCACGAATCCCGACGAGTGGATCGGCAGCTTCGAGGTAGATCCGGCCGTCAGGGTGATGTGGGATCTTCCCAGTTCTTCGTGTCGCTTGAGGATAGCTTGATGCGTTTGTTCGGTTCAGATCGAATTGCCAAGTTGATGGACCGTATGGGTCTTGAAGAAGGTGAAGTAATCCAGCACAGCATGATTACTAAGTCTATTGAGCGGGCCCAACGTAAGGTGGAAGAAAACAACTTTGGCACCAGAAAACGACTTCTTGAGTATGATGATGTGATGAATTCACAGCGTGAGGTAGTTTATAAGCGTCGTCGAAATGCACTTAAAGGAGAAAGACTGGAGCTTGATATTCTGAATATACTCTATGATGTATGTGAAAGCTTAATAGATATGGCGAAGACTTCGGATGATGCAGAAAATCTCCGAATGAATATTTTCACCACATTGGGCGTGGACCATACATTCTCTGAAAATGATATTAAATCCAAAGATGCCGGACAGCTTACGCAAGAATTATATAGCATAGCGTATGAGACCTATCAAAAGAAAAATGAGTTAATGGTCACTACTGCACTGCCGATTTTCAGACGGGTACAAGAGGAAAGAGGAGCTACTGTGAAGGATATCATGGTACCGATTTCTGATGGTATCAAACAAATTGGGGTAGTAGTTAATCTGGAAAGCATGCTGGCTACAGAAGGCCGCGAACTGGTACGTTCTATTGAGAAGAATGTGACGCTTGCGATCATCGACCAAAACTGGAAGGAGCATCTTCGGGACATGGATGACCTGAAGCAATCTGTACAGAATGCAGTGTATGAGCAAAAGGATCCATTGTTGATTTACAAGTTCGAAGCCTTCGAAATGTTTAAGCGTTTCATTGGTAAACTGAATGAGGATGTAGTCTCCTTTTTGACACGTGCTGATCTACCAAAACAGGAACCTGGACAAGTTCATGCGGCAGCTCCACAGCGAAAGCAGGAGCCTAAAGTAGAAGCGTCTAAAGCAGAAGTGGCAAGTACCCTGAATCCCGGTGCTAATCGGGCTGCTGCTGCTGCGGCACACGCTGGAAGACCAGCTCCGGAAATAGTCGCACCACGTAAATCTGACAAAGTGTATGGCCGTAATGATAAAGTTACCGTTCAATATACCAATGGGACAACGAAGCAGGATGTGAAATACAAAAGTGTGGAACAAGATGTGCAGGAAGGTAAATGTGTAATCATAGAAAATTAATTGTCATGAAATCGAGCCTGCCTGAGGCAGACAGGCATGTCGCACGCAACACGTGAAGTAATGATTGCAAAGGCTATGTGATCAAATAAAATCAAATTATAAACACATGAAAACTTTCTTGATAGCAGGATTAGTACTAGTTATGGTAGGTTGTAAGACCACGCGGAGAGCTTCAAGCAATTCCTCAGCCTACGCCAATTATCAGGAAAATCTAAATACATCGTTGCCGGTATATCCAGATTTTGAATCCCAGCTAGCTAATACTGCCTCAGCAAATCCGACAGGGTCGGTTCAGGCTGTAGATCAGCAGCTGGCTTCAATAGATCAGCAGCTGATTCAAAAAAACAAGTCTGAGCCATATTTTAATGGATATTCTGTGTTGATCTACTCAGGGGTTAACCGTGATCAAGCATTTAAAACCCAAAGTGAGCTTTCAGAAAATTTCCCGGACCTCACTCCTGAGATGCAGTATCAGGCTCCGCGGTATTTAGTGAAGGTGGGTAAATTTGTATATAAATTTGAAGCACAAAAATACTTTGCTGAAGTCAAAGAACAATTTCCTTCCGCGCGGATAATCCATGACCGGTTTCAGCGTCAAGAATTTGAAACTCCTCAAGAACCAGAAAATAATGTTGAAGGACAAAATTAAGTCGTTGGCAAAAGCATATAAAGAAGAAGTAATTGCCAATCGCCGACATTTGCATGCTAATCCAGAACTTTCATATGAGGAATACAAAACTTCAACTTTCGTCGCTGAAAAGCTCAAAGAAATAGGAGTCTCTACTATTGAACAAAAAGCTACTACAGGCTGGTCCGCTTTGATTGAAGGCAAAAACCCCGGTAAAAAAGTGGTAGCTTTGCGTGCTGATATGGACGCATTGCCCATTTTTGAAGCAAACGAAGTCTCTTACAAATCGACTAATCCAGGAGTAATGCATGCCTGTGGACATGATGTCCATACTGCTTCTCTTCTTGGCGCTGCCAAAATCTTACATGAATTGAGAGATCAATTCGAAGGCACGATAAAGTTAATTTTTCAACCTGGAGAAGAGGTGGCTCCCGGAGGTGCATCGTACATGATCGCGGATGGTGTGCTGAAGAATCCAGCACCTAGCAGTATCATAGGTCAGCATGTGATGCCATTTATAGAGGTCGGAAAAGTAGGCTTCCGCAAAGGGATTTACATGGCCAGTGCAGATGAAATCTATGTAACTGTAAAAGGTAAAGGAGGTCACGCAGCTATGCCCGAAACATTGATTGATCCAGTACTTATAGCCTCTCATATGATCGTGGCCCTGCAGCAAGTAGTGAGCCGTGCAGCAAGCCCAAAAATTCCTTCGGTCCTTTCGTTTGGACGGGTGGAAGCTCTTGGGGCTACTAACGTCATTCCAAATGAAGTCAAGATCCAAGGCACTTTCCGTACGCTGGATGAGCCTTGGCGGGCAAAAGCCCATGAAAAAATGCTATCTGTTGCAAAAGGGATTGTAGAAGGTATGGGTGGTGAAGTAGACTTTGAAATCCGTAAAGGGTACCCATTCTTAAAAAATGACCCAGCCCTAACATCAAGATCCCAAGAAGCCGCTATCCATTTTTTGGGTGAAGAAAATGTACTTGATCTGGATATTTGGATGGCTGCGGAAGATTTTGCCTATTATTCTCAAGAAATTGATGGCTGTTTTTACAGATTGGGCACCAGAAATGAGTCCAAAGGAATAATTTCAGGAGTACACACTCCCACTTTCGACATCGACGAAGATGCATTGGAGATTGGAGCAGGATTAATGGCGTATTTAGCTGTATCCGAGCTGGGTGAAGCTTAACTTTAGGATAATATTTCTTCACCTATATTCGAGAAATTTTCCGGTTGTTAGCAAGTCTTTTTATGAAAAAACTCCTTTCCACGACTGTTCTTATTTGTGCAATAGCAAGTCAATCATTTGCTTGGGGCCAATTAGGTCATTATCTGATTGGGTACATGGCTGATCAGCAGCTAAAGAGATCTGTTCGAAAAAAAGTTGAAAAGGTGCTTTATCCCATGTCAATTGGGAGAAGTGGTACTTGGATGGACGAAATAAAATCAGACCATGGGTATGACTATGCATATTCGTGGCACTTCATGACCAGCAAGAATGGAGAATATGATCCATCTATTCAAGAGAAAACGGGCGATGTATATGCTGAAATAATCCGGATTAAAAATGAGCTTAAGAATGGAAATTTAGCTCCGGAGAAGGAAGCAGAATTGCTGAAAATGCTTATCCACATGGTGGAAGATATTCATCAGCCACTACATGTTGGAACGGGCGGAGACCGTGGAGGAAATGATGTAAAAATTCAGTATTTCGGCCGCAGTACTAATTTACATGCACTGTGGGATTCAGATATGCTGGATAGGCAAGGAATGAGTTACACAGAAATGGGTGATGAACTTTATAGAAGAATAACCCCAAGCATGAAGAAACAGTACCGTTCTGGGGATATGCAAGATTGGGTAAAGGAAGCAGTCGCCCTTAGACCAATGGTCTACGATCTTCCTGAAGACAAGAAGCTCAGCTATCAGTATGGTTATCAAAATTTGAAATATGCGGAAGAGAGGCTGATCGCTGCAAGTGTTCGATTAGCCCAACTACTGGAAGAAATTTACGGGTAGTAAGAAGGGACAATCACTTTTAAACTTTTACTAATCTTGAATTTACGATTGACGAAATAAGATTTACGGGATTATTGAATATGAGCAGTTCATTTTAGGCTTCTGCTATTGGTACGAGTCTTCAGACTTAGTTCAGGTCTCCTGACCTGGACTTTAGTAATGCAGTCTCCTGACTGCTTTTTATAAAACGTGCGTAGTGAGCGGCCTCCCGGAGGGCAGACACTCATGTTTGGCACTATTCAAGTCTTATCGCCTGGCTACACCTTCCTCTGTATTTTGATTCATTTCAAAGATAGTTTCAGCCCGCTGGTTATCGCCTACTCTTAAATTTTTCTTTGGCTCCATCTAGAAATTCAATAAATGCCTGAATGTCTGTATCATATCCCTTTGGAGGAACAAGAGGATTTTCTTGATGATCTAATATTACGTAATAGGGCTGGGCATTATTTTCAAACCTGGTGATCTGAAAATCTGCATTCTGTTTGCCAAGTGTTTTCTTTATTTTTCCATCATAAGTTGAGGTGTACCATTCCTCTTCTGGAAGTTCCAATCGCTCATCGATGTACAGAGCTACCATTACAAAATCCTCCTTCAACCGTTTCAGCACCTGAGGATCTACCCACACATTCTCTTCCATCTTGCGGCAGTTTGCACATCCATGACCGGTAAAATCAATTAAAAGGGGCTTATTTGCCTTCTTCGCAGCTCTCATTGCCTGTTCATAATCAAAATAACCCTGAATTCCATGAGGAATTTCTAATGGAATGTCAGCGTATTTTATAGGCTCATCAAGGATATTTTCTGGTGAGCTGAATGCTGAGATCCCACCAGTAAGTTTAAATTGTTGTGTAGACATAGGCGGCAAGTAGCCACTGAGATATTTCAGGGGAGCGCCAAATAAACCCGGGATCATGTAGAGCACAAACATAAAGGTGAACAGGGCTAGTAAAAGCCGGGGAACTCCAATATAGTCGACTGGCGAATCATGAGGAAGACGGATCTTGCCCAATAGGTAGAGTCCAAGACCACTGAATATGACGATCCAAATAATTAAGAAGATGTCACGGTCGAGGATGCCCCAATGATAAACCAAGTCTGCCATAGATAAGAACTTGAATGCCAAAGCCAGCTCTAAAAATCCCAAAACGACTTTCACTGAGTTCAACCAGCCACCGGATTTTGGCAGCTTATTCATCCATTCCGGAAATATTGCAAACAACGTAAATGGTATTGCAAAAGCTAATGAGAAGGCAAACATCCCTAAAATGGGTTTTATAAGCTCTCCCCCTGCCGAGGAAATCAATATAGAGCCTACAATAGGACCGGTGCATGAAAACGAAACTAGAACCAATGTGAATGCCATAAAGAAAATCCCTGTCATGCCGCCTTTTTCAGCCTTTTCGTCAACTTTATTCACCAATCCTGAAGGCAGAGTAATCTCAAACATCCCAAGAAAGGCCAGCGCGAAGAAGATAAAAATGCCGAAAAAGAACAGATTTGGAAGCCAGTGAGTAGCTAGCCAATTGGCAAATTCAGGTCCTTGTATCGCTGCTACCGCTGTACCTGCCACCGTGTATATGGCAATAATAGAGAAGCCGTAAATAAAAGCATTTCGGATTCCGGCTGATTTGCTGTTGGCCCGTCCGGTAAAGAAACTTACCGTCATAGGGATCATGGGGAACACACAGGGAGTCAATAAAGCTGCTAATCCGGCCAAAAATGCCAGTACCATAAAACCCCACAATGAATCATCTACTGGTACAGGGGTTACTTCTATTTCATCTGAAGCAGCGACAGCAGGTTCGTCTACTTGATTCTCCTCTAAAGCAAATGGCGAATCCCCATCGGCTGAAGATGATTCTGTAGGCTCAGTTTGGGTATCTGTCCCCGTGAAGGAGAAGGGTATTTCTAAATCCTCTTCATAATTGATACACTGACCAGTAAGATCAGAGCACATCTGATATTCAATCACCCCTTTAATTGTCCCAGAATTAGCATTTAACCGGATCTTTTGCTCAAATTCCCCATTTCCCATGAAATAGTTAACTTCTCCTTCCCACACTTCCTCATATTTTCTTTTTGCGTCAACGGCCTCTAAATCTCCGATAAGCTGAAAATCATCTGATTGCTCCAACTTCAATGTAGTCAGAAGTGGTCCAAGATCAGGATCAAAATCATTGGCATAGATATACCACCCTGCCGGTATTTCGGCCTCCAATACAAGTGTACCCTCTTGACCTTCAGAGAGATCCGTTGGTTCAAGTGATTTTGTCCACTTTGGTGGGGCGATAATCTGTGCCTGAGCACAAAAGCTGAAGAAAAGAAGGGCCAGTACTAAAATATTTCCTGGTTTTCCCTGTGCTTTAATCATGAAAGTGTGGTGCAGATGAGGTGATTATAGAAGCTTATGATGCGCTAACTTCTGTTACTTAGTATTAAGTTTATTAAAATGACGGAAGAACGCAGCAATAGTTTCTATTCCTATGAAGTAATTCTTCACGCCGTAGTGTTCGTTTGGTGAATGAAGCGCATCCGTATCCAGCCCAAATCCAAATAATATCGGATCCGAACCTAATTCTTTTTGAAACAAAGCTACAATAGGTATAGATCCACCTTCCCGGGTTGGTATAGGTCTTTTACCAAAAGTCTCCTCCATTGCCGCCTCAGCTGCTTTATATCCTACAGAGGAATCTGATACTACAGCCGGAGCTCCGCCATGATGGGCTTTTACGGTTACTTTGACCGAATTAGGAGCTATAGATTTAAAGTAGTCTTCAAAGAGTTTAGCGATTTCGCGCCAATCCTGGTCAGGGACAAGACGCATAGAAATTTTAGCATGTGCCTTTGAAGGCAAAACTGTTTTTGCTCCTTCTCCGATGTACCCTCCCCAAATGCCGTTAACATCCAGTGTTGGACGAATTCCTACACGTTCAATTGTTGTATAGCCATTTTCACCGTGTACTGTGGCTATGTCTAATTTATCCTGATACTCTTGCAGGTCAAATGGAGCTTCGTTCAATCGTTTTCTTTGCTCAGCTGTTAGCTCCTGCACTTTATCATAAAATCCCGGGATGGTAATGTGGTTATTTTCATTCTTCATGGAAGAGATCATGTCACAAAGTACATTAATAGGGTTTGCCACAGCTCCGCCGTATGTACCGGAATGGAGATCCCGATTTGATCCTGTCACTTCCACTTCCATATAAGCCATACCCCGTAATCCAACCGTGATGGAAGGATCTTGCATGGAAATCATGTGCGTATCCGAAATCAATATTACATCCGCCTTCAGTCTCTCCTTATTTTCAATGACAAATTTATCCAGGTTATCTGAGCCCACTTCCTCCTCACCTTCGATCATGAATTTGACATTGCAGGACAGATTTCCAGTTGCCATCATTGCCTCAAAAGCTTTCACGTGCATGTAGAACTGACCTTTATCATCCGCTGAGCCGCGGGCGAAAATAGCCCCTTCCGGATGAATTTTGGTGTTTTTAATGACCGGTTCAAATGGCGGAGAATCCCAAAGTTCATAAGGATCTGCAGGCTGAACATCATAATGTCCATAGACGAGAACCGTTGGTAGTGCGGGATCTACGATCTTTTCACCATAAACAATTGGGAACCCTTTGGTCGGACAGATTTCTACTACATCTGCACCGGCTTTTTCCAGACTTTCCTTTACAAAATGAGCTGCCGCAAAGACATCATCTTTAAATTTAGGATCCGCACTTACAGATGGTATTCTAAGTAAATCCAATAATTCATTGAGGAAACGCTCCTTGTTGTCACGGATAAAATCATTAACAGCCATATATCTGGGAATAGTTAGTAAGGCTTCAAAATTATCCTTTTCAGCATCAAATGCCTATTTTAAACCTACTTTTCTAATGGAGTTGTAGCGGTAGTAGGTCAGTCACAGTAAGCAGTCTCAGTTGGCAGACTGTTATCTTGATTCTAACTCTACTCAGCTTAAGATTGCTTCATTCCTTCGTCATTCGCAATGACGGGCTAATACTGAAAGCTGTTGCTGATTACTGACCGCTGAGAACTTAGTTCTTCTTCTTTAGTTCCTCAATGCTTTCCAGCAAGTGCTGTAGCGAATGGTTCAACATTTCCACATCTAGTTCAGTTCCTCCCTTAAATAGCGAGTTAACAATTGAGAGAGAATCTTCTGCTTTTTTTTGAAGGGATTTCCCGGGGTAGGTCAATTCAATATTGACGGTCCTTTCGTCAAGTTCACTTCGGACCCGTTTGACATAGTTCATTGATTCCAACTTCTTCAATAAAGGAGTTAAGGTTCCTGAATCTAAATAAAGCTTGGAGCCGATTTCATTTACCTTAAGCCCATCTTCTTCCCACAACACCGCTAAAACCAAAAATTGTGGATAAGTCAAACCTATTTCTTTTAAGGAGTTTTGGACGAGCTGAATGATGAGGCGTGAACCGGAATAAAGCGAAAATGAAAGTTGATGAATTGGGGACATAGGAGGAAGTCACGAGGTAGGCTTATTTAATTTTATACAATTTAGAAGTTTAAAATTGAAAACGATCAGTAATATCTTCCAATCATTGGATGATTCACAATTTCCTTCTTTAATTTTAGTGGATTAATAGTTCCTGATACTTTATGTGCAATTTTTCCTCCTGGTTCTATCAACAAAGTGATTGGTAGGCTACCGTCCCAATCTTTGCCTACCACATCAATGACTTCATATTTATCATCCGTATTCATGAGGTAATTGGGCACTGCTGAAGTTTTTTGAGTGAGAAATTTCAGTGCTTTATCTGCCTGAACCGGTGAATCCATACTGACAGAAGCAAACTGGAAGTCGCGCTGGCCATACATCCGCTCAATCGTTATAAATTCTGGATATTCAATGATACAAGGGCCACACCATGTAACCCAAAAGTTAACTAACAGCAGTTCGTCTGTATCATTTTTAAGAAGAGCCGCCAGTTGATCGGGAGAAATTTTTTCTATAGAAACTGGTTTTTCTTCCCAGGCTTTATTGGTTTTGATTGTGTATTCATTTTTCCAGGCCCATTTCGCTTTCAATTCCTCTTTAGTGGACTTGCCATTACACTGAAGAAGTAGAAACGTAGCAGCCAGTAATAGCTCGCAGAGGATTATCCATTTCAGTTTTTTGTTCATGGGAGAGCGGGTTAGACATCTCAATTATTTTCCAGGGGAGTATCCATTTTGGTTTATTGAAAATATTCCTATATATGAAGGGAATAAATTACATTTTTTTGATCTATTCAGGAAGAATTCTCTAGCATATTATTGAAAATCAGCGGGATTAGGGTAGAAGACTTACTGCCATTGAAAAATATTTTAGGTCACTAAAGAAAATTTTTACTTCTGCTGCTTTTAGGAAGCTATTAGAAATAGTACACGACTTTCTGGGTTAACGGATTTGTGTATTCTCTTAATTTGAAGGTAAGGTTATAATCATGTTTCTTTACTTTAGAATTAGACCCATTTACGATATGACTATTCAACAACTCGAATATCTTATTGCAGTAGACAAGTTCCGACACTTTGGACAGGCAGCTGAAAGCTGTTTCGTGACACAACCCACTTTAAGTGCGCAATTGAGCAAATTGGAAAGGGATTTAGGAGTCATACTTTTTGACCGAAGCAAAATGCCGGTTATGCCCACCGAGATGGGTGTCCGGATCATTGAGCAGGCAAAGAAAGTGGTGTCGGAAAGCAAAGGGATTTTTGAGCTGGTCGCTGACATGAAAGGGGATGTGTCGGGAGTCATTAAATTGGGGATTATCCCTACTTTGGCCCCGTATCTTTTACATTTGTTTATTCGCAATTTCTTGGAAAAGTATCCACACGTCAAGCTGGAAGTTCAAGAAATGGTCACTGATGATATCGTGAAAAAGCTGAAAAATGACGAGCTGGACCTAGGCATTGTAGTCACTCCGCTGCATGAAGCTGGTCTCATTGAAAAGCCCATGTTTTACGAGAAATTTCTTGCGTATTTTTCCAAAGATCATCCCCAGCTTCGTGAAAAAGTATTTAATCCTGATAAAATTCAACAGGAAGATTTTTGGGTACTTCAGCAGGGTCATTGTTTCAGAGATCAAGTGATCAATCTATGTGATCAAAGCTTGAATGGCCCCAAAAATTTTCATTATGAAAGTGGTTCTCTTGAAGGTCTGCGCAATATGGTAAATCGGTACAAAGGCGTCACCCTTCTTCCTGAGTTGGCTACATTAGATCTGTCTGATGAAGAAAAAACCCGCTTGAGGCCATTTGAAGGTGTCGCTCCCAAACGCGAAGTAAGTATTATTCTCAATAGAAGCTTTCTTAAACAGAGATTGGTGGAACTGCTTTATAAAGAAATTACGACAGCTATTCCAGCGGAAATGACTTCAAAAGCTCACGGAAAAATCGTCAGGTTCAAGTAGGATCTGCTTAAAATCCCAAGCCTCTCAAATTTTCTTAGTCAGGATATAATGGTCTGCAAGCTCGCCTTTGATAACCTGACCTTCCATATCCAGTTGCCAGATTCTATTTTCTCCAACCTTATATTGATTAGGTCCCTGGGCTACTTTTTCTAGCGTAATAATCGATCCTGTCTTATCCCAGGTAAATGATCCTGTGTTTTCCTGTTCCAAGGCGTCATTTAATCCTAAATAGTTGGTCACTAACCTGTAAGTATGATCAGGATTCAGAGTAAGGGAGACCTCTATTCCTTCGCAACTTGCACAAGGTACTGTTCCTTTGTAAGTTCCATTCCAATCAACAGAAGTAGCTGAATTATCACCTTGATATAATTCAGCTGATTCTTTCACAATCTTCTCCGCAGTTTTTGGCTTTACTGTGGGAGAGGAGCACGAGATGCAAACAGATAGAGCGACTAAGAATCCTATTGCGATCAGTTCTCTTTTCATGATTAATAATTTTCTAATTCTTAATGCCTAAAAAATATCAAGAATCAGACCGAAGAATAATTTTAGGTGAATGACAGACTATATGTCATACATAACCCATCATTTTTTCTGGAGATTTATTTTCTACCACGAAGTACACGGAGGGGACGCAAAGACCACAACTAAAGAGCAAGAAGCTCCTTTATCCAATTTAGCATTCCCTTAGTTTGTCAAAGACAGGAGTCAAAGCCCTTTCATTTCCATTTGTGATGTATTAATTCATGATTGATTTTAAGAGGAAAAATAATCAGCCTTAATCTGGTTGTTTAAAAACCCCAAAATGCCAAAGATTTCCAGCTGGATCATGGAGAAAAAATTCATTGCCCCAATCGTTGTAATGGATCTTGGATAATTTCACCCCGGGAAATTTATCAGTAAGGCCCAAAACTTTTATAGCCTCCCAATAAGATTCCAAATGATCCTCAATTTCCAAAAAAATCATTGTATTCTCACACCAGGATTTCAGGTAATAATCCTGTAAGTAGAAGACAATATTATCTTTAACTGTCACGACGGACATTTTTTCAGCCACTTCTTTCACACCGAACCCAAGGACTTCATAAAACCGAATGCTTTCTTGATAGTCTTTAGTTCCTATAAATGTACGGATGGATTTCGCAGGATGTATCATACTCCAAATTGGGTTAGATGGTGATCAAGATGTTTATAAAACAAGTTGTTCCATTCTGGTGTAGTCATGGCGCCAAAGGAAAGAGATTCCTTCCCATCAAAATAATTGGGACCGTAATCACATGTTTTTCGAACAAAAGAAATTAATCTGTTTCTTTCTACATCAAAATCCCGTCCCGTTGAAATAAGGAAAGCTGGAGCTGTTCTTGAATTTCGAGGATACGGCTTCTCATTTACCACTCCTTTTTTTACGAATGTTTTCAACAGGAACCGCATCAGTGCATTGGGCTTTGGGTGCTTGTCCGTATAGGCCATTTCATAGGCAACACTACAATGTGCCATCATCTGATCGACTGTCATTTTGCCCCATTTAGGGGTAGTTTCAGGAGTAAGCGAGCTAATCCTGTCGATGAGCTCTTGTGTAACGGTTGGATCAAAAATATTTTTCATCAGAATTTAGCCAGGTGCGGATTCTAATTTAATCAATGTCCAAGAAATCCTCATAAATAATTGATAATCAAATTTGGTTTATATTATAAACTATTTTATAATTGAGAAACAATTATTTTGATTATGGAAAAAAACATGACAAGTGAAGATTCTTTGGCGCTCATTGCTGAGATGATTGCCAAGGCGAAGAAGGAGGTCGCCGGAGGTGGAAGTTTTCATCTATTACTATGGGGCTGGGTGATTGCCTTCTGTAATGTGGGGTTCTACGTACTGGACAAGGCCCAGTTTGATCGTCCCTATATGATATGGCTATTGATTTTGCCAGCAGCGTTCTTCAGCTTCTATTGGAGCTACAGGAAAAATCAGATTGAAAAATTTCGGACACACCTAGATGTGGTACTTAACCAAATTTGGTTGGGGGTATTTGTGGGTATTTGTGTAGTTATTGGTTTTAAATCTGTGTTGGAGTACAATCACAGTCCTATTATTTTGATTTTGGCTGCAGTAGGAATGTTCACTACCGGAAGTTTAGTTCGTGTAACAATTCTTAAAGTCGGTGCGGTTGTTCTTATCCTAGGGGCAATTATCTCATTTCTTCTCCCTGTGTCAGATCAATATTTAGTTGCAGGCATTGCCATGATTTTAGGATATCTTGTGCCCGGTTATTATTTGAAATTTACCTATGGTGAGCGAGTTTAAGCCTTTAGACCCCCTTTTGCATTCACAATTGCGCCTAGCTGTCATGTCTTTACTCCTGAGCGTTGAGTCCGCAGAGTTTACTTTTTTAAAAGAAAAGACAGAATCAACTGCTGGAAACTTAAGTGTACAATTGGATAAACTTGAAAAAGCCAATTATATCAAAATAACCAAGTCATTTAAAGGAAAACGGCCTTTGACTACTTGTAGTATTACCAGTAGAGGAATTAAAGCTTTCGAAAATTACGTGGAAAATCTAAAGAATTACATCAACTAAAAAAATTTGGTTATTAAGTTTATTTTATAAACTAATTTATAGAAATTATGAGAAAACTATATTTATTACTTATTCTGACAGTTTGTATGACAGGCATTGTGTCTGCTCAGGATTGGGCGACCGATAAGGCTGCACAAGCGGAGGTTAAAAAATTGGCCTTTTTGGTCGGGGAATGGAGAGGTTCGGGCTGGATGATGGGAGTAGACCGGATGAAACAATCATTTGAACAAACAGAACATATTCATTTCAAATTGGACTCTACTGCTATTCTGGACGAATTCCAACGTGTTCTGGAAGATAATACTGTTCACCAATCACTCAATATTCTCACTTACAAAGGTGAAGATGGTCTTTATGACTTTCAATCTTTTCTACCTTCTGGCCAAAAAAGTACCTTTAAATCTGAATTAAAGGGAAAGAAACTCTTTTGGTATCCGCGGGATTTTATCCGATATACGATACAGCTTGATGATCAGGGACGCTTGTTCGAAAAAGGGGAAATTAACAAAGGCGGGAATTGGTATCAATTTTCGGAATCTATACTTGAGAAAGTTAACTAAAAAAGAGGCTGTCTCAAAAGTACCCACCTGCGTTCGATTGATATTTATAGGTTCATCTATTCATAAAAAGCAGCAGGCAATGAAGGTTTATCGGAATAAATCTACAGGTCTACGGCGCGCTTTGGTGCTTTCTTATGGATAAGCTTCTGTCGCTTCTTTTCAAAAGGGTAGTTTCTTCCTTATCGCAATAAGACAGATCTTCTATCCCAATGGCTATGTAAATGTGGACAGTGACAACGTGGTGGATGTTCAAGAAAATTTTTCTCCATAAGTCTACGTTCAAGTTCTTAAAGAACCTTAATTGAATTAGGGAAACTTACCGAAACAAAAATTTTAATGGCAAGAGTGTAAACTTGATTAGTAACTTTGCGCACTTCTTGTACAACTGTTAAACCACTGAATTTTCTCATCCCACATGACGCTCACACAAAGTATTATCATTGCCATCATTGAAGGCCTGACAGAATTTTTACCCGTTTCGTCCACCGGCCATATGATTTTGGCATCTGCCGCCATGAATATCCACGAAGATGAATTTGTGAAGACCTTTGAAATTTTTATTCAGCTGGGAGCAATTCTCGCCATTGCGTTGATGTATATCAAGCGGTTTTTTCAGGGAATCAATATTTACTTAAAACTTTTAGCAGCATTTATTCCTACTGCGATCATTGGTCTACTTGCTTATGATTACATCAAAGCATATTTATTTAACCCAATTGTGGTGGCTGTATCCTTAATTATTGGGGGGATTGTTTTGATTTTTATTGACAAGAAGGTGGTGAATTCTGAGACCAACGTGGAGGAAGTGGAGAATATGACCTACAAAAGTGCCTTCTTTATCGGATTATTTCAGTGCTTATCCATGGTGCCCGGTACATCGAGAGCAGCTGCTACGATTATTGGAGGCGTGTTCAATGGCCTGAACAAGAAGCAGGCGACAGAGTTTTCTTTCCTTCTGGCTGTTCCCACGATGATGGCAGCATCCGGATATGATCTGTTAAAAACTGATTTGGCCTTTACCAATCAGCAGTTGTCACTTCTGGGAGTTGGAACTGTGGTGGCATTTATTACAGCATGGATTGCGGTGAAAATATTTTTGAAATTCGTATCCAACCATGGATTCACTGCTTTTGGCTATTACCGAATTATCATCGGTATTTTATTCTTGATATTCATGTGGGGCGTAGATTTGGGGTAAGTGCCGCCTTTTAATTCAAACTCAAAGCCTTGCTAATGAGACCGTACAGCACATGCGTGATCCAATAATCTTTTTCGATAATTGGATTTGAAAACCCGTTTCTTGTTCAAGAATTCTCAGAAGATCAATAAAGTCTTTGCGCTCCTGTAGATACCGCTCAGTCATGTAGATCTTCTACGATAGGTAAAAAACTTTCTTTGCCCGTGAGCCTAGGTTTGTACGGTCGGATTGTAGGTACTGTTATTTGGCTAAGTCCGACATTAACAGAGAGATGGTTTTCCAGGGGGAGCTTGGGTTTATGATCAATATGCGGCCGATTCTCTTCTATATGAACAGCAGGAAGCTCAGGATTCCCAAAGAGGTCTTTTTGGGCTTGACCTGAAAAAGATCACATTCCACCCTGGAAGTGGCGTAAAGGAGAAAGACCCGTATTGACCAAATAGGCTGCTATTATGCTATTTACGTCATGTTTTAGCTACATTTCATGCTGTTTATAGCATGTTTTCCTCTAAAATCGTGACATAAATAGCATTAGTAAGAATTGAATTGCGCCAGCTTCTGGATAATACCAAATACCGGATCGAAAATGGAACATTTTCGCCAGACGAAATTGCCTACCGATTTCACCACAAATTGGTTTGGATTCATCTATTCCCAAATGGTAATGGCCGCCATTCACGTCTAATGACTGATGTCATCCTAAAAGAAATCTTTGGAGCCGAGCTATTTACTTGGGGCCAAGAAAGTCTGACTAACGCATCCTCCACTAGGAACCAATATATAGCTTCTCTAAGGTCAGCGGATAGTGAGGACTTTTCTGCTCTTGCAGAGTTCGTAAGATCTTGATGCAATTACCAGCCCAATGTGCCTTCGTCAGCAAACGAATAGTATCCATTGCTGGAAACAATTAAATGGTCAAGCAATTCAATGTCCAATCTTTAGTAAAATACCAAGAAAGTGAATAGTAGTTTTGTTGTACCCATGCTTAAAAAAAGAAAGAGCTTCCCTTTTGAGGAAGCTCTAAATCGCTGATTATCAGCTGTACCAGGAGCGGGAATCGAACCCGCACGGGATTGCTCCCACAAGATTTTAAGTCTTGCGTGTCTACCTATTCCACCATCCCGGCTTCACTCCAGCAGCATGCCAGAGCTACTCTTATCTAAAACAAGAAAGCCCTTGAATCAAGGGCTTTTTGAGCGGGAGACGAGATTCGAACTCGCGACCCCGACCTTGGCAAGGTCGTGCTCTACCAGCTGAGCTACTCTCGCATTGAATTCCCAGAACTTGATCCGGGTTAATTGTGGATGCAAAGGTAAGCCTCTACGATAAATTAACAAGAAAATCAGTTAAAAATTTTTATTTAATATAGCCAATTTTCTACTTGGGTGCTGATTTACAGTAGGTAATAAAATTTAAACAACCCGCAAATTCAGTGCAAACGATGATGTAGAGTGTTGCCATTCGTGATGACACGAACGGCGGCGTCAAAATCAGGACCTGACACTTTACCACATTACAATCTTACCACCATTCAACCATTACTCGTCCATTTTCTTTTTAATTTCATGGAGTTTCAATAGTGCCTCAATTGGGGAAATAGCATTAATATCGATCTTTTCAATTAGTTCTTTGGCCTCTTTAAATTTAGGGTCAAGCTCAAACATGCTCAACTGATAGTTGTTCTTTGGAACAGACTTTAAAGTTTCCTTTTGCTCTGCAACTGCCTTGTCCTTCTCTAAATGCCCCATGATTTCAGCCGCTCTTAATACCACTGGATTTGGCATTCCGGCCATCTGTGCTACATGGATACCAAAACTGTGCTCACTACCCCCTGGCTTCAGCTTCCGCATGAAAATCACCTTATTTCCCACTTCTTTCACAGAAACATTGAAGTTCTTAATTTTGGGAAAATCCGAAGCCAGCTGGTTGAGCTCATGATAATGGGTCGCAAATAGTGTCTTCGCCCTGAAAGTAGGATGATTGTGCAGATATTCGACAATGGACCAAGCTATGGAAATACCATCATACGTGGATGTTCCCCGACCTATTTCGTCCATCAGCACCAGGCTTCTGTCGGACAAATTATTCAAAATGCTCGCTGTCTCCGTCATTTCTACCATGAACGTCGACTCACCTTTGCTGAGGTTGTCCGATGCGCCCACACGTGTAAAGACTTTATCGATAATCCCTATTCTGGCAAATGATGCAGGCACAAAGCTTCCCATCTGAGCCATCAGGACTGTCAAGGCCGTTTGTCGCAACAAAGCGGATTTACCCGCCATATTTGGCCCTGTTATTATCATAATCTGCTGGCTGTCGTGATCTAGATAAATGTCATTTGGCACATATTCCTCTCCCGGAGGTAACTGTTTTTCAATCACAGGATGACGGCCATCTTTTATTTCCAACGTTTCTGTATCAGAAATTTTAGGTCGGGTATAACCATTAGAAATGGCAACCTGTGCAAAGGAAACTAAGACATCTAATGTTCCTAATGCCCGCGCATTTTGCTGAATCTGTGTAACGTACTGTGCTACTTCCTGTATCAATGCCAGAAAAAACCGTTGCTCAATCGCAATCATCTTATCTTCTGCATTCAGGATTTTATCCTCATATTCCTTGAGCTCTGGTGTGATGTATCGCTCAGCATTCACCAATGTCTGCTTTCGTATCCAAGCTAGAGGTACTTTGTCCTTATGGGCATGCGTTACCTCTAAATAGTATCCAAAAACCTTGTTATAGGCAATTTTTAATGAGGTAATCCCTGTGTTTTGGACTTCCCGCTGTTGAATTTGAACTAAGAAATCTTTGCCAGATGTGGCTAATCCCCGATATTCATCAAGTTCTGCATCCACTCCATCATTAATTATCCCACCTTGATGTGTCAGCATTGGCGCATCTTCTTTCAGTTCTTTATCTATTCTTTCCAGCAAGTCTTGGCAAGGGTCAAGCTGGTCAGAAAGCCGCTGCAACGTTGAATTTTTTTTCACCTTTAGCAGCTCCTTGATTGGCAAGGTATGCTTGAGAGCCCGCTTGATCTGGTTAATTTCGCGTGGATTTGCGCGGCCAACCACCACCTTTGAGATCAGTCGCTCAAGATCTCCGATGTGTTTTAGCGAATCAATTGTTTCTTCTATTAATGCAGGGTTTTCATAGAAGAACTCCACCACATTTTGGCGCTCCACAATAGCCTCCTTTTCTTTCAGGGGAAGCACCATCCACTTCTTCATCATTCTGGAGCCCATTGGAGTCACCGTTTGATCAAGAATCTGAATTAAAGGAACGCCGCCTTCATGCTGCGGGAAAACCAACTCCAGATTACGGATCGTAAACTTATCCAGCCATACATACTTCTCTTCTGCAATTCGGGAAATGGACGAAATATGCTGTATTTCCTTGTGTTCTGTTTCTTCCAAATAGTATAGTATTGCACCTGCGGCTACAATACCAGACTGCTGATCTTCTATTCCAAATCCTTTTAAGCTTGCCGTCCCAAAGTGCGATTTTAACTTCTCATAGGTGAAATCATATTGGTATACCCAGTCCTCACAGTGGAATGTGATGAAGTCATTTTTCAAGATTTCTGCAGCAGCTTTTTTAGCGGCCTTAGCGTAGATAATCTCCGCTGGAGCAAAACTTTGGATAAGCTTTTCCAAGTAAAATGTACTCCCTTCAGCACACATAAATTCCCCTGTGGAGAGATCCAAAAATGCAATTCCATGCTGCTCCTTTCCAAAACAAATGGACGCTAGATAGTTATTCTTCTTAGTATCTAATACTTGGTCATTGAATGAAAGACCGGGTGTGACCAGTTCAGTAACTCCCCTTTTTACAATACCCTTTACTGACTTAGGATCCTCCAGTTGATCGCAAATTGCCACACGGTTGCCTGCCCGGACCAGCTTTGGCAAATAAGTATCCAGCGAATGATGTGGAAAACCTGCCAGCTCAATATGTGAAGCAGATCCATTTGCCCGTTTGGTCAGGACAATGTCGAGTATTTTGCTTGCCCTTATTGCGTCTTCTCCAAATGTCTCGTAAAAATCTCCAACCCGAAACAGCAGCAAAGCACCTGGATGCTTCGCTTTAATAGCATTGTACTGCTTCATTAAGGGCGTCTCTTTCCCGTCTTTTGACTTGCTCATGTGGGTATGTTTACTTTTATGCTAATTTTGGAAGAAATATTCGGATTGAATATGCCCGAAAATAAGCCATTCATAAAGCAGAACAAAAAAGGATGAAAAAATTAAGCATGGAAGAGCTCGAAAGAGTTTCAATTGAGGAGTATAAAGAAATGGATAAATCTCCGATTGTGCTGGTATTGGATAACATTAGAAGCTTAAATAATGTTGGTTCTGCTTTTCGGACGGGAGATGCTTTTGGCATTGAGAAAATTTTTCTGTGCGGAATTACGGGCACACCGCCGCACCGCGATATCCAGAAAACTGCTTTGGGCGCCACAGAATCTGTAGATTGGGAATACTGCTTGAACACGATGTTGGCAATAGATAAATTAAAGAGTCAAGGCTATCAGATTTGTGCACTGGAGCAAGTAGACCGATCTATTATGCTTAATGATTTTACTCCAGAAAAAGGCAAAAAGTATGCACTGGTATTTGGAAATGAAGTGTTTGGGGTAGAAGAAGAAGTGCTTAACGCCTGTAACAAGGTTTTGGAAATCCCTCAATTGGGCACCAAGCACTCCTTGAATATTTCTGTTTCGCTTGGAATAGCAGTATGGGACCTGATGGTGAAAATGGACCAGTTCTAATTTTTGTTGAATCTATAGCGGATGCCGAAAGATCCACGGAACAGTGAGTTTTCTCCTACTATTCCTGCGCCTTCCATATGAAATCCAAAATCCTTTTCCTCAAAGGGATAAATATTTAATCCGACTGGAACAACAAGTCCAGCAAAATTTCCAATTCTACCTCCTAATCCTGCATAAAATTCATATCTATCACTTTTCTTTAAGATATAATTTGCAGCCAGTTCCAATGATATATCCTCAAAGTAGGTGTCCGTTCCAACTCTAAGTTCTGGAATGAAGCGTTCTCCGAATTGGTAGTTTACTCCTAAGAAAGGGAGGTTACTTTGATGAAAAGTTATTGTAGTCTGAGAAAATGCGGCAAAAGATAACAAACCGAAAAAGGTAAATAAAAAGAATTTTTTCATTGTATAAAATTAGATTGTATAGTTTAAAATCCCAATTCTTCCAATTTGATATGAGTTTTAATCATGTTCGAACTGGCTTTGGCTACTAGTTTACCTGATTTCTTTGAAATTGTAGCTACCCAATGATTTAAATTTGATCCAGAACGAAGTAGTGTGGCCGATACTTCCACTTGCTCTCCAATTTGGGCAGCAGATAAAAAATCCATAGTTAGGTTAATACTGGTCATCAAATATTCTGATCCCGCCAAGAAATTACCCATTCCTATTACATCATCTACCATTAATGAGGCCACCCCTCCATGAAGAATTTTAGCTGGATTGCACATTTCCGGAGTGATGATGTAGGAGACTTTGATCGTACCTTCTTCAACTTCCAAAAGCGTTCCTCCTAACCAATTTCCTGCCATGGAAGGTGTTTTATCCAGTTTCTGTCCAATCAGTTTCTTAAAAAATTCAAGCCTTTTGTTTTCTGTCGTCATTGTTTAATCGTCTGTTTCTGTAAGTATATGATAATCCTCAATTGTAGTTAATAGCGCATCTTTGGCCTTTGGATCTTTCCATATTTCTATCCATTTTTCATTGACTTTAAGCTCAATCTTGGTGTTTTCTGCGATTAAAGGCTTAAGTGTTTTGGCGTAATCCAACAATTCAGATTTGTTACCGTTTGCAAAGCTGTAAAACTGAACATCTGACTTGTTGGTAACCCGCAGTTCAACCGGCCAATCAATCCGGAGGGGTTCAAGGTATAAATACGCTTCATCGGCTTGGGGATTCAATATCAATACAAGATCAAGAAGCGGCAAGCTATCCGATTTTTCTCTTTTACTATGCCTGAAAAGCGTCATTCTGGCATCTGATCTGATTTCCCGGTCATAATGGATAGATCTTATATTCAAAAAATAGATTCTACTTGATGCTGCCATTCGAAATTGAAGGTCCTTTCCTGTGTTATTGGCCCTTTTCGTATTAAATAAAGAAAGTATCAGCACCAAACTGATCGATATAAACCCAAAAATCTTTAAAATTTTGATTAATTCAGGAGTGAAAACCGGGTCGATTTGGTACTTGGATTTCGACATACTTTCCTATCGCGCTGGTTTATTAAGTCTATGACTACAAGATAACAAAACGGATAATCAGATTATATATTTAGCAATTCCCATTTCTTTCCAGAATTGGGCCTTACTTTTGGACCGATGAAAATTTTGCTGATCGAAGACGAACCAGAGTTGGCGGAGGTAATCCGCCACAGCCTCGAAAAAGAGCTTTACTTAGTTGAGCAGGCATCGGATTTTGACTCCGCAATGGAAAAGGTGTCGCTGTATGAATATGATTGTATTTTACTGGACATCATGCTTCCGGGAGGTAGTGGACTGGAGATTCTCGAAGAATTGAAAAGAAGTGCCATTGATGGGAACGTGATCATTATTTCTGCCAAGGATTCGCTGGATGATAAGTTGACCGGACTGGGACTCGGGGCAGATGATTACTTGACCAAACCGTTTCACATTGCAGAGTTAAACGCCCGTATAAAAGCAGTTTTTCGCAGGAAAAACCTAAATGGGGTAAATAAAATAGTGACCGGAAACACAGTTTTGGATCTAAATGAACGAACATTTACTGTGGATGAAGCTCCTTTTTCATTGAATCGGAAAGAATTTGATATTTTGAATTATTTCCTGGTGAACAAGAATCGGTTGGTTACCAAAAATGCCCTGGCAGAGCATGTTTGGGGTGATCATATCGATCAGGCAGACAACTTTGATTTCATCTACTATCAAATCAAAAATCTACGCAAGAAGCTGCAATCTTCTGCTGCCAGAATTGAGATCCAATCTATTTACGGTGTGGGTTATAAACTCCTGGAGCTTTATTGAGGCATAATTTGTCCTGAATAAATTGGTGTATAATACTTTATTTGATTATTTTATTAGTACGCTGTATACTATAAATTAACCTTAAACTAATTAATCATGAAACTTACAATTATATTCAAATCGCTATTTATATTATTATGCGTAGTATTAGCCACTGGTTGCGATAAAGATGATGAGATTGTCCCTCAGTCTGAATTGTCTGCTGAGATCCAAGCTTATATTGGCACTCACTTCCCGACCAACGCCATCAGCCAAGTTAAAATTGATAAGGAAAGCGGTGGAAAGTCTTACGAAGTTATGCTGAACGGAGGCATTCAGTTAGATTTTAACAGCAGTAATCAAATTGTTGATATTGATGGCACTACAGAACTGCCAGATAGCGTGATTCCTTCGGAGATTCTGGTATATGTTTCTCAAAATTATCCTTCCAATGTGATCACAGATTGGGAACTTGATGACAACCATCAACAAGTTGGTCTGGACAATGGAATAGAATTGGAATTTAGCATGGCTGGAGAATTTATTCGGATAGATAATTAATTGTCCTTGAACAAGAGGCTGTCCCAATATAAACTTCATGGGGTAGCCTCTTTCACTTACTATCAAACAGACTGAATAATCCTGTATAACGGATACTTAATAAAATAAGGTGAACTTACTTAACCAGTCATTAAAATACCTGTCGGTTTCAATCTTTCTGATTGTGAGCATCTGGTCGGCTATTTTTTATTTCAATATGCTGGATGAAATCCATGACAGTATTGATGACGGATTGGATAATTATAAGTTATTAATTATCAAACGGGCGGAAAACGATCCTTCTATTTTACAAAAAACTGATTTTGAGGAGGGCAATTTTACCCTTCATCAGATAGCCGAAAGTGAGGCCCTTGGGATGCGGGACTACTTCACAGATACCTTGCTCTACATGCAGAATGAAGAAGATCTGGAACCGGTACGTATGCTCACTTCAGCATTTAAGCATGGTGAAGACTATTATCGGCTTACTGTTTTCAACTCCACAGTGGAGGAAGACGATCTTATTGAAGACTTGCTGTATTCGATTATCTGGTTGTATATCATCTTGGTATTCAGTATTATTCTGATCAACAATGTAGTTCTGAAAAGGCTTTGGAGACCTTTTTATTCCCTTCTAAATGAGCTAAAATCATATCGGATTGACAAGGAAACTTCTTTGCCAGAAGTTACGGGCGAGACAAAGGAGTTTAAAGAGTTGGAGGTAGCGGTGAATGCGCTAATCATCCGGGCAAAAGAAACCTATTATAACCAGAAGAAATTCACCGAAAATGCTTCACACGAGTTGCAGACACCACTGGCAATTATCTCTACCAAACTGGAACTCATGCTGGAGAAAGAAAGTCTGGATCCAGCAAATGCCGAGAATGTAGGTCAGATTTTGCAGACTATCCAGCGATTGACACGACTTAACAAGTCGCTATTATTGCTCTCCAAAATTGAAAATAGACAATTCAATGAGCCAGTGTCGGTGGATTTCAGTAAGCTGGTGGATCAGAGTATCAAAGACTTAGAAGATTTTGCGGACTTTCGTGAGGTAGAAATTTTTGTGGATAACTCCGAGGCTCTCACCTATCAAATGGATGAAAGTTTGGCTTCAATCCTAATTAGTAACCTGCTTCGCAATGCTATTTTTCACAATGTTCCAGGTGGAAAAATTCAGGTGATCCTCAGTGAGAACTCCTTCCGGGTTTGCAATGATGGTAAAGAAGAAGCATTGGACTCAACTAAAATTTTTGACCGATTCCAAAAAGAAACAACCAGCAATTCCAGCACAGGCTTAGGGCTTGCAATTGTTCAGGCGATCTGCAAATTGTATGGATTTGAAGTGAACTATAGCTTTGATGGCATGCACTGTTTTGAAGTGAAATTGAATAGTCGTTCTTGACGGCGCTCCATCACCACTTAAAATATAAATACTCCATCCTTTCTACTCTTCCATTTGCCCAGGTTAATTTTAACTTTCCAGATTTTGTGAATAACTCAGTGAAATCCAAGGTTTTTACTGAATCGATATCCTGATAGTAAATAACATCAGACATGTTCGTTGTAGAGTTTCTCATACTGTATGATCCTGGAAAGGCCTCCTTATAGTTCTGAAAGGTCATATCGAATAGGTTCACCTGGAATAGTTTGACTGAAACGCCTTTGTTCAAATTGATGAAACTTATCTCATTATTATGGATACCTGCTGAAATTGTACTGTCATTGGATCTCAGCATTAATGTTTCTTTTGAAGAATTTCGATTGTCGGCTTCAAGACCTAGTTCTTCTATCAAACTATCCACAGCTAAGATGGATATTCCATTTATTGTTAACTGGTGATCATCAATTTTCTCTATATACTTCTCAGGTACAATTTCTTCATTATATTGCCAGATAAGCTCCTCTTTTCCGGCAGATTTAAATCTTTCAGAAAAATTAGGAGTTTCCAAAATGGTGTCCACAGCGATTATCTCATTCTTATCGACAGGTATATTTTCAATTTCATGCCTATCGGAACAAGAAATCAGGAAAATGGCAAGGATCATAATTACACCTAATTCTTTCACAATATCATTAAAATGGCGATCTTAAATACTTTTTTATTGAATAGGCACCGATGCTTTTTTTTGTTATCCGGAATCATTCAAGATTAATCCTCTTCTGCGAGCTCTTTTTCTAATTCAATCTTCCGTCTGAAGTAAATCCGTTGTGCGTTTTCTTCCATTTCTACAATAAGATTTTCATATGACTTCTTATCAGAACATAGTTCTGGATATCCAAAAATCGATTGCACATAAGGATAAATATCTTCGTCTCTTTCGATTAGTCTAAAATTCCAGTTTGGATTTAATTTATCATCAGTAACTTCAAACAATTGGCAAGGGTAGGTTGAAATAAAACCATTATCATCTATTAAATAGGCCTGGTAAGTTTGAAAGATTAAAATACCCATTACCAGATATTCTTTGCCTATTTCTAATCCATATTCAGCCGATTCAGATACCCCAAATCTTCCAAACACTTCTTTATTAGTAATTAAAGTGTATTCATATGGTCGTAAACTAATACCAGTGTTATTCGTGCATCGAATTCTCATAACTTAGTTGAATTTAAAATCATCTACATATTTTAGGACACCTTTTTCGAATTTACCGACATAATGAATTGTTGTTTTAGTTCCGTTCATTGCGGTATGAATATATTGCATTTTATTCCAACCTAACCAACGACTATCCTTGAGTCCCGTTATTACAGTTTTTCCAAGCGTGGGATTACTCATTATTTCTTTCATGGCAAGTTTCTCGGTAAGGTTATTTGCAACAACTCTTCCGGTAGAACCACGGCCCAAAGGCAATAATATTTTAGAACTTTCCTTAACGGCATATTTTGGTACTGTACTAAAAACTTTATTCCGTAGTGCTGTTGAAATATTTGAAGAATAAAGTAACAATATCTGGGATAAGTTCTCAGGGCTAAATATAGCCATCATAAACTTACCCTTCTGCTGCAGGTATACGTTGTTCACGATTTTATTTATTTCAGCAATATCGCCCATTTTTAGGCCAGAAACAGCCAGTAGCTCATTGACCAGTCCTACGAATTGTGAACCACCGTGGGTTTTCAGGTATTCAAGTTGCGCCTTCCGCTTGGCATCCGGATCTTTGATCCCTGCAATATAATTCTGCAGTTTCTGTTCGCTACTGGCTCCACCTGTGCTAAATCCGGGGGAAAATCCATGCCATTTTGTACTGGAAAATGTAGGTCTCGAACTTCCGCCTCCTTCTGAATACTCGTCTGCGTCCTGGTCTTCATCACACTCCACCACGGGGATGTTGTCATAACAGTCCGTTACACCCTGATAGGTAATGCAATCACGCTCAGTATAAGTAGTGCAGCCACCCCGGGATTGAATACTACCGTTATTCCTCTTTCCGGTCAGTTGTTTAGCCGGTGTGATGTATTTTATCACCACTCCGTTCTTGATCCGCCAGCCTTTTATCAGTGTCTCATCCCAAGTGACCAATTCCACTTTGCCGGAATATTCAGGACTAACGGTTGAATAATTATTCAGTAAAATATTATCTTGATCAGTTATGCCCTGATCAGGAAAGAATTTTAAAATAGCACCAGAATATTCTCCGTTTTCTTCCGGAATTAATATCATCCTGTAGAATGATTTTTTTTGTTTTTCCCTGATCTCCTCAGTGGATTTTTCTCCATTTGTAGGGACGCCATGATAATTGTAATCCAGCTCTACTTCAATTACATTGGAACCCTCATGGACGAGAGACTTCTTCCAGTCCAGCTTTTTGAGTTGTGTATTTACTCTATTGGACTTGAAGAGCCCACCCTGAACTACAAATTCTTCTTCCGCTCCAAACCAGGTTCTTGCTTCCTGTATAGCTAGAGATGTGTCTGATTGTTGAACCGCTACAGGCCCTTCCTCGCTTATACAGGAGAGTAAGATCATGTTTACCAAGAGTAAAAAGATAGATTGTGTCTCGATTAACTATACCATAGTTATTCTTGGCCCGGGAAGGGCAAGGGAAGGGTTTCATAATTAGCTAGTTGACTATTAAAGGAGTTAATAATGCTAAACTATTTTGGAATAAGAAGCTAAAAAAATTGACAATTTATTTTAGTTAAGAATACGACCGCATTTTATTACCCACCCTTCCAAGGAGGCTGTAATTATATTCAAAGGTTAAACAATGATTCAGGTTACATTTAGCCGGATAATCTCCTGGATCGTTCCATCCTTCACTCTGGCATGGACGCATACCAAGAAGTAACTTCTTCAACAAGTTGATCAGCAATCTCCGGCATTTCTTCCGCTAGGTTTATTGTTTCACCGGGATCCTTCACCACATCATACAGCTCAGGTCTTGCTCCATCATAATCACAAAGCAGTTTCCAGTTACCTTCCCTTACAGCAAGATCGGGCAGGTTTTCGAAGCCATAATAGTTTTTCCGGTCTGGTGGACGACTATAGAAAATAGGAGCTTGACGTGATTTATCAGAATTCCCAAGTAGGGTTTCCAACACATTTTCCCCATCAGTTACTGTATTTTCTGGAGCCTTTACATTTGTGAGCTTCAATAAAGAAGGTGCAAAGTCAATGGCTGAAAATACAGATTCGCTATTTCGTGTGCCTTTAGCTTTTTCATCCATAAATCCTGGCCCCCACACGATCAGCGATGAGCGGATCCCCCCTTCGTACAGATGCGTTTTATAGCCTTTTAAATCTCCTGCTCGCCCAGCACCTTTTTCCGGACCGTTGTCTGAGCAAAATAGGATCAAGGTATTATTCTTTAAGTCTTCATTGGACTGAATATAGTCGAACAACTTGCCCATCTGACGGTCCATTGCCTCCAGCACAGCCAGATATAGTCCTCTTTTGCCTTCTTCTTTAGCTACACCATATTCTTCATAAGGAGGCCAATAAGGACTGTGAACATCATCGGGCCATATGTTTACATAAAAGGGAGTGTGACCTTCCGCTGCTTTATCGATAAATTCTATTGCTGCGTCTACAAAGCCTGTAGTGATTTCTGATCGTTGCATCCAGGTATGAGGCTCCCCTAACTTCTCAGCATCTTGCCAAATCCTGCCTACTTTACCTGTTTCATCTTTGGTAAGCGGAAGAAGCTTAGCGCCCATTCCTTCAAAATTAGTCAGGGATTCATCGAACCCATAGTCTGTAATCGGCGGCGCATCGGTGACATCGCGTTGTCCGCCCATGTGCCACTTCCCAAAATGTCCCGTGGCATAACCACCCCGATCGAGGCTTCTCGCAAGCATAGGTGCAGAAGGATCCAGCCAATTAGCCATGCCTCTTGCTTCATTGTTCTCCGCATGATCCAGATACGAAGTGATTTTCCAGCGCTGTGGATAAGTACCCGTGGAAATTGCCACTCTGGAAGGTGAACAGATCGGTGAATTCACGTAGAATTGCCCGAAGGAAATCCCTCCGGCCGCCAGTTTGTCAATATTGGGAGTTTGGGCATCTGTATTTCCAAAAGATGATAAATCCGCCCAGCCCATATCGTCAATAAAAATTAAAATGATATTGGGTCTTTTAGCTTTATTCTCCTGTGCTAAGCCAGTACTAAACAATGCAATGAATAGAAAAATAACTGAAAGAATTTTTTTCATGATGGAATTGGGGAAAGGTCGGCTTGAAATTTCCAAGCTAAGTGCATAATGATCAAAGGAATGTAAAGCTTCCTGGCTAAATAAGCAATGTGGTTCTTCCCTGTGGGAGTTGGCTATGATAAAAGGTTGAAGTCTCCCTCAAAATTCTTTTGTGGATTCAATGAAATAAATCATGAACTATTCATTCACTTCTTTGTATTCCCAATTGTTTCCAGATTCCCCCTTTTTCTTTGAGGTATAAATTAAAACTATATACCGATGAAATCGAATGTGTCACATCTCATTAATCATTGGGATGATAACATTATAGGTAAGATTTCATTTGTCAAATCAAAAATCAAATTATAATCAAATGAAAAATCAAATCACAATTCTCGCAACTGCATTTATCCTGATCTCGACTGTCACATTTGCTCAGGATATCAATCCAAGCCAAGTCCCTTCAGTCGTGGCAAACACTTTCAAAAAAGAATTTCCCAAAGCAAGTGACATTGAGTGGGAACAAGATGGGGACAATTTCAAAGTCGAATTTGAAATAGGCTGGTTTACCGATCATGAAATATGGTATGATGCTGCTGGCCAATTTATCAAGCATGTGGAAGAAATAGCAAAAGGTGATCTCCCTAAAGCTGTTACGTCTAAAATTGACATTGATTTCGCTGAGTTGAAGATAGACGGAGTAAAGAAAATCACTGAAGGTGATCAAGTTACCTATGCGGTGGAGCTAGAGAACTTTACAGAAGAGTGGAAAGTGATTTTCTCCAACACTGGAGAAGTTCTTCACAAGATCAACGATTAATTCCAGTCATTTCATTCTTTTCTATCCCCAGCCTTTTTCACACTAGCACTCATGTTTAAGAACATCTTAATTGCCTCATTGTTTCTTCTTATTTCGTCTTTGGTTGTACAGGCCCAAGAAAAGCAGGAAGAAAAGTCATCTCCAGGTTGGTTTGAAAAAATCCATCTAGGGGGTTACATGCAGGTACGCTACAATGGGTTATTTCAGACAAATCCAGAGCTGGAGTGTGAGCAGTGTGATGAGGCGTGGGGAGGAGAAGAAAATTCGCTGTCATTGCGGAGATTACGGTTCAAAATCTACGGCCAGATCCATCCTCGGGTGTTTTTCTATTTTCAACCTGACTTTTCCAAGTCGGTGACAGGATCACAAAATGTAGGAAGATTGAAAGATGCATACGTGGATCTTGGATTGGACAGAAACAATGAATTTCGTCTTCGAATTGGTCAGAGCAAGGTGCCTTTTGGGTACGAAAACCTTCAGTCGAGTAGTCAGCGTCTTCCGTTGGACCGGGATGATGCGCTTAACAGTGCTGTTAAGGACGAGAGGGATTTGGGGATTTTCTTCTATTGGGCCAGTAAGGAGAAGCGGAATATGATGAAAGAATTGAAGAAGGACGGCATGAAACACTCAGGCGATTTTGGAGTTTTTGCGTTCGGAATTTATAATGGACAGACCGCCAACCATTCGGATAAAAATGGGAAATTTCATGTGGTAACCCGATTCTCCCTACCCATAGAAGTGGGAAATCAGGTAATTGAGCCTGGAATTCAGGCCTACAGTGGAAAGTTTGTTCTGCTAAAAAGCAGTCCTGAATTAAATATCCGTGAAGAAAAAGAATATACCGATAGAAGGGCGGCTGCTTCCTTTGTTTTATATCCTAAACCATTTGGGATTCAAGCAGAATATATGGTAGGTAAAGGGCCCGAATTCAACAAAGAAACTCAAAAGATTGAAGTTCAAAATCTGCAAGGGGGTTATGTGACATTTTCATACATCAAAGGAGAATTTATTCCATTTACCCGCTTGCAGTACTATGATGGAGGAAAAAAACATGAACTGGATGCCCGGAGTTACACCGTAAAAGAACTCGAACTTGGTCTGGAATGGCAACCGCATAAGGCCTTTGAACTGGTGGCCATGTATACATTTTCCAATCGCCGGTTTGAAGACTTCCAGTTGCAGAATAATCATCAGTCAGGAAGCTTATTGAGAATTCAGGCCCAGTTGAATTTTTAAGTTATCCACATTTATGATAGCTATTAAATATTGGGGTACTTTCTGAGCTATTTTCGGGTAGCTTGCTAAAAATTGCGAATACCTTTGTTCTGCATTCAGTGCATTATTTAGCACAATACGGCGTTGTAAACTTCCCACGTAATTTTCCAAAATAATACGATAGTAACGTTCGAGCTTGGGGATCCGATCTAGCATTCTTTGAAAGGAATAATAGTCAATTTGGAGCAGTAGTGAATCTTCCAACGCTTGTATGGTATAAATTGAAGGTTTTTGTTTTTGGAAGCTCTCCATGTCTGTTGCCCACCAATCTTCAATAGCGAAATAAAGAATTTCTTCCTGTCCATTATCAGCATTAATATAGAAGGCTTTTAATGTACCGGAAACCACATAATTATCTGAAAGACAAACTTCACCGTTCCTCAGAAGTAGATCCCCTTTTTTCAGGGTTTTTTCTGACCAAAAAGTACTGAACACTTCTATTTCTTCTGGAGTGAGTTTTACATACTTAGCTATGTTAGCTAGTAGTTGATGGTTCATAGTAGCCTTAATCCTCCTTTAGGGTTTTATTTATGTTCCTTATCGAATTGAAGCCAACACATAATCTTCTATTATTCAGTAAGCTTTTTTCTGATTCATCCCCAGTAGGTTGTAGGTAAAATGCACCACTTGTTCTTCATCTGTGGGTTTAGTGGAGCGGTAGAAGTCAATAGCGTAGCCGTCCACTTTATCTGCCTGAACAAATACTTCTTCATATCCTTTTTGTCTACAGAATTCTGTGGTGAATTCAATTAATTTTCTTCCTACGCCCTTCCGCTGGAATTCTGCGAGGACAGCAAGATCGAATATATAGGCTAGTGGTTTTTCTGAGTAATATTGGTCGAGGACATAAAAGGTGAGGCCAGCAACAATCTTATGGTCTGTCTTTGCTACAACTGCAAAAAAGGTTTCTTTATTTAATAGATTTTTTAAATGATCCTGACTGGGTTGCTTGAAATCCTCCATTTCAAATACTACCTCGAAAACCGAAATGAGTTCATTCAGTTCTTCAACGTGATCGGGTTGCACTAATTGAATTTCTAGTTCCAAAGCTGTAATTGGTATATTTATTCGTCGTTCAATGAATTGATGCCTTGTTCTTTAAGTTTTTCCAGATGATCTTTCATCACCTGAACCTGTTCACTTGGATGTCTTTGCCAAACTGTGACTTCTCCTACTACTCTGAAAGGATGAGTAGAACGATAAGATTTTGTTGGATTGCCAGGAAATTTTTTATCAGTCAGATCCGGATCATCGGTAATGGGTCCCGTGGGTTCTACTAAATAGATTCGCTCTCTTCCCGAACCGATGCTTAGTTCTGCGCCCCATATGGCAGCATCCAGAGTTGAGGTTAAGAATATATATTTTGAATTTTTCTTTTGCCCAAAATTGGAGTTGAAGCCAACTTCAATTTTGTCTCCAATTTTTAGATCTGCCTTTGTCCCGTGAAAATAAGTTTGAGCGAAAGGTGTGGATCCGGTAGTTAACTGTTGCTCGTTTATAGTTTGATCCATGGTTAATGTTGGCTTCCATGTTATAATGCAACTCACAAATACTTTATAAGCCTACTGTTTTTTTGGCAGGTAAGTCAACTCTACCACTCCCGATCTGAATATGCGCGTGTCTGTCAATTGAAGCTGAATTCGTTGATGAAGGTTTTCAAACAGCGGTTTTCCACTTCCCAGTGCCACAGGATGAACGGATAGTTTGTACTCATCTACTAATCCCAAATTAATAAATGTCCTGATAAGACTTGCACCTCCGTACAGCCAAATATCCTTGCCTTCCTGATTCTTTAGATTAGCTACTTCGTTGGGAATGTCAGAGGAAATGAAAGTAGCGTTTTCACTGGATCGATTTTGCCTAGAGAAGACAAATTTCTTTTTCGTATGGATTTCCTCCCACATTTTTATTTCAGAGGAACTTGAATCTTCATTTGGTTGATAATTTCCCCAAGCATCATAACTCACTCTACCGTAGAATATAGTGTCAATACTCTCAATGAACGCATCGAAGTTCATGTCGTCATCCATTATGCACCAGTCGATTTCTCCGTTTGGACCTTCAATATATCCGTCTAAGGAAACTGCTAGATTTAAAATTACTTTTTTCATTCTCTTTTACTTATTCAAAAAGTTGAATTCACCTTTATAACCCAATAATTTCGCTACAGCCAAGCTGTTGTTGTTAGATCCAAAAGGAGTCTTATCGTTCTTGCAGATTAAAAACAGTGCCAGCGGGATCCATGATCCAATGCATGTTTTCAGGCAATTCCTCAATTTCATCACAGGTTTTCACTCCTTGTGAATTCAAGTAGTTGGTTGCTTGTTCAATATTTGGAACAGTCAGTTGAAGCCATGTTTCGGAATGTGTGTAGTTGTCCACACAATCAAGCCAAATGACATTTGCGCCAAATTTTACAGAGTGAGTTCTCGAAACAGTTGGATTTTTGATGGCTACTTCCTGAACTTCTAATTTGAGAATGTCACGATAGAATGCCACGGTTTGATCATATTTCAGTTTAGGTATTTTTACTGCGATGTTTATCCCTGCTTCAAAATTTGGTTCCATGATTTTTGTAGGATTTAAAGATGGTTGTAGTTAATCAATTTAAAAAGTATTACTAACGGGTCATGATACGCATAGTTGCCAAACCTACTATCGAATTTATTCAAATGGAAGTCATGCTACTACTACTGACAGAAAATGTCAGATCTACATGAGTTTTATTGGTTGGCGTTTCTTTCCAGAGCTTCTTTATGCTCCTCTTCAATAGCAGCAATAAATATCTTGTCCAGAGGATTTGAGTAAGGATCATTCATCTTTTTACCAGCATAATAGAGAGTTTTGGCACTTTCTACCGCAGCTAAATATTCTGTGTTTTTTTGAAGAGCTTTAAATGCTAAAGCAGAATAATATTCATTTTCAGCTGTCTCATTAGTTTTTGACTGTTTCTCAAAAACCTCCAACGCATCTTGATATCTACTTTTCTCCAAAAAAAGAACGCCAAGGTGGATATAGTCATATGGACCAATAAAGTTTTCGGCTTCGTTCAACCTGATTTGAGCTTCAATGATGTCTAGGGCTTTGTCCTTTTCGCCAATCGCCTTATAACATAATCCTTTTGCGATATTTAAATGATAAGTTCCATTCTTGGATACACCAATATCATATTCTACTAAGTCGTCCAGTTGTTCGATGTCTTGGATAGCCCCCTCATAATCCCTAAAAAACTGATATCTGCACCATCCTCTATACCCTAGATATGACTCTGGATCTAATTCAACAGCCTTGTCTATAAGTTTTTTCCAAGTAACGAAATCCCCACTTTTCAGATACGCAATAGATTTCGCATAATATGCCTTATCATAGGTGGAATCAATAGCTAGCGCTTCATCTAAAATTTCTTGATATTCTCTACTGAATTGGTAGTGGCCTTCAGTCTCTTCTGTCTTTAAACATGCCTGATATTTCAGTGAATCTCCATAATATTTAAAAGCTTCGCAATTAATCTGTGCGGGTGAAGTGAAAAATAGTATTAATAATCCTAGTAAGATAAGATATTTCATAAGCTTATATTTTCTTATTAATGGTCATATAGCCTTTCCGGCATATGTAGGCTCGATTTCATTAGGGTAAAATCTCGGTTAGGTGACCATTTTTAATTTTAAAAATTAGGTAGATATAATAATCTGACGGTACATCATCATAATATAGTATTGTCCACTTACTGATCCCCTTCGTGATTTCTAGTAGTTGACTTGTGATCTTTTGATCAAATTCTGCTTCATTATACCCAAAATCGGATTGTAAAATTCTAAATCGTCCTGCTTCTCCTTTACAGTTTACCACGAATCGGATTCTGATCAGGCCGTTTTGGTTATTGTCAGTGATGCCTTTATATTTTGAGTTAAATTCATTTAGTAGTGCTGTTTTCTCTCCTGAATATTGAGGTCCTTCTCCTACATTGAAGTATTGAAAAATTTCTTCTTCACTATAACAAGTTTTGAAATCAGGGTTATCTATTTTAGGATTGGGTTCAATGTCCCCAACCCATCGAAGGTATTTAGGATCCTCATGTTCAACTTTCGCCTCAGGCCTGCACCCTGAAATAATACATAAAATTGCTATTGCTACAGCTATTCGCTTATTCATAAATTTTGTCCGAAAAATTAGTTTTCCATTATTTAATTAGTTTTTCAAATAAATTGTCAGAGATCTTCCAGAATTGAGAAGCCTATATATTTAACGATACCCTAAAACACTGAAACCAGCTTAGCCCTTTATTCTGGTAACATATCAATTTCTATTGGATATTAAATAGATATGAATATTCTTCACTAACTTAAGGTTGAGTATTCATAAAATTCAGACCACATAGAGACATAGGTATTATGGACAAGGGAAATCGTAAGTTTCTAACTATCTTTTGGTTAGCATTACCTATGTATCTATGTGGTATTTTTTAATTAAAAAATTGGTTCTTTAGGAGATATCCATTCCATTTCCTAAATGATCACATCCATTTAAATGCCTAACCAAGTTCCGTCCATATTTTTTCTATCAGAGCCTTTGTAGCCCGGATACCTTCAGGTTCACTTTGTCCGGTGCCTTCGTATTCAATGCCAATATATCCGGTATAGCCGGCATCCTTTACCACTTTTAGTAGTGCTTTGTAGTCTATTATAGGCTGGTCGCCGTTGCTGTCAAAAGAATATGATTTAGCACTGACTGCCTTTGCGTACGGCATGTATCTTTTGACGCCTTCTTCAGGATTAAAAATAGTTTCACATGTTCCATCTTGTGTACTCCCCCATTTTGCAGTAGTACACCAGTTGCCGAAATCGGGTAGTGTGCCTAAAAATGGGCTGTTTACTTGCCGAATGAGGTCTAGGATAAAATCCGGTTGGGAGCTGTAAAGGCCATGATTTTCAATAATAATATTTATTCCCTCCTTTCCAGCATAATTACACAAGCCTCCCATGCCATCAACCAGAGCATTTTTTACAACTTCGGGGGCGCCATCTCCAAAAGCATTGACCCTGATGGAATGGCAACCGATTTGTTTAGCTACATCTACCCAAGGATAATGATTTTCGACGGCTTTCTTCCGTTCAGAGCTTTTTGGATTTCCTAAGTCTCCTTGATCATCCACCATGATCAGCAGATTTTTTACGCCTTCAGATTCAGCCCGTCTCTTTAAATCTTCCCAGTATTTGGCATTTTGAAGATAGTTAGTGTAGAACCTTGCAACATATTCCACCGCATTTAGATTATACTCATTTTTGGCGATTACTGGGAAATTATCAGCCAGTATCTCCCCTGATCTAATTGAATTCTTCAACGACCATTGGGCTAAGGATATCAATGGTGAATCAAGTTGGTTGTTGAATGGTGAAATGAAATTCAAGTGAGCAACGCACGGAGCTAAAGCAGCAAGGGAGGAGGTTTTAAGAAATGATCGACGGGTTATCATGGAATTATTATTTTACTTTTAAACAATATAGGGTTTTCTATTATAGAGGAGGCGAACAGTATGCTAATTTTTTTAGAACCCAGTTCTATTTGCATAGTTTTAATTTAATTAAATTTGAGTATAGAACTTTGTAACACCTACATTTCAGAGATAACAGGTGTTTTTCTAATTAATCCATTTTTTGACATAGCATTTACAATATATTTGGCTGCATTTATTCTACTAATTGTAAGTTTTGGTTTAGGTGAGTTGTTAAAACTTTCGACTATATTCCGCTCTCTTTTGAAGTTTGTTAAGCCTGTAGGTCTAACGATGGTCCAATTTAATTCTGATGATTTAATAATATTTTCCTGTCTTTTGTGATCCTTGTATGCAACTCCAATGTTACTGTTTTCAATAAACCATTTAAACCAAAAAGGAATGTCTTTTTTTGTTTCTGAAACTCCCCAAGCTGAACACACTATTAGCCTGTCAATTCTATTATTCTTGCTAGCTGCAAGTATGTTTTTCGCTACTTTAGAAAGAAATGTTGGTGGCGTTCTTAGTTTAGACCAAGGAAAGTCATTTTTTCGGGAAATGTTCAAGGTGCTTATGATATTGTTGCAACCTTTCATTGCATTTTCTAAGTCAGCAATTTGTGCGGGCGTGCCTTGGAGTATTTTTAAATTAGCATGACTTAATTTTATCTTTCCAGGTTCACGGACTAAACAATTTATTTTATGTCCTTGATTTAAAGCTTCTTCTAAAACTAATCTGCCCATCCTTCCTGTCGCGCCAAGTATTAGTATTTTCATTTTAAACTTGATTATAATTCAGGATTTAACCAATTCTTACTATTTACATAATTCCGTGAGGCGTTGGGAATGGTGTACAAAGCTGTACTATGGGGGTGCAAAATTAGCTTTGCTCCCAATAGACTGGTTGCCTAGGCATTTTTAATAAGGTGCTGTATAGCCGTAATAAGTTTAAGTAATAGCCCAATAAAAACCAAGGAGTAAGTATAGATGCGTGCCTATTTCAGTACTTTTCTGCTTTTACTACCGCTGGACAATTTGCTTCTGGACATTCTTCAAGATTTCCACGTATTTTAGTGACCAATACCAACCGTTGACGTTTAATCATATTCTGGCAACTACAATCATGCAAAATCAAGTTTACAATCTTCTCATACAGTTTCTTGCCATCAATTCTGATCCGAAGGGAATGGAATGGCTCGACAAGCAAGCGGCCAAGATTAGTGCTGCGGCAAACCCAGCGCAGTTTTTCCTTGCTTTCAGCCAAGCATCACGCTATTTCAAAAAAGAGAAGCTCTTGCTTTCTGATGAGCAAACTGTACAGGCAAATGAGCTTGTACCAGGATTTCAGCCTCAATTTTGGAATCAATTGCAAACTGCGCGCACTGCTTTAATGATCTGTTTTCCGCATGAAAAAGAATCATGGTTTGCTGCAATGAATCAGCTTTTTGAGACTGCCGACATGAACGAGCACCAAGCGTTGTTCGCAGCGTTGCCCTTGATGCCGTATCAGGAGGATCTCATCCCAAGGGCGATTGATGGTCTGCGAACAAATATTTCATTGGTTTTTGATGCCATTGCCCTGGATAACCCATTTCCCCGCGCGCATTTTCCGGAAGCCAATTGGAATCAAATGGTACTAAAAGCTATATTCATGCAGCGCCCGTTGTATCGAATTGATGGGCTGGAGGAAAAGCGTAACCCAGCATTGGCAGCAATTGCCCGTGATTTTGCACATGAGCGTTGGGCAGCTGGAAGGGATGTGATGCCTGAAATCTGGCGCTTGGTTTCTCCTTTTGTCGATGACAGTTATCTGGGGGATCTCAAGAGGGTACTGGCTACTAACGATGAACTTCAGATGAAAGCGGCATTACTGTGTTTGCGAGAATCTGCCTATCCGCCCGCACAAGAAGTTTTAGATTCTTATCCGGATCAGGTATCTATCCTTGATATGGATGCCATTGCCTGGGAAAGCATCGGCTTAGAATTCCAGGGTTCTCGGGTTTAATTCCTAATTTTACGTATCATTTACTCAAATAACCGATTAGCATGTACATAGATCCACATATTCACGTTGTTTCCCGTACCACAGATGATTACGAAGCCATGCAGAAAGCGGGCATTGTAGCTGTCATTGAGCCTGCATTTTGGCTGGGACAACCGCGAACAGAAGTGGGAAGTTTTAAAGATTACTTCAGCACTTTGGTAGGTTGGGAGCGTTTCCGCGCCAGCCAGTTTGGTATTGTTCATTACTGCACGATGGGGTTAAATTCCAAAGAAGCCAATAATGAGCCATTGGCAGAGCAAGTGATGGAGTTATTGCCGCTATATGTGGGCAAAGAGGGAGTTGTTGCTATTGGCGAGATAGGATATGACGATCAGACTGAGGCTGAAGACAAGTTCTATAGATTGCAATTGGAGCTGGCAAAGGCCGTGGACCTTCCGGTACTTATCCACACACCTCACCGGGACAAGCGGAAAGGCACGATCCGTAGTATGGATGTGTCCGAAGAGCATGGCCTTGATCCAAAAATGGTTATTGTGGACCATAATAATGAAGAGACTGTCAAGGAGGTTTTGGATCGGGGATATTATGCGGGTTTTACGATATATCCGCATACCAAAATGGGTTCGGAGCGGATGGTCGAGATCGTGAAGCAATATGGTCCTGAGCGAATAATTGTCAATTCTGCTGCAGATTGGGGCATTTCTGATCCTTTGGCTGTACCAAAAACTGCTGATCTTATGCGGAAATCGGGTATTCCTGAGGCACACATTAAGCTGGTCACGTATCAAAATGCATTGACAGCTTTTGGGCAAAGTGGACAGATGGATGAGCAGGATTGGTTGAATGCTGCACCGCTCGATCAGACCAAAAAGATGAGCGGTAACTCAGTCCTTCGGGGCGGGCAAACTCCCCGAATAGAAGGTAAATCTGATATTGTTGAAAATTAATCCATGACCACTTCCCGGCTATTTGCCTATTTACAACTTACCCGCCCAGCCAATGTGATTACAGCTATTGCAGATATCTGGGCTGGATTTGCCGTGGCAGGAGCTTGGACTTATAGCGTTCAGAATTGGGAAGCAGATGGCGGCTCGTTTTTAATCAACTTAGCCTGGCTTTCATTGAGTACAATTGGATTGTATGCAGGAGGAGTAGCATTCAACGATGTATTCGATGCAGAATTAGATGCAGTTGAAAGGCCAGAGAGACCGATTCCAAGTGGTAGAGTATCAAAATCTTCTGCGGCTTGGATGTCCTCTTTGTTGTTAGTTTTAGGCGTTGTTGCAGCTGCTCAGGTAAATGTATTTTCTGCAAGTATAGCCTTAGCAGTTGCAGCTTTAGCTATAGTGTACGACTATTGGGGAAAGCATCAAACTATCCTGGGGCCTATCAATATGGGGCTTTGTCGAACAGGAAATTTGCTTTTGGGTATTTCTGTTGTTCCAGCTATGTTGTCCACATTTTGGCCTCTGGGACTTCTTCCTTTATTATTTGTGGCTGCTATTACCATGATCAGCCGTGGGGAAGTTCATGGCAAAAATAGAACTGCATTATTTGGAGGGCTGAGCCTATATATCGTAGTGATCTTTGTGATTGGAACGATGCCTTTTGTGCATGATACTATCATTTGGGAAGTTTTACCATTCCTGGCCTTACTCAGTTATATGGTTTTTCCGCCACTGATCAAAGCAATCCAGACCCAGGACCCAAAACTCATTGGCAAGTCTGTTAAAGCTGCCGTTATTTCTCTTATTATCGTTAACGCTTCCATTGCAGCTGCATTTGCAGGATGGCAGATTGGAATAATTGTGTTAATGTTGCTGCCAGTTTCCTTATGGCTTGCCAAAAAATTTGCTGTTACCTAAGGCAAATCAAACTAAAAGGAGATTGAAATTGTATTATTCCTACAATAGCCTGAAGTCATCCCTATTTCTTATGAATACCATTATCCAACAAAAATTTGCTGTTCCGTATCAGTATCCTGTTTGCTTCTCAACCTCCATATTTGAGACAAATAATGATTTATTTATAGAGCTTCTTGCAAAAGACAGGGTTTCAAAAGTATTATTTGTAGTGGATGAAGGTGTTGTTCAGGCTCATCAAGGAATTCTTGATCAAATCGCTTCCTACGCTTCAGGTCATTCAGACAAATTTATCCTTGCCTCAGAACCGATTGTGGTGCCTGGTGGGGAAGCGAGTAAAAATGATGAAGCTATCTACAAACAGATCGTAGAAGCTACTCATCTTTACGGAATTGATCGTCATTCATACATCGCAGTAGTAGGCGGTGGTGCAGTCATAGATATGGTAGGATTTGCTGCGGCAATTTCTCACCGGGGCATTCGTTTGATCCGGATTCCAACTACTGTCCTTTCGCAAAATGACTCAGCTGTTGGGGTTAAAAACAGCGTGAATGCCTTTGGTAAAAAGAATTACCTGGGCACATTCACGCCTCCATACGCTGTTTTGAACGATTTTAACTTTCTTACAACACTGGATGATCGAGACTGGAGATCAGGAATCTCTGAAGCTATCAAAGTGGCATTGATCAAGGACTTGGATTTTTTTGTTTGGATTGAGGATCATGCAACCGCATTGGAGAAGCGTGAAATGGAACCCATGAAGGAGTTGATCATCAGATGTGCCCAGATGCATTTGGATCATATTGCGGGTAAAGATCCATTTGAATTTGGATCTTCTAGGCCATTGGATTTTGGCCATTGGGCGGCGCACAAATTGGAGCATTTAAGTCACTTCAGAATCCGTCATGGTGAGGCTGTTGCAATAGGAATTGCCCTTGATTCTACTTATTCCTATTTGAAAGGATGGATTTCCGAATCTGACCTTGCGAGAATTATAGGAGTGTTCAAGACTTTAGGTTTTGAGCTTTTTGCTCCCGAGCTGGCAGGTGAAAATTTGGTCAAAGGCTTGCAAGAATTTCAGGAACATCTTGGGGGGCAATTGACCATTATGTTGTTGAAAGCATTAGGAAATGGTGAAGAAGTTCACGAAATGGAACATCAATTGATCTACCAATCGGTCGATCTATTGAAGGCATACAATCAGACGAACGACCTGGTCAACAGTTAATCATCTATTAAACAAGCGGATCCATGGAGACAAAAGGTTTTCAACTCAGTTATTGCAGCAATATTCATCCCGGCGAAAGTTGGGAGGATACTTTTGACAATCTAAAAAAATATATTCCTGAAGTAAAGGAGCGGTTAAATGTGGATAAACCGTTTGGAATTGGACTTCGTCTTTCGCACGAAGCAAGCACAATCCTGGAGAAGCCTGACCAACTGGATCAGTTTAAGGCCTGGTTGAATACAGAAAATGCCTATGTTTTTACGATGAACTGTTTCCCGTATGGCGATTTTCATCGTACCGTGGTTAAAGATAAAGTTCATTTTCCAGACTGGACCACCATCGAAAGACGCAATTATACGATCAGGTCTTTTCGCATTCTAGCCCAACTACTACCAGATGGGTTGGACGGAGGAATATCCACTTCTCCTATTTCCTACAGACATTGGTTCCAATCCGAAGAAGCCTTGAACGCTGCCATGGAAACTGCTACGCAGTATTTATTGGATGTGGTCGTAGCATTGATAGAGATCAAAAAGGAAACAGGAAAGTCGCTTCATCTCGACATAGAACCTGAGCCAGATGGAATTTTGGAGAATTCTGATGAAATGATCTGGTTGTTCACTAATTGGCTACTACCAAAAGGAAAACCTTGGTTAGCTGAGCAATTTGATATTTCGGAGGAACAGGCAGAAAAACATATAAAAGAACATATTCAAATCTGTTATGACGTATGTCATTTTGCTATTGTGTATGAGACACCTTCAGACACTTTCGAGAAGTTAAAAAAGGCAGGGATAAAGATTGGCAAAATACAGATTTCTGCTGCTCTCAAAATAGTAATTCCTGATTTGCCAGAAGCCCGCGATTTGATAAAGGCAAATTTGTTGCCCTTCGAAGAATCAACTTACCTGCATCAGGTGGTGGCAATAAATATTGATGGCAGTTTACAATCGTATCCAGACCTGCCAAATGCCCTTGAGACCTTACATACAAGCAAAGCCAAAGAGTGGCGAGTGCACTTTCATGTCCCTGTTTACTTGGGCAACTATGGCGCATTGGCGGCTACACAAGACCAGATTTTGCTTGTGTTCAATGAAATTTTAAAAAACTCATCTTTGACAAATCATCTTGAAGTGGAAACCTACACGTGGGAAGTTCTACCTAAAGATGCACGCTTAAATCTTGGCGAATCTATTTCCCGTGAACTTGCATGGGTCATTGAGAAATTGAATTAACATGAAGAAGACAGTAGTTCTGGACATAGTTGCACTTTCACCACGGGTTATTGGTGAGCATACCCCCTTTTTAAAGGAGTGGATTGAGAAAGGTAAACGGGCTATGGTACAACCAGTGTTGCCAGCAGTGACCTGTTCCGCTCAATCGGTGTATTTGACAGGTAAATGGCCAAGTGAGAATGGAATCGTAGGGAATGGCTGGTATTTTCAAGATGAATGTGAGATAAAGTTTTGGAGACAATCCAATAAATTAGTGCAGTCTCCAAAAGTATGGGAAGTGCTCAAGGAAGAGAATCCCGATTTTACAGTGGCAAATATGTTTTGGTGGTACAATATGTACTCCAGCGTAGATTATGCGGTTACTCCCCGGCCACTTTATTTGGCAGATGGTAGAAAGGAGCCAGATTGTCACAGCCAACCTATGGAGTTGAGGCACCGTCTTCAAAAGGAATTGGGGCAATTTCCATTATTTTCTTTTTGGGGACCCAATGCCAATATTGAATCCAGTAAGTGGATTGCTGAAGCGGCTAAGAAGGTGGACGAGTGGCATAATCCTACCTTAAACTTGATCTACATTCCCCATCTCGATTATTCGCTTCAGAAGTATGGAATTGATTTTGAAAAAATCGGGAAGCACTTAACTGAAGTGGATGATCTAGCGAAAGACTTAATCACCTACTTTGAGAATCAGGGAACTCAGGTCATTCTGCTATCAGAATATGCAATCACCACAATTTCGAAGCCTGTTCATTTGAACCGACTTTTTAGGAAGCAAGGTTGGATCCAGGTAAAGGATGAGCAGGGACTGGAGACGTTGGATGCAGGCACTTCCAAGGCCTTTGCGGTAGCTGATCATCAGGTAGCTCATGTACATGTGAATGATTTATCCATTTTACCGCAGGTGAAAAAGCTGTTGGAAGATACACCTGGAGTAGAACTGGTACTGGATGAAGCAGGAAAGAAACGCCACCACATTGATCATGAACGGGCAGGTGATTTGGTGGTGATGGCTGATAAAGATTCCTGGTTTACCTACTATTTCTGGTTGGATGATGCGAAGGCGCCCGATTATGCACGATGTGTGGATATTCACAAGAAGCCTGGTTATGATCCAGTGGAATTGGTTTTAAATCCGGAAATTAAAATTCCACTCTTAACTGTAGGGTCTAAAGTTCTTAAGAAAAAGCTAGGTTTTCGTTACTTAATGGACGTTATACCACTCGATGCTACCTTGGTAAAGGGTGCGCACGGGAGACTCAGTGAAGATGATTTGGATAAGCCACTGTTAGTTTCTCAGGACAGGGAATTGCTTATTTCAAAAGCGATCCAGCCGACAGAAGTTTATGATCTGATATTAAAGGCAGTTCGGGGGTGAATGAGTAAAAAGTATCAAGTATTAGGTATCAAGATTGTAAACGAATCATTTACGACGAAGTACCGCCCCTTGTTGTATATGGACTCACGCTATTGGCTCTCAACTTAATACGATTATTGCCGAGCTCAGAAAATGGTACAAACTGTACACTGAGCCTGACGATGGATTTGTTGGGGGGAAAATGGAAAGCCGTTATTCTTTACCATTTGAAAGGCGGTTTGGTGTCGCGAAAAGTTTACGACAAAAAACACCCATAAAGCCGTTTACACCTTAACGGATTTCGGGAAAGCGTAGTCCCTGTTTTGGAAGCTATTACCAAATGGGGGCAATCAGGTTGTTGTCGTAAAAAAGGAATATTTTTCCAACCCATTGTAAGGCTATTTTCTTGCATTAGATTGGATCGATAAATCTCTATACGATCAATGATTCAAATGACCACATCCCAAAGGGATCTAATATTTATAGAATGGGGATTTCCTCGTTCTATGCGACCCCCTCGGGGTCGTATCTTCTTCAATCTACGGTGTTATCTATAAACATGCGACTTCTTCGAGGTCGTTTATTCCATCCACTCAAATAAGTACTCCTCCTTGTGCTCAATTTGAAATTTTGTTAGAAAATCCTTGTATTCATCTCTGAACGTATGCTTTTTATGATGTTGTTTTTGGTTCTGAATATACGCAATTACATTATCCAATGCCGAGTGGCTATAGGAAAATACTCCATATCCTTCCTGCCATTGAAACTTGAATTTTGATAATTTCTTTTCATTAATAAAATCGTTTGACGATTTCTTAATTTCCCTTACCAGATCAGACAGGCAGCAAGAAGGCCTCATTCCCAATAAAAAGTGAATATGATCGGGCATTCCATTAATTGCCAACATTTTTTGTTCTTTGTTGCGGACAATGCCAGATATATATTTATATAGTTCTTCCTCCCATAAAAAGTGTATGAGGTTTTGCCTGCTTTTGACAGCAAAAATCACGTGAATGTATATTTGTGAAAATGTTCCAGCCATGGGTGCTATTTTATATATTCGATTTCTAACCTTAAAACCTTTAAAACAAGATTGGTAATAAATCAAATTTTACCGATTACTAACTTACGCTTCTTGTTAATTATATCAAAGTGTTAATATTTACGTATATGCTATAAATACCTATCGTCTTTGTTTGGTTCAAGTCATTATTATATGCGTATCGGTTTTTCAAGAAACGCCCAATTTTCGCTACCGTAGGTTCTAAGTCATTTTCCCTCCGTATTTTTGTACTCGTATTCAAACAGGACAGCCATTCTATTGTCAGTATGCGGCCGATATGTTTTTCAAATTGTAATCCAGTTTTAAAATACTGATCCCGAAGGGATTTAATATTTATAGAATGGGGATTTTCACGTTTTATGCGACCCCCTCGGGGTCGTATCTTCTTCAATCTACGGTGTTATCTATAAACATGCGACTTCTTCGAGGTCGATTATTCCATCCATTCAAATAAGTACTCCTCCTTTGTGCTCAATTTGAAATTTTGTAAGAAAATCCTTGTATCAAGTCATTAATACATGCGTATCGGTTTTTCAAGAAACGCCCAATTTTCGCTACCGTAGGTTCTAAGTCATTTTCCCTCCGTATTTTTGTACTCGTATTCAAACAGGACAGCCATTCTATGTCAGTATGCGGCCAATATGTTTTTCGAATTGTAATCCAGTTTTAAAATACTGATCCCGAAGGGATTTAATATTTATAGAATGGTGATTTTCACGTTCTATGCGACCCCCTCGGGGTCGTATCTTCTTCAATCTACGGTGTTATCTATAAACATGCGACTTCTTCGAGGTCGATTATTCCATCCATTCAAATAAGTACTCCTCCTTGTGCTCAATTTGAAATTTTGTAAGAAAATCCTTGTATCAAGTCATTAATACATGCGTATCGGTTTTTCAAGAAACGCCCAATTTTCGCTACCGTAGGTTCTAAGTCATTTTCGTTCCGTATTTTTGTACTCGTATTCAAACAGGACAACCATTCTATGTCAGTATGCGGCCAATATGTTTTTCGAATTGTAATCCAGTTTTAAAATACTGATCCCGAAGGGATTTAATATTTATAGAATGGTGATTTTCACGTTCTATGCGACCCCCTCGGGGTCGTATCTTCTTCAATCTACGGTGTTATCTATAAACATGCGACCTTTTCAAGGTCACCTGTACAGTTCTTAGCACCCGAATGTTACTATTTCGGGGATATTAAATCTATAATACGGTGAAGATCTTACCAGTCATTTCCTATTTTTGATAAAATTTGATCCATGAATACCGACAGAACCCAATTCCTATCTTTTTTGCTCATTTTGATTCTAGTTACAGCTTGTGGCAAAAAAGAAGAAGGCTGTGCCCTTCCCCCGGAAATTGCGGATCAGGAACTGGCAGTTGATATCATTCGGTTGGAACGGGATTTCTTCACTGCAAAAACTGAAGAAGAGTTTGAATACCTCTTGGAACAGCATCCAGAGTTCAGCAAAGAATACCTCCAAATGGATCTTTACCCAAGTCCCGATACACTCGCATCAGAATTGTTGGCTATTCATCAGGATTCAGCGATGCAGGTTCTTTTCGACTCGGTGGAGCATGTGTTTAAAGATTTCTCACAGGTAGAAAAAGATCTTGAAAATGCTTTCAAGGCTATAAAGTTTTATTTCCCTGGGTTTAAAGTCCCCAAAGTTTACACGTTTGTATCAGGCTTCAACTCAGATTTAGTGGTAACTGATGAATTGATAGTCATTGGTTTAGATTATTTTCTTCCGCCATCGCACAGTTTTCAACCCGAATTGCCCCGTTATATGGCAGAGCGATACGATCAGCCTTACATTGTGCCGATGATTGTGATGGCGATTTCTGCACGTTTCAATGAAACAAACCCCAACGACAATACGCTCCTTGCCGAAATGATCTATTATGGCAAATCTTACCATTTCACCAAAGCCATATTACCCTGTACTTCTGATCAGTACATCATTGGATACACTCCGGAAGCAATTGCGGAAAGCTTTGAGAATGAGGAACTCATATGGTCTCATTTTGTGGAAAATGAACTTCTATATGAGACAAATCCATTTGAGATCCGCAAATACATAGGAGAGGCACCTTTCACCGATGCGATCAGCACCAAAGCTCCGGGGCGGTTGGGACGATGGCTAGGCTGGAATATCGTGGATGATTATCAGTTCAACAATGATGTCCCATTAGATGTGCTGATGGGGGAGCCAGATGCAGAGAAGATTTTCAGACAGTCTGGATATAGGCCGAGGAAAGCAGGGGCGTAGCAGTAGGCAGTTTCAGTGGTCAGTAAGCAGCCGCAGTAATCAGTGTTCAGTTTGCAGTTTTCAACTGATCACTGTTGACTGATCACTGACCACTATGCCTCTATTTGAATTCGCAGTGTAGGTAGGATCTACAAGAAGGCTTAATTGGGAAATAGCCGTTTCTTTAGTAAAGTATTGTTCTGCTAATCTCCTTGAGTTTTGCCCCATTCTAGCGAGGTCAAGCCGATTTTGATCTAATTCTTCCAGCTTCGTAAAAGCTTCTTCCATCTGAGAAGGAAGACAAACAATTCCAAGTTGATAAGTCTGTACCAAGTCATATACCCAACCTTTATGGTTCACAATAATGGCTTTACCAGCTGCTAATGCATCAAAGAATTTGTTTGGACTGTTCGTTTTTAGAACGGGAATATGGGCAAAAGATATCCATGCAAAATCGGACAGGCTAAGAACCTCATTTACTTTCTCTTTGGACCCAAAGGGGATGAAATGCACAGCAGAAAGAGATTTTAATGAAGCAGTTTCCTGAAGTAGTGCTTTATGGCTTCCTTCTCCCATGACGAGAAACTGCCAGTTTTTCTTTTTCTTTTTTGCTACTTCGGCAAGGTTTAAGAGTTCCTCTACTGCATTTACTTTTCCTAAAGCACCTGTATAAGCAATGGTCAAGGAGGATTTTAATCCATATTTTTCAAGTGTTGTTGGATTTTTTCCGGTGGGATAAAATAGCTGCAGATCAGAAAAATTTGGAATTAAATGGACAGGCTGCCCGGGAGCAACTTTCCGAAGATGGTCTGCTATTCCTGGAGATAAGGCCACCAGTTGAATTGCTTGCGTGTAGATTTTCTTCTCGAGCGATTGAAGAATGCGTATTAGTAGCGGATTTTTAATTGCTCCCACTTCAATGGGAGCTTGGGGCCATATATCGCGAACTTCAAATAGGTAAGGAATTGCATATTTCTTTTTTGCCCACATCCCGATTAAACCCGTAGTCAGTGGAGTGGAGGTGACATAAAGTAAATCAGGTCTTGGAAGCTTTATAATGAGTTTTTTAGCTTGGCTTACGAACCTTAAAAATGCTAAACTGCGCTTAATAAACCCGAATTTTTGGTCATAATTAACGGGCAAATAATGAACCTTAATGCCATCAACCCAACGTTGATCATCTGCTCCTTGAGCTCCCCCGGTGATTATTTCTACGGCATGTCCGGCATCCACGAGTCCTTTGGCCAAATGATAAGACCGGACAGCTCCTCCTGCTGATGGGGTTTTGAAATATTGATGAACATAAACGATCCTCATAGCTTATGCAAGTTCACCCATTCTGCCAGAAGAAAAAGATTATAAAGTGTTAAAAAATGATGTTTAACCCCATATTCTGGATTTGCTGCAAGTGCTCTTGTCTCCTGCGGAAAATGGTGACCGTGCGTTGTTTCAAACTTCTTAACCGAATAAAATATACGCTGCGCAAATTCTCCACCTTCTTCCAGCCACTCCTTCAGCGGCAGACCAAAACCCATTTTCTTACGATCTGCAACCCAAGAAATGTTATGTTCCCCCAAGAACTGCTTAATCCATGGCTTACCATATATTTGTGAATCATCCTTCAATGTCTTCCAAAATTCTACCATTGGTGTATCCAGATAAGGAGATCTGCCTTCTATACTGTGACTCATCAGTGCATTGTCCTCAATCTTCAACACATCCTGCGTCAGGTACACTTGTCGATCAAAATCCAACATTTGCTTGTATTCTGAAAATGTCGGATTAAATACTTCTTCATATTCCTTGGCCAATGTATAAGGCACATTGGCCAAGCCTGAAAAGTTAATATAAGTCTGTCTGGAGTTGGAATGAGTAGCCGAGAAGAATTTATGATAGCTCCTTCTTAAGGGTAAGGCCTCTAGAGGTGCTTTTAACTTGAGCAGCAAATTTTTATTTTTCTGATAGTGCAGAAATGCCTTGTGCCGTTTATAACCTCCCCAGAGTTCATCAGCTCCTGCTCCCGAAACAAGTACTTTAACCTCTTTTTTCGCCTCTTTCCCGATCATCCAGGTCAAAAATCCTGCGGAATCCCCAATTGGAAGGTCTATTGATTTTAAATATTCCTCCCAATTTTCCCAAAATAATTCCTGAGTGATCAAAATTGGATGATGGCATGTCGGGAATTGTTTTGCAAAATGAACGGCGGAGTCTCCATCCGGATAGTTCTTGCGGTATTTAGGCCCAAGTTGAATGGTATACGAAGGTAATGGAGTTGCTGTTTGGGTGTACCAAATTGTGTACAACAAGGAACTGTCTGCTCCTCCACTCAGCTGAATTCCCACTGGGGCGTCAGCATGAAATTGCTTCAGTACCGCATCTGTGAGAAGGGTTTTGAACGTTTCAAACGTTGGTTCAAGATTTGGCTGTGGGGAAGATGGAGTTGGGATGAATTGAAAAGAAGAAGGAGAGTGGATTTTGCTGAAATAATCAGGCTTCCATTCTTTTATTTCTTTATAAAAAGTATGATTTAAAAGCGGTGTCCTCATATAAACGTAAGGAGCGATCTGATTGGCATCCACCGGGGAGCAGGTGACTTGTTGAATGCTCCTGATTTCTGATGAAATAAGTAAAGTGCCTTCATTTTGAGAATAGTAGAGTGGTTTTTCTCCATTTTTATCACGGGCGACAAGTACGGATTGTTCTGTAACATCTGCATATACCAACGAATACATCCCTTCAAGCTTCGTCAGACCTTCTATCCCAAAGATCCTCAATGCATGTAGCACCACTTCTGTATCAGACTGAGTGGAGAAAATGGTGCCCAGATCGATGAGTAAATTCCGAATTTCCTGATAATTATACAATTCGCCGTTCCAGATGAGCAACGACTTTTTATCGGGAGCCCAAAATGGTTGATTAGCATCTGGGCCTGGATGCAAGATTTTAAGCCGGTTAACACCAAGCCATAATCCTGACCACGGGGTAACGCTTGCTTCGTGATCTGGTCCGCGGTGTCTGCTCTGCAAGAGCATTTGATTTATCGTTGGCTCACTCGCGTATTTTCCCCAAATAAGGTGAATACCACACATTAATAGTTATGCTCAATTAAAGTGACTTTGCCTTTATTTTTTTCATAATAGCGGCATAAGTGCGTCAAACTGCATTCTTCACATTTCGGACGACGTGCTACACATACATATCTTCCATGGAGTATCAGCCAATGATGTGCGATGTGAACAAATTCTTTTGGGATGTGACGGATCAGTTGTTTTTCTACTTCTAAAGGTGTTTTGGCAGTTTGGGATACCAGTCCTAATCGTTTGGAAACCCGGAAGACGTGCGTATCCACAGCCATATTGGGCTGGTTCCACACCACAGAAGTAATGACATTGGCGGTCTTTCTTCCCACTCCCGGAAGTTTGATCAATTCTGGGACAGTTGCAGGCACTTCCCCTCCAAAATCCTCCATCAGCATTTTGCCCAGTCCCAATAGATGTTTGGTCTTATTGTTTGGATAAGACACGGTCTTGATGTAAGGATAAAGTTCATCGAAATTTGAAGCAGCTAAAAATTCAGGCCCCGGGAAATCTTTGAAAAGTGCAGGCGTAACCATGTTGATCCGCTTATCTGTGCATTGTGCAGAAAGCACGACTGCTACCAGTAGCTGAAATGGATTTTCATACTGAAGTTCTGTTTCTGCAACAGGCATATTCTCACGAAAGTGATTGATGATTGCCGCGTATCTTTCTTTTTTTAACATTTTATGAATTCAGAGCTGGATGCTAATTTAAAAGATGCGGATGTGAATACCTTACAAATTACGTAAGATAAAAATGAACTTCCCGAAGCAACAATCCAGTAAAGTAATCGTGTCAAAATAACTTATCTGATTCTCAACAAATATAAAACACATACCTGCCTTACCGGACGGGCAGGGATGCTAAAAAACAAAGTAGAAAAGGAGGTATAATTTTACAAGCCGTCCCGCCGGTGGAGTTGCCATATAGTTTTTGGCCCCGACATGCGTCTCTGGCGGATTCTATACATCCTGATCGAAGAAAAAGTGTACGTACCTATGTGGTCAGATTACTTCGTAAATCGTAGCATTTAACTTTTTATGCTGTTTTTCCCTAAAAGCAGAACTAGTATATTCGGGAAAACTGGCGATTATGAAATCAGGCATGACACAGCGTATGATTATTAACCATGCGAGATTCCATGACCAAATAAAATCAAATTATAAACACATGAAATATTTTTTCTTTCTTCTGGGCTTTTTAGTTCTAGTCCAATACAGCTCCTTTTGTCAGGAAAGACCCAGGGATAAAGGTGTCGTTTTTGGTGTGCTTCCGACTGGACCACTTAATGCCATCACAGATGTACAGGGCGTAAAAGTGGGGCATTTCACTAAAATTGAAGGAGACAACATCCGCACGGGAGTGACGGCCATTCTTCCACATGAAGGGAATTTGTTTCAGGACAAAGTACCGGCTGCTGTATTTGTAGGAAATGGCTTTGGGAAATTAGCAGGTACCACTCAAGTACAGGAATTAGGGAATATTGAATCTCCCATCATTTTAACCAATACGTTGAGTGTGGCAGCGGGAATTGAAGGAGTTGTAAAATATTCCCTTGCGCAAGCGGGGAATGAAACTGTTCAATCGGTAAATGCGGTGGTGGGCGAAACAAATGATGGTTACTTGAATGATATACGTGGGATGCACATTTCTCCGGAGGAGGTTATTGAAGCAATTGAATCGGCAGAATGGGGAAATGTGGAGGAAGGGAATGTGGGCGCTGGCACCGGGACAGTGTGTTTTGGTTGGAAAGGAGGTATAGGAACTTCTTCCCGTAAGCTTCCAGATGCGCTTGGTGGCTATACGGTGGGGGTTTTGGTGCAGACCAACTTTGGGGGAAATTTGCAAATTGATGGTGTGGCTGTTGGGGAAAAACTGGGAAAATACCCATTTCGTGATGCCATGGAAAAATCTGATGGAAGCTGTATGATCGTGGTAGCTACTGATGCTCCTGTACTCGACAGAAATCTGGAGCGAATGGCAAAGCGGGCAATGATGGGGTTGGCAAAAACAGGCGGAATAGCGTCTAATGGCTCAGGAGATTATGTGCTTGCATTCAGCACAGCTGAGACGGTACGCACACCGTACACTCCGGGAGCGGGTTCTTTGGAGTCGGTGGAGTTTATTCGTAATGATGACATGACCCCACTATTCATGGCTGTGATTGAAGCTACAGAGGAGGCTATTATAAATTCATTGTTTGCTGCCGAAACGATGGTGGGAAGAGATGGACACCGTGTCGAAGCATTACCAAAAGAAGAAGTCTTGAACTGGTTGAAATGATTTCAGGCAAGGCAACCTATTTAACCATTTAAAAGAAGTTATAAATACATGAAATATGTACTAGTGTTAATTTGTGTTTTAGCGGTGACCAATGTCCTTGCACAAGGGGGAAAAAAAAGCGCCAAACCATTTGTCCTTGGGTTAGTGGATGAGTTATATTCCAGCTCATTGGATGAGAATAGAGTTTTAAATATTTATCTTCCTGAAGGTTATGATAAGAATGATAGCAGTTCTTACCCTGTAGTATATCTTCTTGATGGATCTGCAGAGGAGGATTTTATTCATGTGGTTGGTTTGTACCAATTCAATAGTTTTCCTTGGATTGATCAGGTTCCTAAATCCATAATAGTTGGCATTTCGAACATAGACAGGAAACGGGATTTTACATTTCCCAGTAGTTCTGAGGAGGATAAATTGTTGCTACCTACTTCGGGAGGTTCCAAAGAGTTCAGGGATTTTCTTACGCTTGAATTACAACCTTTTATTCAACAAAAATATCGCGGAAAGCAAGGAGGAACACTCATTGGGCAGTCACTGGGAGGGCTAGTTGTTACCGAAATCCTGCTGAAGTCTCCTGAATATTTCGACCGCTTTATCATTATTAGCCCAAGTATTTGGTGGGATAATGGTTCTATTTTAGAGTATTCCACTGCACTACTGCAGGATTCGGACAGTAAAAATATATATATAGGAACGGGAAAGGAGGGGTTTAGCCCAGGCAAAATTGAACGGCTGATGGAGGAAGATGCACAATTGCTTTCTGAGAGGCTAAAGCAAATTGGGAATGAAAAGCTTGACGTGTTTTTTGATTATATGCCTGATGAAAATCACGCTACGGTCACCCATCAAGCGGTTTTTAATGCGCTGCGAATAATCCATACAGGGACAAAATGAATAAAATTTGCCCCTGTTGCTGGATATAGTTTTAGCTTCGTGAAAAGAATCTATACTTTGAAAAGTGCTTCAAAGAATCCCATTGTCTCGCCTTTTTTCTTAAAGATGAGCATTGGTAAGACGTTATTTACTACAACAAGACGGGTAGCAACACTTCCAAGAAGAATTGCTGCTGACTTAGTTTTTCCTCTTGAGCCCAGCAAGATCATATCTACATCTAGTCGTTTGGCTTCTGCCAGCAAGGCTCTTCCTGGGCCCTCCCCATCATTAAGCACAAAATGGCATTCCAGCGGTTTGTGGTTGAACTTCGCGATAAAATCATTAAAGTCTTTCTGCGCATTTTCTTTCATGATTTCTGCAAATTCTTCATAGCTTTTTCCGGTTTTAGAATAGCCATGGGGCACTTCATACATATGAACCGGAACTAATTCTGCACCTAATTCTTCTGAAATCCGCTCCCCAAAATCATAAATCATGTCGGTATGATCAGAAAAATCTGTTGGGATCATTATTCGCTTAGGAAGTCCAGGAGGTCTTTTTTCTTGGAGAAGAAGGACTGAGCATGGAGCTTTTTTCGCCACACCTTTAGCCAGTGAGCCAGATCCTTCCAGCTCTTCTTTTCGACCCATTATAATGAGATCAACATCCTTTATTTTTGCCCATCTGATAATTGTATCCATTGGATGTGATCCTTCTTCAGCAAAGACCTCAATGTCCATTGATTCAGGAAAATCATACTTTTTCAACTTATCTTGAATTAGAGCTTCAATAGACTCATCTCCTGGAGCAAGAAGTTCTGGATGCTTTTTCAAAATTTCTTCAGGAACTGCTAAATCCTTTGCAACATGTACAAAGTAACATTTGTCTATTCCAAGGAATTTGAGGTATACTATTGTCTTTTTGATCAGGATATCATCCATTTCAGTGAGATCAAGACCTATCATGGCCTTATGAAAATGCTTCATAGTGTTTGGCTTTATTAACCCTTAATTTAAGGCTTTGATTGAGTTATGCGAATACTTTTTTTGTTTTTACTGAATGAAACGGTTTTCAAGGTACTTTTATGGGATAAAATCAGGCCTGCCTGAGGTAGACAGGCATGCCCAAGCCCTCACACACCGGGACGAATATTCAATATGCGAGATTCTCCCGGATCAAGCCTACTTGGGACTGACAGGTTCGGGGTAGCTATATAGGCATTGAAAAGCAATTATAACATATGAAAAGTATGCGGAAGTATTTTTTGGCAATCATCCCTGACGAACCTTTGTACGAAAAGGTTCATCAGTTGAAATTAGATATAAAAGATAAGTTCCGTTTGAAGTATTCACTAAAATCTCCTCCGCACATCACACTAAAAATGCCATTTGTGTATAATGAAGCAAAGGAAGAAGTATTAATAGATAAGTTGCAGGGATTTATTGATGGGATTTCACCCTTTGAGTTAGCAATAGGAGAAATAAAAACTTTTGGAAGCAGAGTTATATTTCTGAATGTGCAACCGAAAGAGGAATTAATCAGATTGCAAGCTGGCTTAAAGAGTTATTGTAGAAGGGAGCTCAAGTTGGTGGATGAATTGAGTGACCGCAATTATCATCCGCATATGACAGTGGTTTTCAAGGATATCAAAAAAGGTGAATTTGAAAATATATTGAACTATGTAAGAGAGCGGGCTGTAGAAGGCAGCATTACGGTCGAAAGCATTTACTTATTGAAGAAAATTGCTGGCGATTGGACGCTTTGTAAAGAGTTGAATTTTAATTCTTCAAATTCATTGGAAAGTATTACAAACGATTAGAGAAGGTAAATATTACCTTAAGGTTAAAAAAAATCGAAAAAAATTAAATTTTGGGTATGGTTCGTATATCAATTAAAAATTTTGATTGCTACGCGATTTTCATAGTTAAATTCCAAATAAATATTAACTAGTTGAAGTTCATTATTTCTTAATAAAGAATAAAATTTTGTATATTAAGAATATTAGAAATTTTTTATAAGTAGTATTTTTTCAAGAAACGGATTAAAAAATAAGTTTTATATACATACGCAAAATTTTTGTGTATGGTTGTTATTTTTTTCAACCATCTAATTTGGTTTTGGTTGATTTAAGAAATATTAACAAATTAAAACCACCCTATTTCTTTCTAAAGCCATATAAAATTTTTAACTGCTTATCCTCTAGGCTGTTTAGGTTTTTTTTCATTTCAATCTTTCGCATCATATTCGGGAGTAATAGAAAAAAAACTTAACTAATCAACCTATGAAGAAAGTTTTATTAGGACTTGCGTTAAGTATACTGACTGTAGTGTCAGTACTTGCGCAAACCAAGACAATCACTGGTAGGGTGACGTCGGCAGAAGAACCGGACGGCGTACCAGGAGCAAGTGTTGTGGTGAAAGGAACCACCCAAGGAACAATTACTGATCTTGACGGGACATATTCTCTAACTGTGCCGGCAGATGCAACTACGCTGGTTTTCAGTTTTGTAGGCTATCTTACTAAAGAAATGCCTATTGGATCAAGAACTGAAATCGATGTGGAAATGGATACCGATGTGAAGACACTGAACGAGGTGGTAGTCGTGGGTTACGGTACACAAGAGCGAAGGGAAATCACCGGATCAGTGGCATCAATTGATAGTAAGTCAATTGAAAACTTAGTATCTCCTTCCTTTGAGTCTCAACTGGCCGGTAGAGCTCCTGGGGTACAAGTAACCACCCCAAGTGGTATTCTGGGTGCTGCACCAATTATCAGAATTAGAGGGGTCAATTCCATCACTTCAAGTGCCAGTCCACTGATTGTAATTGATGGAGTGCCAGTAGTAGATGCTGATAGATCCGCTATTAACTCTGCCAATCCATTGGCTAACATCAACCCTGCTGATATTGCTTCATTTGAAGTATTAAAGGATGGTTCAGCTTCTGCAATCTATGGTTCCAGAGCTGCTAATGGGGTGATTTTGATCACTACCAAGCGAGGTACTGAAGGCAAAGCTAAGGTGAGCTACAGTACGTCAATGGGTATTAATGAAGAAGTATCAAGATTTGATGTGCTGACAGGCGATCAGTTTGTGGAAATTGCCAATGAAAAAAGAGCAAACGCCGGAGCTGATCCACTGGCTAATCCAGGTGAAAATACGGATTGGCAGGACCTGATATTCAGAAAAGGATTTACCCAACAGCATAATCTTTCGATTTCCGGAGGTTCCCAAGCCACTAAGTATTTCTTCTCGCTGGGGTATACTGATCAGGAATCACCGATCCGACCAAATGAACTGAGCAGGTATTCTTTCCGGGGAAATGTGGACCATAGCATCTCCAAGTCGTTAAGAGTGGGAACTTCCCTTTCGTATACCTTTACTGAGATCTATGGCTTAAACAATGGAGCTAATTCACTTTCGGGTGCGATTTACAATGCAACGCGTTCACTTCCGAACGTGGCTATTTACGATCCCGAAAATGATGCCTACGATGGGTACAATGTAAGTCCAAATGGTGCTTCAACAGGATTTGGTAACAATCTAGCCGGTCCAGACAACAATATTCCAAACATCGGATTTGTGATAGATAATAACATGTACAGAAGCCGTGCACATAGAGTAATCGGAAGTGCATACGGTGAAGTGGATATCCTCACAGGATTGACTGCAAGATCACAAATTGGAATTGACCTGACCATGGCTGATGACTTCCAGTCCTGGGACCCAAGACATGGAGATGGTAGAGGCTCTAATGGATACATTTATCAATCCTATAGACCAGCCTATAGATGGAACTGGCAGAATACATTGAACTATCAGACCGTATTTGCAGAAGATCATAGTCTGAACGTAACAGCTGGATTGGAGTATCAATTTTCTAGATTCTACAACTTCAATGCTTCTGGAAGTGACATATCCGATAATTTTTATCGATTGAATAACTTGATCACAGGATCCTATAATGTTCAAACTTCTGGTGGTGCGTATTCAGAGCGTGGTTTTGATTCTTATTTTGGAAGATTCAACTATAGCTACAAAGGCAAATATTTGTTGTCCTTCACACTCAGAAACGATGGTATTTCAGACCTGGCACGAGAGAATCAGCGGGGAACATTCTTTGGTGGATCTGTAGGATGGCGGGTTTCTGATGAAGCATTCTTCAATTCTGAAGTAATTTCGGATTTCAAGTTTCGCGCCTCGTATGCGGAAGTAGGAAATACTGGCATTGATGCATTTGCGGCTTATGGAGGATATGAACCAGTACTGGGAGGTGCAGGTGCAGGAATTGGTTATGCTGCTATTGCGAACAATAATCTTCAGTGGGAAACGTCTCAAAAGTATAATATCGGTCTTGATATGACGATTGGGAGAGTGACAATAGCCGCTGATTACTTTAAAAATAACATCGATGACCTGATCTTAGAAGCTCCTACAGCTCCTTCGTTAGGTGTTCCGGGAAATTCAATTAATCAAAATGTTGGATCAATGACCAATTCCGGTTTTGAACTGAGAGCTTATGCCAATGTGATCAACAGAGGAAAATTTTCTTGGAATACAGACTTCAACATTACATTTATTAAAAATGAAGTGACAGAATTGGTCAATCCATTGACCAGTACTTACAACAGGACTGTAGTTGGTAATCCTATAGCCCAATTGTATGGCTATAAATGGGCTGGTGTAAATCCGGCAAATGGAAACCCATTGTACTATTCTGAAGGTAATATTGTTCAATATAATTTGACAAAAGGGGATCTTGCCTATAAAACCTATGATCCGGCTAATCCTGGAGATGTATCCACTGCTGCGGGAGCACCCACACAAGATTATTTGGGAAATACGCTTCCTAAATGGCAAGGAGGCTGGTCAAACAGCTTCACTATTGGGAACTTTGACGCGGAAATCTTCGCAAGGTTCTCTGGTGGAAACTATGTGATGAACGAATCCTTAAGAGGCTTATTGGGTCAGGGTTTTTCAAACAACCATGCCAGCATCCTTAACAGGTGGACTGAAAGTGGTCAGGAGACAGACATTCCAAAGCTTTACACAGGACAGGATCAAAACATGTGGCAGAACTCAGCTTCAAATAGCCGTTTTGTAGAGAAAGGTGACTTTGTAAGAATCCAGAACATTGTGGTCGGTTACACTATACCTGCAGAAGTGCTAGCTACAGCATTTAATGGGGCTATTACCAATGCCAGATTCTTTGCACAAGTTCAGAATCCATTCACTTTCACCAGCTATTCAGGCATTGACCCGGAATCCAACCAATACAATACGGGTGATGATTCCAACTTGCAGTTTGGCGTGGACTGGAACGTAGCTCCAATTATCCGTACATACACGCTTGGCCTGAATATAGGTTTCTAATTATTAAAACCTAAAGAAGAATTATCATGAAAAAATTGAATATAAAAAATATCAAGATAGCACTAGTAGTAGCGATCTTAATTGGTTCTGCAAGTTCATGCAACGTGACTGATTTAACTCCAGCTGATCTGATTCCTGATGATGAGGCGTTCACTACAGCCGCCCGTATAGAGTCTACAGTTCTTGGAGTGTATGAATCTGCTCAACGGGGGTACTATAGTGGGACTCCCCAAAGAGGATACCCTTTTGGCGCTGCCAACGTAGAGCAGGGGGATCTGCGCGGTGAGGACATGTACAACGATCAGTTGTTCTATGAAGTCACCTATGTAGGATCTTATAATCCTAATTCTGCTAATAACAATGGGATGTGGATTTCTCTTTACCGGATGATCAACAGGCTAAATCTCATCTTGGCCAATTTAGATGAGGCTGTTTCCAACGGAATTTTAACCACTGATGAAGGTAACAATTATAAAGGCGAGTTGCTGTTCTTACGTGCTTTGGCCCATCATGAACTGTTAATCCACTTTGCAAGACCCTTTGCTGATGATCCTGGTGCAATGGGAATTCCTTACCGTACAATAGGAGTAGATGATGTGTCCAAAGTTCCGGAAGCCGAGGCGGTGAGAAGAGGTACAGTAGGCGAAGATTATGACCAATTATTGGCTGATCTGGATCAGGCTGAAGGTCTTATTGGTGAAGGCAGTGTTTCAAGAGCAAATAAAGGTGCGGTAATAGCTTTGAAATCCAGAATTAAATTGCATAAAGGCGACTGGGCAGGTGTGATCCAAGAATATGATAAGATAAAGGGAATGTATGAATTGCCGGCCAGCCCATTAGCCGCATTTAGAGACGGGGGATCAAGTGATGAGAATATCTTTTCATTTTTGAATACGGAGCTTTCTAACCCAGGTACTAACGCCGCCCTGCCAACCATGTATGGCAATCCTGATTTGGGCGCACGGGGGTTGGTGAAGATTAGCCCTGTAATTTGGAAGGCAGATTTTTGGAATTCCCAGGATTTACGAAGAACTCAAATGACTACGCAAAATGACGTGGGTGTTTACACCTACAAATATACAGATCCAGTTACCTTCTCAGATCCAAATGTCATCTTGAGGTTTGCTGAAGTAGTATTGAATACTGCAGAGGCTTATGCCCGAACTGGCAAAGCCGCGGAAGCAGTAGAATTGCTGAACTCAGTACGAGGCCGTTCATTACCTGCATCTGTTCCAGACTATACTGTAGCAGGATTGGGAAATGGAGTGCTTCAAGCGATCTTTAATGAAAGAAGAATTGAATTCTTGGCAGAAGGAAGAAGATGGCCTGATATACACCGGCTTTCTGGGGAAGGCCTGATGGATGGGGTGCCTTCCAAAGCTACTTCCAGAGCAATTACCAGCATTGACTTCTACACCGGAGCAAAAGCAGTACCTATGGATCACTCCATTGCCTATGAAGATGATAGGTTTATCTGGCCTATTCCACAGGATGAATTACAAACCAATAACTCAGCTCCAATTGAGCAAAACCCTGGATATTAAATAATGCAGGGAAATGCTAGGTATCACTAATAAAGTCCGGCCTGATGGTCGGACTTTATTTGTTTAGCAGATCTGATGCATTGAAAAAAAGTCTCTGTTAGAACGGTCAAATCTTTTGGAGTTACTGCCCAGCTTAATCCACTAGATTTATTGAACTCCTGATACTTACCCGATACTTGATACCTGACGCCTGATACTTGATACCAACTACTAGCTCCCTCTCAATCTTTGGACAACTCTCCAATTTCAGCCCCTTTACCAAGTATTATGCTTATTGGAGATTGGTTTTCAAAGAAGAACTGAACGATGTTCTTTTGATCAGGAAATTCTTCGATCAACGCTGAGTTCTTCACTTTAAGCGTAATTGGCTTGGGTACGGCTTCAGATTCAATGTAGAACCAAGCAGCATCTTCTTCAATTTCATATCCGAGTAGCTTTAGCTTGATCGGCTTTCCGGAAATCCAGATTTCATTCGTTGTAAGCAAATAATCTTCTATTTGCTTCTCCAGTTTAACTGGACTTTCAGGGTTCAGAAAATCTACAGGTTCTTTATGGAAGTTGTTAAGGGCAATTTCCAAATCATCCCAAAATATTTTTTGCGAGATTTCCAGTTTTTCACTTTTTGGATTAAAGTTTATCTCTGTCAAACTGATATGAAAAGGATGAACCATTGCCAGCCATCCAAGTGAAACCATGAATATGTAAATCTGTTGCATTTAGTGGGAGTCGGTTATCTTTTCTGCCAATAATCCTGTATTATTGCGCAATTTACTTCTTCTGAGGTATTTCATGTGTTTATAATTTATTTTCAATGGCCACGACCTGTCCCGACAAAATCGGGATTTGCCTTTGATGACCCAAATAATCATTTTCTTGTGTGTTTATTATTATTTTGGTCATGTCGATTTCACCCATATTATGAATTCATTTGAACTTTATTTTCGTCTAGGGCTCCAGCATATTCTGGATATCAATGGATACGATCATATTCTTTTTGTACTTGCTCTTTGTGCAGTCTTTATTCCGCGAGATTGGAAGAAAGTGGTCATTTTGGTTACAGCATTTACCATCGGTCATTCATTGACACTTGCTTTGGCTACTTTTAAAGTTATCAATGTGAATTCAGCACTGATAGAGTTCCTTATCCCTGTTACAATCGCCATCACTGCATTTATTACTATTTTGCGTCCCAAGCCCAATAGCGGCAAAGGGCTATCTATAAATTATATCTTTGCCCTGTTTTTTGGACTCATCCATGGATTGGGCTTTTCTAATTATCTCAAGGGACTTCTTGGGAAGGAAGCGAGCATCTGGCAGCCGTTATTGGCATTTAATTTAGGCCTTGAGGTTGGACAACTGGTTATTGTTGCGGCTTTTTTACTCATTACTTCTATATTAGTAGGTGTCGCTGGAGTCAGCAGGAAAGAGTGGACCTTGGTAGTGGCAGCAATGGTATTGGGCGTAGCTCTTATGCTGATGTTGGAAACGAAATTTTGGTAGAACTAATTGGTTTCAGATCAATTAAAATAATATACATGAAAAGATTACTAGCCTTTTTTATAGCATGTTCAGTGCTCTCTTCTGCTTTTGCGCAGCAATCAGAGCAAAACCATGCAGAGCGATTTGAGCAGCTCGGAAATATGCTGCGGTCACCTAACGTTTATCGTACTGCTTCCGGAGCACCTGGGCATATGTACTGGCAACAGCAAGCGAACTACGTGATCAAAGTGGAACTGGATGATGTCAACCAGTCCATTAAAGGATCTGAAAAAGTCACCTATATCAACAATTCTCCGGATCAACTTACCTACTTATGGGTACAGTTGGAAGAAAATCAACGTGGTCCTGATTCAGATTCTCCCAAAGCATCCGAAAGTTTCATCAATCCGAAAATGTCCCTTCGAAGCCTGGAAGGAATCATCTGGGAAAACGGTGAGTATGGCTATAAGGTACTTGAAGTAAAAGACTCAAAGGGAAATCCGTTAAAAGTCGCTGTCAATAAGACAATGATGCGGATAGATCTGCCAGAGCCATTGAAGCCGGGATCGACCTTTACATTTGCTGTTGATTGGTCCTTTAACATTACCGACAGGATGAGCTACATTTCTGGGCGTCCTGGTTATGAATACTTTGAAGGAGATGACAATTTCCTGTACACGATGGCCGAGTGGTTCCCAAGGATGGCTGTTTACTCGGATTTTGAAGGCTGGCAAAACAAACAGTTTATGGGATCTGGGGAGTTTGCGCTGGTATTTGGAAATTATGAAGTTCATATCACCGTACCTGCTGATCATATGGTAGGAGCCACCGGAGTACTTCAAAATCCAAATCAGGTGCTTTCCTCCACCGAGTTGGAGCGATGGAATAAAGCCAAGAAAACATATGATGCTCCGGTAGTCATCCGTACCCAAGATGAAGCAACTGAAATTGAGAAGAATAAGTCCACCGAAAAGAAAACCTGGATATTCAAGGCTGAGAATGTAAGGGATTTTGCTTGGACTTCTTCACGAAAGTTCATTTGGGACGCGATGGCAGTGAAGTTGGGAGGAAAAGATGTAATGGCAATGTCTTATTACGCCAAGGAAGCAAATCCACTTTGGGGACAATATTCCACCCGGGTGGTAGCGCATACGTTGAAATCATATTCTGCTCATACATTTGATTATCCATATCCTACAGCTATCTCTGTGGAGGCTGCAAACGGCATGGAGTATCCTATGATCTGCTTCAACTATGGTCGTCCGGATAGTGATGGAACCTATTCTGAAGCAATTAAAAATGGAATGATCAGCGTAATTATTCATGAGGTTGGTCATAACTTCTTCCCTATGATTGTCAATTCAGATGAAAGACAATGGACTTGGATGGATGAAGGATTGAATACGTTCATGCAGTTCATGGCCGAGCAAGAATGGGACAGAGATTACCCTTCCCGTCGTGGTCCGGCACATAAGATTGTACCCTACATGAGAAGCCCGAAAAATATGCTGGAGCCGATCATGACCAATTCAGAAAACATTATTCAGTTTGGTCCAAATGCTTATGCCAAGCCAGCTACTGCGCTGAATATCCTTCGGGAGACCGTAATGGGAAGGGAATTGTTTGATTACGCATTCAAGGAATATTCACGCAGGTGGATGTTTAAGCATCCTACACCTGAAGATTTGTTCCGAACGATGGAAGATGCTTCTGCTGTAGATTTGGATTGGTTCTGGAGAGGTTGGTTCTACGGGACGGAGCCGGTTGATATTGCCATAGAAAATGTGGCGCTGTACAAAATGGACAATCGTACTCCTGCAGAGAAGAATGCAGACTTGAAAACTGAAGCTGATCGGGAAGAAGATTATGTCTCTAGAGAATTTAACAGGGAGGCAGTACCACAGACAGCCGTGGAGTCAGATCCTGCAACTACCGACTTCTATAAGACTTACAATCCTTTCTCAGTCACTCCATCGGATGAAGAAGCCTACACACAATTTATGGCGAGCCTTTCACCCAAAGAAAAGGAGTTGATGGAAAAAGACTTAAACTTCTATGAGATCAAATTCAAGAATGTAGGAGGTTTGGTGATGCCAATAATTCTGGAATTCCAGTATGCGGATGGTACTTCTGAGATCGAGCGGATTCCTGTAGAAATTTGGAGAAAAAATGAATCAGAGGTTTCTAAAGTATTTGTCAAAGAGAAAGAAGTGAAACAGATTGTTTTAGATCCGAAGCGAGAAACTGCCGATATAGACGAATCAAGCAATTATTGGCCGAGACAATATCAACCGACACGCTTTGAATTGTTCAAAGGTAACGGAGGAGTAAGAGGAGCCTCGTCAGGTACTAATCCCATGAAGGAAGCACAAAGAAAGTAGGCTCAAGAGCCAAGAGCCAAGGGACAAAAACCAGGAAACGAGAGTCAAGAACCAAAAGTCAAAGAGAATCAAAAGTAGGAGGTATCAAGTAGGAAGAGAGTCTCAGTGGTCAGTGGACACTTGGTATAAAAGGTATAAAGCCTTTCTGCAGAGGCAGGATCAGAAATGAAATTACGAGGAGCATAGCCCTGTTCTCTTCAGTTCATAGCTTTATTAATTAGCATTTTAGGTCTGTATTAAGCATTTCATACCACCATGCTATAAATGTATGAGCTCTTCGGGATCTGCTTCATTCATCGTGGATACATTTATTATTGTAAATTGGCTATTGCAGATCCCAAGGGGATCACATGTGTCTAGCATGGGTTTGGCGGTGAAATGTACGACCCCAACCGGGTCGTATTAATCTCGTTCATAGTGCCTTGCTATAATCATTTGTCCTCTCCAAGGCCTGACTCTGTTTAGAAGTGACAATCTCGGAAACCCTAATTCGCCATTCGTAATTTCAAAAGATTAAGAACAGTTCTAAAAGCTATCTTCCTGACCGTACATCATATTATTCTTAATTAGAGTAGATTAGGATATTCTTAACACGTACATTTTTTATTACCTTGAAAAACACTTGGATTTTATACATCACTTAACATAAACCTATTAAATGAAAATGATCAGATTAACAGTAATTGCTGTAAGCTTTCTCTGCTTCATGGCATCAACCAACCTTTTTGCACAGAAAAGAGATTTCTATGAATTACGGACGTATCATATCGAGAATGCTGAGCAGGAAGCGGTACTTGATACTTACCTGAAAGATGCACTAATCCCAGCAGCACATCGAAATGGAATCGCTAAAGTAGGGGTATTTAAACCTATAGATTCCCAATCCGACGCTGGTAAAGCAGTTTACTTGTTTTTACCTTTCAAATCAATGGAAGAATTCTTGGGATTTGAAGAGAAACTGGCCAAAGACAAAGCTTATCTCCAAGCAGGAGATGCCTATATCAATTCAGCGCACGACAGCCCACCTTACAAACGGATAGAAACTTCGATTATGCGGGCTATGTCCGGACATCCAAAATTTGCTGAATCAAAACTTGATGGACCTAAAAGAGATAGAATCTATGAATTGCGAAGTTATGAAGGGGCTACAGAGCGACTTTATCGCCAGAAGGTAAAGATGTTTAACTCCGGAGAAATGGACATTTTCGAGAAGTTAAATTGTAATCCAATTTTCTATGGTGAAACTGTAGCAGGTGCAAACATGCCAAACCTGATGTATATGACTACTCACGAAAATATGGAAATTCGGGATGAGCATTGGAAAGCCTTTAGTTCTGACCCAGATTGGGCGAAGATGAAGGATTTGGAGGAGTATAAGAACACCGTTTCTCGTAATGACACCAGATTATTGTATCCTACTGAGTATTCAGATTTATAGTTTATAAATGAAAACAAGGGCGTAGCCCTGACATCTAAAACCTAATGCCAGAGATGGTAGATGTCAGAGTTCCGCCCTTGTTCTTGTTACTTTAACCCGGATTATGCATTAGGATTCGTAGTGAGGGTTTAAAGTGCAAGAAAATCAGGCTGTTTGGAGATGGAGGCATAGCACCGCTATGGTGAGATCGAAAACAGAAACAAAGTGACTGATTTTGAAGCAGTTTAAAGCCGTAATAGATTGTCTAATGCATATTTCGGGTTTAAGGCTAAGTTGACTTCTTCGTGGTTCGCAATCCCGCAATATTCCGCTTTAGGTTTTCGGTCTGCCTCCTAACACTGCGACTGATTCCCAATGCTTAAAAGATTGCCTAAAGGCGGTAGGCAGGCTTCGTTCCTACCGATGACGTACTTCCTACCAACATCCCACATCCCACACCCAACTACCCATTTGCCTTCCGCACAATTCCATTAAAAACTTGCACACCTGACTCAATCAGTTCATCAGGAAAATCATAGGTAGGTTCATGTAATTGCTGGTGATTCTCACCTGCACCCAATCCAAACAAGTAGGACGGGCAACTTTGGCTAAATAATCCAAAGTCTTCTGACCATCTGAAAGGCTCTGGATTTTCATGCACATCCTTCCCCAGTTCTTTCATGACCTTCTCTGCTAGTTCAGCTGCTTTTGGATCATTTTTGGAAACAGCAAATTTCTCTGAAAACGTAAATTGAACCCTTAGTTTTTCAGCGTCTGCCACTTTATTAGCTTCTTCAGTAATCATGTCTATCAGTTGCTCAAGCTCATGCTGATCAAAAGCACGGATGGTCAGGCTTAAACTTCCTTTTCCGGCACTTGTTCCAAAGGCCAGAGTTCCAATCTCAGCATGAATTACGGTAACCAATGCAAATCCTTCCAGCTTCTGGGGAAAAGCAGGAAGTGTTTGAATCAACTGTGAAATTGCTAAAGAAGGATTAATTCCGGCTTCAGGATGAGCGGCATGGGAAGTTTTTCCAGTTAGAGAAATAGTCAGCCCCGTGCTCCCCGCAGCAAAAGTTCCTTTTCTAATTACTAATTGGTGAAGGGGAAATCCGGGGAGATTGTGTAGGGCAAAAGCAAAATCGGGTGCTATCCGTTTAAATTTTAGATCATCGAGAATCCTTTTTGCGCCTTCTCCTGTTTCTTCGGCAGGTTGAAAAAGTAGCACCACTTCGCCTTTCTTGGGACGTTTAATTGATAGCATCGCTCCAAGTCCACATAAGATGGCCATATGTCCATCATGACCACAAAGATGCGCTTTTCCATTAGTTTTACTTTTATAAGAAACCTCGCCTGTTTCCTGAATAGGAAGTGCGTCCAATTCGGCACGAAAGAGTGTACGAATACCCGGACTTTTGCCTTTAAATATGAATGCTAATCCAGTACCGCCAAGATTATCAATTACCTCATCTGGTTGAAGCGCGGAAAAGAAAGAAATTATGCTTTTCGCGGTATTTTTTTCTTCACCGGCAATTTCAGGATTCTGGTGTAATGATTGACGGAGGCTAGAAAGTGGTGCAAATGACATGGAAATAGTAGTTGATTGCGAGCAGACTTCTAGAGCCTGTCTCAATTTAGCTATGGCCTAAGGTACAAAACCCAACTTCAATTTCTAATTGCGACTCAACAAGGGATATAAACATCCTTTATTTTTATTTACGCTTGTAAGCTTTAATGATGGCAGCTTGGTAAATGCGATTGGACACTGACATTGGAAGTACCTAAAGGCACAGCGATCCACGTTCACCTTACCTTATCTACCCAGATTCTGTCCCAAAAGGGAACAATGGGAGCCGACAAATAAAAGAATAACGGCAACAGTTCAGCTTCTGCGGCCTCTGCGTGATACTTTGCGCCGCGGTTAAAGAAGATCACAGTGGTAAGAAGGTAGATTCTAAGTGCCTCATTCTCTTTTGGAACTATTTTTGTCGAAAAAAATGCGCATCCGATCTGGAACTTTTAAAGATCGTAGGCTATTTTAGAGTATCATTTTAAACCCTTCAAACGTAACTTTTATGAGCGAGACACAAATACAAGAGTATAATCAGAAAATTCAAGCTTTAGAAGCTCAAATTACCGGTGATATGTTTGCCGATATGGACATTCGGGACAAAATCCACAACCTAAAGATGGAGCGTGACGGCGTGAAGCCAACCGATTCCAGCATTGATTGTGTTGGTTGCGGCAGTTAAGTGGCGATCTTGGCAAGATATTTTATCATTTACAAACCCTTTGGGGTATTGACACAATTTAGTGGAGAGGGGCAGACACTTGCCTCTCTTTTTGATTTTCCGAAGGAAGTATATCCAATAGGTCGCCTGGACAAAGACAGTGAGGGGCTCCTACTCATTACTGATGATAAATGGCTCAACCATCATTTATTAAATCCACGTTTTGGGCATCAGCGCACCTACTTTGCTCAGGTGGAGGGAGAACCAACGGCCGATGCGTTAAAGGGGATTACACAAGGAGTGAACATTTCCGTAGAGGGAAAGAACTATAAGACTAAACCCGCCATTGCGAAAATTTTAGACCCTGTGCCAGCACTTCCAGATCGTGATCCTCCCATTCGCTTCCGGGCTTCTATTCCCGATACTTGGATAAGTCTCACGTTAATTGAAGGTAAAAACCGGCAAGTACGGAAAATGACTGCAGCAGTTGGATATCCTACCTTGCGTTTGGTACGTTGGTCTATGGAAAAGCTTACAATCGAAGGATATAAAGTTGGAGAAGTAAGGGAAATGGATGAGAAATCAATCTATCATAAACTTGGATTGACAGGATTTAAAAATCGGGATTTGAGAACCAGAAAGTAGGAATTTGTATCTAGTAATGAGTATCAAGTAATAAATATCAAGATCAGAGAGCCAAGAAGCTAGAGCCAAGAGGCAAAGACGGGAGAGTGCGTCATTGCGAACGACGAAGAAGTGAAGCAATCTCCAAATAGGGCGGATCAAGTAGAAGTGTAGGACATTAGAATGACATGGTAGGAGCAAAATAAGCTGCCCAGAATCGAAAATCCCGGAAATCGTAATTGTAAATTTAAAACGCCACTATTTGAGAACAGATTTCGGGATTTCAAACTTTAAAAGGCAGGAGCTTCTGGATACTCTCTTAAAAAATCCTAAATTCCCTTTCCAAACGAGGCTTTACCGTTGCTAAGATTTAAGATTGTCCTTTGGGACAAAAAAACTATTTTAGTCACCCCTTTATTTGCAATACAAGATTTTAAATTCCATGCATCAGGAAAAAATAGCAGAAGTAGTTCAGGAAGTTAAGAAAGTAGTAGTAGGCCAGGAGCGAATGGTCAATCGGTTGTTGATCGGTCTTTTTACCAATGGGCACATACTTTTAGAAGGTGTACCGGGTCTGGCAAAAACGCTGACCGTGAATACATTGGCCAAAGTCCTGCACTTGGATTTCAATAGGATACAGTTTACTCCGGATTTGCTGCCGTCAGATTTGGTTGGTACGATGATCTACAATCAACAAGCCGCGAACTTTGAAGTAAAGAAAGGGCCTATATTCTCGAATGTAATATTAGCTGATGAGGTAAACCGGTCTCCGGCTAAAGTGCAATCGGCACTTTTGGAAGCAATGCAGGAGAAGCAAGTGACGATTGGGGAAACTACGTTCCAGTTGGATCGGCCTTTCTTGGTATTGGCTACCCAAAACCCAGTAGATCAGGAGGGGACTTATCCGCTGCCAGAAGCTCAAGTGGATAGATTCATGATGAAGGTGCATATTGACTATCCTAGCAAGGCAGATGAAATGGAAGTAATGCGGCGCATGGCCAATATGTCTTTCAGCTCCGAAGTGAATGCGATACTTTCCAAAGAAGATATATTTGAAATCCGTAATCAGATAAACTCCGTGAAAATGGCTGAACCCTTGGAGCACTATATTATTGAACTGGTTTTTGCCACAAGGTTTCCGGCACAATATGGCTTGAAAGAAGAGGCGAAATACATACAATTTGGTGTTTCTCCAAGAGCAAGTATCAATCTAAACCTTGCATCCAAGGCAGTAGCCTTTATGGACGGGCGGGATTATGTACTGCCTGAAGACATCAAGGAAATAGCTGAGGATGTGCTGAATCATCGGATAATTCTTAATTATGAGGCTGAAGCTGACGGAGTAAACACCCGGGATCTTGTAAAAGTCTTCTTGGAAAGAGTGCCTATAAACAAGTCGGTAACATTTTAATAACATTAAATATTGGTGTTTTGAGGCTATCGGGTAGGATAGCCTTTTTTTATACTGGATCTATTAATCCAATATTAAATCCCAGTTTATTTTTTTAAACAAAGCATAATTGGAAATTTTCTTTTGAGGTAAAAAATTGAGACAGCTTTGCATCATCAAATGAGGCAAAACTTAATCAATTATAAATTCTCAATGAAAAAGTTCAATTCCCTATTACTCATGTTTTCGGCTGTTGTGATTGGATTCACAAGCTGTGTAGACGGAAATGATAAGCCAACCCCAACGCCGGAACCGGATGATAATGGCATTCTAATCACTTCCAACATTTCGGAGAATACTACTTGGGAAACTGGCAAGACCTATGTTCTAGGTGGAAGAATAGCTGTGACTGCTGGAAATACCCTTACAATCCAACCAGGTGTGGTAGTGAAAGGTGAAGTAGGATCGGGATCCAACGCCACTGCATTGATCATTGCCAGAGGAGCTAAAATCGATGCACAAGGAACTGCAGCTTCCCCAATTATTTTTACCACAGTAGCAGATGAAATTGCGCCAGGTCAAATTGCTTCTCCAAACCTTGAATCAAATATTTCAGGACTTTGGGGTGGGCTGATCATCTTAGGTAAAGCGAAGGCTTCCCTATCAGGTGATGTAACAGAAACTCAAATTGAAGGTATTCCACCGTCCGATACGAACGGCTTATATGGCGGAAGCGATGATGCAGACAACTCAGGTTCTTTGAAGTTTGTATCTATCCGTCATGGTGGTGCTAATATTGGCGAAGGAAACGAAATCAACGGACTTACGCTAGGTGCTGTAGGCTCTGGAACAGTTATCGAAAATATCGAAGTAATCGGTAACCAAGATGACGGAATCGAATGGTTTGGAGGCACTGTGAATGTAAAGAATGCAATAGTTTGGAATGCCGGTGATGATGCACTGGATACAGATCAAGCTTGGGCCGGTACACTTGACAACTTCATCGTAGTTGCTGGTGATGAGACTGATCACGCGCTGGAGATAGATGGTCCAGAAGGTTCTTACCTAGCAGGTCATACCTTGAAAAATGGTACGGTCATAGGAAGTGCAGCTGCTGAAATGGCCGACTTCAGAGATGGAATAATCGGAACTTTTGAAAATATTTATTTCCTTAATTTCCCTGATCCGGCTACTACAGATGGCTTAGGTGACTTTTCTTTAAGTGGAGATAAAACTTTGGCAACCTTCGCTGAAGGGACATTGAAATTTGCAAATTTAGAAGCTACTCTTGCTGAGGGAGTTGTAATCTCAGCAGTATTCAAAGGTGGTACAGCTGCTTTCGCTACTTCAGTAGCTGCTGGAGCTAACACAGTTGGAGCGGATGCTTCTGCTTTCGCTAACTGGTCTTGGACTGAAGAATCAGGAGCTATCTCCGATTTATAATACAATCACTACAATTGAAAGAAGGAAGGAAGGGCTTGCAAGGCAACTTTCTTCCTTCTATTAATTACTCTAATTGCTGTATGAAAAATAAATCATCCCACCCACTTATGAAGGGAATCCTAGTGCTAATACTGCTGGTTCTCTCTCAAGTATTTGCAGGTTTTGCTTTTGCTCAAAAGGGAACCATCCGAGGAGGAATCTTTGATGAAGCTAGTGGAGAACCCCTTTATGGAGTATCCATACTGGTCAAAGAAACTTCTACCGGAACAGTTACAGATTTCGATGGAAAATTTGAAATACAAGTAGCTCCGGGAACCTATTCACTTCAAATTTCTTACATATCCTATTCATCTGTCGAATTGACCGGAATAGCCGTGAAAGAAGGAGCTGTACAAGTAATTAATGACCTGATGATGTCAGAGGAAGCTTCGGAACTGGAGACAGTGACCATTGCTGCTTCTGCGATACGAACTACAGAGTCTGCATTGATGTCTGTAAAAAGAAATGCTGCCAATTTACTTGACGGTATATCCGCAAGTACATTCCGCCAAATTGGTGACGGTGATGCAGCATCAGCCGTAAAGCGCGTAACCGGTGTTTCCATCGAAGGTGGTAAGTACATCTATGTCCGTGGCTTGGGCGATAGATATACTAAAACCGTATTGAACGGCGTAGATATTCCAGGTTTGGATCCCGACAGGAACACGATTCAAATGGACATTTTTCCTACCAATGTCATTGACAATATTATCGTTTCGAAATCATTTACCGCAGACCTTCCTGCTGATTTCACAGGTGGTGTAGTGGATATTGAAACTAAAGATTTTCCTGAAGAGAAGACAATGCGCTTAAGTTTAAGTGGAGGCATTAACCCTTCCATGCACTTCAATTCGAATTATTTAAAATACGACGGCGGTAAAACTGATTGGCTTGGATTTGATGATGGTACCCGTACTATACCGACGGATGGCTATTCTTCTATTCCCCAATATGGAGACGTCGTGGGTAATCCCAATGGTCCAGTGGGAATGCAGTACCAGGACATCCTGGGAAGTTTCAACAAAACGCTGGGAGGATACAGATCAAACAGTTTGATGGATGTAGGTGTGAGTTTCTCCCTAGGAAATCAAATTGCAAAACCCAAAGCTACCTGGGGCTATAACTTTGCTTTGACCTATAAAAATGAAACAGAGTTCTATCAGGATGCTGAAAACAACCTGTATGCGAAACCGAGAGAAACAAATTTGACCGAACTTGAGCCACTAGAAAGGCAGCGTGGCGACTTTGGTGTCAACAATGTCCTTTTGGGAGGCCTTGCGGGAATAGCTTTGAAGACAGATCATTCTAAATTCAAATTGAATTTAATGCATCTACAAAATGGTGAATCAAAAGCAGGCCAGTTCAGTTTTATCAACACCAACTTAGGAGCAAATTTCGAAGCCAGACAGTACAATTTGGAATATAGCCAAAGAGGATTGACAAGCATATTATTAGGAGGAACACACTATATCAACGGTAAGAACTGGGAAGTTAATTGGAAGGTAGCCCCTACGCGTTCCACTATCTCAGATCCTGATATTCGATTCACGAGATTCAGGGAGCCGACCAATAACATATCTACTGAAGTGGGTCTTCCTGCACGGATCTGGAGAGATCTAGAAGAATATAGTGTCGTTGGCAAATTAGATATTACGAGAGGTATTTCTCTTTTTACCCGCGAAGGTAAAGTGAAGTTTGGCGGGAACTATGTCTTCAAAAATAGAGACTTCAATATCCAAAGCTTTCAATTTGCCACTGGCAATACTGTCTTTACAGGCGATCCAAACGAGATACTTGCAGTCGAGAATCTCTTCTCAGCCGATAATAGAAATGGCGTAAGATATAATGCTGATTTCATTCCTATCAATGCAAACGAATACCAGTCTATTGCCACTAATTTTGCTGGTTATGGCTCGGTGGAAGCTAATCCTGCAAAGAATTTAAAGGCAATTTTAGGTTTGAGAGTGGAGAAATATAATCAGTATTATACGGGCACTAATCAGACAGGAACGATTGATTACGATCTCGTAGAAATGCTTGATGATCTGGATTTCTTCCCGACTATTAATTTGATTTATAACTTAAAAGAATCACAAAACCTCAGATTCTCTGCTTCAAGAACTATTGCAAGACCATCTTTCAAAGAAATGTCTTATGCAGAGATTTTAGATCCTATCACCGGTAGAACCTTTATCGGCGGGATGTATCCTGAAACCACCAATGGTGGGACTGAAGTTCTGTGGGACGGTAATTTAGTGTCTACTCGGGTCAATAACTTTGACTTGAGATGGGAAGCTTTCCAGGATAGGGGACAAATGTTCTCTGTGAGTGCATTTTACAAAACGTTCGAAAAACCTATCGAAATGGTTCAGTTTCTTGCTGATCCAGGGACTTTCCAGCCAAGAAATGTAGGAGATGGTTCAGTGGCAGGCTTGGAGTTTGAATTCAGAAAATCCCTGAAGTTCATTGCTCCGGCTTTAGAGAATTTTAACTGGAATACCAATGTTACCATTACCAGATCTCAGATCAAGATGTCTGAATCGGAGTATCGATCAAGACAACTTAGTGCAAGAGAAGGGCAAGAAATTGAAGATACACGTGATATGGCCGGTCAAGCGCCTTATTTGATCAACACAGGCTTGAGCTATAATTCATATGCCACAGGTTGGGAAGCGGGGATCTTCTACAATGTCCAAGGATCATCACTACAATATGTGGGGTTTGGAAATAGAACTGATACGTACTCTGTTCCCTTCAACAGCTTAAATCTAAATGTTAATAAAACATTTGGGGCAGATGAGCGATTACAGGCTGGTTTTGGAGTGGAAAACATCCTGAATTCCAAAAGGGAGTTTGTATATAAGTCATTCCAGGCAGAAGACCAGCTATTTAGTAGCCTATCTCCAGGGACAAAGGTGAATCTTAGACTTGCATTTTCATTCTAAGCAGGTTTAAGTCTAGAAATTGGATCAAGTTTGGAAGTTGGTTCGGGTCTACTGACTTAGTTCAAGAGTCTCCTGACCTGGACCCGATGTTGGTTCAAAGTCTTCAGACGCTGACCATAGAGATGCAGTCTTTAGACAGCCGATTAGCAACGAAAGCAACATCAAGAATTATATAAGAGACTAGCTCGAATGAGGTAGCCTCTTATATTTTTTTGTTTTAGTTCTCTTCACTGGTAAGAAACTTGTGTGACACGCACTCTGGCGGTTTAAAAGCTCATGAAGGATAAGCTTCAATTAATATATTGACGATCCGTTCCGCCGTTTTACCATCCCAAAGCGGAATTCCCTGGTACTTCTTCCAGTCACCTTCCATGATCTTCTTTAGATAAGGTTTCAGCTTAGTTGGATCTGTCCCCACAAGTTCATTTGTTCCAAGATGAATTGTCTCTGCACGTTCGGTATTGTCCCGAAGAGTGATACAGGGAATATCCATCACAGATGCCTCTTCAGTAATTCCTCCTGAATCAGTGATTACCCCTTTTGAATGCTGGACGAGATAATTAAACTCCAGGTAACCCAAAGGATCAGTCATCAAGAGATTAGGAGCATCTATTCCTATTAATTGGAGGTTTTTTGCAGTTCTGGGATGTACTGGGAATACGATTGGTAAACCTGCTGTGCCTTCAAGAATAGCGTCTATCATTGCTTTTAATTTGTACTCCTGATCCACATTTCCTGGGCGGTGCATTGTCATGACGAAGAAATTGCCTTCTTTCAGATTAGCAAAGATTTGTCCTTCCGGTTTCTTGAATCTGCGCATTTGAGCTTTCAAAGTATCAATCATCGTATTGCCGACGAAATGAATTTTTTCCTCAGCCACCCCACTTTCCCTCAAATTACCATTCGCAATTTCTGAAGTCGTGAAAAAATGGTCGGTGATACTATCGGTGACCATGCGATTGATTTCTTCAGGCATAGACAAGTCACCGGATCTGATACCCCCTTCTACATGGCCCACATCGATCCGTAGTTTTTTGGCAGCAATGGAACAGGCCAATGTACTGGTCACGTCTCCTACCACCAAAACCAAGTTGGGTCGATTTTCCATCAATTCCTTTTCAAAGGCGACCATGATAGCGGCAGTTTGCTCCGCTTGGGTGCCTCCACCTCCGCCTAAGTTGGCATCTGGTTCAGGAATATTAAGCTGCTCAAAAAAGTCCCCTGACATCTTTTTATCATAATGTTGTCCGGTATGGATAAGCCTGAATTGCACTGAAATCCCAGCTTTTTGTTTGGCAACAAGTTGATGTATAATGGGTGCAATTTTCATGAAGTTAGGCCGCGCACCTGCGACAATAGTGAAAGTAGCCATTGAGTCTTTATATATTCCTGCCAAAAATAACAATTCCTTGATGAGAAGGAGGTGAAAATAGCCTTCTTTTCATCTGTTATAATTGTTTGTCAAGGGGCAGATGGAATCTTTGATGACGAGAATAATCATAGCTCTGTGTGGCTAATAATTATTATAATCATGTCGATTTCATAAGTCCTATTTGGCTCCTTTTTTGTTTCTTTGCACTACTTATTTTCTTTATTAGTTAAATTTTGATGGACAATTATATTAAGCTGAAAAGCATAGCATTGTTTGTGCTGGTTTTGATGGCTGCTACATTTTCATCTTGTACAGACACTTTGGAATCAGAAGTAGTAGTATACTCCAATGATTTTTCAGATTCCGACATAAGCGGATTCACCAATGCACGTTTGCAGGTTTATGAAAAGGACACTGTTCTTGGATACTATCACAATGAGGAGGTTTCCTTCACAGTGGATAATTTGCCCCCACATAATCTTTTGAAGGTCACGGTCGAAATTTATGTTCATGATAGCTGGGATGGAAACCCCGACAACGAAGTAGCAGGGCCTGATTTATGGTTCTTTGGAGTGGATAGCCAGGAAGTTTTTCGAACTACTTTTTCTAATACAGTGTGTAATTTCACTTACTGTCTGTATCAATCTTATCCTGACACTTATTTTCGTCAGAATAGACCAAAATCAGGTGCTATTAAAACTGATTTACCGGGCATTTGCATCTTTGGGGCAGAACCAAATTATACTACCAAGTATAGCATTACCAAAATCATAGAACATGACAGCCGCGCTTCCAGAATTTATATGAATACAGAATTGGCTGCTGTAAATTCTCCAGACCCTGTCTGTGATGAGTCTTGGTCGCTATCAAGTGTTAAAGTTGAAGCGTTAAACCTGAAATGAAAATGATGATTTTAAAGCTAAATAGCGGAAAACTTTTTGGAGCATTTGTAACTGCTCTTTTCTTGGTTCAGGTTTCTATTGCGCAGACAGTTCCCGTTGGCACACCCTTATTGGATGATTATTTGCGAAGAGCACAATTACTGGGGAAAGTAGATTCTGCTTCCTCATTTATGGTCAGACCACTGTATCCTACAGAAGCTTTCGGTATCAAGTATGCATTCGATCTGGACAGTTCTGTAGTGGATCTGGACGTCAGTACTATTCATACCACATTCGGAAAAGACAATAAAGGCAAGTTCTTGATGATGCCTGCGGTGGCTAGGTTCCAGTATAATTCCAAGTATGCTTTTGGAGTGAATGATGGTGCCTTCATTCCGAATAGAGGCATCCAGGCAGTTTTAAGTCCTGGAGCATTCTTGGAATATGGACCACTCACAGTGCAGTTTCAGCCAGAGTTCCTGATTGCCCAGAACAAGGACTATATCGGCTTGCCCATAGAGGCCGAATCTTCGATTTTGTTTTATTATGAGTACATGAACCGGATAGACTTGCCGGAGCGATTTGGGGACCGGGATTATAATCAGGCATATCTTGGCCAATCCAGTATCCGTCTGAACTTCAGAGAATACTCGGTAGGGGTGTCTTCTGAAAACCTGTGGTGGGGTCCGGGAAGAAGAAATTCGCTTTTACTTGGCAATAGCGCACCTGGATTTGTACACTTTACAGTAAATACCCGAAAGCCGGTTGAAACTAAAATAGGTTCATTTGAAGGGCAATATATTACGGGGTTCTTGAAATCTTCTGGATTTAAGCCGCCTCAAGCGGGCTTTCATATCCAGGGAAATCCAGCCTATATCCCAAAGCCGAAGGATGATAAGCGTTTGCTGTCCGGAATAATATTTACCTATCAGCCAAAGTGGGTTCCTGGATTGTTCCTTGGTTATGCATCCACTAGCCAAATGTATCGAACCGATATTTCTGACCTTGGAGACATCATTCCTGTCTTCAATGGAAGGAAAAAGGCCAAAAATATTGTGGATCCAATTCAAGAAAGTAGACAGCAGTTTAGCTCTGGTTTCTTCAGATGGTTGAGTCCAAAAGGACGTTTTGAATTCTATGGTGAGTTTGGTACACGTGATAATGACAGGAAGCTAAGTGATTTTATATTGACTCCTGAATCAGGCCGGGCCTTTACTTTTGGCTTTTCTCACTTGATGAAACTTAGGAAATCAGGACATTATTTCCAGATCAGTTCAGAAATGACCCAAACGGGACAGACAATCCGGGATGATATCAGGGCCTTAAAAACATGGTACATCCATGATCATGTCGTGCATGGCTACACTAATAAAGGACAGGTACTAGGTGCAGGAAATGGCCCGGGAAGTAACGTGATTTTTGCTGAATTTGCTTGGGTTCACAACATGAACAGAATCGGTTTCCAGATGGAGCGAATTGTGTACAACAATGATTACTATTATTTCCGCTTCGAGGGATCAAAAGATTGGCGTAATAAATATATCGATCTAGTTCCTTCCTTGGTCGGAGATTGGAAGCTTGGGAATTTCTTGCTAAGTGGCAGAATGCAGTACGTGAAAACGATGAATTATAAATGGCACATTGTGAATGACCCAGATGAGTATTTTATTCCAGGGTATGATCGCAAGAACTTTGTAATGCAAGTAGGGTTGACCTACATTTTCCAATAAAGAGTTAAAGAATTATGGTAGTTGAGAAAAATAAGGTAGTTGGAGTGGCCTATTCACTCAAGGTTGATGATGGAGAGACTGGTCTGGTTCCTTACGAAACGGTTCCAGAAGACAAGCCATTCTATTTCTTGTTCAATGCAGGAGGGGTGTTCCCCAAGTTTGAGGAAGCGTTGGTAGGTAAGCAGGCTGGGGATGAATTCTCAGTTAATATCGACTTTGAAAATGCTTATGGTGATTATGATGAAAATCGAAAAACGATCATTCCAAAAGCAAATTTTAAGGAAGAAGGGAAAAAGAATAAAGATCTTCTAAAAGTGGGAAAGGTTATTCCTATGCAGGATGACAAAGGGAATACCCTTCAAGGTGAAATTATGAAAGTTGATTATCGGGGTGTTCACATGGATTTTAATCCACCTCTAGCCGGATATGACTTGTTTTTTGAAGGAAAAATTATTGATATACGAGAAGCCCTCCCTGAAGAGTTGGAACATAATCATGCTCATGGTCCTGATGGACATCATCATCATTAAATTCTCCCCGTCTTTGCAAAGCACGAATCCTAAACGCTGTAGGTAGACTTCGTGCCTCGCAAAAGCGGATTTTCACACATCACCTTGCTAAAGGAGCTAGCTGGTGATCATCGAGAAAATCTATTTAATAGGAGCTTGTTGTTGAGCGATCATTTTCAATCCTTCTATCCTGCCGGAAGGATATAGTCTTAATGCCTTGTCGAGCTGAGTTGATGCTTTTTCAAACTGTTGTTGATTGAATTGCGCAATGGCATCATTGTAATACTGAAGGCCTGCTAATTCTTTCAAATTTACCTTTCTGAAGATAGCATTGTCTGAAATATCAATTTTTTGTGAGCCTATCCGTGTATTAAGAGACTCCAGTTTTGCGTCTTTTTTGGGTTTGTAAGATTCCAGGTAAGCTAAAACTTCCGAAGGAGCTGTCATCAACCCACCTATTGGCAAAGTGCTTTCAAGAATGATATTCTTATCTTCTAGATATACCATGACAAAGACATGATAATCGGTTTCTACTATGTCGTAATCAAAGCCATAGCGGGTCAACAGCAAGCCTAGGGCAGCCGAACCACTCACACAGTCATACATTCCTGTGCTGAGCATGTCATTGAATGTAGAATGCTGCTCATAAGTCTTAAACAAATGTTGATGAGACTTTTCAAAAATTTGTCGCAGCAAATTTATATGAACTCCTTTTTTCTCAAATTTTTGATCTAATTGTCCAAGCAATGCATTCCATTTTTCATCAGATGGAGATTTTTCGGCTTGAACCGCTTTAAAAAGTAAATATGGGTTGTCTGATCCAGATTCCCAGAGCTCTTTCTCCACCGTGCTTTCAAAATGTAAGTTTCCTACAGCCATATATTCATCCTGTGCCTGGGCAAATCCAAGCATCAAGATCAGGATAAAAGCAAGGAATAACTTTTTCATCTGGGATGAAGCTAATGTTATCAATGTTACGTATGAAGCAACAGAAAGTTAACAATTTAATAACATTAATGTACATAGGAATCTAAAACTTAACATTGGGGTTTAGATTGTTTATACATCCACAATAGGCATCTATCGGGGGATACAACAGTTCAATGGCAACTAAATAGTATAAAGTCCACAGACGACCGCCCACGGACTACAGCCGCACCACTTAAATCCGAAAAAGCACAGTCGAGTAATACCTCAACACAAGGCTCTGTCAACTGGATGCTTACACACAATGGATAAAAGATATTAATCGAAACTAGGTTACTACCTACTCGTGATGGTAAGGCTCATTGCGGAGAATCGTGAATCCACGGTAGAGTTGTTCAATAAAAAATGGACGGATCATCTGATGTGAAAAGGTCATCTTAGAGATGGAAAGTTTTCCGTTTGCCCTAGAATAAATTTCTTCTGAAAAGCCATAGGGACCACCTATTACGAAGATGAGCTGTTTTAACCCCGAATTCATCTTCTTCTGGAGATAGGCAGAAAAGTCCAATGAACTATAGCTCTTCCCGCGCTCATCGAGCAAAATCAATTCATCTGAAGCAATTACCTTCTTCAAAATAGCTTCACCCTCTTTTTCCTTTTGTAAAATCTCAGAAAAAGATTTGGTGTTTTTCAGGTCGGGGATGACTTCAAATTCAAATTTGATGTAAAAATTAAGACGCTTGCTATACTCTTCTATCAGTGAAATAATAGCCTTATTGTCTGTTTTGCCTATTGCGATCAATTTGATAGTCATCCACAAAAATAATAATTCCTTTCAGTACCTGTGAAATGTCCTGAATTTAGAAATACGATTTACGAGATGTTTGCTTTTTGGTAATTTAGATTTTGTCTACCTGGATTTGTTCGGGATGTAATGTTAGCGGTTATGTAGTTGTCCTGTTCATCGTCTTTAAAAAGTCGAAGATTAAACTTACTTTCAGTATAAATAGCGAAGAAACTCCTTATATGAGAAAATTTATAACAGCAATTGTCTTTTTTTGCGGAGCAAACTTAGGATTTGCCCAATCTGTCTCCCCTTATTTTGTTCTTGATCCTGCACTGACGCCAGATGCAACGGAAATTATCTTCAGCTTTGAAGGTGACCTGTGGAAAGTTCCGGTAGCAGGAGGTTCTTCCCTTCGTCTCACAGCCATGGAAGGTATAGAGAGTTTACCTGCAGTATCTCCTGACGGCAAATGGCTGGCTTTTACAGCAGAACAATATGGAAATAAAGATGTTTTCCTGATGCCAATGGATGGGGGAGAAATACGCCAATTAACATTTCACGAAGGGGCGGATGAAGTGGAATCCTGGAGCTGGGAAAGCGATAAGATCTACTTCACATCAGATCGGTATAACCGGTTTTCGGCTTATGAAGTAGATGTGAACGGCGGTACTCCAAAACGACTTTTTCCGCATTATTTCAATACCATCCATGGTGCAGTGGTTCAACCCAAAACTGGTGAGATCTACTTCAACGAAACTTGGGAAAGTAAGCTTTTTGCTCACCGTAAGCGATATAAAGGTGCATATAATCCAGATATTAAATCTTATAATCCTGCCTCCAAGCAGTTCACTCAACATACAGATTATGAAGGAAAAGACTTTGGAGCCACTATTGACAAACATGGAAATGTATACTTTCAATCTGATGAAGCCAATGGAGAATATAATCTCTATACTTTTAAAGATGCTACAAAAACAAAGTTGACGGATTTTCCTACGGCTATCATGTGGCCAAAGGTTAGTGCCAACGGGGAAAAGATCGTGTTTCGAAAAGATTATCAGGTATTTGTATATGACGTGGCTTCTGGAGAGACAACACAGCCAAGTATTACAATATATCAAAATCAAACTTTGCAAAAGAATATCAATAGAGATGTAGCAGGAAAGATCTCAAACTTCGATGTGTCGCCTGATGGGAATAAGATGGCCTTTGTATCCCGCGGAGTACTGTTCATCTCGGATGTGAAGGGAAAATTTGTCCAACAGATTCCGACCAATCCAAAGGAAGCAGTGGGAGAGGTGAAATGGCTGGCGGATAACAAAACACTTATCTATTCCCGTACCATCAATGGTTATCATAATTGGTTCACGATCTCAGCACAGAATCCTGAGGAGGAAAAGCAGCTCACTGACGACAAATTCAGAAATCGACAACTGACGCTGAATGCTGATCGGACAATAGGCGTGTACATTGGGGGAAGGAATGAGATTCGGGAACTTGATCTCAAGACATTGGAAAGTACTACCATCGTCGAAGATGAACTTTGGGGTTTGTATACCCCGAGTCCTTACCTGTCACCAGATAGTGAATACGTCGTATTCAGCCCAATTCGCAATTTTGAGCGTGAAGTGGTTGTATATCATCGGCCAACAAAGAAAACGATAAATCTGACGGAGACTTTTGTGACGGAGACTTCTCCTTATTGGTCGCCAGATGGGAAATATATTTATTTTGCTACAGACCGCACACATGCGAGTTACCCATATGGTACTACGAACTCGCATATCTATCGGATGAAGCTGGATAAGTTTGCGGAGCTTTTTGAGTCAGATAAAATAGCTGAACTTTTTAAGGAAACTCCCAAGGAGGACGAGGATAAAGAGAAAGAGAAGAAAGAGGATAAGGAAGACAAACCTTTGCCCAAAGTAAAGATCACCCCTGGCGATTTGATGGAGCGTCTGGAGCTGGTGGGACCGTCATTTGGTGAACAGGATAATCCAATTGTCCTACAGAAGGATAAGAAGACATGGGTCTTTTTTGCATCAAACCATGATGAGGGAAATCCAAAATTGTGGAAAGCCACCTTTGAGGACTTTGAAAAGACGAAAACAGAGAAGGTGAGTGATGAGCGAATCGGAGGATTTGATCTGGTACAGGCAAAGGACAAAGTGTACTTGCTTGCCGGTGGGAAAGTGCATACGCTAGATCCTGAAGGCAACAAATTGGAAGAGATTAAGCTCTCTCAATCATTTGAAAAGAAGCTAGAGGATGAGTTTGATCAAATGTATTATGAGGCTTGGGCAGGAATGGAGCAAAATTTTTATGATGGGGACTTTCATGGCGAAAACTGGCAGGAACTGAGAGATCGCTACGCTAAATTTTTACCTTATGTGTCCAGTCGGGAAAATCTACGGACTATTTTTAACGATATGCTCGGTGAATTAAACACCTCTCATTTTGGCTTTAACTCCTATGGAGAGGAAGAAAAGGGGTATTTCGGCACCCGGTCCATGACTACTGGGATTGTATTTCAAGAAGAAAATCCTTTAGTCGTAGATCGGATATTGAGTCATAGTCCTGCCGATCTTGAGCCGAAACCAGTATTGCCGGGTGATGTGCTGGTAGCTGTAAATGGGATGAAAGTAGATTCTTCCCGAAACCGGGAGTATTATTTTGCCGGACCAACAATGCCGGAGGAGCTGACGTTGACATTTGACCGGCAAGGTGAAAAAGTGACGCTGAAAGTCCATCCAACATCCAGTTGTGAAATGCGGGATTGGCTTTATGATGAGTGGATGGACCAGAATGAAGCTTATGTGGATGAGAAATCGGCGGATAAGATTTCCTACGTCCATATGAAAAATATGGGAAGTGGCGAGCTACAGCATTTTCTCGAAAAGATGGTTTCTATGAAAGGAAACAGATCGGGATTAATTCTTGATCTGAGATACAATACTGGAGGCAATGTACATGATCAGGTATTACAGTTTCTAAGTCAAAAGAGTTACTTGCAATGGAAATACCGGGATGGAAAGCTAACAAATCAGCCTAATTTTGCACCAGCGGACAAACCCATTGTTCTGCTGATCAATGAGCAATCGCTTTCAGATGCGGAGATGACCGCCGCAGGTTTTAAGGAGCTTGGTTTGGGAACTGTAGTGGGCACAGAGACTTACCGCTGGATAATTTTCACCTCAGGTCAGGGCTTGGTGGATGGATCCTTCTATCGGCTTCCGGCCTGGGGATGCTATACGTTGGATGGCCGCAACTTAGAAAAAGATGGAGTGGAGCCTGATATTCTGGTAGAGGAAGGGTTTGTGGATCGGCTGACGGGCAATCAAAAGCAACTGGATAAGGCGATAGAAGTGATTTTGGAGAAGCTGGAGTAAGACGGTGCCTAGTTAGCTTTTAATATTTTAATTAAATTTTTGGCCAACTGGACCATTTTTATTTCGTATATTAAAAAGAATAATAGTCTTCACGATGAGCAAGAAATCAAATCATGTAATTCCATCTAGAGATCAGGGTTGGGCCGTTAAAAAGTCTGGAGCCATTAGAGCTACGAGGAGGTTCGATAGCAAAGAAGAGGCAGTTAAGTTCGGTAGGGCAATAAGTAGAAACGAAGAAACAGAACTCTATATTCATAAAAAAGATGGATCAATACAAAACAGGAATTCTTATGGAAATGATCCATTTCCTCCAAAGGATAAGTGGGGTTAATGGAAAAATCAGATTTTTGTAAAAATGTTTTTATCAATTGTCCATTTGATAATGAATATTTACCTCTACTGAGACCCATCATATTTACAGTCCTTTATTTTGATTTCGTACCTAGAATTACTCTGGAAAAGTCTGATTCTGGAAAGCCTAGGTTAGAAAAGCTTTTAGAGTTGATTAAAGAATCTAAGTATAGTATCCATGATTTATCACGGCTACAAGCTAGTAAATCAAAAGAGTTCTATAGATTGAACATGCCTTTTGAGCTGGGGCTGGATTATGGCTGTAGATCATTTAGCAATATGGCAATAGAAAAAGAATTTTTGATATTAGAAACTAAGCCATATGATTATATGAAAGCCATTTCAGATATCAACGGATTAGATATTAAGAATCATAACGATGAACCTGAAAAAATAGTGGAGTGTGTGCGGGAATGGTTTGTAGAGACTGTAGGTTTGAGAAAGGTGAATGGCTCATTAAAGATCTGGTACGAATTTGCTGATTTCAGTACTAAGCTGTTTGATACAAAATTCACTCAATACTATTCAGAGCATGGGGAAAACAGGGCTGAAAAAATGGCAATAATAGAGTGTGAAAAGATGCCAATACCTGAATATATCGATGAGATTAGAGAATTCTTGCCTTCTAGAAAGAGGAAATAATGGGTAAAACGGATTTTCAAAGGTTATGAATTATACCCTTTTCTAAACTTATCGCTAAATGGCCCTTCATGAAAAAAGCCTCCCCAGATCGGGAGGCTTTTGACATGTCTTGGGGAAGGATTACTTAATAAGCTCCTTACGCTTTAGAATGGTTTCCATAAATTTTCGCTCATTCTCAGAATTAAAAATCCGAAATGGAAGGTGGATAAACTGCGCCTTGGACATGTAAAGTACATAGGCATCTTTCCGTATCTCCGCATTTTTGATCATATTCCACTGCACTGGCATGCCTTGCTTGGTGTTGATCTTCATCAATATCTGACGGCTGTCGATCTCGTAAGCCATTTTATCAAAAATAACCTTATTCTGCTCCATCTGTGTCACCCCGGTAAACTGAATAGTCCAGAATAGTACGTAAAGACCATAAGCTATCAGCGCTCCAATAATCCACCAGATTGAAGGAATCCAAAAGTAGCCGCACATAATCGCCAGCGCAATGGGTATTACCCACCACTGCTCTTTCAAAACGTTGACCAAAGCCATTTTGATGTAGGTGCCGGTTGGGAGTTGATATTTTTTTGTTTTTACTATCATCACTTATCTTTTTCAGAGCGCAAATATCCACCTATCTCAGGGAATTAGCAAGCCTCCTCAAATCATAAAAAACTTCTTTATGATAAAACAATTCGGCATTACCATTGATTTAATTTATCAATTCAATTATCTTTTATTAAACTTTTGGCGATGAGCAGTCTTGTAATCGATTTGATACTTTGTGGTTTGGCGTATGTGATCCTCATCTACGTCATGGCCACTATGACAAAAAAATCCCTGAAGCGCAAAGACAATTCAGGTGATGAAGGTGATGGAGGAATAGAAGATTATACTCCTCCAAAAATAGATTTACCACCTGGTGTACAATGGCCAGATGATGGGCCAAAAAGCCGTCTGCCCGAACCTATGGAGGTTTAATCACATTTCTCACACACACCTTGTATCAACAGGCTCATTTCTTTCTTCTTAAAGCCAGCAGGTAATTTGATGGAAGGGAGAGTGATTGATTCTAGACAAGTCGTCGCTCCACACTTTTCGCACTTGAAATGCACATGCTCATGATTATGATTTACCTCCTCATGTGTACAAAGGGCATATTTGGTGGCTCCACTATCATCTAAAACCTTATGCACGACGTCTTTGTCCACAAAGGTCTTCAATGTGCGATAAATCGTCACCCGATCAAATTGGCTATCCAGGGATTCTTCCAAATCAGAATGTGCCAGCGCTATTTGCTTGTCCAGAAACTCCCTAATAATCTCCTGTCGGCAGTCTGTAATTCTCAGTTTGTGACTTTGTAATATTGATATTGGATTGGTCATCTGCATAAATTTCAAACAAAAATAACGAAAAATTGATTTCATGTGGATATAAATCCCTGACAGTGTTGGAATCCACTTGTTTGACAATTTTAGCCACCGTTCGTGTCACCGCGAATGGTTAGTAGGTCAGTTCACTATGGGGAATTTGGCCGACTTAGTTCAAGTAGTTAGAGTTTAGTTCAAGGTCTTCAGACATGGACTATGAAGTTGCAGTCTCCTGACTGCTTGTCGGAAACGTGAGTGAGACCCGCCTCCCGGAGGGCAGGCACTCACGCGGGCAGTCTGAACTTAACTTAGTAACCTGCGGCCTTTGCGTGTCCCTCCGCGTGCTCTCAACGGTTAAAATTTCTTTTAAAAAAAAGGGCGTTGGTTAGACGCCCTTTGGAATTAATAGATCCTCAACTTATTTCGGATCAAGAATAGTGTTTACCCTTTCCAGTGCGTCTTCTAAATGCAGTTTGGACATTCTGTCGGTAGTTCTGGCAATGGCAGATTTAAGGTCACGCTGCAATATTTTCAGTTCACCTCTTGCCATTGGCCGGATGTCGGACTGAGAAGCATTGATCTGAGTTCCGAAATATCTTCTGTACTGTGCTGGAATCTCCGGACCATTGCTTGTCATCAGGTACTCCAATCGCTCAATATAAGCTCTTTGCAAAGCGCGTCGATGTACATCTATCGTCTTTCCAGAAGGCAGTTCTGACCATATTCCTTTTCTCAGATCATCAAATAGCTCAGTGATTTTGTAAGCTTCGTCGCCATTAAGAGCTTCGTTTTCTATCACCCTGCCCAGCCGGCCCATATCCAAAACAGCATTTAAAGTATTTGCCTGAACGCCTCTGATCTTCTCCAAAGCACCGAAATCTTCTGTTCTTGCAAATATCCCGTCTTCCATCAACCAATCTGGAGTTGCAAATAACTCCCTGTTCAAGAAGGTAATTGCTGCTTTCTGAGTCTCTTTTGGAGTATGTGTATAAATAGGTTCCTCTTGGGATACTGACCGATACACTTCGGCTACACCACCGACATTTGTTTTTACATGACCCATGTACCGGTTGAACTGTGTGACCACTTGATCATACATTTCTTTAAGGTCATCATAATCCTTAAATGGCTTTTCTGGCTCAGTTGTCCAAGTTTGGAGGTTTGGCACAATCCGCTTGAGATTTGCTATGCCATATTCTGAAGCCTTCATGGAATTATCTCCCAAATCTTCACTTTGAGCAGTTGGGTCATAGCTATTACCCTGACGACCATATCTATAAACTGGATCATCCTGCTTGGCCATAATCCATTGGTCAAGGGTCGCCTGCTCCTCTTCGGGAGTTGCAGCATCCAATATTGGCCGATAGCCCCAAGCTACTGCATACTTATCGTATGGGCCTACATTGGGCATGAGACTCACACCATCATCTTCTGGCTGCGCGATGTAGTTGAACCTTGCATAATCCATAATAGATGGAGCCGTTCCCATTTCCTTGGTAAAAGCTGCGTCTCTCAACTTCTCCACCGGATAGGCATGTGAGGAAGCAAAGTTATGGGGAAGGCCTAAAGTATGACCTACTTCATGCGATGAAACGAAGCGGACCAATCTGCCCATTACTTCATCTTTGAACTGTACACTTCTTGCCTCAGGGTTAATAGCAGCTGTCTGGATGAAGAACCAGTTTCTGAGTAAGTTCATCACATTGTGATACCACCCGATATCTGATTCAAGTATCTCTCCAGATCTCGGATCAGAAACATGAGGACCGTATGCATTTTGAATATCTGAAGCAAAATAGCGGATTACGGAATATCTCGCATCTTCGGGACTCCAGTCTGGATCTTCTTCCGGAGTGGGAGCTTCTTTGGCGATGATCGCGTTCTTAAAACCAGCTTCCTCAAAAGCGGCCTGCCAATCTTCTACCCCTGCGATTAGGTAGGGAACCCATTGCTTTGGCGTCGCCGGATCAATATAAAACACAATTGGTTTTTTAGGCTCTACCAGTTCACCCGCTTTGAATTTCTCGATATCTTCTTCCTTTACTTCCAATCTCCATCTGTCGAGAAAAGTGCGATTGGCAGCTTTTTGTGCATTGGAACCATAGTCTACGATTGACCTGCTAAACCAGCCTACCCGTTGATCAGCTAGTCGCTGCTTCATTGGCTCTTTTGGCAGAAGAAGCATCGAGGAGTTCATCTCCAACGTGATAGATCCTGTGGAGCTGTTGGATGGCGGCTCACTGGCAACATAGGTCATCAGATACCTTGCTTCAATGTTAATCGGATAAGTATGAATATGAGCAATATAGGATCTGTCAGTATCTAGCCGAGTGACTTTATATTGGGTTCTGCTATTTTTTGGCAAGCCAAGTGCCTGCACATCCTTAGCCCACAGATCGGTGGCTTCGATGACAATTCCGGTTGAATCAGTTGCAAGGGATTTTATTGAAAATTTCTGTAGCAGCGGCTCAAGGTTCGAATTCTTTACAGCCATCGCAATAGGGAGGGAATCCGCTGCATAATTATTGACAGAAATTACCTTCAATAGGATATCATTGTTGTTCTTTTCCCATCTTAGCATGAGCGTATTGGTACGCTCTCCACCGTAGCCCAGTCCATCTGCAGTTTTGGCGATGGTGGTGACCATGAGCATGTCTCTGCCCAGAAGTGAGTCAGGGATTTCATAATAATATTTATCATCAATCTGATGGACTTTGAACAATCCATCTTTTGATTTGGCTTTAGCCGTAATTACCTCTTTGTAAGGTTTTGGGCCAGAGTCGCTTTCTTTAGGTTTGGCAGGTGTTGCTGGTGTGGTAATTTCTTTTTTTGCATCCTTTTTCTTCTTTTTCTGAGCAAAAGCGTTTGGGGAATAAAAGATTACACCTAGCATCCCAAAGATCAGCGTCAATCTCCTAAGTAATTTGGGTAAGGTATTTCTCATAGTTTTTAATATTTGGACAAAAGTAAAGTTTGAATTTCTATAAAGCTTGATTCCTAAGACAAGCTTTTTGATAAACGGCTACAGAGTCAAATTAAAGGCAATTCTGGCATGGAACAGCGTAAGACATTAGTTATTGGCGGCGGATTGGCTGGTTTGACAGCAGCTTTTTTATTGGCAAAAGCCGGCCACCCTGTCCTACTGATAGAGAAGAAGTCTTATCCATTTCATCGGGTTTGTGGGGAATATGTATCCAATGAAGTAACCGATTTTCTCGTCCGTGAAGGACTATTCCCAGACCATATAAAATTGCCACAGATTGATCAGTTTCATTTCTCTGATAGTTCAGGAAATGACGTTTACATTCCGCTGGACCTTGGCGGCTTTGGCATCAGCAGATTTGTGCTGGATAATTTTTTATATGAAAAAGCATGCTCGGCAGGTGTAGAAGTGCAGACTGGTACGGAAGTAGAGTCGGTTAATTATTCAAAAAGTGGCTATTTTAAAATTCAGTTGGCAGATGGAAAGCAATTGGTTGTCGATCATGTAATAGGGGCGTATGGCAAAAGATCAAAGTTGGATAAGCAGCTGAATCGGCCATTTATAGTGCATAGAAGCCCGTATATTGGCGTGAAGTATCATATCAAAACGGATGCAGATCCAAGTGCTGTTGCTTTGCACAACTTCCAGGGAGGCTACTGCGGACTAAATGCCATTGAAGAAGGTAAGGCCAATTTGTGCTATTTGGGTGACCGTAACCAGTTGAAACAACATGGATCCATTGAGCAGTTGGAGCGGGAAGTTCTATGGCGAAATCCTCAACTGAAAATCCTGTTTACAGAGAGTGAATTTCTCTTTGAGAAACCTGTGGTGATCAACGAAATAAACTTTGAGCAAAAGAACCCTATTGAAAACCATATTCTGATGGCTGGGGATGCAGCGGGATTGATCACTCCATTATGTGGAAATGGAATGGCCATGGCTATTCACAGCGGCAAATTGGCAGCGGAAGCAATTTTGTCTGGCAGGAACCAGCAAGAAATAGAGGCATTATACCTCCTTAATTGGAATAAATTTTTTGCCAACAGACTCCGGTTGGGACGGAATGTACAGCAGGTATTTGGAGGCAGGGTCACTTCTGTACTTACCCGCCATCTCATTCAACGAATTCCTGTACTTGCAAAGCAGATCATCAGAAGAACTCATGGACAACCATTTTAAAATCCCATCACCTGGAGGATTTGCGTGTTTTCGAAGAAATAATACAGGAAGAATGCATTCATGAATAGTGCAGACATGTAGTTCATTCCCATTGCCCATGAATAATTGGCATATTTAGAAGGGTCAAGGCGAATGAAGTTAAACCAGATTAGGAAATAGAGCATGATCGGTACCATTGCCGCCAGGAAAATCCATACAATATGATGCTGGTCCCGGGATATAAAATAGCCTACATATGCTCCCCCTGTAATCAAGAAGACTAAAGCTGAAAACAGGAAAGTGCCCTTTATTCCCAGTAACAAGCTCACAGTCCGGTCTCCCCGTCTGGAATCTTCACCATGTTGGAATACTTGCGTCAGCGGATAATTACCCCATAGCATTAAGCTGGTCAGCAACCCTGGAATAAAGACATGGGGCTTGATCAGTACATCCCAGTCTAAATCGCTCAATCCTGCATATGCCATTGCAAACGTGAAATATCCTTGGAAGAAACCTGCTACAAACCAACTTGTCCAAGGATATTTCTTCAGCCTCACAGCAGGGTGGGAATAGGCCATGCTTACGAGGCCGTAAATGAACATCATCAGGGCAAAACTCCAATTGATAGTCCATCCGATTGTCAACGCAACGACAAATAAGAATTGCGAAAGCCAATAAAGATCTGAAGTAACCTTGGGAGGATGTTTCAGGCCGCCGATACTTTCTTCATCTTTATCAAAGTAGCTGTTATATCCGTTGCTCGATGGGTATAAAAAGAGGTGTAACGCGATGAAAACCCAAATAATCCGCGATTCGTGATGGTTGGGAGTAAGGGCAAGTGCAAAGAAAAATATGGGCATCAAAAACAACGAGAAAGGAATTCTTAGATGCTTAACACTGGACATGCTGATCATATCAAAAATGAGTTAAAGTACATTGCGTACTTTGAAGATATGGAATTTGGCAGCATATATTTCTAAATATACGTATCCTTATTCTTACCCCTAATCATAGCATGTAAAGCTGGGGTTCAAATAGGGAGACTATGGTCTACTCCGGCAGGCTCAGCTAAAGTGCTGACTGATGTCTGAAGATTTAGTGCTAAAAATGACTGGTCGAACTAGCCTACAGGTAGGTGGCAGCGAATCATATTCAACAATATTGATTAACTTAATTACTTGAATTTTTATGAATCAGGTGAACAAACCAAAATCTGTAAGGTTATTGATACTTGTCCAGTACCTTACATCAAGCCTATGACTTCAAGCATTGTTAGTATTGGCCTAGCCAACCCAGGGAAGCCCATTGAGCAGTCAACCATTTCCATGTTTATGCAGCGCGCACATGGATTAAATGATCAAGATTCCAGAAAGTTGAATTACCTCTATCGCAAGTCAGGGATAAGTTCCCGCTACAGCGTTCTGGATGATTTTGAGAAACAAAATCCTCATGATTATTCTTTTTTTCCCACATCGGATGATCTTGAACCTTTTCCGGGAACCAAGGCAAGAATGGATGTTTTTTGTAAGACTGCGCCGGGTTTATGTGAGGAGGCAGTATTGAATTGTCTAGACCGGTGTGCTGTGCAGGCCAATGAAGTGTCACACCTGATCTTGGTTTCTTGTACAGGAATGACAGCGCCGGGTGTAGAACTGGAGTTGATGCACAGGTTGGGACTAGCGAGTACGGTGGAGCGTTACTGCATTCATTTCATGGGATGTTATGCAGCTTTCACAGGATTGAAGCTGGCGGATAAGATTGTAAAATCCGACAAAGGAGCCAAAGTTCTGGTAGTTTGTGTGGAGTTATGCACACTTCATTTTCAAAAGGAAAATGTGGAAGATAATATTTTAGCAAATTCACTTTTTGGTGACGGAGCGGCTGCGGCGTTGGTGATGGAATCCGATTCGGGGCTGCAGATCAAATCATACTTAAGTCAGCTTTTACGTGAAGGCGAGTCTGACATGGCTTGGGGAATTGGGGATTTTGGTTTCGAAATGAAGCTGAGTAAGTATATCCCCTCTCTGTTGGATCAGGGAATTCAGCGTCTTAAGGATGTTTTTGAGCAAAAATTCAACTTGTCCACTGTGGATAACTTTGCCATTCATCCGGGTGGCAGTCAAATATTAAGAAAGGTACAGGAGGCATTTGGACTTCCTGCGCATGCAAATAAACATGCATTGGATGTACTTAAATCATTTGGTAATATGTCTTCTGCAACCATACTTTTTGTACTGGACCGGATGATGTCGGATGATTCAATAGCCTCAGAAATTTTGGCTCTTGGATTTGGTCCGGGACTTACTTTAGAAGCACTTCTTGTAGAAAAATCATGAGCAAATTTGGCCAACGCAGTCAAGACAAGGAATTAATGGATGACCTCAATTGCTCTGGTTCCGAATTAAACACGACATTATCAGAACTCAAATTTATCAATCGGTTCCTTGGGGGAAACTATGTGACCACAAATGGGCTGGCTAGGCTTACGAAACAGAAGCCGCAAGCATCCTATACAATAGCAGATGTTGGTTGTGGAGGAGGGGATATGATAAGAGTAATGGCAGATTGGGCAAAAAGTAAGAAAAAAGAGGTTACCTTTATCGGAATTGATGCGAATCCAAACATTCTTGATCTCGCAGCGATTAGACTTGCCGGTATGGCCCAAGTAACTTGGAAGGTTCAAAATGTTTTTGAACATGAATTTTCTGAAGATAGAGTAGATATTACTACTTGCACGCTCTTTACACATCATTTTTCAGACCAGGAACTGGTAACGTTATTAGATTCAATTCGCAAAAAATCACGGATTGGGTTAGTGATCAACGATTTGCACAGGCATCCACTTGCTTTTTATAGTATCAAGTGGTTGACCAGGATATTTAGCAAATCAAAAATGGTACAGAATGATGCACCCTTATCTGTATTAAGGAGTTTTTCGAAAGCAGATTGGGAGAAAATATTACTGTCCGTGGGGATAGATAATTATGAAATTAGCTGGCATTGGGCTTTTCGTTGGCAAGTGCTTATTTTATTTAAATAAATATCAACCAAAAAAGTTAACATGGAAATTTCTCAGGACACCATTGATGTACTATATGCACAAGGCATTGCTCTTGGCGCAGTAATAGCCACACGGATTATCGGTGCCATACTCGTTTTTTTTATCGGACGATTTATTGTTAAGAAGCTACTTGCTTCCCTCAAACGTTTCCTGGAACGTAGGGATGATTCACCTTCCCTAAATGATTTTCTCTTTGGATTTGCCAAGATTATGCTGTTTGCTGCATTATTTGTGGCCGTTGCAATGGCGCTTGGAATCAATGGGACTTCATTTATAGCTGTATTTGGTGCAGCCGGTTTGGCAATTGGTTTAGCACTTCAGGGGTCACTTTCTAATTTTGCGGGAGGGCTTTTGATTCTTGCATTCAAACCTTTTCAGGTGGGACATGTGATCGTAGCTCAGGGACATACCGGAACGGTGGCGAGAATACAGATACTTTATACGCACTTGATGACTTTTGACAATCAAGAGGTGATCATCCCGAATGGGAGTTTGGCGAATTCGGATATTGTGAATATGAGTACCCAAGAAACGAGAAGAACTGAACTCAAAGTGGGTGTAGCTTACGGGACAAATATAAAAGAGGCGAAAGAGATCATTATGAATATTTTTGAAAATGATCCACGGGCGCTGAAGGAGCCTGCACCGTTTGTTGCTCTATCTAATTTTGGAGATAGTTCCTTGGATATAATCGTTCGTGTATGGGCCAAATCTGCAGATATGTGGCCGCTTCATTTTGCAGGAATGGAAGCCATTAACACAGAGTTTGAAAAAGCCGGAATAGAGATTCCTTTCCCTCAGCGTGTGGTACATCAAATCAAAGAGAAAGCTTCAGAAGAGAAACTCTGATAATTCGTGATAAAAAAAAATGAGGCTGTCTCAAAAGAAGTGACAGCCTCTGTTTTATTCGGGGAGGTATCTGTGCCAATTTTTGTACAGCCAAATCTCAGGCTCTTGAATTGACTTATGAGACAGCCTCATTTTTTTTATTGCTTGGGGTTAAATTACTCGACTGTAATTTCTTTGGTTCCTCCAGGATAATTGACTGAAATAGCTTTATCACAAGAACCACTACCATAGTCGAGATTCACAGCAATGCCAGCATATTTAAATTCCACCACTCCACTATTGGGTATGCTTGTTCCGGATTCTATGCATTCTTGAGAGACCATAAGTGGATCCGTTACAATGGTGGTATAGGTGTTGCCGTCTCTGCTCACACCAGATGCGGTACCTGAAATAGTGCCTTCATAGCCACTGGCTTTTAGTTTGATCACTCTGGACTGATTGCTTGTAAAAGTCACAAATGTATTGTCTGGCCAAGTGATCTTGCCATCACCCACTTTTACTTCCAGATTGACTGTATTGGTTTCTAAGTCCACACCCTTATTAGTAATTGTCCGAGTACCTTCTACGGCAAGTCCATTCACCACATACCCATCAAAAGTAGATACGATTTTGGCTCCAGGGAACAGCAGGTTTCCTGTGTAGGTTAACCGGACTTTTCCCTTGCGGGTAATTCCCGTTTCACTGGTACATCCAGTGCCAAAGTCTACTATAATGGTTTTACTGCTTTCATCCAGCGTTATTTCAGCACTTTCACACAAATCACCAGATGGGATGGTTTCTGTAGTCCTTGCACCCAGGCCGCTGTTGGACATTACAGACATGGTGACGTTGTCCAAATCTTCCATGGCAAGGTTTACTGAAATATCATCTTCGACTACAGTCAGATTTGGCTCCGGCATTGGCGCATCATCATCAGAATTACATCCGGTAACGAATAGTGCTGTGGCAGCTACAAAGGCATAAACTGTTGGTTTCAAAGTAATTTTCATAGGGAATAGTTATGAATTATGAATTATGAATTATGAATTATGAATTATGAATTATGAATTATGAATTATGAATTATGAATTATGTTTTTTCTAGTTTACCACCTTTCATTTCAAAATAGGAAAGCTTAGCGTTTCTTACGGTTTTTCTTCCTTGAAATTCCCTACGGATTTTGGTTTTCCTCCTACACATCCCACGTTTTGCATGAATGAGATACCTGTTGGGAAAATCCCCATTCCTGATTCTACCTCCCAGGATTCGGGTTCTTCAGGCTTTTTTATGGGTTTCTTCTTGGGTTTTGGGCACATAATGAACTTAGTTTTGTTATTTAATGTGTCTTTAATTTGATTTGATATGGGCACATAGACTGTCCCGAAATTGTCTGTCTCAAGCAAACTCGATTTAAGTTGCTCAATCAGCGTCTGGATTTAAGGATTAGTCAATGATTGAGCCAATTTCATTTAAGAGCTAGACCCATAACGTATATTTGTAGATGAGAACATTTGATTTTGATAATAAAGAGCTGGTAAAGAAGCTTAAAGAAGTAAAGAATAAGGTGGGCTCTCTATCGATTTTTAGGCTGATCGTCTTTATTGCAATGGGAGCTTCTTTTGTCCTGGCAGTTTCAGGTCATCCTATTTGGTTTGTTTTCTTCTTGGGGACTGTCACCGGCTTTGTAATACTGATCAAGAAATACAATGCGCAAAAGGATCAGGAAGCCATTTATAAGGCATTACAGGAAATAAATGGATCCGCAGAGAAACGAATCAAAAGGGATCTTAAAGACCTTCCTACTGGTGAAGAATTTTTAGATAAGCGGCATCCATTTGCAAATGATCTGGATTTATTTGGTGATCACTCTCTCTTTCAGATGCTCAACCATACTGTTTCGACGGAGGGCAGAAAGAAATTGGCCGAGCGGATGAAGGCTGATTTTGGGCGTGAAAACGCACGGAATTTCCGGAGTGCTTCTTTAGAATTGAGTTCTAAACAACAATTCCTTCACGCTATGGAAGGTATCGGAAAGGCATTTTATAAAGAGGAGAAATCAGTTCATTCCTGGATCGACTGGTTGAAAACTTCAGAATCAGCTTCTGCAATGCTCGCGGTCTTTGCAGTTATTGGGCCTGTGGGAGGTATTACCCTTTCTTTGCTGGTATATTTGGGGACGATTCCAGCTGCGGTATTGGGTATTTGGATCCTGGTGGGAATGATTTTTTTGTCCATGGTTTTCAAACGGCTGAAAGTCGCCAGTGATAGTATCCCCTCCCGAAACCAGCTGAAAACTTACAGATATTGGCTCGCTGTGCTGGAAAAAGAAGAATTTACGGTAGCGGCACTCCGTGCAGCTCAGCAACCATTCCGAATGGATAGGGTAAAAGCCTCAGGTCTTCTGGATCAGTTGGACAGTCTTGGGCTTTGGATTCAAAACAGGATCAATTTGATCTATTTACCGCTTAACCTGCTGTTTTGGCTTGACCTTTTTATTTATTTACGAGTGACGAATTGGAAGAAGAAATATGGGGAGATTGTGGCAAAATTCCCTGAAGAACTGATTAAATGGGAGGTGCTGGTATCTCTTGGAGCTTTCGAAATGGAAGTAGGCGGAAGGGGACAAGTGGTGGAGACGGACAATATGCTGGTGGCAAAGGAACTTTCGCATCCTTTACTTCAGCCCGAAAAAGCTGTTGCCAATGATTTCAAGCTAGGAGGAAATGAGCATGTAATATTACTGACAGGTTCCAATATGAGTGGTAAAACCACTTTCATGCGCACCATTGGAATTAATTGTGTGCTGGTCAATCTTGGCTTATCCCCTTATGCGCAAGAATTCGGGTTTGGGGATTTTCAACTTTACACCAGTATGCGGAACACGGATAATCTTGGGGAAAGTGTAAGTTCATTTTATGCAGAGCTGAGCCGGATCAAGCAGCTGATTGACAGGATTGAAGCTGGGGAGAAAATTTTCTTTTTGCTCGACGAAATTCTAAAAGGAACCAATACTGAAGATCGGATTGCAGGTTCGGAAGCATTAATACGGCAGGTATCGGGGACAAAAGCCCAAGGGATTATCAGCACACACGATATTGAATTGGCCGAACTTGAAAGCCGAATGGAAGGTGTTCATAATTATAGCTTTCACTCAGAGATCCATGATCAGCGGATTGATTTTGATTATAAACTCAAATCTGGCGCTTGTCCCAGTTTCAATGCACATAAACTGATGGAACTGATGGGCATTCGATTTCAAAAGTAAAAGTAATTTTTCCTTACCTGAGATTATCGTAATTTTGGATTTACAAAAAGCTATGGCGGTACAATCCCAACCTCGAATACTAGGCGTCCTAGGTGGAGGCCAATTAGGCCGAATGCTCATCCAGTCGGCCATTAATTATAATCAAGATATCCACATTTTGGATCCCGATCCAAATGCTCCCTGCAAGGATTTTTGCCAACGTTTTATGGTTGGTTCACTCAAGGATTTTGACACCGTTTATGCCTTTGGGCATGGATGCGATGTAATTACAGTGGAGATAGAAAGCGTTAATACAGAGGCTCTTGAGAAGCTTCAGGCGGAAGGGAAAAAGGTTTATCCACAACCGGACATCCTCAGTCTGATTCAAGATAAAAGGAAGCAGAAGCAATTCTATCAGAAGCATGGTATTCCAACTGCGGATTTCATTTTAACAGCAAATAAAACTGAAGTTATCCACAATTCAGATTTCCTTCCGGCAGTAAATAAATTAGGCAAAGAGGGTTATGACGGACGTGGGGTACAAGTAATCAGGTCCACTGATGATCTGGAATTTGCGTTTGATCAGCCGGGTCTATTGGAAAAACTGGTAGATTTTGATAAAGAGATTGCGGTGACCGTAGCCCGGAATGAAGCAGGGGAAATGGCAGTATATCCAGCCGTAGAGTGTGCCTTTCACCCTACAGCTAACTTGGTAGAATTCTTATTCGCACCGGCCAATATTTCTGCTGAAATTGAACAAAAAGCTCAAGAGATAGCAAAAACCGTGATGTTGAAGTTGGGCATGGTGGGGATACTTGCTGTTGAAATGTTTGTGACCAAAGATGGGGAAGTACTTGTAAATGAAGTGGCTCCCCGGCCGCACAATAGCGGGCACCATACCATTGAAGCAAATTACACTTCACAATTTGAGCAGCATTTGAGGGCGGTGATGAATTGGCCACTGGGGAATCCTGATCTCCGTTGTCCCGCTGCAATGATTAATTTGCTGGGGGAAGAAGGATTTACAGGACCAGTGAAAGTGGAAGGAAAAGAGGAAGCATTGGCAGAGAAAGGAGTTTATATTCATTTGTACGGCAAAAAGATCACGAAGCCTTTCCGTAAAATGGGACATGTGACGGTGTTGTCAGATAATATTTCCGAATTGAATGCAAAAGCTCATAAAATCAAAGAATTAATTAAGATAAAGTCCATAGAATGAACGCACAGGTAGGAATAATAATGGGAAGTCAGTCAGATCTACCTATTATGGCAGAGGCAGCAGAAATGCTGGAAGAGTTGGGTGTCAACTTTGAATTAACGGTGGTATCTGCGCATCGCACGCCGCAGCGTATGATCGATTATGCCACTTCTGCCCGTGACCGGGGGATCAAGGTAATCGTGGCCGGGGCTGGTGGGGCGGCTCATCTGCCTGGAATGGTAGCTTCTATGACGAGTTTGCCCGTGATCGGAGTTCCTATCAAAAGCTCAAATTCTATTGATGGATGGGACAGTATTCTATCCATCTTACAGATGCCTGGAGGTATTCCAGTGGCTACAGTTGCCTTGAATGGAGGTAAAAATGCGGGGATTCTGGCAGCATCTATTGTAGGTTCTTTTGATCAGAAAATAGGGGAAGCACTGGATCTCTACAAAAAATCGCTGAAAGAGAAAGTTGAAAATTCTGCTGCTGAAATTGAAAATAAAGGTTGGAGAGAAATTTTGAAGAAGTAAAAGAAGGGTCAATAGTCGACTGTCGAAAGCCCACATATGTTCTGCTGCTTCTCCAGAAGCAGCAGAACAGATATTTAGACTTCTTGGCGCTGGCTTTATATGAGATAGACGTTTTGCTGCTTCTCCAGAAGCAGCAAAGCACTCAGTTGGAAGGCTTGATTCTGAGGTCTTGATCCTGGGCTCTTGATTCTTGGTTCTAGTCTCCTGCTTTAGGCGGGCAAGCTTGGTTCTGAATTTCACTTACATTTACTATGAATTGGAGAAAAATTGTCCGCTTTAAAATCGGAGATGTCCCTTGGGAAGTACCGCTAAATATCCTGATTCTTCTTGGCACCATTACCGTGATCTTGATGGCAATTGGAGCATATTTAGGCTTCAGTTTTGGCCAAGGATCCTTTTAATCTGTAAAAATTCCCCAGCCATCATCTATTTTTTCATTGGAATCAAAGCTTAGAACCCATTCTTTGAAGAGCTTTCTGAATTCCTCAACGGCTTCTCTGAGCAGATTTAGATGCTCTTCTGCATGGGTTGACTCCAAAGCAAGCTGGTAGGTCATGGAGTTAAGATTTTTGGCATGTACTTTCATAATTACAGCCTTCTCCATCTTTAGTGTGTAGTCACTTATACTTTCCGCACTGGCAAATTTGGAGTTCAATATCAGGGCATCTTCCATCATGATGCTCCCATAAAGCTCCTTGCGTGCTTCATCCAAGCTTCCCACCAAAGCCCTTGTAAGGCCAAGGATTTCCTTGGCCTTCTTCATCAAAGGGTGATTATAAATACGTTCGTGTTCTCTGCGGGGGTCAAACTCTCCTTCATCGTCCCATTCTTCCTCATTTTCATCGAAATCGTCCCACATAGCCACAAGTATTAGAATGGAAGTTTATCTTCTTCACCATCTGAGTGAAAAGTATCAACTTCTGGCATCTGCTGATAGGAAGCTGATCCACCTTGTTTGTCTACTTTGAACGCTTTTACCTCAGTATACCATCTACCATTATATTCGCGGCTTTCGACGTCAACACTTAAGTTTACGTTATCGCCGGATTGTAAGGAGTACTGGTCTATTTTATCACCCCAAAGTGAAACACATACTTTTTTAGGGTATTGTCCACCGGTTTCTACGATGAATTCCTGCTTTCTCCAAGCATTTCCACTTTTTGAATTCCCACCTATCTCGGGCAGAATCTGAATAACTTTTCCACTCAATTCCATTGTCTGTCTTTTATTTTTTACTCTATACGAAGGTACATAATGCCGATCAATTCTCCTGATTGAGCTGGAGAGAATTAGGATGATGTTATTCCTGAATTTAACAATTTTTGGCATTATCATTGGTGCTTTGGGAATCTCAGATCAGGCTTACAAATTGTTTCTGGAAGCTTTTTAAGATGAAATATTTCATGTACTTTATAGTTTGAATTACTTGATTAAAATTCTCAAAGAATCTTTGCGGTTTGTCTCCTGATGTTATACTTTTAAAAAAATCTTTTTCTTTACCTCAAAAACAGATACTATGGCCTAGACCTTTACGTTTATCATAAACCAACTTAAGATGAGTAAGCGAATTGGTCCTAAGGACAGCGAATTGATTGCACAGTAT
>Ga0307414_10000060_pt1 | contig 112029 bp, 84 predicted proteins | sample DK1Ometagenome_FD_203804 | JGI IMG/M metagenome (GOLD analysis project Ga0307414, IMG submission 203804) | Maize rhizosphere microbial communities from greenhouse at UC Davis, California, United States - DK15-O-3 | ecosystem: Host-associated > Plants > Roots > Rhizosphere > Soil | place: USA...
TTCAAATTCACTGACTACTGCTTTTTTAAATTCTACACTAAAGCGTCTTGATTTGTTGATTGATTTTAGATTTGATTTCATGATATAGAGTTGAGTAAAAACGGTCAACCTATATCAGGGACATACAATATTTCATATTTCACACTTCATCTTTCATACTTCACGCCTTTACTTCGTACTTTTTATTTAATAATTCATACTTCACACTTACCCTGATGCTGATTGTGCTTGATTTACCTTATTTTTAACAACTCAAAAATTAGAGATTTGGTCACAAAAGCAATATTCAACTGGAGTGGGGGGAAGGATTCCTCACTTACCTTACACAAGTTACAGCAGTCCAAAGAAGTTGAAATAACCTGTTTGCTGACTAGCATCAGCCAGAAGTATCAGCGTATTTCTATGCACGGAGTTCGGGTAGAATTATTGGAGGCGCAAGCTAGAAGTTTGGGCATCCCATTGGTGAAAATGGAGATTCCGGATATGCCGTCTATGGAAGTCTATGAAAATACGATGCGCGAAACTCTGATGAAACTGAAAGAAGAGGGTGCTACCGCTTCGATTTTTGGAGATATTTTTCTGGAGGACTTACGAGATTATCGGGAGAATAAACTGGCGGAACTTGATCTTAAAGGAGTTTTTCCGCTTTGGAGGCAGCCAACAGACAGGTTAATCCGTGAATTCTTGGATTTAGGCTTTAAAACGATCACCACTTGTGTGAATGAAAAGTATTTGGACAAAAGTTTTGTAGGACGGGTAATTGATGCTGACTTCTTAAAGGATCTTCCTGCAAATGTAGATCCATGTGGAGAGAATGGTGAGTTCCACACTTTTGTTTATGATGGACCAATTTTTACTGAACCTATCCCATTTGAAAAAGGTGAAGTCGTTCTCAGGAAATATGAGGCCCCTAAGGACGAAGATGACTCAGATCAATGTTTTTCAGGAAAGAAGGAAGATCCAACCCAATATGGATTTTGGTATTGCGATTTGATTCCTGTGTAACTAGGGTCAAGCCAGCCAGTATTCAGTATCAAGTATAAAGACTTACTATCTTGATATAAAAATTTATATCGACGCTGGCTTAATACTAGTTTATTTGTTAATGTCTCCCATTCGTACGCCCAACGTGAGTTCAAGAGAGATGTTCTGCCCTATTTCTTGTTCAATTTCCTGACGTATTTCTGCGAAATCCTGCTCTTTAAGCGCTTTTTCAGAAAGAATAGTTACTGATAATTTAAGGGGTACCATCTGAACTACCTTCACTTCTCTTAGCAAACCATGTGGAATTTCTTTTCCGCTTAACGACTGGATAATGTTGTTCTCCTGTACCATTTTATTGAAACTCAAGCCAAGTGGCAGCGCAATGGCTATCATGATCCCCAAGCTGATGATCAATCCACGAACTGCTAGTCTAAAGGGGCTGAACCCAAGCATAAGAAATGTGAGGGAAGCGGCCATCACAATTCCGGCAAGGTTGGTCCCAAGCAAAAGCATAGCCCCACCAAAAACACTCCAGTCCATCCATCCAATTCCGATTCCAGCGACAGCAAGTGGGGGTACCAGCGCAACAGAAATAGCTACCCCTGCAAGTGTCTTTGAAATCTCTTCCTTGGAATAAGCATATGCTCCAGCAATTCCGGAAGCTATTGCTATTCCCAAATCAAGCAAATTGGGTCGGATCCGCGCCACAATTTGATTGTTGAGAACCTCAAGAGGAGTGATCCAGGTAATCAATATGGAAAAAAAAAGTCCAAGGATGATGCCCCACAAAATTGTGATTAAACTGTTTTTGACCAATAACCCATCCTGACGAAGCGTTCCCATGGCCAAAGAAATAATGGGACCCATCAGCGGTGCCAATATCATGGCGCCAATTACCACCGGAGAAGAATCTCCAAAAAGCCCAAATGTGGCAATCATTGTGGATAATGCCATTAACACCAGATAGGTAGCTGTGGTTTGGGAATTCTCCCGTAATAAAGAAAAAAGATCTTTGAATTCTTCCTTGGTCGCATGACGGACCCATGGCAAAAAGCCATGTAACAGTTCTTCTTTTAGTGTTCCTCCCGGAAGATATTTTACGTTTATTTCGGCGGGCCCTTCCTTCCTTTCCGTCTCATTAATAATTGATGAACCAGGAAGCAATTTTATTTTCTCTTCTATTAAGGTGATGTTGAGTTCTTTAGATTCGAGGTTTTCCGCTCCATCTAATGCATATTGCATGCTTTCGGAAGATGAAATTACCGCTTTATCTGCAGAAATATACCCCACAAAACTTGGGAGTGTTCCGCCTTTTATTGGGAAAAACAAATTCTGAAGCCCGAACTGTATCAGCGAGAAAAGGCTTTTCGGAGCCAAGATCAATAAATGTACTTTACCGTCATCTAAACCTGACTCCTCTATTACCCGCCGAAATACAAAGTTGCTTTCGCAATGTGCAACGCAGATGATCCCCATGGCAGCGGTCTTTATCGTTTTTTCCTCATCATTCGCTATGCTGTAAGTTATGGTGTATGATTTAAGTTTTACCCGCCGAAAAAGCTTCTGAAATTGTGTGAAACGTGTTTTCACTCCTTCAAAGAAGTTGCTGGTAGAAGTACTGTAGAGAATACTCAATGATGTTCCAATGACCAAAGAATTTACAGCCATTTGGTCATTGATCTGCATAATGTCAATTTCAGAAAATTTTTCAGCCTGCTGTATTTCTTCCCACGCTTTCTCGAAGTTGCTGTTAATACCAAACCCTTTCCTTGCCTGCTCCAGTTTTGGATGGGGAAGCAGGGCAACGGTTACATCTTTACCTTTTGCTTTTTCCAGTAATCTGAGCAACTGATCATCAGAAATAGAACATGCAATCCAATCTTCGGAAATGAGGGATTCAACAGCTAACTCGTCGAAAGGAAGTTTATTGTCAGGCTTGGGATCGAGCCTTCCGATGAGTTCTTTCAGTTTTTCCTGATCCGTAGCAGGATCATATACAAAAGTTATTTTCTTCATTAATCAATTCTAAGTGCGGATTTTTCAGGATGAATTCTTACTCATATGTTTTAATCTTGCTATACAATGGTCTAATGACCTGTAATGGTGATAAATTCCTTTCCAAATGTTGCCTTTTCCTGCTGTTTTGAGCTCTGGCTGTTTATCCAAACCTCCTGAATACCAATCGCCGTGTTCATGATCGATAAGATAAGTATCGCAGTATTTCCACAACTTTTCAAATTTGCTGTAGTAATCATGGGGGTCATCCGGATATAATTCTGCCATCAATAGCAGTGAATTCATGCCTTCTGCCTGTGCCCACCAGTTTTTAGTGTCGTGTGTCACTCGGTATCCAGAGGGGAAATAATATCCTTCATCATAAAACCCGCCCACATTTTTGTCCCATCCATTTTCCAGTGCATGATCCACCATTTTCTTGGCGATTTGATGTGTGGCCGTATCATTATGCCAGCCTAAAACTTCTGAGGCTTCAACCATCAAAAATCCCGTTTCCACATCATGCCCAAAAGAGACATGATCAAGTGCATGATGAGCCTTAATCACCTCTTCTGTAGAATCCTTAAAGGTCACAGGTGCCCAATCCGGATATAAAAAGAGCGTTAAATATCCTTGTGGAGTAACTATTTTATCGCGGATCAATAGGAGCATTTCCTCCAGTCGTTTCCGGACAAGGGGATCCGGCCACACCTGATATAGCTCTGTAAATGCTTCCAGCAAATGGATTGAACTGTTTTGATCTTTATATCCTAAATCTGAAGTGGACGGAGTGTTAGCATTTCTCTTCAAAGGATTGCCTTCAGGATCTAAATGCTGAAAATAACCTAAATGAACAGAGTCATGGGCATGTTCCTCAAGCCAGTTAAAGGTGTCTTTGGCCAAATCCAGCGCTGACTCATCTCTTGATTCTGCGTAATATGCAGCTAAGCCGAAAATGGCAAAAGCGTTTCCATAAGCCGTTTTCATGGGATCGCCAATTAGGCTTCCCTGCTTATCCACCAATTGATAGAATCCTCCATTTTTGGGATCCCACATCTTATCCCGAAGAAATTCGAACCCATGTTTTGCACCGGTTTTATAATGTTCCACATCCGGATATTTCTGAGCGGCCTTTGCGTTAGTCCAAATATGACGGGATTGGGTTACGATCATCTTTTCCTGTTTCTCACCAGGTTTGAAGTCATAGGAGAAATTACTTAAAAATCCGCCATCTGCCGTGTCCATCGCCAAAGGGTACCAGTGGTCCAAAACCTCAGTTTTAAGATGATGCTCCATTTGGTCGGCAAGAGTTTCTTTTTCACTTTTCTTCGACGAATGGCATCCAAGCAGAAATAAGAAAATTAGAAGGTAGCAGGGGGTAAAAGGCATGAAGAAATATTATTAAATTTTAAAAAGAATGAAACAAAACCCGACAATTGTCGTTAAATTCATGACAATTATCCCTGTAAATAGATTTGTTATGACTCAATATGCTATTTTTGACCCAGAAGTATCTTATAATACCACAGATGATAAATTTATAAATGACATAATTGCGCTGGTGAGGGAAGGGGTTTCATTTGAAGACTTCGACAGATTTGCCTCTAAAAGCGCATTTTCATTTACAGAATGGTCTGAATTTTTACATATTTCTGAGCGCACTATGCAACGGTACAATAAAGAAAAAAAGCCATTTGATTCTTTACAGTCAGAAAAGATAATTGAAATCGCATTACTTCAAAAGAGGGGAGTAGAAGTTTTTGGGAACAAGTCAAAATTTCAGGATTGGCTTGAGACGCCTTGTTTAGCATTGGGAGATTTACTTCCAAAGTCATACTTGGACAGTAGTTTTGGGATTTTGCTGTTGAAAGATGAGCTTGCCCGAATTGAACATGGAGTATTGGCATGAAGGTTTACCGGCTGTGCAGGAGTAAATTTGCTTTCAATTTATCTGGGAAGGGAGCTGAACTGGCGGGAGGTAGATGGAACAGCAAAGGGAAAGCAGTACTTTATACAAGCCAGTCCAGAGCGTTATGTACCACTGAAATCGCAGTTCACACTCCTTTGGGCAACATTCCAAGAGATTATGAGCTTGTGGAGATTATTTTTCCAGACACATGCAGGATTATGGATATTGAAGTTTCTGATTTGCCTTCTGATTGGAAATCAATCCCCCATTCGCATTCTACCCAAGAAATAGGGGATAAATTTATTGTTGACCGAGAATTTTTAGTATTCAAAGTTCCTTCAGTGGTGGTTCCGGGGGACTTTAACTTCTTGATCAATCCAGGCCACAAAAATTTTAATGAGGTTGAAATATATTCAACAAATTCCTTCGAGTTTGATGTACGTTTATTTTAAATCTCAATTGCACCCGTAACCAGAATAACATCTGCCAAACTTTAAATAGCGGCACTGCCTTTGTCAGCAGACAGATGTAGTCTAGTTAGGCAGACTCAGTACAAGTATGGACTGTTGTCTATTATCAGCTACAAAAGACTTATCAATTGTTTTACAGGCATGAACTGGATAATCAGACTAAATTATTCCTCCATCAACTTCTCCAGGATCTCAATTGCTGCTTCAGACAGAACTGTCCCAGGCCCGAAAACAGCACTTACTCCAACTTCTTTAAGAAACTGATAATCTTTGACAGGAATCACCCCTCCGGCCACCACCATAATGTCAGGTCTCCCCAACTTATTCAGTGCATCCATCAACTGGGGTACCAGCGTCTTATGGCCTGCAGCCAAAGATGATGCACCGACAAAATGAACATCGTTTTCGATAGCCTGTTGGGCGACCTCTTCCGGCGTCTGAAAAAGTGGTCCGATGTCCACATCAAAACCCATGTCAGCAAAGCCTGTGGCGATTATTTTAGCTCCACGATCATGCCCATCTTGCCCCATTTTAGCAACTAGCATCCTTGGACGACGGCCTTCCATTTCAGCAAATTTGTCTGAAAGGGAAATGGCTTCTTGAAAAGATTTCTGATTTTTCACTTCTGCTGCATATACTCCGGTAATCGAATTTGTTTTAGCTTGATGACGGCCAAAAGCTTCTTCCATGGCGTCAGATATTTCTCCTAAAGTGGCTCTTCTTTTGGCTGCGACAATTGCCAGTTCAAGGAGGTTTCCTCCCCCAGATTTGGCTGCTTCAGTGAGTGCTTTAAGACTTTGATTTACTTCTTCTTGGTTTCTTGCTGATCTGATCTCGTGTAGTCGCGCTACTTGAGATTCCCGGACAGCCTGATTGTCCACATCCCGTACTTCTATTTCTGAATTTTCATCCACCTGAAAACGATTGACCCCAACAATGATGTCACGTCCACTGTCTATGCGGGCTTGCTTCTTGGCGGCGGCCTCTTCAATTCTAAGTTTGGGCAGACCTACTTCAATTGCCTTTGCCATCCCTCCGAGATCTTCCACTTCCTCAATTAGCTTCCAAGCGCTCTCCACTAGCTGATCCGTTAAATATTCCACATAAAAAGAGCCGCCCCAAGGATCAACCACATGGGTAATTCCGGCTTCTTCCTGTAGCACCAGCTGGGTATTTCTGGCAATACGGGCGGAGAAATCTGTAGGCAAAGCAATAGCTTCATCCAAAGAATTAGTATGAAGGGATTGGGTATGTCCCATCACTGCAGCTAGGGCTTCAATGGCTGTACGTGTGACGTTATTGAACGGGTCTTGCTCAGTAAGTGACCATCCTGATGTCTGACAATGTGTACGAAGAGCGAGTGATTTTTCAGATTTAGGATTGAATTGCTTAACAATTTTAGCCCAAAGAAGTCTTCCTGCTCTCATTTTGGCAATCTCCATGAAATAATTCATGCCAATGGCCCAGAAAAAAGATAGTCTGGGAGCAAAATCATCGATATCCAAACCAGCCTTTACCCCTGTTCGCAGGTACTCCAGACCATCAGCCAGTGTATAGGCCAATTCAATGTCTGCAGTAGCGCCAGCCTCCTGCATATGATAACCAGAAATAGAGATTGAATTGAATTTGGGCATCTTTTCAGACGTGTACTTGAAGATGTCCGCAATGATCCTCATAGAAGATTGAGGTGGATAGATGTAGGTATTGCGCACCATGAATTCTTTCAGAATATCATTTTGTATCGTTCCGCTAAGTTGGTCAGGAGTCACCCCTTGCTCTTCGGCAGCGACAATAAAAAAAGCCAAAATTGGAATTACTGCACCGTTCATGGTCATGGACACGGACATTTGGTCCAGCGGAATCTGATCAAACAAGATCTTCATGTCTTCCACTGAGTCTATAGCAACGCCTGCTTTCCCCACATCGCCAACAACCCGGGGATGATCGGAATCATAGCCACGATGAGTGGCGAGATCAAAGGCAACGGACAGCCCTTTTTGTCCACCTGCAAGATTTTTTCGATAGAAAGCGTTGGATTCAGCTGCTGTAGAAAATCCTGCATACTGACGAATAGTCCAAGGCCTTGTCCGGTACATTGTACTGTATGGACCCCGCAAATAAGGGGGGCTTCCCGCAGAATAATCCAAATGGGCAAGTTTATTTATTTCTTCTGCCGTAAAGATTTCCGGTATTGGGATTTGCTCAGGTGATTGCCAAACTTCTTCTGAAGATTTGACCTGTTGCTTTTCCCTTTCTGCTTTCCAATCTGATAAGTCTGGTCTCATTGCTTTTTCCGGTTTTGAATTTCTACCAAATATGATTCCTGTGACGGGAGAAGTTCAAAGTCCCGCTCTTTGGCTTCTTTTAGCTCGATTTCAATTGCCCCATTTTTTGCAGGTAGAAATTTATTGACGCCCACTCTGATTTTTTTCCCGTCTAAAACCTGTTTTTGAGAAGTTTCTCGGGTTTTTCTGATTTCATTATGCAGCTCCCTTTCTTCAAATTTCTTTAGCCAGCCCCCTTCTTCTTCAAGTTTTTGCAGTCCTGAAATGACCTTTTTTTCTATTTCTAGTTGCAGATTTTCCAAATAGTACGAGCCGGCAGCCGGATCCATAACCTTATCCAAGTAGCCTTCTTCCCGGAGGATGTTGGATACATTTCTTGCGATACGTCTTTCCAGTACGGTTGCTTGCTCTTCGGCTACTGATCTTACCCACAGGGAATTGCAGCCTCCAAGAACCGCTGCTAAGGCTTCATAAGTTTGGCGGATAAGATTTGTATTCTTGTCTGTGAGGGATTTGCTCCAAGTACTGGTGGACACGATTACCGAAATCTCCTCAGGATTAACAGGCACTCCGTAAGTATGTGCTAATCCTATAAAAAGAGTTCTTACGGCTTTTAGTTTAGCAATTTCAGGAAAATGGGCATTGGCAACCGCAAGATGTAGCGTCGATTTTTCAAATACTGTGCGTGCTGAAATTCCTCTTTTGATAAAATGATCTATGATTTCAATAATTTCCCCCAATCCAAATGTCAATTGTTGAAGCCCATTAGCACCAGTATTAGCATACTTGGTCAAGTCAATGCAGATAGGGGAGAAGTCCGGAAATTCACTGAACAGTTCAAAAGATTCTTGGGCTATGGTTATTGCATTAGCTAAATCTTTGGCTCCGGAGAAAAGCGCATCTGTAGGACTCCAAAGTATTCCCCCATTCAGCATTTCTGGTTTAAGATGGATAGATTCCAGCCATTCACGGAGTTGATTGAACACACGGGCCGTATCTGCGGTCGGTAGGATATATAGTTGTATAAATTCAGTATGCACACCTTTCAGCAGCTGGTTCAGATTTTCTGAACCGTTTAGGTGAAGAACGATTCCTTCTGCACCATTTTGGAGCGCATTTAATAATTCTTGATTCGTTTCACGTTCATCTTTTGGAAAAATGGACACCAGATTATTCCAAATTCTTGGTGATGTACCGGGTAAATCAGTGGATCGGTGAAAAATACTTGTGTTGATGGTTTCAGGAAGATCTTCCTTTGCGTAAAATGATTGAAGAATGAGTTCATCCCAAACCACAGTATCCAGAGTTTCTTCCAGACTCTTTCCGTTCAACTCTTTTTTGACTCTTTCTTCCCAATCCGATTTGGCTTGAGGAGGAAAATCATAAAATTTCGGATTCTTTATCATTTCAGTTGAAGTATTGTTTTTACACTTGAGTAAAAATAATGAATTTAATGGCCAAATTATTTTGAGTAGGTGATCCCTTAAGAGCAGAAAGGTTAAAACCTTTGAAATGGCGTTGAAAATTCAGGTCAGAAGAAAATTATAGGATTAGGAATGACAATAGGAGGATAATTTCTGACAAGTAAATTTTGAGTATGCAAAATTTACTTTGGGTAAAGAACATGGTTTACCAAAATTTCAATTTTTCAAGCCTAATTCTATTTTTTATTTAAGTTAATTTTCTTCAAATTTGACACCCTTGCACCTACCGCAATATCATTGTTTTTCAGAAATCTTCTCTAATGAGTTCAGAAGCTAGCGCCGTTTGGAATGAATGTTTACGTGTCATAGAACAACACGTTAATGAGCAGAGCTTTTCAACTTGGTTTAAGCCTATTAATCCTGTAAAGCTTGAAGGGACTTCATTGACGATTCAGGTTCCAAGCCAGTTTTTCTACGAGTGGCTGGAGGATAACTATGTCCAGGAACTAAAGCTTGCCATCAAAACTGTACTTGGTCAGGGCGGCAGGCTGGAGTACGCAGTCGTGGTGGACAGGGGCAATTCGGCCAACCAGCCTTATGTAGTTTCCTATCCGCAGGGCAACAGCGGTAATAAGAAGGCATCCGCTCCTATTGAGCCTGATAAGACTCCATTTGAAATGAAGTCACTCAATGCAGAAGCCTTGACAAACAGCAATCTGAACCCTACTTATACTTTTACGACCTACATAGAAGGGGACTGTAATCGACTGGCGCGTTCCGCAGGATTTGCGGTGGCTACCAAGCCTGGAATTACATCTTTTAATCCACTGATGGTATACGGTGGAGTTGGGTTAGGAAAAACACACTTGGTGCAGGCAATTGGAAATGAGATTAAAAATGGCCCAGAAGATAAGTTTGTGCTCTATGTGTCCTCTGAAAAATTTGTGAATCAGTTCATGGACTCCATTAAAGATGGGAATGTGAAAAGTTTTACTAATTTTTACATGCAGGTGGATGTATTGATCATTGATGATATCCAATTTTTAGCCGGAAAAGATAGAACCCAGGAGATGTTTTTCCATATTTTCAATCATCTTCATCAGAGCAAGAAGCAGATCATTATGACGTCTGATTGTCCTCCGCGGGATTTGAACGGACTGGAAGAACGATTGCTTTCGAGGTTCAAGTGGGGATTGACTGCGGATCTACAAATGCCAGATTTTGAGACCCGGGTTGCTATTATCCGTCGAAAGATGCAGTCTGAAGGAATAATTATTCCAGATGATGTGGTAGAATATTTGGCCTATACAGTCGATACGAATGTACGTGAACTGGAAGGTATTTTGATTTCTCTTATTGCACATGCTTCTTTAAGTAGGGTAGAGATCAGCCTCGAACTTGCCAAGACGGTGATGAAAAACATCATCAAGGATATCGAGACGGAGGTTGGAGTGGACTTCATCCAGAAGACTGTTGCCGAATATTATGGAATCAAATTGGATGATCTGAAAGCAAAGACACGGAAGAAGGAGATTGTGACTGCGCGACAGGTGGCAATGTACTTTTGTAAAGAGTTTACCAATCATTCATTGAAGTCAATCGGCTATCATTTTGGGGGACGTGATCATTCTACCGTGATACACGCCGTGCAAACCGTAAATGACTTGATGGAGACTGATAGCAGTTTCCGAAATGCAGTTCTGGAGCAAAAGAAGAAGTTTAAGATGCGTTCTTATTGAGATTGGAAAATTGGAAATTGTCTCCGATCCATTTGATTGAGTTAGTTCAAGTCTCCTGACTGCGCTGTTGGGTGGGGTATGTGATTGAAAGATCACTCGTTGAGCTTTTTTCCCATTGTATCTGAAAATTTTTCCAACAACCTTAGGTATTTCTTCTTGATGTTAATGATGAATTGCTCCTGCGTATCAATATCATAAATCGGGTTGTATTGAATCCGGTCAATAATTATATCAAGCCAGGCTTTTCCATCATCAATCAGATCCGCATGAAAAGCTTCGACAGTTAAATCACGAGAACCCGAAAAAGGGCCAATGTCTATTTGGGCAAAGTATTTTTTGATCACAGTAAGTGCAAGCTCATGGGTCTTTTCAAACACATCTATCAGTTCTCTGGATTGGCGTTCGTTCGGTGATGCCTCACTTGAGCGATTGGTATAAGCGCGAAGATCTTCAAGTTCAACATTAAATTCATCCAGGGTTTTTTCACAAGACTGAGGTTGATTTTTCATAGTGTTCAGAGAATCTAGTTATTGAACATACACATTTTTAACGCCATTTTCTATTCTTAATTTACAAAAAGTTAACTCATTATTTGTCTTACCGCACGCTATAACTTTGCATAAATGGCTGACCATTGGAGGCGACACCTTCCAATAATAGTCTTCCACTGTACTTCTCCAGAAACTTCCCTACAGATTTAGGATCTTTTGCCGGTTCACGGTTAATCTGCGTAATAATAAAGCCCTCCCTTAAGCCTAATTCCCGCAAATAGCCTCTGGTCAATGCAGAGATTTTTATGCCATGGGCTACTTCATAGCGGTCTTTTTCGATTGTATTCACGGCTTCGAGCCGTGCTCCAAGAATGGCTGAACTATAGTATTCGCGGATTAGTACCCCATTTCCTCCCTCAAGGTTTTGTAGCGTCAGGGTGGCTGTTTTCTCCGAACTGTTTCTTAAGAAACTGACAGATAGCTTGTCTCCCGGATAATAATAGGAAAGCGCCTCTTCAAAATTTCCTTTACCTGTGATCCGCTGCTCGCCTAACTTTATGATGACATCATTCCGCTGTAATCCCGCCCGTTCTGCAGCTCCATCCTTGATCACATGGGTTACAATTACACCGTCCAATGTGGTGATGTTCATCTCTTCAGCGAGTTCTGGCGAGATTTCTACCGCTTCGATGCCAGGGATGGCTTTTTGTACTTCTCCAAACTTAATCAGATCATTAGAGACTTTCATGGCGATATCCACTGGTACAGCAAAACCATAACCCGTGTAGGATCCTGTACGGGATAGAATGGCAGTATTGATGCCGACCAGTTCCCCCTCTACATTCACCAATGCGCCGCCAGAATTCCCGGGATTAATCGGAGCATCTGTCTGGATAAAGCTCTCTAACGGAAAATCACCCCCCAGGATATTAATCTGCCGTTCTTTGGCTGATACAATCCCTGCAGTGACGGTAGAAGTAAGGTTGAAGGGATTGCCGACTGCAAGCACCCATTCACCGATTTGTAGGTCCCTACTGCTTCCAAGCTTTGCGGCAGGTAACGCTTCAGCGTCTATTTTGAGCACCGCAATGTCAGTGTTTTTATCAGTTCCCACTAGTTTGGCCTGATACGTTCTTTTCTTGTGAACTACTTCTATGATTTCTGCCTGTTCGATCACATGATTATTGGTGACGATATAGCCATCTTCCGAGATGATGACTCCTGAGCCGGTACTGACCTGCTGTGTAGGGCCATTTCCGAAGAAATAGTCAAACATACTGTACCTTCTGGGATCTGATCCTGAAAAATTCTTGATGAAAACCACTGATTCAGTACTACGTTCTGAAGCGGCTACAAATGAAACAGGTGCCTCTGTACGGGATCCGGGGGACGAAGGTCTATTTTGCGAAGTGAAGCTGACTTCTGTTTGTGGGGATGAGTGAATGGTAGACCGTATTTGATCTTCCGGATTATCAATAAATGTCCAAAATGATGCTCCGGCAATGCCTGCAAAGAAAGAGACTGCAGTAGTTTTGAATAGTCTGTTCATAAGCGATAATTTCTAAATTTTGACGTGCTTAATGATTTGGTGATGATGACGAAATAACTTAACCACATAGGTACATAGATTTATTCTTTGTTAAGGAAGAATAGAGCCCGCCGAAGGCGGAGCTTAGAACCTATGGAATTAAACGATTATTCCGCGTTTTGGGACAGGTGGTGTTTTATGTTTCCTTTTTTTGCATAATATTCTATGTATCCCTGCCCGACCGATCAGGCGGGTATGTGGTTTATATTTATCCATAGAGATGCGTAAATTATTTGGAAACGATTACTTATCGCTGTGTAATTCACAAGATTTAAGATTTACTTGCAAAGAATTGACAGCTATTTCCCTTGAAAATTGGGCCAATGGTTAAAAACTGACGAATTGTACAAGGAAAAGTCTGAGCATCTTGTAATTTTGTCGCACTATTGAGCAATAGGAAATATAAACTAATCCAAGATGCTCAGAATTTAATAGACTCAATGACAGAACCAAAGCGCGTAGCAATCCTGGGCAGTACAGGAAGTATAGGTACTCAGACCTTGGAGGTAATCCGCCAGCATCCGGAAGCATTGGAAGTAGAAGTGCTGACGGCCCAAAATAATGCTGATTTGTTAATTGCCCAGGCACTGGAATTTAAGCCAAATGCTGTAGTAATAGAAAATGAGTCTCACTATCAAAAAGTAAAAGAGGCTTTGCTTCCAGCGGATATTAAAGTCTTTGCTGGCGAGAAGGCAATCTCCCAAATCGTGGAAATGTCGGCTATTGATGTAGTTTTGACTGCCTTGGTTGGATATTCAGGTTTACTGCCTACGGTGAATGCGATCAAATCCGGTAAACAAATTGCGTTAGCAAATAAAGAAACGCTGGTGGTAGCCGGGGAAATAATTACGGCACTTGCAAAGGAAAACCGGGTAAATATTTATCCCGTAGACTCAGAACATTCGGCTATTTTTCAATGTTTGGCAGGAGAATTCCACAACCCTATTGAGAAGATAATTCTTACAGCTTCCGGAGGGCCTTTCAGGGGAAAAGACAAAGCATTTCTTGAAACTGTCACCAAAGCGCAGGCGCTTAAACATCCCAATTGGGACATGGGGGCAAAGATCACCATTGATTCCGCTTCCCTGATGAACAAGGGGCTGGAAGTGATCGAGGCAAAATGGCTCTTTGGATTGAAAAGAGAGCAGATCGAAGTCATCGTACATCCCCAAAGTATCATTCATTCTATGGTGCAATTTGAGGATGGTTCTATTAAAGCGCAACTTGGACTGCCGGATATGCGTATTCCAATTCAGTTTGCACTGAGCTTCCCTGATCGCTTGAAAAGCGATTTCGAGCGGTTTAGTTTCATGGATTATCCCCAATTGACATTTGAGCAACCAGATCTGAAGACTTTTCAAAACCTCCAACTTGCATATGATGCACTTGCAAAAGGTGGCAATGCACCTTGTGTGCTGAACGCTTCCAATGAAATAGCTGTTGCAGCATTTCTGGCAGATGAAGTGGGCTTTCTTGAAATGTCAGATTTAATTGCTGAAACTCTCGAAAAAGCTGAGTTTATTGCACATCCAAATTTGGAAGATTACATCGCTACAGATAAGCGCGCGAGAGAAATTACAACTGAACTAATAACGAATAAAGTATAATGGATACCTTAATTATGGTGGGTCAGTTACTGCTGGGATTATCTATTCTGGTGGGATTGCATGAGTTGGGCCACTTACTTACTGCCAAGATGTTTGGCATGAGAGTAGAAAAATTTTCGATCGGATTCCCTCCTAAAATTGCGGGATTCCAATACGGAGAGACTGAATATTCTATTGGAGCAATTCCATTAGGTGGATTTGTAAAGATATCGGGCATGGTCGATGAATCGATGGATGCCGACCAGATGGCGGGTCCTCCTCAGCCGTGGGAATTTAGATCCAAACCTGCCTGGCAACGATTAATAGTCATGCTTGGGGGGATCATTGTCAACGTTGTGACGGGGATTGTGATCTTTGTAATCTTGGTGTATAACAATGGCGAAACCTATTACTCCAGGGATCAGGTCGTAGAGCATGGGATTGTGGCGTATGATATTGGGAAATCGATCGGTTTGCAGACAGGTGACAAAATCCTTGACATTAATGGGGAGCCGTATGAGGCGCTTAATGATCTTAGTGCAGGGGATGCGCTACTCAGTGAGAACGGTTATTATACGGTAGACCGCAATGGAGAAATTATAAAGATCGAAATCCCGAGAGGGTTTATCAATTCTTTCAGCAGCAAGGAAGCGTTGGATAATTTTGTAAATATTCGGTATCCATTTCAATTGTCTGTCGTGAATGAAGGAAGCCCGGCTGATCAGGCCGGAATTACTGCTGAAGACCGGATATTAGCTGTAAATGGCCAACCTATTTACTACTTTGACGAACTTCAGGCTGAATTGGACAAGGTCAGGAACAAGTCCGCAGATATTACCTTACTGACAGCCTCCAATGATACCACACACGTGGATGTTGGGGTCACTGAGGAAGGCATTATAGGGGTGTTGGTACGCCCTACATTTGATATGGTGCAGCGTAAATATGGATTTGGTGAGGCCATTGCCAAAGGAACTACCAAAGCATTTACGGTGGTGATCAATAATGCCAAGGCAATGGGCAAAATGTTCACCGGGGAAGTTTCCACCAAGAATGTAAGCGGGCCCATTGGGATGGCACAGATTTACGGAGATACTTGGAACTGGACAAAATTTTGGACAATTACGGGTTTGATTTCCATGATTCTCGCATTCATGAACTTACTTCCTATTCCAGCATTGGATGGGGGACACGTGATGTTTCTTCTTTATGAAATGATTTCCGGAAGAGCTCCATCAGATACATTCTTGGAAAATGCCCAGAAAGTAGGCATGGTTATATTGCTTGCACTTATGGTGTTTGCCATTGGAAATGACGTTTTGAAGTTATTTACCGAGTGATAATTTGAAATTATATAAGACTGCCATTCTGACCTTTTGCACCTTTGGCATAGGCATTGACCTTTTACGAAGAACCTTCGCTTTTTGAGGGTTCTTCTTTTATTTTAGCATAAATCAGACAGCCCAGCTGTCATTCTGTCTATATGAGTCAATTCGAATATTCTGCGTTTCAAAACTTAATGGTAGGTGAATTTGCCGGCGAGGGAGACCTTATCCAACTGATCACGGATGAAGAGGATGAGACGCAAGGAAAGGAAATACTTGATGAAGAGATTCCGATTCTATCCGTAAGAAATACAGTTTTATTCCCTGGTGTAATCATTCCAATTACTGTAGGTCGCCAGCGTTCTATCCGTTTGGTGAAGAAAGCGCAAAAAGGAAATAAGCTTATTGGAGTTTGTGCCCAAATCAACCCGAATATTGATGACCCTTCTTGGGAAGATATATATCAAGTAGGTACAGTGGCCAAGATCATTAAGATGATTGTGCTTCCTGATGGTAATACCACTATAATCATTCAGGGTAAAAAACGGTTTGCAATCGCCGAGCAGGTGACTGATGATCCTTATTTCATTGCTAAAGCTGAGTATCTTGAAGAGAATTTTCCAAAGAGCTCGAAGAAAATCAAAGCACTGGAAGAATCCCTTAAGGATGCAGCTACCCGAATACTGCATCTCAACCCTGAAATTCCGCGGGAAGCTCAGGTTGCCCTGGATAACATAGACAATACACCTTTCCTGACCCATTTCCTTTCATCTAATATTAACTCTCCTGTAGAGGCTAAACAGCGCTTGTTGGAGATTAATGATGGGGTAGAGCGGGCAACATTATTGCTGGAGTTCATGATGAAAGATATCCAGATGCTGGAACTGAAATCCGAAATTCAGAAGAAGGTACATACTGATATTGATCAACAGCAGCGGGATTATTTTCTTCGTCAGCAGATGAAAGTGCTTCAGACTGAACTAGGGGAAGAAGGACCTGAAAAAGAAGTCGAGGATCTCGCAGCCAGGGGAGCTTTGAAGAAGTGGCCTCTTGAAGTTGCAAAACATTTTCAGAAAGAGCTCGATAAAATATTACGGATCAATCCATCTGCGGCAGAATATCCCATCGCACTTAATTATGCCGAAACCATGGTGGAATTACCATGGAACGAATTTACGCAGGATAATTTCGACCTGAAGCATGCCAAGGCAATCCTGGATGGTGATCATTTTGGATTGGATAAGGTCAAAGAGCGGATCATTGAATACCTCGCAGTATTGAAATTGAAAAAAGATCTGAAAGGCCCTATTCTTTGTTTATATGGCCCTCCCGGTGTAGGAAAAACTTCCTTGGGTAAATCTATTGCACAAGCATTGGGAAGAAAATACATCAGAATGTCGCTTGGTGGCCTCCATGATGAGGCAGAAATCCGGGGACATCGGAAAACTTATGTAGGTGCAATGCCCGGCAAGATCATTCAAAACATGAAAAAAGTCAAAATATCTAATCCAGTTTATGTATTGGATGAGATAGACAAGCTTTCTTCTGATTTCCGTGGCGATCCTTCTTCAGCCTTCTTGGAGGTGCTTGATCCTGAGCAAAATAGTTCGTTCTTGGACAACTATCTGGAAGTTGAATATGACCTCAGCAAGGTTTTATTTATTGCCACAGCAAATTCGCTGGATTCTATTCAACCAGCTTTGCGGGATAGAATGGAAATTATAGAAGTGACGGGCTATACCCAGGAAGAGAAAGTGGAAATAGCGAAGCGGCATCTAGTTCCAAAGCAACGGAAAGAGCATGGCTTAAAAGCTAAAGATATTAGTTTTTCACCGACTGCTTTGGTGAAAATTATAGAAGATTATACGCGCGAATCAGGAGTAAGAAGCTTGGAAAGAGCGATCGGGAAAGTAGTGCGAAATATAGCCAAATCCATTGCCATGGAGGAGGAGTATAATGCCAAGATCACGCCGACAGCAGTACGTAAAATTTTGGGGGCTGAGATTTTCGATAAGGAAATTTATCAGGACAACAGCGTCGCAGGAGTAGTTACAGGACTGGCTTGGACTAGTGTAGGAGGAGAGATATTATTTATAGAATCCAGCCTGAGCCGGGGGAAGGGGAAATTAACCCTCTCTGGCCAACTAGGTGAAGTAATGAAGGAATCTGCTATCACGGCTCTGTCGTATCTGAAATCCAGAGCTGAAGATCTAAAAATAGATCATCGGCTATTTGATCAGTATGATCTACACATACACGTTCCGGCTGGGGCAGTGCCTAAAGATGGACCCTCCGCGGGGATTACCATGCTTACAGCCATGGCCTCGGTCTATACACAGCGCAAGGTGAAGGCGAAGGTAGCCATGACAGGGGAGATCAGTCTCATCGGTAAGGTAATGCCAGTAGGAGGCATCAAAGAAAAAATATTAGCTGCAAAAAGGGCCGGAATTAAAGAAATTATACTGTGCCGTAAAAACAGCAGGGACATAGAAGAAATCGACGAGCAATACGTTAAAGGCATTGAATTCCACTTTGTAGATAAAGTGGAAGAAGTATTGGAAATAGCATTAATGAGAACCAAGGTGGACCGCCCTATCCAGTTCAGCTTACAGGATGAGCATTCTAAGGATTGATCGATCGCTACAACGTTGGACAGGCTTTTTCAAGGTCAAATAATTGAACTAATTTTTCTCATGAGAATGTTGATTTTCTGAGGAAACTTTAACCTAACAACATGGATAAAATACTTGCACTTACTCCCAGACAGATTGTCGCAGAGTTGGATAAATATATAATCGGACAAAATGATGCAAAGCGAAATGTAGCGATTGCATTACGAAACCGTATCCGCCGACTGATGGTAAAATCAGAGATTCAAAAGGATATTGTTCCCAACAATATTCTTATGATTGGATCGACGGGTGTGGGTAAAACAGAAATTGCCAGACGACTTGCCAAAGTGGCAAACGCGCCATTTACCAAAGTTGAGGCATCTAAGTTCACTGAAGTTGGGTATGTAGGACGTGACGTAGAGAGCATGGTGCGTGACTTGGTAGAGCAAGCGGTGAGCTTGGTCAGGGAGCAGAAAAACGAAGAAGTGAAGGTGAAAGCAGCAGAAGCTGTGGAAGAGATAATTTTGGATATTTTGATTCCTCCAGTGAAAAGTGCAGGCTTTACCAGAACAATCCCGGCACCAACCAATCCGGACGAAGACCAGGCAACTCCTTCTAGTGATGCGGAATTGAATGAAAGAACACGGGAGCGTTTTCGCGAGAAACTGCGAAACGGTGAGCTTGATGATCGCAAAATTGAAATCAATGTAAAGACTTCTCCGCAGGTAGGAATGGGGATGATCGGCAATGGAATGATGGACGATGCCAGTATGGCAGGACTTCAGGACATGATCTCCAATATGATGCCTAAGAAGGTTAAAAAGCGCAAACTGAGCATTTCTGAAGCAAGGAAAGTCATGCTTGAGGAAGAAATGTCTAAGCTGATTGATTTTGACGAAGTCAAGGAAGAAGCAATCAAGCTAGCTGAAAATAACGGGATTATATTCATTGACGAGGTAGATAAAATAGCATCCAAATCAGGAAAGAATGGGGGGGGGCCGGATGTCAGCCGGGAAGGTGTACAGCGTGATTTGCTGCCTATTGTCGAAGGATCCGCCGTGAATACCAAATATGGAATAGTGAATACTGACCATGTGCTTTTCATAGCTGCAGGTGCTTTCCATGTGTCTAAGCCTTCTGATCTTATTCCCGAATTGCAGGGTAGATTCCCGATCCGCGTGGAGCTTCAGAGTTTAACTCAAGAGGATTTTTCACGAATTCTGAGGGAGCCAAAGAATGCACTTACTAAGCAATATCAGGCTTTGTTTGAAGCAGAAGAAGTCTATTTAGAATTCAATGATGAAGCCATAGAAGAAATCGCGAAGCTGGCTTATTTGATCAATCAAGAAGTGGAAAATATAGGGGCACGGAGGCTGCATACAGTAATGAGCCATCTCTTGAATGATTTCTTGTACGAAGTTCCAGATACAATAGGACCGAATTCGAAGATTATGGTAACTCAAGAAATGGTACAGGACCGACTAAGTACGCTTGTAAAGAACCGGGACCTTTCGCAGTATATTTTATAAATCAACCTTACAGATTTAAGTTATGCTAAACTCACTTTTGATCCTTACGGGACATAGCCAAGGGTTGGGGAAAGCGATCTTGGATGTTTATCTGAAAAAGGGAAATTTCAAGGTGCTTGGGATTTCCCGGACTTCACTAAAGCTGGATCATCCAAATTTTTCAGAGCTGAGCATTGATTTAAGCGACTTGGATCTATTGGAATCGAAGTTGTCAGCGCTATTTCCTTCTGGTGATTTTATGAATATTTTGCTGATCAATAATGCGGGATGGATTGGGGATGTTAAGCCCATCGGAAAGCTGGAGGCTAAAAAGCTGCGAGATCAGGTCAATCTCAATCTGTTGGCACCAATGTATTTAATAAATGCGTTTCTTGGGGTTTACAAAGCAAATTCTGCCAAGAAAATAATCTGTAATATTAGTAGTGGAGCAGCTTCCAGACCTGTAGAAGGATGGGCGGGCTATTGCAGTACCAAGGCAGGTCTGTCCATGTTTTCGCAGGTTTTAGCCAAGGAAAATGATGATCCGTCTTTTCGGGTATTCAGCCTTGCCCCAGGTATTGTGGATACGCCCATGCAAGGGGAAATCAGAAAATCGAATGAAGCCGATTTTCCTGATATCAGCAAGTTTGTCTCCTACAAGGAGAAAGGTGATTTGTCCAGTCCAGAGTCGGTAGCTCAAAAAGTCAGTTATTTAATGGATCATGATTCCGAATTCCAGGATGTAATTCAGGATGTGCGGAACTTTTGATTGCCAGCTTTCTGTCAGAAGTATAAGTTGGCCCGGCCAGTTTTAGCAAAAAAATGACCACAGACCACGGAGGCTGTGTAAAAAGCAGGAGAATTCTCCGATTTATTCGGGTAGGGAGCTGGGTTAAACCCCAGATTCCCGAATCTCAGGCCTCTCATTTTAATTTTCGCACAGCCTCCACGGTCGACAGTCCACACTTCCTATAGATAGGACCTTATTCGGATTTTGATATCATTTGGCATAATCAGCTTATTTTTTGGGATAGTCGATGAACCAAGTCTTCATCCACTCAGGTTTCAGTTCTATCCATTTCTCAGTATTGAGGGTGAAACCAAATTGTCCTGAAGTAGGGAGATTATCCAGTTCTCCGTTCATTTGATATATAAACTCATTCATTCCTGGATTATGTCCTACAATGGCAACAGTTTGATGTTCGTTATCCTGCTTTTTTAGGATGGCAGCAATCATATCAGCGGAAGCATGATATAACTTGGATTCATATTGAATTTTTGATTCTGGAATTTGAAGAGAAATGGCAATGATCTTTGCTGTATCTTGAGCCCTTCTTGCGGTTGAGGATAGAATCAGGTCAGGAATTATGCCTTTATTTTTTAATCTGGCTCCCATAATTGGAAGATCCCGGATGCCGCGTTCACCTAACGGTCTATCGTGATCTGCCAAATGAGGATAGATCCAGGAGGACTTACCATGTCTAACCAAAATTATTTTCTTCATTTCCTGAAATTAAGAATGATTATTTTGTTTTTTTTATCCGAATTTTTACTTTTAAAGCTCTTTCAATTCCATTTTATCACAAATTAATTATGTTTACCGGAACAGTAAAATTTTACAATGAAGCCAAGGGGTTTGGATTTATCGTTGATGATGAATCACAGAGCGAAGTATTCGTTCATGCGACCGGCTTGGTGGACCAAGTCAATCAGAATGACAAAGTAACCTATGACGTCAAAGATGGCAAAAAAGGGCCAAATGCCATTAACGTCAAGAAAGCATAAAAGCATTTTTGATTAGCGACCGTGTATCCCCTGATTAATCTTCAGGGGATTTTTTTTTGGGTGGAATGTTAGGTTCTGAAGTTCCTGAATCTTTTTCTGAACCTGGAACAATTAGTTCGCCTGGTCTGGAAACATTTTCCTGCCAACTTGAGGGAACAGTTTTTAAGTAGAGATCCCGCTTTGGGAAAGGGATTTCAATCTTATTTTCAACAAATTTTTCAAAAATTTTTGTCATCACTTCGGATCGGATTTCCAGCCAAATATCAATAGTTTCCACCCAAAAAAGAATCCGGAAATCAACTGCATTTTGGTTGAATGTCTGCATAAATACTTTTGGGGACGGTGCTTTTAGAATGCGTTCGCTGGTTAAAATGGATTCGAGCAGGGACTTAACCTGCTTCATATCCGATTTATAGCCTACCCCGATGATCAATTCTATCCTACGCTTTTTGTCTGACAAGGTCCAGTTGACAAGGCTTTGTGACAACAGGTCGCCATTTGGGATCACTATCTCCGAACCGTCATAGGCTTGGATTTTACTCGCCCGGATACCCACATCTTTTACTGTACCTGCATTAGTTCCTACCTGGATTTCATCCCCAATCTGAATCGGACGTTCAAAAGCCAGAATTATGCCTGATACCAGATTATTGATAATAGTCTGAAGCCCAAAACCGATGCCCACTGATAAAGCTCCCAATACAATGGCAATCTTGTCGAAGGGAATTTTGGCAGCAGTCATTCCGATGAAGAAACCAACAATTAATATTGCCAATCGAATTAACAAGATGGAGGTTCCTAATCGTTGTTTTCTGGAAACTGCAGATTTTTGGTCCTTAATAGAGGCGAAATAGGCGATATTGTTTGCTAAGAATGTCGAGAAGTACAGAATTACTATAAAAAGGAGAATGCTGCCAAACTGGAACTCTGTATTTCCCAGCATTCTGTTTTTTTCAAGAAATTCAACAGTCCAATCAAATACATGATCGAAGTATCCAAGATGCCAAAATAAGCCATATAACCAGATGCCAGTTGCAAATAGATAAAGAAAACCTTTCACCCGCTTTTGTAAGTCCTGAAAATCAAAGTAGGACGTGAAGCTGTCTGATTCCTTTTTGCTGTACTCGATTAATAAGTAGACTGCCTCGAGGAATACCTGTACAAATAGATACAATCCCACTGCTCGATAAAAGGTGATCGCCCCAGTGACAGCATACGTTTTTGAAAGGTTAAATCTCCCTAAAATGTTGGCTAGCAGAGCAAATGATTCAATGGAGATTAAAAGAATTGAAGCGAATTTCAAGAAAATTGCGCCGTTGGACTTCTTCACTTTGCAGTCCCGCCAAATTAGCCAACCCATACAAATGAAGATTAAAGAGGAAATGAATACATACCATCGTTCTTGAAATGCCACTTTCCAATGAAGTCCACTGTAGGCCAGTAAAAAATAGGGCAACAGGAATAGAAGCCAGACTTTATAGAAATTTGCTCCAAATTGCTCTTTAATTAAGGGAGTGGTTGAGATCACCAATATCAGTGAAAGAATGGAGACAAAAATCAGGGGGGGCTTTGTAAAGAATAAAAGGAAAAATGGCAAAAGAATTATAATAGTAGAAAAGAGCGTGTGTTTCTTAAAATAATCAACTCGATCTAATATTAGCGAAGCAAATTCTTTTTTATTAGAAATCGAGTTCAAAATGAATCTCAGTCCAAAATACACCCCAATAAGAACAAGGCAAAAGAGAGTGAGTGGAATCTTGGTCCGGGTAACATATACTTTCAATAATTGAAAATTTAAAGCGGATGATTCCAAGAAAACCTTTCTTAAACTGGTGATTTTTTCAAAATTGGGTTTCTCCCATATATAATTTATCTCTTTGGTCCAGGATTGATGCTCCAACTGTTTTCTATGAGCATTAAGAAACTGCTGCAATTCAAGAAATGAAACTGTGTTCTCGCTGATTTTTGCCTGAAGCTTAACAAGTAAAATTTCTTGTGCGAAGTAGATGCTATCGGCCTGTTTTATGGAATTCTTTATAACAGCTAATTCACTATTAATGGCAGGGATCAGTGTAGTGTCTTTAAGTGTAAGGTTGAATAGTGAATCTGTCTTGATCTCTTTTAATTTACTGCCTACCTCGGTCAAGCTATTCAGCCTTTCTTTAATTTTTTTATCAAAATCCTGATTGATATCCTGTACTAAATTGATGAGGTTGTCCATTCCCTGTACGTACCTAAGGTTGAATCTGCTGCTGTCATCTAAAGTTTGTGTCTTTAACCTATCCACAAATCGTGTGATATTAGGTAGCTTTTCACTCATCTCAAGAGTATCGATCGATTCAGATAATTCCAGCTTTATTTGGCTGAGTTCTATTGCATGTTTTTGTGCCCGGGAAATTACCTGTGTTAAAATTTCTCCCACACTTCTAGTTTCCTCTTGTGAAACAATTGTAGTATCCACATCCTGAAAATCAAATAGACTATCTATAACCTTTGAATCGGCGTTTGATTTAGAGTTAGTGTCAGTTTGTGCTTGCCCTGCTTTGAAGAACAAACATAGTATAAGTAATAGTAAAAATTTACGAATCATAAATTAGCATTTGAACCTGAATATATAAAAAAAAGGGCAGTGTACCGTTTGACAGAAACACCTAATAAACTGCTACTAGTTTTTAGATCTGCCACTTTGACAGGCGTAATTATGCGTATAGGAACTCACCAATTCAGTCATTTAAATAGAAAAATGATTTATAAGGAATAATAAAAAGAATCTGAAAAAAAGCGGTTAATTCTTGTTAATTTAGAGCATAGGCCACCCTTTAAGGTGCAGTATTTGAATCTTATGTTGGACCAAAGAGGTTAGATTAAATAAAAAATAAAGGAGAAAAATGAACAAAAAACAATTCTTTCTAGGAATGCTTTTGGCATCTTTAATAGGAGGTATAGTAGCTTTGGCAGGTTTGAGTTTTCTCGCCCAACCCCAAAATGCCACTACCTTTGATGAGAAGCAGCAAACAAGTTTCGTAAATCTACTTTCAGGCAAAGACTTCACTATTCCTGATGGCATTAATTTCGTGGCATCTGCGGAAGTAGTCACGCCGGCCGTTGTACACGTGAAAAGCCAGATTGGTTATACTGGTAGTGGAAGAGCACCACAAAACCCGCTTCACGAGTTTTTTGGTTTACCGCCCCAAGAGGATCAAGGAGGTATGAGGCCTGGTCCAATGCCAATGAGTTCGGGCTCTGGGGTGATCATATCTTCCGATGGATATATCGTGACGAATAATCATGTGGTGGACAAAGCTACAACTGTGGAGATTTCGCTTGAAAATAACAAACGCTATACTGCTAAAGTCATTGGTACTGATCCTACAACGGATTTGGCTTTACTTAAAATTGAAGACAATAATCTTCCTTTTGTAAGATTTGGAGATTCTGATAAAACCAGAGTAGGGGAATGGGTTCTAGCTGTAGGCAATCCCTTTGACCTTAACTCAACGGTGACTGCCGGTATTATATCTGCAAAAGCAAGGAATATTGGGATTCTTAGAGATGTAGAAAATAATCTATCTATAGAATCTTTTCTTCAGACAGACGCTGTAGTCAATCCGGGTAATTCAGGAGGTGCTCTAGTGAATTTGGCTGGAGAACTTATAGGGATTAACACTGCGATTGCTTCGCGTACAGGTACATTCAACGGATATTCATTTGCAGTGCCAAGTACACTGGTAAAGAAGGTAATGGATGACCTGATGAAGTATGGTACTGTACAGCGTGGTCTTCTTGGCGTCAGTATTCAAAATGTGACTCCAGAATTTGCTGATTATTTAGGAAAAGAATTTCCTGTAGAGCAAGGAGTGTACATTGGTGGTGTCAATGAAAACAGTGGAGGAGCAGAAGCTGGGTTAAAAGAAGGAGATATTATTATCAGCGTGGATGGGCGTGTTACCAATAATGTAGCGAACCTTCAGGAAATGGTGGCCAGAAAACGTCCTGGTGACCAAGTAGAACTTGAATATATCAGAAATGGCAAGACTTATACAGCTAAGGCTACGCTAAAAAACTTTTCCGGTGATACAGAAATTGTGAGAAGAGAGCAGCCGAAATCTTATGAATATGAGGGAGTAGTGTTTGAAGATGTGAATGATAAACTAAAAAGTCAGCTGGAAATCAGTGGCGGTGCCGTAATTGTAGGAGTAACTGGCCAAAAATGGCGAGAAGCCGGAGCTAGACCTGGATTTATTATTACTTCGCTCATGACTGAAAAAGGACGTATCAAAATCACTGGAGTTGATCAGCTTCTGAAAGCGCTAGAAGATAATAGTAATGAGGAAATGGTGGTATTGGGAATGTTCGAGGATGGAACGGAATATTACTTTGAGCTGAATTAAGATTATAACATTATATATTGATTGGAAAGACAGTCCCGGATTTCTGGGGCTGTTTTTTTTTGCGTATCTCAGCTAAATCGATAGAAGTTGCTTCTGGATTTCTTACTTTACTGTTTAAAATAACCTATTGAACAATATGAATAGATCATTAAGCACCAGTTTAATCTTATACTTTTTAATTTTCCAGTCATCTGTATTTGGTCAATCCTCTTCGGATCTTACTCCGCAAGGTAATAAACCCTTGGTGGGAATATCCCAGGATCGTCTGGCGCGAATTGACCAGATGCTGGACGAGGCAATCTCTGCTAAGCAGATCCCCGGTGTAGTGGCGCTAATAGTTAAAGACGGAAAGATTGTCTACCATCAAGCAAAAGGCCTTTCTGATGTGGCTTCAGGAAAGGAAATGGTCAAGGACCAAATTTTTCGAATAGCCTCCCAATCAAAAGCGATTACTTCCACTGCTGTTATGATGCTTTGGGAAAAAGGAAAATTCAGGTTGGATGATCCTATTTCCAAGTACATACCTGAATTTGCCAATCCACAAGTTTTGACTGGTTTTAGCTATGGCGATACCACGTATACCACTCGCGCAGCCGAAAGAGAAATCACTATTCGGGATCTGATCACGCACACGTCAGGGATTGGATATGGAGTAATTGATGGTGATGAACGGATGAAAATGATCTATCATAAAGCTGGAATCGTGGACCTTTTTACCACCGAACCTGTTAAAATCTCTGATAACATAAAGAAACTGGCAAAGTTGCCGCTGCACCATGATCCAGGATCAAAGTTTACCTACAGTGAAGGGCTGGATGTTTTGGGTTATTTTGTAGAGGTGATCTCCGGTAAACCATTCGATATATTCTTGCAGGAGCGGATCTTTACACCTATGGGCATGACCAGCACGGGTTTCTACCTGAATGATTCGCAGGCTGAAAGATTAGTTACCATTCACCATAAAGTAGATGGGAACTGGGACGCCTATCCAACTACTTTTTATAATACAGATTATCCTAAATCCGGTGCCAAAACCTTTTTCTCGGGTGGAGCTGGGCTTTCTTCTACAGCAGCCGACTATGCAAAGTTTCTTCAAATGTACCTGAATGGCGGGACCTACAATGGGACCCGGTTCCTAAGCCCGACCACGATCAAAACGATTATGTCAAATCAGGTGGGTGATCTGCTTGGAAATGGAGGCAAAGACTACGGGCTTGCTTTTGGGATTGTCGACCAAGATGGCGTAGCCCAAGGTGGGATTGGGAGTTTAGGGACATTTGATTGGGGAGGATACTTCAATACCCAATACTTTGCAGACCCGGTCACCAACACCATCGGGATAATCATGAAACAAACCCAAGGAGGGACTGGTGACGAAACAGGCTGGAAGTTCCGTCAGTTGGTTTTTGCTGCAGTTGAGTAAGACTTATGATAGTATAGGTCTTTTATACATGTCGGGATATTCCTATCAATTAATCTTATTTTAGTTTAATGCATTTGTCAAAACAAGTCTTCCTAATCTACATCTTCCTTGGTTCACTTGGGATTAATGCAAGTTCAGCATTGGCACAATCCCAAGTCACGTATAAGCAAGTGGAAGCAGTGTTGCGGCCGATTGTAGTTGAGAAAGCGGAATGGGCACTGCTGCAAGAACCAGTTACTGTCACGGCAAACCATGCTTCCCGCAGCGCTGGGGGCATACACGATTTCTATTCGGAAGGGGATTATTGGTGGCCAAATCCTGAAGACCCTGATGGACCATACATTCAGCGGGATGGGATGACCAACCCGGATAACTTTACAGCTCACCGGGAAGCAATGATACGCTTCAGTCAGATCATTGGAGCTTTGGCATCTGCCTATAAAATCACTGGAGATGAAAAATACGCCGCCCATGCATTTACACATTTATATGCATGGTTTGTCGATCCAGATCTGAAGATGAATCCTTCTTTGAATTTTGCACAAGCCATCAAAGGTAGAGTAACTGGCAGAGGCATTGGGATCATTGATACTATCCATTTGATGGAAGTAGCTCAAGGACTGGAAGTTGTTCAAGGATCAATAGCTGCGGATCCGGATTTGGTATTAGAAATTAAGAAATGGTTCGGAGACTATTTGACATGGCTCACTACACATCCTTATGGAAGGGATGAAAGTGCTACAAAAAACAATCATGCTACTTGCTATTACATGCAAGTAGCTTCCTTTGCAAAGCTCACTGCGAATAAAGATCTTCTGGAAATGTGCCGGGACGAGTTTGAGAACCGATTGCTGCCAAATCAAATGGCTGAAAATGGAAGCTTTCCTTTGGAATTAGATCGCACCAAACCTTATGGCTATTCCTTGTTCAATCTGGATGCGATGACCACGTTGGCCTGGATCCTGACTGATGGGTCGAGAAATATGATGAATTTCGAAACTGCTTCTGGTAAATCAATTCCTCAAGGAATTTCATTTCTATCTCCATATGTTCAAGATAAATCCAATTGGCCGTATTCAAAGGATGTAATGTATTGGGATAATTGGCCAGTTGCTCATCCATTTTTGCTTTTTGGGGCGTTGAATTTTGATAATTCCGAATGGTTTGAACTCTGGAAGCAATTGGATCATGATCCTGAAATTCCTGAAGTGGTCCGAAATCTTCCAATCCGCAACCCGCTAATATGGATGAAGAAGGACTTATCGGGGTTTTTAGGATGCGAATATTCAGGTACAAGCAGCAGGTAAGCTGATGATCTGAAATAATATGTTTTACGAGTTTTTTTAGCCAGATTAAATCAATCTGGCTTAACTTTTCAATGAGCTAATTGTAGAACTGCCTTCTGGCTTTAGATTTCAGGTCTACGCCCCTCTGCTTTTCCTGTTGACACATTATTTTCTAAGAGGTCAGAGCTACGCCCCTTAATTATTGCCTTACCCCTGCCTGCAGGGACCACTGTGACTGACCATGATTCTTATAAAGCATGTGGAACACGGAACATCTGCGAACTGAAAGCTGACCACTGCTTACGCTCCATTTTCTTGGTTCAATAGATGATGTTCAATAAAATCACGAAGTGCATGGAAATCCGAAACTGCTGTGAGACAGCCCATGTCTTTAAGGTCTTGTGGAGTAGAGGACGTGGCAATTCCTATGCAGGTTAAACCTGCTGCAAGGGCTGATTTTACTCCTCCTGCAGAATCTTCAATGGCTAAACATTCGTGTGTATCCAGTTGGGACTTGGACAGTGCCCGGAGAAAAACCTCAGGATCGGGTTTTCCTTTGCTGACTTCATGCCCTCCGGTGACCGTCGCAAAATAATCGGTAATTCCTAACCCATCTAATGTGAATTCGATGTTTGGGAGATCCCCCATAGTTGCTAGATGAGCAGAAACCTGTATGCCGTCCAGCCATTGAAGGAATTCTTCCAATCCAGCAATTCCTTTTAAATGAGGCTGATAGATGTCTCTATAGGTTTTTTCTTTTTCCTGGCCAAGATCAATGATTTTCTGGGCATCCATTTCGGAGGGGAAAAACCGTGAGATCATTTCATGAATATTCCCATGATTTTGGGCCGAAAAATCGGCTGGGCTGATCATTATATTATACTTGGCAAGGAAGGTAAGCCAGGCTTCCTTATGATAAGGCACGTTGTCCACCATAGAGCCGTCCATGTCAAATATTATTCCTTTCAATTTCATATATGTCAATTAATATCGTCTACAACCAATTTATAATTTGGATCTTCTGTGATCAATGATAATCAATGATAATCAATGTCAACAAACTTTCTATCAACCCAACCCTCGACTGAGCTCGGGAGATTTTTTTTAGTGCTCGATGGGAAATGCGTAATTTGCATTCTTTCTCCCATTTAAACCCCAAAACCTGTAGCCCGATCACGGTCGAGACCAAACATCGTTGCCTTCCTGAGCTGTTGTAAATAAATTAAGCACAAAAAAAGCATGCTGTCCACAGCATGCTTTTAGAGGTTGATATTCAACTTTTTTAATTCCCTCTTTCCCGAGCTCCTCTAGAAGAAGAACTTGGTGTAGTTCTGGGGCTGGCAGCTCTGGAATTAGAGCTCTGAGCACTTCTTACCTGAGGAGAAGATGATGAACTTCTTGGACTTGAAGATTTGACAGTTTGAGTTCTACTAGCAGGGGCACTTTGTCGTTGTACCGACCTGCTAGGTGCAGCGGAAGGTTTGGACGCTCTTGTAGCCGGACTTTGCGCTTGAGGAGTTGATCTTCGTTCAGCAGGAGCTGCCTGTGGCTGTCTGGTCGACTGTGTTCTAGGACTGGCTGTCACGCTCCGATCATTTCTCGGTTGATTACGTGCTGGTGTGGCAGCTTCTTGGCGACGACTTGGGCTTGCAGAAGTGCTTGATCGTGATCCACTGTTGTAAGGTTTAGTCTCAAAGTTGTCACTCCTCTTAGTTGGAGTAGCGGTTCTTGTACTTCTATTTGCCTGACTGTTTGATCTTGAAGGGTTGTTTGTGACAGTAGCCTCCCTTGAAGATCTACTAGGCTGGGTTCTGGAAGTACGTGCTTCATTGCTTTGCAATACACGGGAAGGTCTAGCAGATTCTGTTCTTCCTCTTGAAGCTTGCAAGTTGGGTCTATAGACGTTTACAGTCTTGTTTGATACAGCCATCCGTCCAGGTCTACTGGAAGTTTGGATTTGGCGAACGGGATAGGATCTTCTTGAAACTTTTTCGATTTCGCTTCTTCTAGGTCCGGCATAGTATCTATTATTGTTGTAGACAATCGTATTGTTTATAATAGTGGTGTTGTTGTAAATGTTGATCCGTTTAGCCCGGGGTACATAATATGAATATACGTTGTGGTAGGCAAACCTATGCTGTGGTACAAATACCCAATATGATGCTGGAATATTTACTCGGACATTGACAGAGAATCCAGGACCCATAGGTGCCCATCCATAATATCCTCCACCAGTTCTCCAGTCCACCCAAGCTGGTCCCCAATCATAATCAGGAATCCATGCCCAGCTTTGGTAATTATTGTCAAAGTACCATCTTCCATAGTGGAACGTCGCCCATCCCCATTCGTAATCAGAAACCCATGTATTGCCATATTCAGTCATTACCCAATGACCGTTTGTACCATATGGGTGAAAGTCTTCATGTACTGCAGGAAGCCATACATATCCGTGCCGGGCATCTTTTACCCAGTCACCGTAAGGGATTAGTTCGTCGTAGAAAACTTGAAATGAGACACCGTTCATGCTCTTGGCAGCGATATCGGTAGGGGTTAGCCAAATAAAAGCGACCAATCCCAGAAGAAGGCCTTTCAGCCCGCGAGATACTTTAGAAGAGGTTTTCATACTATGTGGGTTTAGTAGTAAAGTAGTTGGTTCAGTTTATTTTGTCTCTTAATTCTAGAGATGCAATTTTCTTGAGAAAGGATGCATGCATACTAAAACCAAAATCACGCCAATTTTTTATACTTAATTAAAATGACTTGTTTAATTGATGTTGTTTACGTTAAAAATTCAGTCAATGATCTTAATAATTCTTAAGATTTACTTAAGAACAGGCTTATATCGAATTGCTTTAATAAAAAAATTAAATATGTGTAGTTCAGTGTGCAGATTTTTGTGGAAATGCTAAATTACTTCATCTTAAAATTCAAGAAGATGCGCCCAAAATATTTTTGCTTTTTAACTCTTGAATATTTTTTATATAATCCGGTTGATATCCAAAATATAAATTCTCTTCCTATCATATTTTATTATTCCTTTTGATTCTAGATCCCGGAGAACAGTAGTGACCATTTGTCTGCTTGTAGCAGTTAATTTACCTATTTCCATGTGGGTCAATTTCATGTCCACATGCCATTGCCCCGGAAAACCTATAATTTGTCTACCAAAATCTTTAGCAAAATCTTTTATAAACCAGGTAATACGTTGTTCTGAAGTTTTAAACATTAAATTTTCAAGTCGCGTCTGTACTTTCTTAAACCGAAGCCCGATGAACTTGGTGATGGCAAAATTAAGGTCTGGATTCTTGGACATTAGATGCTTGAAGCTAATTTGGTTAACTTTGCAGATTATTACATCTTCCAGAGCCATGGCCAAATCTTCTCGCTTGCGCTCTCCAGCCAGTACCAGTTCGCCAAAGATTTCCCCCGGACCCAGAATTCTCCGAATGATTTCCTTACCATTCTCCGAGACCATTGAGATTTTCACTTTTCCTTTTTTTAAAAAATAAATAGTGCGTGCTTCATCTTGGGGAAAATAAATAGCTTGATTTTTCTGAAGTTCTACCATAACCGTCATTTTCTCTAGCTCCATCAATTCACTAGGCTTCAGTACTTTCATCATACTGACATTTTCGAAATACCAGAAATTGCTATTCTCAGCCATGGTTGGATTTTTGATTTGTTGATTAAAATAGTAATTGGCTTAAATTAATGGTTTTATTTATTTCTTATCATTTCTAATAGATATTCTAATTTATAATTTTGCGATTTAAATGGTTGATAACCAGTGCTTTTGAGTAGGTTTACGTGTATAATCTTCCTTTAAAGGGAGTTGTGAACCAATATGACCGTTAAATAAAATATCTCTTAAGTTTTTTGATAGGTGACGTTGATTTCACTAGTGAAAACTTGTTCGTTAACCTATCCCAACAGTAGAATTCAAGGTTTCTCTTTGAGAGCCGGTAGCGTTGGGGCGAAGATGTAGCCTAAAAAAATTGGTTAGCAAATTGGACCGGGTGTCATTCTTCTGGCAAAGGCGTTTGATTGACCCCGACTGTGCTTGGCTGGTAGATTTTGGGGCCGCTAAATGTTAAGAGGGAATGCAGCTTTTGCCCACATTCCCTATCACTTACAATGTTATACAGGAACCGCTTTCTGTTTACGAATAGTAAGATGTGTAGCTATTAATGGTTCACTTCCGGCACCAAAACAAAATCTAATACAATTGCCATTTTCATTAATCACGGGTAATGAATTTAACCTGATGCTACACCATTCGTGAGCACGAACGACGGCAAGGATTAAATGAAGTTTTGAAATCAGACATGCTTCCCACGATTGGCTGCAAGGGCATGGACTAATTATGGCAAAAGCACCTGTTTTATATCAGCTTAGAGTATCGATCTGACCAATCCTCCTTCTACGCGGATGGAAGCACCATTGGTAGCAGAGGCGAGGGGGCTGGAGAAGTACACTACTGTATCAGCAACTTCTTCTACAGATGCAAAGCGCTGAATTAAAGAGGTAGGCCGCATGTCTTGGAAGAATTCTTCTTCCACTTTTTTCACTGACTTATTTGTAGATTTAGATATGTCTTCAATGAATTTACCAACGCCTTTGGATTTTGTTGGACCCGGAAGAATTGAGTTGACCGTGACATCACTTCCTTTGGTCAGTTCAGCCAACCCTCTGGCTACGGCAAGTTGCGCTGTCTTCGTCATGCCATAGTGAATCATCTCATCGGGAATAAACACTCCGGATTCACTGGAAATGAAGATAATCCTGCCCCAGTTTTTCTTGAGCATTTTAGGAAAATATTGCCTTGCAAGGCGGATTCCACTCATTACGTTTACTTCAAAGAACCTGAACCAGTCTTCATCAGGAATTTCTTCAAATGCTTTTGGCTCGAATATCCCGGCATTATTAATCAGTATATCAACTTCAGGTAATTGTTGGAGAAGGCTGTCTACTTCTTCCACTTTCGAGAAATCAGCAGGAATGCCGGAAACCCGTGCAGATGCATTTCCAGATTTTAAAGCGGCAATAGCTTTATCTATACTTTCTTGAGAGCGGCCGTTTATGATCACAGTGGCACCTTCATCTAAGAATCTTTTTGCTGCGGCAAATCCAATTCCGGCAGTAGAACCGCTGATAAATGCTGTTTTTTGGTCTAATCTTAAGTCCATTTAAAATGTGATTTAGTTTAAAAATTTAATTTTACTTTATTTCCTTTAACAGATTTGCATGTAAAAGGGTGCGATCAAAATCATTCATTTGTTCCAGGGTATTCTTTATTCATTTGCCTCCTTCTTAAAGCAGACTTTGAACAATACTATACGAATCTTTAAACTGGATAATGAGTTCGACCCACTTCGGGGTCGGGATTCTACCGGGCGTCTTGCTTTCTATTCAAAGTTTAACGCCGTTGGCGTTATTCCGGGACCGCCTAGATACTAAGAGATTTTTTCGTTCCTCGCCATCATATATTTTGATTTCCAACTTTTTACTTGATACTTCCTACTTTTAACTCATCTTGATTCACAGTCTTTCTTTTACCAATTCATCCATTACCCAATTTGTTCTCGCAGCAGTAACTCCTTTGCTTTCACAGATACCTTGTCCCAAAAGATCTGCTACAATTGTCTGAATAAGTGGTTGCTGTATGTGTTTTGGTAAGTTTTCCTCATATTTTTCAGTTCCTTCATCGGATTCTACTGTAAATTCTCCTTTAGCGAAAGTTTCAAACTGGATCGTTCCTTTGCTGCCATAAATTATGGTCTCATCAATTTCAGCCGATTTTGCAGTGGTGAAACACCAATTTCCAGTTCCAAGCACTCCGTTTTCAAATGCAAAATTGCCAACTACGATATCTTCAGCTTCATAATGACCTGCTTGATTGGATGAGAATCCTTGCGCATGGGTTATTTTTCCAAAGAAAAAGTCCATGAGATCTAATTGGTGAGCCGCCAGATCAAAGAAGTAGCCGCCCCCTGATACTTGCGGATCAATTCTCCAATTGGTATCGACATGAGCAATCAGATCAGGGTTTTTAGCTTGCTTCAAATTAATGTGAACAGATCGGACTTCCCCTATCTTTCCTTCTTTCAAAAACTTCTTGATTTTGAGGAAATGAGGAAGTGCCCTTCGATAATAAGCTACATATAATGGCACATTTGCTTGCTCACATAGGCCTATCATTTTCTTGCATTCTGCATAAGTGCGGGCCATTGGTTTCTCTACATAAACTGGCTTTCCTGCTTCAGCGGCAAGTTTAGTGAGTTCCAGGTGAGCGTTTGGAGGAGTGGCAATATAGATCGCATTTACTTCAGGATCATGAATGAGGTCATGTGCAGAAGTGTACCACTTAGCTATCCCATGTCTTTTTGCATAGTCCTTGACTTTGTCTTCAGATCTTCGCATGACAGCGACGAGCTTGCTGTTTGGGATTAGGTTCATGGCAGGTGCAGATTTCACTTCACACACATTTCCTACACCGAGGATCCCCCAGCGCACTTCATTGTCTTTGATTTGTTTCATCGGTATACTAATTTAAAGAAAGGAGCTTCAGCTCTATGAATTATGGAGCTCTCCTTTTCATGACCAGACTATCGGCAGGATAGGTGGCTTTCAGGTAGTTCATTTGATCTTGGGCCCAGTCGATGATCATTTGACGTTCAGCATCGGAGAGATTTGCTTCTGGATGAAGTCCCAGATAGGTGTAAGATGGTAGTGGCATCTCCTTTTCTTCCACCATTTCTATGGTTTCTTCAAATTTGTGGTTCTGCCAAGCTAAAGGTTTATGTGTAAACTCATCAAAATTCAAATGTCTCTTCCCGTCTTGAATGTGACTATTGAGCCAATATCCGATAGGCTCCACGCTAGCATACCAAGGGTATTCTGAGGAATTGGTATGACAGTTATTACAGGCATTTTCTAAAAGTATCTGCACATTGTCCGGAATGTTGTAGCTTCCCGACATAGGCTGTGGAGCGGCCTCGCTCGTATTTTTTTCATAGGGAATGAACTGAACAGCAATAAATAGTAACAGTATGACCAGAGCAATTTTTTTTAACATGATATCCAGAATAAGTTGAAACTGATTTGTTATTAAATTAATAAACTTAGGTTAAAAAGTGTTGCTACTGCTTCAATCGGAGATTTAAAAAAGAAAAACCCATCAGCGGATTTGCCAATGGGTTTTTAAAAATCAACATTGGCAATTACATGCCAAAGCCATCTCGATACGTTCTTCCTACATATTGGTTTGCTTCTTCAAGATTTGTGATTTTAAGATTGTTTCCATCCCAAAGAAGTTTCTTTCGGCCGTAGAATTCAGGTTGTCCTTTGGCATTTTCTCTTCTCAGCATGTAGCTGCGTATTGCCAAATTGCCCATCAACACGGTTTCTGTCATCGGTCCTGCATAGTCAAATGAAGAAGTAAGACCTTTGTGTTCTGTACTTCCAAATCCTGCTTTGCAAGCATCTACCCATTTGCGTTGGTGTCCATATTCCGGCTCAATGTCCTCTTCAGTTTCAGGTCCAAATTCTTGTGTGCCATCATTGAGGTATAACTTCGGCATCAATGGCGAACTGTCGTTGATATTGGTAGAAATAATCCCTTTTTCACCAATGATCAATACCCCATTTGCGCCACCACCAATTTCATGATCTGCAGGAATAATATCCGGATGTGCAGGTTTGATGCCGCCATCCATCCAGGTCATTTCGATAGGTGATTTGCTCTTTTCAGTTGCGTCAAAGTGAAGTGTGATAAAAGAGGAAGCGGGGCAACCTTCTGGATGATAATCCGGAGTCCACATGCCACTGTACACAGACCCGACGCTACATTCTGCATCGGTTGGATAGTGAAGACCCAGCGTGCGGAAAGGTATGTCTATCAAATGGCATCCTACATCTCCCAATGCACCTGTCCCATAATTCCACCAACCTCTCCAACTGAATGGATGAAGTTCTGGTGTATAGGGGATCTCAGGAGATGGGCCTAACCAAAGGTTCCAATCCAATGCTTCAGGTTTTGCACTTGGCTTAGGCGGTGGAAAAGCGCCTCCCTGAGGCCATACCGGGCGATTGGTCCATACTTCTACTTTGGAGATTTTACCGATTTTATCATCATCTACCCACTTTTGCACCATTTTCAAAAGTTCATTAGAACCTCCTTGATTTCCCATCTGCGTGACCACCTTTTGGGTTCTGGCGAGTTCTGTCAGCATTCTGGCTTCCTTGATGTTGTGGGTCATTGGCTTCTGTACATAGACATGCTTTCCGCGGTCCATCGCATATTTGGCAGCTGGGCCATGCACATGATCCGGTGTGGAAATCGTCAATGCATCGATATCCTTTTCAGTATCAAGCATTTTTCTGTAATCAGCATATAATTTGGCATCAGGAAACCTTTCTACAGAGGCTTTGGCTGAGCCTGAAAAATCTACATCACATAGCGCAATTACTCTTTCCCGCCCGTTTACGGATGCATTTTTAATATCACTGGCACCTTTGCCCCCGGCACCAATTGCGGCAAGCACCAACTGGTCACTTGGAGCGGTGAATCCTACTCCGCCGAGCACATGGCGTGGCACAATCATAAATGATGATGCAATGGCTGCATTCTTAATAAATTCCCGACGGGACTTATCTCCGCCTGGCAGTTTGGGTTTTTTCATATTATCTGCATTGAGGTTTAATATGTTCTAAAATAGGAATTTATTCTTTCGAAAAAATCTTCTAAATTTTTAATCCGCCGATCTATGGGATCAATGGTGCATATTTTTGTCATATTATTTGAATTACACTTTTACCAGACATTAAAATGTCTGGCTATATAATCGATCATGCCTGGCATTCACAGACTGAATATAGTCGGTGAACTTCATCAAAGCGAATCTGTAAAATTCCCACTTCATCTCAACTACTCCTTCCCCAAATAAAATTTTATAAATTAGTTTTAAATCGTTTATTGAGATTGTGATATGTCTTTGGGTAAAATATCATGAAATAGTATGAAATCAGGATAATACAGGTGGGATACTAATGAAATACCTACTTATTTCGAACTATATTTAAATGCAAAGCCCAAAAGGGAGTAGATTTAATAAGTAAACAATGAAAATAGGAGTTATTAAAGAGACCAAGTCACACGAGAGAAGAGTGGCATTAAGTCCTGACGTGATCAAGCAATTGGTCAAGAAAGAATTCTCCATAGTTATAGAAAAAGGGGCAGGGGAGGGGTCTTATTTTTCAGATCAGGATTACCTGGATTCCGGGGCAACAGTAGGCGGCCCACTTCAGGTTTTTGATGCAGATGTAGTCCTTAAAGTAAATATGTTCACCTTGGACGAGGTGGCAAAAATGAAGAATGGTGGTGCATGTATTTCACTGATGTATGCCTATAATCATCCGGATATACTTGCAGAAATGAACAAGAAGTCCATTTCGTCTTTCTCTATGGATGCTGTTCCGAGGATCTCCAGAGCACAAAAAATGGATTCTCTTAGCTCACAAGCCAATCTTGCAGGCTATAAATCGGTAATTCTTGGATCCAATTATTTAGGGAAAATATTTCCGCTTATGATGACTGCTTCCGGGACGATTACTCCTTCCAAAGTGCTGATTTTCGGAGCGGGTGTGGCGGGTCTTCAGGCTATCGCCACCGCCAAGCGGCTCGGTGCGATAGTGGAAGTAAGTGATGTGCGTCCTGAAACTAAAGAGCAGGTGGAATCGCTTGGCGGGAGATTTTTAGTGGTCGAAGGTGCTGAGGAAGTGAAGGTGGAAGGTGGATATGCAGCTGAAGTATCAGCAGAATTTTTACAAAAGCAAAAAGAACTTATACAAAACAAGATCAAGGAAGCTGATCTGGTGATCACTACTGCACTGGTGATGGGTAAGAAGTCGCCTATTCTTGTCACAGAAGAAATGGTCAAAAGCATGAAGAAGGGCGCAGTAATCGTAGATATGGCCGTGGAATCAGGGGGCAACTGTGAACTCTCAGAAAAGGATCAAATCGTGGAGAAATACGGAGTCACAATTATCGGTGAATCTAATCTGCCCTCCCTTCTGCCTACAAATGCCAGCCAGTTGTATGCGACCAACATCAGTACGTTGTTATTACACCTGGCAACTAAAGACGGATTTAATCTTGACCGTGAGGAAGAAATCACTAAAGGTGTGCTCATCACTTATCAAGGTGAAATTGTACATGAATTCACCAAAAAAATCATTTCTCAACAGTAAAATTTATACTCATGAGCTCAGAAGCATTGATTATTCTGATTTATATTCTTGCGCTGGCAAGTTTTCTGGGGTTTGAACTGATCGCCAAAGTTCCCCCAACTTTACACACTCCACTCATGTCCGGTTCCAATGCCATCTCAGGAATCACAATAGTTGGGGCACTTTTGGCATGTAATGAAATGGGCTACACCACTATGAGCAAATGGCTCGGAATGATAGCCTTGGTGCTTGCCACCATCAACGTAGTAGGCGGCTACACTGTCACAGACCGTATGCTTAAAATGTTCAAGAAGAAATGAGTTTAGCCATTGAATTAGCTTATTTAGTAGCTTCTATCCTGTTTGTATTAGGGATTAAAATGTTGAATAAAACCCAATCTGCGCGACAGGGAAACCGATTGTCGGCATTGGGGATGTTCATAGCGATAGTGGCCACCCTGCTGCAGATTGAGGCCATTTCACTGGTAGAGATTTTTGGGTGCATCATTCTTGGATCTGCTATTGGCCTGTATTATGCCAATAAAGTAGAAATGACGAAAATGCCGGAAATGGTTGCCATCTTCAATGGCTTTGGAGGCCTTGCATCATTCGCTGTAGCTCTTTCTGATTATTTCCTGCGGACAGAAGTAACAATGGAGAGCATCACTATGGTGACGATCATCAGTATTATAGTCTCGGTATTTATTGGGGGATTGACTTTTACAGGGTCCCTTGTGGCCTACCTTAAGCTCAATGGAAACATCTCCGGATCTCCCATTACTTTCAAAGGCCAACATCCGATCAACCTGATATTATTTATTGCTTTCTTGGCAACTGCCGTTTTTACAGTGATTGATCAGACAGATCCTTTGTTCATTATTGTATTGATAGTAATTGCTTTAGTGCTTGGGGTACTTACTGTCATACCTATTGGTGGAGCGGATATGCCGGTGGTGATCTCGCTGCTCAATTCCTATTCAGGAATGGCTGCTTGCGCTACCGGGTTTATTCTGAACAATAATGTACTGATTGTGGCAGGTTCTTTGGTTGGGGCTTCTGGGATCATTCTTACGCAAATCATGTGTAAAGCAATGAACAGGTCCTTGATCAATGTGTTATTGGGTGGGTTTGGCCAAACTGTGAATGCAGCTGCAGGAGACGGACCTTCTATCACCGTGAAGGAAATCGGTGTTGAGGAAACCGCCATGCTATTTGATTCCGTGTCTTCGGTGATTGTAGTTCCAGGATATGGAATGGCGGTAGCACAGGCTCAGCATGTGATCCGTGAACTGATGGAGCAGTGTGAAAAGCGGAAGATTGACTTCAAATTTGCCATTCATCCTGTGGCAGGAAGGATGCCCGGACATATGAATGTGCTCTTGGCGGAGGCAAATATCTCGTATGATAAATTGATCGAAATGGAAGCAATCAATGATGAGTTCCCCAATACGGATTTGGTGCTGATTGTAGGAGCTAATGACGTAGTTAATCCTGCAGCTAGAAATAACCCTCAAAGCCCAATCTATGGCATGCCAATATTGAATGCGGATAAGGCACGCACGGTCATTGTATCGAAGCGTAGTATGGGCAAAGGCTATGCTGGTGTGGAAAATGAGCTCTTTGGTTATCCAAACTGTCTGATGCTCTTTGGCGATGCCAAGCAGACAATCACCAAAGTGGTGACAGAAATGAAGGAAATGTAATTGATACCTTACGAATTGGTCCAAAAGGCCAACGTGCGGATGCTTATACCAAAATTGCTCTTTGAAATTGCGGAATTTCAAAGAGCAATTTTTTTGTTTTCCACTTCACATTGTCCTGTGGAAAGCAAGAAGTAAACAATTTGAGTTAATGTGAAACCACTTTCAGCCCGATAATGGATGCAACGAGTGTGGTGATAAAAAACAGTCGCCAGAAATCCGCTGGTTCCTTGAAGATGATTATCCCTACAAGTACAGTGCCTACAGCACCTATCCCGGTCCATACTGCATAGGCAGTGCCAATTGGGAGCTCTTTAGTCGCCTGAATTAGAAGCAACATGCTGATAGTAAGACAAATAAGGAATCCTCCATACCAATAGGTGGCAATTATTCCTGAAGACTCTTTGGCTTTTCCCAGACAAGAGGCAAAGCCTACTTCAAATAGCCCCGCAATTATTAATAGAATCCAGTTCATGATGTTAATGAGAATATAATTCAAAGTCGAAATTTACGAGCTTTTATTGCAGAAAAGTAATGTGATGAAGTAAGAACTACTTAATTTTTAAGATGTCATCCTTGGGCCAAAAAAGGAAATTAAAATAATGAAGGTAAAGCATGAAAAGATTAGAGTAGCACTTGCGCTTAGGCTGCTTCGGTCGCCTGTCTCCTGTCTTCTAGCCAAGGCAGCAAAGGAATTATGGCTAGTGGCATCATTCCGTATATTTATATTATTAATTATATCGGATCAGTGAAGGAGCCTGAACAAATTCCCGGTCATCCCGGATTCTTAGATTCTGGCGGAACCTTATCACGAACTTATTGTCCCCTTGATCATCAGAGGGTATAAAAGTAAACTTTAGCTCCATCGTGCCAAAAATAAGGTTCTCATTTCGAGTCCGTAACCCGGCACTTAATCCATAATATCGGTTATTTTTCCGCTCGCAAGAGCCGCAATATAGCCGCGCCGCCTGAATGGATGCGAAAGGTGCCATCCGGAATCCGGCAATGGCCCAAGGTGTAAATAACCTGGCCTCTATTTCACTGGAGGTTCTTTGTTTGGCCTCCAAAATATCTACCCGCAAACCAGAAATATAAGTTGAATTAATCTCCATCCAATCTTCAAATCGTCGGAAGAACACTTGGGAGTAAGCCAGGTTCACACCTGTTCGAAGTTTATATCTACCCAATGAATATGCAGGGGTAAAGTATCTGAAATCAGATTGAATGACTACATCTTCAAATTTTCGGTTATTGAAATAACCGCCCATGTTTAGGTTTGCTGAGTAGAAGCCGCCTTTTCCTTTAACTTTTGAATAGTTGAGTTTTATGGCTGAATAGGGGCGGTTGGATCCCGCAGATCTAATGTATCCAGATGAAATGGCAACGGAATATCCGTAAGGCTGATCTTCTGTACGCCCAAATCCATATACATATTGTGTTTTGAAATAGTTTTTCTGGTACAGCGTAAATTCTGCCAGAATACCTTTCTGCGAACTGTACCGGTTTTTCCTGACATAATCTTCCTGATCCGGCGTACTTACAAAGTTTCCATCAAAATAGCGGAGTGCAATAAATTCTCTCCTTCTATCCTGTACATCTTTGTCGGTCCCAAGGTTATAACCCGTCCAAATGTTGAATACATTATACCTATAATCCAAATAGGAAGAATCAGGTTTGTTGAATACATTCTTTGACCAATTATGACTTAACTCAAGTCCTCCGGCAAGTTTACTATAAGGCGAAACGAGTGGCCGCTCTAGTTTCAGAGAAGTGGAATATTCTGTTTCATCACCAAAACCAATTCCAGTATTCAACTGGGAATATGCGACTTCTAAATCTGTCAAAGTTCCTAATAAACTACTTTTGGAATAGAGCACCCCGAATCCAAACTTTGGAGTTCGATCGACATCAAATAGTAAATCCGCTTGTAACCTTTGCCCTCTACCATCGAGGTTGGCATCATATACCTGAAGTTCAGGAGCGGTGGGGAAACTTCCGCCGGCTCTTGCACCAATACTAAATACATCCCGGGTGACTACAGTAAGATCTACAGAATCTGTACCATCCACAGGGGTAACAATTATTCTACTTTCCAATATAAAGTCTTGATTTCTTAAGTATCGCTCATTGTCTCCAAGCTTGTAAGGATTTACTTGTTGGTTAGGTTTTACAAAAAGATGTTGGCGAATAGTTTTTTCCCGGGTATTTGTATGGAGCTTGTTGGCTATTTTGCCTATTTTTTGAACGATTTTCTTTTCAGTTCCATAGATAGATACTTCAAAACCAGCACTTTCTACATATATGTTACGAATTATTTTACCGGTATATTCTTGAAACCGATCATCGTTTTCCTCATTCTTAACTGTGTCAGAAGGTGTGCGGGTGATCAAATTTAATCCTTCCTCAAATGCCCGCTTAGCAATTGAAGTTTTAGTGGAATCTTTTTCAGTCTGTGCCAAGAGTAGATTGCCACAGAGTAAGAGAAATACCATAAAAGGGAGACTTCTATACTTCTTCAATCGGTTGCCCTTTTGCGTGAAAAGTAAATTTACATCATTAACGTGGTTTGAGCACTAAAGAAAAACCGTAGAAATCAATTCACAACGAAAAAGAAGGGATGTAGGATCGTGGATATGGGATGTTGGGTGTTTTAAGTATCAAGTATTCAGTATTCAGATTGTAAACCCCCAGATGGAAGAGGGCGTCATTGCGAACGACGAAGGAGTGAAGCAATTTCCTCGAGTATCTAGTACAAAGTATTAAATAAGGAATAGAAAGACGGGATGTGGAATGTGGGGTGATGGATGTGGGGTGTTGGAAGTTTGAAATAGGTGGTAGGAAGTCGCAGTGTTCAGTATTCAGACCGAAAACCCAAGTAGGCAGAGGGCGTCATTGCGAACGACAAAGAAGTGAAGCAATCACCATAGTTCGTAGCTCCTACGCTATTAAACTAAAGAAGAATAAGAAAAAAGTGACAACCCTGCCTTCGGTAGGCAGACCTGCCGGCGGTAGGCATGGTAATCTTCCAATTTAACATAGTGGGTTCGCCAACTTTACCACCTTGATCCCTTACTACTTTAATCACTACTATTACCTTTTGCCTACCAGCGTAAACGGTAACATGAAGATGTTCCAGATGAAATTCAAGGAAAGGTCTACCGCAAATCCAAGTAACCGGAACGGTAAGAGCAATAGCCAGAAGACCGGATATAATAGGAGAGCGATGATGGCGATGGGCCAACATAACACGAAAAGGATGCACCAGAGTAGAAAGCTGAACATGTTTTTTTGATTTAAACCCGTTTTCCACCCACACAGAACCTGGTATTAACTTCCAATGGCTGCTCTCGATCAACTAGTAAAGGAGCAAAGAAGTTGGTTTGGCTAATGGCTTTAGGGATGTTTACAGTTTTTGTTTGCAAGGGATGTACCAAAATAACATTTGTACTTCTGCGGACTCCTGTTTAGATATTTATGCTTTGGAATGTACTGTAATCGGACAGAAAAAATACTTGATCCGAACAGTTTTGAAGAAAAACGACGAGTGGTGTTGGATGTAGGGTGTTGGGTGAGGGATGTAGGGTGTACGGGGATTATAAAATCTGAAGATGAATTATGAAGTGAAAAAGCAGAGCAAGACAGAAATGCCGTAAATCGTTAGTCATAAACTAATAAAGAACAATTCAAAAGGGTTATATTAATCCACCCAAAATACTAGCCCGCCATGAATACTACTTTTCATCCCTATCAGCTGACCAGGACGCAAATAGATTTTTATCGCGAGAATCAATTCATTAAGCTGAAGCAAGTTTTGCTTCCGGAGGAGCTCGAATATTTCAATAAGGCGATCTCTGAAGAGGTCGAAAAAAGGAGTGAGCAGCACATTCCTTTAGAAGAACGTGATACCTATAGCAAAGCCTTTCTTCAAATATTCAACTTGTGGACTGTCAACGAATCTGTGAAGGAATTGGTGATGAACAAAAGGCTTGCCCACATCGCCGCACAATTGATGGGCTGTGAGCAAGTCAGAATTTATCATGATCAGGCTCTTTTCAAAGAAGCAGGCGGAGGAATTACACCTTGGCATGCAGATCAGTATTATTGGCCAATAGATACTGATAAGACAATTACGGCATGGGTCCCACTTCAGGCCACTCCGCTGGAGATGGGACCTTTGGAATTTTCTGCCAAAAGTCATCAAATTGTATTTGGCAGAGATTTAAAAATTGGAGATGATTCAGAAGTTAAAATCAAAAATAATCTGCGAATAAATAACTTCGAGCATGTTATTGAGCCATTTGATCTAGGAGAAGTTAGTTTCCACTCTGGATGGGTTTTTCATCGGGCTGGTGCCAACCAGACTAAATCAATGAGGAAGGTGATGACTATAATTTATATGGATGCTGAAGCAAAACTTAAGCAACCAGAAAATGATAATCAACTTCATGATTGGGAGACATGGTGCCCGGGAGCGCAGATTGGAGAAGTTATCAATACACCCCTGAACCCGGTAGTTGGGTGACAGCAGGATTGCTGAAATCAGATTTTAGGTTATTTTTTGCGCTAAAACAATGCTTCCAGGATCAAAACTTATGGAACCTGCCTGAGGCGTACAGACCCTGAATGCCTCCGACAGGTCCGGGACAAGCTATCTGCCCTTGAAGAATTAAATTATAATTAAATGAAATCTACTTACACCTACAACCAAACCTACATCTGGCTTATCAGTTTGACAGCAGCACTTGGCGGCTTTTTGTTTGGCTATGATTGGGTGGTAATTGGAGGGGCTAAGCCATTCTATGAACCATTTTTTGCAGTCACCTCAGCTTCAGATCAGGGATGGGGCACAAGCTCTGCCTTGGTAGGCTGTATGGTTGGAGCAGGAATTTGTATTCTGATATCCGATAAGCTGGGGAGGAAAAGGCTGCTTATCTTTTCGGGATTCCTATTTTCACTTTCTGCTGTCGGTACGGCTCTGGCAGATACATTTTGGTGGTTTAATTTCTTCAGGATTGTGGGCGGCATCGCCATGGGTATTGCATTAAATCTTTCTCCACTTTACATAGCGGAGCTTTCCCCTCCAGAGAAAAGAGGAAAAATGGTGACTATCAATCAGCTGTTGATCATGATAGGAGTGTTGCTTGCCCAGGTGATTAACTGGCAGATATCACTATTGGACACGCAGCTCGCTGAAGATGCAGGTTTTGAGATGATTGCATCCAGTTGGAGTGGCCAGGAAGGTTGGCGATGGATGTTTGGAGCGGAGGTGATTCCCGCTTTTCTGTTCTTCACATTGATGTTTTTTGTACCAGAGTCGGTGCCTTGGTTGATCAAAAATAAAGAAGAAGTCAAGGCCAGGGAGATTCTGGTCAAAATAGGTGGGACCGCTTATGCTGCTGATACAATTGCTGAAGTGAAGACAACCCTAAAAGAAGGGAATTTGGATGCAGTAAGCTTCAAGCAGCTTCTTCAACCGCGTGTGGTCAAGCTACTTGGAATAGGGATCTTTTTGGCACTTCTGCAACAGTGGAGCGGGATTAATGTGGTGATTTATTATGCAGCGGATATTTTTCAAGCAGCTGGATACAATTTGAAACAGATGATGTTGAACATTGTCGTCATCGGAGGAGTGATGGTATTATCTGTGTTCATTACATTATTCACGGTGGATAGATTTGGCAGAAAGAAACTATTGCTGATCGGTACTGCTGCAATGGCTATTTTATATGGATTGATTGGATATAATTTTTATATAGATCAGGGTGGAGACACCATTGTTCTATTGGTCTTGGGTAATGTAATGTTCTATTCATTTACACTTGCTCCATTGCTTTGGGTGGTGTTGTCAGAGATTTTTCCGACCAGAATCCGTGGAGCGGCCATTTCAATTGGTGCTTTGGCGCATTGGGTGGGCAATTTTACGTTAACTTATTTCTTTCCGGCCATTCAAGAAAACCTGGGCTGGGCCAATAATTTCTGGCTTTACGGGAGTATTTGTGCGGTTGGATTTGTAGTGATAGCGATCGTACTTCCGGAAACTAAGGGGAAATCACTTGAGCAGATTGAACGTGAATTGATAGGTTAAATCTTGAGAGAGTCTGGAGGCTTGACTATTGTCGCTTATTAAATGCTAGGAGAAAAGGGGGCTTAATTGTATACTAATTAAATAGTCAATAATTAAAATAAATATTGTATTCATCTTTCAAGAAGCTTCTTCAGGATACTCATTATTATAAAGTAAAACGCTCTATTTTAGGTCTAATGCCCGAATATTTTTTTTCGTAAGTCAATCTTTCAAACCAATTTTTTTTATAATTTGGCACTGAAGAAAAAAATATTATTTATTATTCCTTTAAAAACAGATTATTAAAGATTTTAGTTGGCAACGTTTTTAGCCTTGATCTAAATTTGCAGGTTGGTTAATATTTTTAATAATAACCAACTCTTAGTATTCTTCAATTTTATATTTCGTCAGCATTCTAGTAAATTTTTACAACAACATTTAGTTGGTTTTGTCTGTTATTTCACTAATTATTGTTGTTAACAAGCAAAAAATATGCTTTTCATCAGTTAATGGAGCCTTAATTTTTGCGCTCATTATTATCAGCTTATTACTACGGATAAGTAAAATTCATAATATTTACCTAATCTTTTAATTAATTATTTATTTGCCTATGCATAAATAAAAATGCCTTTGTAAGGAGTAGTTGATATTCTAGAGAATCCTTCACTACACATTTTATACAGACCTGTAGATTTAATTTATAATGAGTTCCACAACAATTGATTAACCCAATTACTTAAGCGGATATCCAGATAATTACTACAGCGACTTTAATAATCAACCGAAATAGTAAACCTCTTAATAACATGAAAATACCTTTACATAGACAACTTCTAGGTTTGTCTAGAAGGGTCCTTTATGGATTCCTAATTCAGGTGATAGTTACCTCGACGCTTTTTGGGAAGACCCTGGAAAGTGCTCAACTAACCGTGCCACAAGTTCAAAGTAATGACATCGAACATACCCAATCAGAAAAATCTTACACCTCCAGTACTCCTTTAAACGAAGCTTCTGCTCCTAACTTAGAGGTGGCAGAGATAACTGTCACCGGTAAAGTACTTGATGAAACTGGATTGCCACTTCCAGGTGCGACAGTTTCTGTTGCTGGAACCACCTCAGGTACTGTGACAGATATAGATGGCGAGTATTCCATTCGGGTGGATGAAGAAGCAGAGTTGATATTCTCCTATATTGGATATACTCCAAAACGAGTGGCAGTAGGCTCTCAAACTGTCATTAATGTTACGCTGGAACCTGATGCCACTGCCTTGGATGAGGTCGTGGTGATTGGTTATGGTACTACCAGAAGAAGCGATCTGACTGGATCAGTGGGATCGGTGGATGCTGACGCACTTAAAGAGCGGCCTGCTACTTCGCTCAACCAAGCTTTGGCAGGTAGAGTTTCCGGTGTTCAGGTCAATAATAATTCCGGTCGTCCAGGGGGGAGAACGACGGTCAGGATCCGTGGATTTAGCTCTATTAATTCTTCCAACAACCCCTTATATGTTATCGATGGGGTACAGATGCCGGTGGGTACTTTGAGCCAGCAGACCAATGCCATTGACTACATCAATCCAAATGACATCGTGTCAGTAGAAGTGTTGAAGGATGCATCATCCACGGCGATTTATGGATCCAGAGGTGCCAATGGCGTTATATTAGTAACGACGAAGAAAGGTAAATCGGGAGAAGGAAGTGTGACTTACAATGTGGATTTGAGTGTGCCGGTCATTGGGCCAAACAGACCCGAAGTATTGAACGCCAAGCAATACCTGGCGGTAGAAGATCTTGCTTGGGCAAATATGGAAAAATATGATCCAGAAGGCTGGAATGATGGTAAATGGGCATATTTGAACCCGGCTTTACGCCGTACAGATCCGCGGATTTTTGACAGCAATGGTAATCCGCTTTACGATACCGATTGGTTAAAAGAAACTACACAGAATAAGCTTTCGCAAAACCATCAACTTGGATTTACGGGAGGAAACGAGCGGACAACTTATTCACTTTCTTTGGGATATAGAGATGATCAGGGCTTGGTTCAGACGTCTTACCTAAAACGGTACTCTACCCGGTTTACACTTGAAGACAAGGTGAAAACTTGGTTGACAGTAGGCGGTAGCTTGAACTACAACAATCAATCTGAGAATATAGTGGATATTAATGATGCGGTAGCGCGTCAGATGGTAGAAGATTTCCCTTTTTTGCCAGTGAGATATGAGGATGGAACTTTTGCCAACAATCGTGATTACCCATTTGCTGAAGGTACCATGAGTTCTATGCACAGATTGCAGGGAAGAAAGTACATCTTGAACACCCAGACAACTTTGGGAAGCGTGTACACAAACATCAAGTTTTCGGATGCTTTGGAGATGAAAACATCACTTGGTGTCAATATTCTTACCCAGGAAAACAATCAGTCACAGACCAGAACATTGGCGATCAATGAACGTGGAACTGCTTCGAAGAGCATGAGAAAAGACACCTTCTGGTCACTGGAAAATTATCTTACCTATAATAAGGTTTTTGCAGAAAGACATGCCGTTACCGGTCTACTTGGGATCTCTTGGCAAGAAAATAATTATACTGCGATGAATGCAAGTATCCAGAACTTTTCCACTGACTATTTTACCTATGATAACCTAGGTGCGGGTAGCCAGATTCCGCGCGTAGGATCGGGGGCAGCCAGGGAAGCATTGAACTCTTATTTTGCCAGGATTAACTACATTTTGGATGATAAATATTTATTCACTGCAACAGGCCGTGCGGATGGATCTTCCAAATTTGGAGAAAATAATAAATATGCATTTTTCCCATCTGCGGCATTGGCATGGAGAGTTTCCGAAGAGGGATTCCTTAAAGGGAACCAAACGATATCGAACTTGAAAATAAGAACGAGTTATGGATTAACCGGCAACTCGGAAATTCCTCCTTATTCTTCGCTGTCGCTGCTTAGCTCTAATTACTCAGCGATCTACAATGAAACACAGGTAGGCGGCACTGGCCTTAACAGACTTGCAAATCCTGATTTGAAATGGGAGAAAACTGCCCAGACGGATTTGGGAGTCGAATTAGGGATGTTCGATAACCGGTTGAATATAGAAGTTGATCTATATTATCGTAAAACTACTGACATGCTACTGGATTCCCCTGTTCCTAGAACAAGTGGATACGCTACTATTCGAAGCAATGTAGGATCTATGGAAAATAAAGGGGTAGAATTGACCTTGAATTCTGTGAATTTTGAACGTGAAAATTTCAGCTGGAATACTTCTTTTAACCTATCCCTCAATAGAAACAAAGTGCTTTCTCTAGCTACTCCTGCAGATATTTTCGGGGTTGGTGGGCCAAACTTCACAAACCAAACAAACATCATCAGAGTAGGAGAACCTGTTGGATCTTTCTGGGGATTAGTAAGATTGGGTACTTGGAGTGAGGCTGAGCGTGCTGAGGCAGCGGAATATGTAAGTTATAGAAATGGGCTTACCATGCTACCTGGAGATATCAAGTATTTGGATGTCAATGGTGATAAAGCGATCAACGATTCCGATAGAATGATCATCGGTAATGGTAGCCCGGATTTCTGGGGAGCTTTTTCCAACAGCTTCAGATTTTACGACTTTGATATGACCATTGAGCTTCAGTATAGCATAGGCAATGACGTGTTGGATATGACACTACACCCAAGTGAAGATCGTCAGGCACTTGCAAACAGCTACATTTCTGTGCTGGATGCATGGACTCCTGAAAATCAAAATAGTCCAATCGCAGAAATTCGTGATACACGTGCTGGATATGTGACCAACGTAGATTCTCACTGGGTAAAGGATGGCTCATTCTTGCGGGGCAGAAACCTGTTGTTGGGATATAATTTTCCTTCCAATGTGGCCAGTGCGATTAAGTTAAGCAGGTTGAGAGCTTATGCTTCTGCTCAGAACTTCTTTCTCTTGACTGGTAAGGACATTGTGGGTGATCCGGAAGTAACTCCTACCAATGGTGATCTCAATAGTAATGTATTCTCACAAGGGATGAACTGGCACAGTTATCCGAAGCCAACTATTTTCATGTTTGGTCTTCAGGTGACTCTTTAATCCATTCACTTCTTAAAGCGATAAAATCATGAAAAATAATATATATAATAAAGCTGGAAAACTGTTCCTAGTCGGAGCGATGTTGGCTGGATTTGCAAGTTGCTCAAGTTTCTTGGAGGAAGAAGATCCTTCAAATCTTACACCTGACAATTTCTATACCCTTCCTGATCATGCGGAAGCAGCTCTTGCAGCAGTATATGCAGATACACGTTTTTTTGGAACAGACGGGGGAATATTCTCATCTACTTGGCAAGTGCTCGAAGCTCCAACGGGAACTTCTACTACTGAGACAGCCCAGAATTCTGATCTGAATAATTTGTACGGGTTGATATATGATGGGAGAACTCAGCATATAATTAACTTCTGGAATGGCCTTTATCGGGTTATTGCCCAAGCCAATTTGGTATTAGACAAGGTGCCAGGGATCACTATGGACGAAGCCCAAAAGACAAAAGTGCTTGGGGAAGCTAAATTTCTCCGTGCCTGGGCTTATTTCTATGCAGTAAGACTTTGGGGAGATGTTCCTTTAATAGTTGTTCCTCAGACCATCGAATCTGAAGATTTCAAACCCGCACCAGCTAGCCAAGAAGCAGTCTATGCGCTAATAGTAGAGGATCTTAAAGCCGCAGAAGTGGCTGGACTTCCATGGATTGATAATAGTGGAAGAGCTTCTTTAGCTGCCACCAAATCCTTGTTGGCAAAAGTATACTTGACCATGGCCGGTTTCCCATTGAGCAAAGGAAGCACCCATTATCAATTAGCTGCGGATAAGGCTAAAGAAGTGGTAGATTATTCATTGACTAATCCTTTGCAACTAGGGCTTTTCCCGACCTATAAAGATCTCCACAACGAAAATAATGACAATAGGCGAGAGCATATTTTCATGCTTCAATACAATGTGGTGGTTGCGGGTAATCCAATGAACAACATGTTTCCTAACTTCAAGCCTGTAACATTTGCAGGACCTTCGGGCACGGGGAGCACAGTTCCTACAGAAGAATTTTATGATTCATTCGAACCAGGGGATCTTCGGGCAGTAAATCAGGAAGGGTTCTTCTACACTACTTATTATACCAATGGGAGTGGGGCAGAATTTGATCTTGGAGCCCCTTATATTTTCAAGCACTTCAATCAGTTGGCCTTAGGGGATAAGGATAAGCCGGGTAATCGGGCAAACAACTTGAATGTACCGCTGATCAGATACGCAGAAGTATTGCTGATTTATGCTGAAGCTCAGAATGAGGTGGGCGGACCAAATGCCCTGGCGGTCGAAAGCCTAAAGAGAATCCGGGACCGTGCAAAGTTAACGACGCCTTCTTTGGGGGAATTTACGCCCGATACGTTCAGAGAGGCAGTTTGGAGAGAGAGATGGCATGAGCTCTGCTACGAGCAGATCACCTGGTTTGACATGCTTCGCTTACGCAAAGTGTATAATGAAGGCACCAATGGTTTTGATGAATTTGTTGGACATGAAAATCCAAGTTCTAACCAGACGCTGCAGGAAAAGCATTATTTGATGCCTTATCCACTTCCAGAGATGCAGAACAATCCAAATTTGACACCTCAGAATCCTGGGTATTAAAAAGTAGAAAGTATATAGTATAAGAAAAGGGCTCCTGTGTTTCAGGGCCCTTTTTTTAAGCCTTCTTTTTCCTGCCCCACCAGATATAAAAACCCGTTATGGGTAAACCTGTACAAATCAAACTGACGATGAAGGCCAATATTTTTCCGGGTAGATCCAATATTGCTCCTGTGGATATAATAATTCATGTTTCTCACCAGGAAGCTTTTCATCGGATTTCTACTCCTGCATAAAATACTTCTTCAGGGTATATTGTGGCTGCCAGCGGTCTGGTTTGCGTGTGAGTGTATCTGGATTATATTCCAGTTGTTTGATTGTTTTGGTAGTCAATACTGCAGTATCTCCTGAGTTATTTTGCCAATCTTTCAGCAGACCCATTAGCTCTTCTTTTGTGGAGTAGTATTCATTGGATTCTGCTAAGTTATTCAATTCTAAAGGATCATTTTTTAAATTGAAGAGTTGGGTGAAATCACGTTCCGGATATCGGATCAATTTCCATTCTGGAGTACGTATAGCCCGAACTGTGTGTCTATAGGCTGTAAACAAGCTGTTTCTAATAACTTTTTCTTTTCCTTCTAAAATAGGCACCAAGCTTTTTCCATCCACTTGGGCAGGTTTCGGTATGCCTGCTAGTTCTGCTAGTGTAGGATACAGATCATAGAGATACACCAAAGCATCAAAAGTTTCATTTTCAGGAACTCCTGGCCCTTTAATGATCATGGGTACCTTGGTGCTGTGCTCGTACAAACTCTGCTTTCCGAGTAATCCGTGACTTCCAACAGCTATTCCATTATCAGCTGTATAGACGATAATGGTATTTTCATATAGACCATTGTCCTTTAGCGCCTGGATGATTCTGCCGATTTGCATGTCCAAATGCGTAACCATCGCATAATAATCCGACAAGATCATCTGAATAACTTCCGGCTTTCTTGGCCAGCCTGTGAGCAGCTCATCACGAACCATGAGATCATCAAATTCGAATGGGTGATAAGGCATATAATTGCCGGGCAAAGGCAGACTGCCATCAGGATAATAGTTGATGTAATTTGCTTCTGGCGAATAGGGGTCATGTGGGGCAGTGAATGCTACATAAGCCATAAAAGGTTCTTCACTTTCAGATTTGGCTTGGCTTTGAATGAAGTCAATTACTCCATCTGCAAATACTTCGGTGGAGTATCCTCTTTTAGTAGCTTCCCCAAGTTTTCCATTTTCGTCATAATCACGCATTGACACATCGTAATGATCAGCCATTCCGCCAAGGTATACGTTCTTTGCATGCTGAAAACTGGCTTCAAAAGCTTCTTTTTCATTATGCCATTTGCCAGTACCGAACGTAATATAGCCTGCCTGCGCAAAGTCCATGGGAAACGTACGTTCATCTTTCAGGCGGTCGTATACATGAAAGAGGCTTCTGCCGCTCAGCAACATTGCCCGACTGGCAGCACATACGGCACCATGGTTGCCTCCCATTACATAGGCATTTTGGAAGCGGCTTCCTTCATTTGCCAATTGATCTAAATTAGGAGTTTGGATGTACGGATTGTTTGCTACTCCGACCGCATCGGCACGTTGATCATCTGCAAACAGGAAAAGTACATTCGGTTTAGCATTCTGCGCTTGTGCGGCACCCCACTGTGTTACCGTTAGTAGGAAGATGACTATGATTTTTGAAAATGGCTTTACCTTGATGAACATCATTAATTTAAAGTCAGTTCTTGCGCGATATACCCATATTTGGCGATCACTTTTTCTTTTTCATCTAGACCAGCCTCTGTTAAGTACGGAGTCATTACCGCCCAGATGCTACTGACCATAGTGCCTTTCTCCGTGAATTGTTTGGTGGCTAATACTTCTCGTTGAGACAGCCAAAAAGTGATGACTATACGTAACAAATGCTGAAGTTTTTCATAGTCTTTCACTGCAATTTCAAACATATAGCCTTCTGAAAGTGATTCTTGAAAAAGCGCTTGCATCTGCTCTTTCCTTTGTTCGGTGGTTTGTTGAATGAGTTGGGAGATCTTCGGATAAGCGCGGGTAATTTCTAAAACATCCAAATTGATGAATCTGTATTTGTACTGGAACTCTTCAAGCTGGATGAGTAGGAGATGAAGGTGCTCTATGGATGTCGAATTTGGTTTTCGTGTTATGAAGTACTCCGACATTTCGGTTCTCATCTTGTCATAGATAGCCAGTAATAGATCCTCTTTAGTTTTGTAGTGATAATCTAGGTTACCGTGCGAAATTTTCATTTCTGCGGCGATATGCCGGCTTGTGACTGCCTGAACTCCACTTTCATTATAGAGCTTGATGGCCATTAATATAATTCTGTCTTTGGTTTTTAGCTTAATAGGTGATTTCATACTATTGATTACTTAATTTGCCGCTAATTAAAGTTGCAATATGCATTAGCTTATTTATTGGAATCTAAAACTGCTTTTATTAATCTGAATTTGCTATATTAATCCAACTCAGGTTACTACTGTTCCAAACAAATAATCCGGACGAAAGCGGTACCAGTGAAGTTAATGATCTAAAGTACAATTTTATACTGAATCTATGGATATATAAAAGAGGGCTAAAAGCCCCCTTCTATACTTTACTTTAACCCAATCTGTAATGAATTATTTAAGAATTGGTGCTCTCAGGTATGCGACTTCGCAGCTATTACAGCTATCAGTCCATGATAAAGCAGATTCTAACATTTGTTGGAGTAGTTCTGTGAAGCTTGCTTTACTGGATTAAATAAGCTTCTTCTCCATATATTTTTTTATTCAGCTCATGACTCATATTTTCTGCTAGGTCTGGATTCTTGAAAATTAGATCCGTAGTTTCATTGGGTCTCCATACCCCATATCATCCGCCATGATTATGATGACATTCGGCAATGGATTTTGTGAGAATGCTTCTGTGAAGCCCACCAAGAGGAGAAGGATATTGAATACTATTTTCAGCATGTCAGTTTGTTGTAAAATAGATGATTTCACCTGGTTTTGTTTGGATATGGTAGTCAAAGTAAGCCTGTTCTTCTAGAACAGGAAGCTTATCAGGATGATGTATTAACGGCGTTCCCGGATCTACTGTCAACAGAAGAGGGTTCTGACCTCCTTCTATCAATACTACCTGATCGCTGAATTCGATAGGATGTTGACTTCGGATAGGTAATATTCCTCCGATTTCAGACATGATCGTCCCGCTGGAAAGCTTATGATCAACCCATTCTAAGTCTACCTCAAATCCTCCTCTAGCCTTAAGTCCGGTTATTTTTCCGTTGCTCCATGCCTTTGGTAATGCAGGAAGTAGTTCTATTCTTCCGGCATGGCTTTGAAGAAGCATCTCTGCCACCCCTGCTGTAGCTCCAAAATTACCATCTATCTGGAATGGAGGATGGGCATCAAATAGATTCGTGTAAGTGCCGCTTTTTTGAGTTCCTGGTTCACCTTCTTTGACTAAATGTAATAAATCCGTTAAAAGCTTGAGAGCTCTGTCTCCTTCATGAAGCCTTGCCCATACATTGACTTTCCAACCCATAGACCATCCCGTGGCTTTGTCTCCACGTCGTTCCATGCTTTGCCTGACTGCTGCACTTAATTCAGGATTGTTTTCCAGATTAATTTGATTTCCAGGATGAAAGCCGTAAAGATGAGAAATGTGTCGGTGTTCGGGGTCTTGTTCGTCAAAATCAAATAGCCATTCTTGCAGTTGCCCATGTTTTCCTATTTGATAAGGCAGTAGTTCTTTCAGCTTTTCTTCGATTTCTTGGGAGACTTCTGATGTTTTTCCCAAAAGCTTACCAGCTTCAAGATATCTGGAAAAAGATTCCCGGATGATTGCCATATCCATGGTTGGACCCGGACTTTGAGTGGAGGTTTGGCCCGCTTCAAAAATAAATTGATTCTCAGGGCTATGTCCCACTGGAGTGACCAAGTACCCATCGGCATTAGGGACAAGCCAATCTTTGTAGAATAATACAGCTCCTTCTAATAAAGGATAAAGTTCGGATTTTAAGAATTCTGTATCACCCGTAAAAAGATATCGTTCCCACATATGGCTGGTAAGCCAACCAGCTACCATTGGCCAAAATGAGCATGCACACATATCTACCGGCTCTGATTGTCTCCAGACCGACATGTTGTGGTTTCCGGTCCAGCCCTGATTGCCAAACATGTTTCTAGCAGTGGCGGTCCCATTTAGTGCAAGTTCTTTAATAGCAGTAAACAATGGCTCGTGACTTTCGGAAAGGTTTGTGACCTCAGCAGGCCAATAATTCATTTCCAGATTTATGTTCATCGTGTATGCACTTGCCCAGGGGGGAATAATTTCTGCATTCCATATTCCCTGTAGATTCAATGGCTGACCTCCCGGCCTGGAACCAGAGATCATCAGGTAGCGCCCAAACTGAAAATAAAGGCCTACCAATGAAGGGTCATTGCCGTTTTCAAAAATCTTTACCCGCTGATCTGTCGGTAGTTTCGATTGCTCAGTCTTTTCCCCTAATCTGATTTCTACCCTATTGAAGAGGTTCTGATAATCTTCTACATGCCGGCCAAGCAGTTCTTCATAGCTGTTGGACTGAACACGGTCCAGGATAGCGGACGCTTTTGCCTGCTCATCTATTCCATCAAAGGCAGGAGATTTATCGAAACCATTGTAACTGGTCGCTGCAGAAAGGACAAAAACGGCCTCATCGGCGTTACTTACAGCGACAGAATTTGCTGTGTAGGTGACCTTGCCACCCTTGTTCCGTGTACTTACCCGCGTATCAAACCGCATCCCCAGTCCATCGACTGCTTCGTCATACATCACCTGGGTGGCACCGGGCTTGATATTTCCATCGATTTCAAAAATTTCAGGGTATTTATATTGATCCCCCAGTTTGATCACAGTTTTCAAGTCTCTTCTTAAGGCTATTCCGGGAGCTTTTCCCTGTAGAACCACTTGATCGTTTTCTACAAAAGTTTTTTCTGTGGGAGTGTGGGGAGTGGATAAGTTAAGTATGCAATTTACTTGTCCAGGTTTGTCTGCAGTGATTTTCATGACTATGACATGATCGGGGTAGCTTGCAAAATACTCGCGGGTATAAGTAACATCTTCTACTTTATATTGAACTGTCACTATTGATTTGCCCAGGTCAAGGCTTCTTTGATATTCTGTTACTGGAGCTGTATGTCCAAAATCTAGCCACACATCCCCTAGTGGTTGGAAGCATTCCTGAGCTCTTCCAAGCCAGTTTTTTTGGATCATGTCCTGCGCTTCTTTGTATTCTCCGGCTTCCATCAATTTCATTACCTCTGGGTATTTTTTACTGATAGTGATGTTTTTGAACGTATGATCTGGATCTCCGGAATACAAAGTGCCTTCATTTAGTTGAATGTGTTCCTTTTCTGCTCCACCGAATATCATTGCCCCCATGTAGCCGTTTCCGATGGGAATGGCCTCTGTCCATTCCTCAGCCGGTTGATTATACCAGACAGAGAGGTCTTGTTCTTCTGGAAGGAAGCTGATATTTTCTTGTGCTTGGGCTGAAATTGCCATTAATCCCAGGAGGCAAACCATCCAGTAGGATAGGACGGGCATTTTCAAGAGATAAAAGCATCTTATATAGATGGAATAGGGATTCATGAGTTGACGATGTTGGTATTGAACAGGGTGTCAAAAATTTTTTTGACACCCTGCCTGATAAAACAAAATTGAAAATTGATTTTGTATATATAAGATTCTAGAAATATCCAGGATTTTGTTCTAAAATAGCTTCCGTATTGGTTTCAATTTCGCGGAAAGGGATCGGCCAGAGATTTTGATGATCGGCAATCCGGTCTCCAGTAAGGGGATTGTATTGTCTGACCCGTTCTACCAACTTGCCTACTCTCATTAAGGTGATCAGGCGGAGTTCTTCCCAAGCCAGTTCACGTGCACGCTCATCCAGAATATAATCAATATCTACCATGGAAGCATCAACGGGTGCGGCATGGGATCTTTTTCTGACTACATTGATATCCGCCGCCGCACTTGGAGCATCCCCGTTGAGTAAATGTGCCTCCGCCCGCAGTAAGTAGGTCTCTGATAGCCTAAAGATATATTGATCGGTAGGCATGTTGTTGGCAGAGTTGTTTAGCAAACCGGTTTCAGCATCCAGAATAAATTCTTTGGGAAAATTATTGATGGGAGCTACTTTAGCAAATATCACATTCCACCATCTGTCATTGGTATTGGGGAATTTTTCTATTGCTCCGCTTTCAACGATCTTTTGACCGAAGTATGCGGATTCTGGGTTGTTGGCCACAATATCCCTGATTATATTATGCTCTGAGTTCCGGATGTCGTTTTCAGCTCCTTCCCAAACCGTGTTACGCATATAAAGCGTAGGTGCATACCAGCCGATACCGCGTCCTCCATAAGCGTTGGACGGGCCAATAAATAAATTGGCTCCATCATCTCCCTTTAGCTGCCAATACAAAGGCACTAGGAATCTTGGCCATGGATTATCTGATCCACCTCCTTCTACCAGATACTCATATTGTCTTACCCAGATCGACTCTGTATTTCCACTGCCCCGGTTTTGATTGTTCATTCTGAACAGATCCCAATATACATCTCCGGGCTCCCCTTTTCTGGAGCCAAAGCGATCGGTCATCAGGCTATAATTTGGATTGTTGATTACTTTGCCCGCAGTGGTGATTGCTTCTGGGTAGTTGTCCTGACTGATGTAGACTTCTGTGAGGAGATGATTTGCTGCAGCTTTTGTGAGCCGTCCCTCTTCCTTCAGTTCAGTAACGGCGGGTAGATTAGATTGGGCAAAAAGAAGGTCATCTACTACCAATTTCAAAACTTCTTCTTTGGAAGCCCGGACAAAATCCCGCTTAGTCTCTGAAATCTCTTCAGTCACGATTGGAACCCCACCATATATGATTTCCAATGTCCTGTAAGCAAAAGCTCTGAAGAACATCGCTTCTGCTTTGAGGGAATTACGCTGTTCATCAGAATCAAATTTTATCGCAGGATCATCGATCCTTCCGATCACCACATTTGCATTGCTTACTATTTTGAACAGTTTGGACCATACATTTTGTACTACTCCTGTGGTGGGAGTCAACTTGTCCTGATACAGGTTAAGGTCATGCGTGATATCTATGGCATCAATAGCAATATCTGTGGGGTAGTGCATCGCTCTGCCTTCGCTACTGTTGATGTCCAATAGGGCATCAAACACATTTTCATACATCTTGGCTACAGCCGCATTGAAGTCAGAAGGCTTGCTGTAGGAGTTTTCTGCTGTGTAAATATCCAATGGTTTTTCCTCAAGCCATTCGGATTCATTACAGGCCACTACTGACAGTAAGGATACAGCGACTAGTATTTTATATCGTTTGTTCATTATAGTTCAGGTTAAAATTGGATGTTCAGGCCAACGGTATAACTTCTCATAACCGGAAGTCCAACAATATCGTCTGTAATTTTTCCGGCAACCAGTCCTGCTCCCGTCTCCGGATCCCAGCCTTCCCATTTGGTCCAGGTAGCTAGATTTTTTGCACTCAGGTTGATTTTGAGGCTCTGTATTTTAAGTCTTTCCAGCACGGATGGGCTAAATGAATAAGCCAGTGATACATCCTGAAGTCTCACAAAACTACGTTGGTCGTATGGCCGGCCCACAAAGCTTGAGGGCAGGTCAAGTCTCCTGTATTTGGCATTGGGATTTTCCGGTAGCCAATAATCCCACGCCATGGCGTTGGAATAGGAGAGCTGATCCCTCTTGAACAAATCCCCGTCTGCATAAGGGCTTCCATCTGCATAATAGAAGTCTTTGCCTCCTTGTATGGAGTTGATGAAGACATACAGGGAGAAATTTTTGTAGGTGAATGTATTGGTAATCCCAAACCGGTACGAAGGATCTTTATTGCCTATGATTTTCCGGTCAGCAGGAGAAATGATCCCATCACCATTTGCATCGTCCAGTTTGTAAGTTCCCGGAAAGAACCCGTCCGGGATTTCATCATTGAACTGCCACATGCCAGTTACTTCATAGTCAAATATGACGTTTTGGGGATGCCCCACAAATAGGTTATTTGTGACGAGATCATCTTCCTTTCCGTCCCCATTATTATCTGCCCCGATAATGGAAACAATTTCATTTCTGTTTCTGGAGAAATTGAAACCGGTTTCTAGGGTCATTTCTGGACGGTCGATCACCCTTCCGTTCAATACCAGTTCAAGCCCGTGGTTTTTGACATTCCCCACATTATTGGCCAGGATTGAAAATCCGGTGAGTTGGGGGATTTGAATTTTATAGAGAATATCTTTCGTGTTATTTCTATAATATTCTATGTTCCCATATAATCTGGATTTCAACAGTTCAAAGTCTGCACCGATATTCAGACCGGTGGTAGTTTCCCACCGTAACTGATTGTTGGCCATGGAATTTATCCATTGTCCGATGGTAGCACTGTTCCCATCTCCAAAGACAATCGTTGGTTCTGCATTGACGGTAGCCAGAGTTTGGTAGCGGGACACGCCTCTTCTTCCCGTCTGTCCGTATGAGGCTCTCAATTTCAAGAAATCAATGCCGCTGGATGCCATAAAAGACTCTTCACTCAGTATCCATCCCAATGCAAGCGAAGGGAAAATGCCTATTTTACTTTCTGACCCAAATCCAGAGAAGCCATCTCTTCTTACGGTGGCGGTGACCATATATTTATCATCATACGTATATATAGCCCTTCCCATGGTATAGAGACTAGTTTCTTCTTCTGCCCCGGAGCCAATAATATTCAGAGCAGGATTTCCCGCTTGTAATTGGTTATATCCTAAGGTAGGGTTGACAAAACCCTGGGCGACTGATTTAGTACTGTCTGTTTGGATCTTTTCTACACCATATAAGAAAGTCAGGTTTAATCTGTGTTTTTCCTTGAATGTCTTTTTATAGGTCACGATGTTGTCCAGGACGTAACTGTACCGCTGTTGGTGTTCCTTATATCCTTCTCCCGTGAAATTAGCGCCCCATTGGTTAAACTGATTATGCGTGTTTTGAATAAAATTGTTTCCAAAATTAACCCGGTAATTAAATCCTTCAATGAAAGGGAGCTGCACATCAAAATGAAAATTTCCGAATAAGTTTAACCTCTTTTCTTCATCTATGATCTGAGCCTGTAAAAAAGGATTAAGTGTTAATCCGTCGGGCTGTAGTTCATATTCTCCATTTTGATCATAAATAGGCATAAATGGCTGCATGTGAAAAAGGTTATTTACAGAGGGAGACTCTCCCGAATAATCACTGGAGGTAAGGAAAGTCTCCATCCCGAACTGTAACCAGTCTGTAATCCGGGTGTCCATGTTGATGTTCAGGCTGAGTCTTTTGAAATCATCATTTTTGACAAAGCCCTTCTGATCCAAAATTCCTGCAGATACAAAATAGCCTGAATTTTCCGTTCGTCCCATGATGCTTACATCATGCTTGTTGATGCTGCCGTTACCTGTGAGCATTCCCCACCAATCATTATCCAGGTTATCCCGGTAGCCCTGGCCTATTTGCTGAGTCTTCAGAAAATTCGTAACGTCAAAATCCGGATTTGGCTGTAGATAATCAGGCTTTAGGCGACTGGATTCCCAATAGACATCATCCAAAAACGCTTTACTTTCGGCAGCATTATAGGGTTCGAGTGTATTTGTGGGGACTTGAAGTGAATATTGTCCCGAATAGCTGATGATGGGCTTTCCTTCTACCTTTCCCCGTTTAGTGGTGATAAGAATCACACCATTGGAAGCTTGAGAACCGTACACTGCTGCTGCACTTCCATCTTTTAGTACTTCTATTGATTCCACAGTAGAGGGATTTATATCCACCATGCTGCCCCGGTAGATAATTCCGTCCAAAACAATCAAGGGTGCATTGTCCCCGGCATTACTGGAAAGAGTACTTTGTCCACGAATGTCTATTCTGGGATCGGCACCAGAGCTGGTGGTGGCTCCCACGCTTAACCCTGCTACCCGGCCTTGCAGGGATTGCATCAGGTTTACATTGGCCAGTTCCTCCTGCTTCTTGACGTCTACATTGGCTACCGCCCCTGTAAGATCCCGCTTGTCCACGGTACCGTAGCCTATCACGACTACTTCATCTAAAGAAGATAGATCAGTTGTCATTTTTACATCCAGTTGGCTTTGGTTACCAACAGGAATTTCTTGGGTGGTATAGCCTATAAAGCTAAATACTAAAACAGCATTTGCCCGGGGAACATCCAGGGAATATTTTCCACTGAGATCTGTAGTGGTGCCAATGGTAGTACCTTTGAGCAATACTGTGGCACCGGGAAGTGGTGTGTCTGTTTCGTCTAAGACAGTTCCGGTGATATTTACTTCCTGTGAATGTGCTATTGTCACATTTATACACAAAAAGAAAACAATTAACCAGATCTTGCTGGTAATTTTATCCAACATAAGAAATAGCTTTAATTGAGGAATGAAGATAGGGTATTGGTCAGGAGTTAGTTGATGAGTAAAATAAACTCCTTTTTAAATTTAAAAAAAAATAGGACATTTGTTCTAATACCTGTCTTAAATTCTCCGCAATCGATTTCGAAAACTATAATTACCGTTAGTAAGATTTATATTTTCCTCTTAATGACTGTTTTTTAAGCCCTTATATTTTTTCTTTTTACTAAAAAATAACAATCATTAGAACTTCTATTAATAGCTGATCCAACTGTCCCCTTGGTACGGTTATAGGCATCCTTTTTGGCCCGCTTTTCAAAGTAACCCACTATCAGTCTCCCATGCGAAACCATTTTTTCATTAAACCCGGATTATGCATTAGGATTCGTGGGGAAAGGTTTAAAATGCAAGTAAATCAGGCTGTTTGGAGATTAAGTCATAGCACCGCTATGGTGAGATCGAAAACAGCAACAACGTGTCTGATTTTAAAGCAGTTTAAAGCTGGAATAGATTTTCTAATGCATATTGCGGGTTAAAAGTACCTTTATAATTCTTGATCAGTTGTCCCGGTTCACTACATCATATACTTTCATGGACTTGATCTGCGGTGGGCCAATGCTTTCTTCTATTTTGAGTTTAACGGCACTTACTTTCTTTCTGTCCAGCCGGACGATATGCTTATGGCCTATCGAGGTTCCTTCATAAAGCAGCTCCCACTTGCCATCCATCTCTGCCATCAAACTGAAGTCACGGACACGCTCTCCCAACGAGATGCCCTCTTCCAGCACTACCATGTTCACATATCGACCAGGATTCAAGTCAATTTCGCCGTTTTCATCCCCTCCGGTGTACTCAGCTATCGGGTCGGAAAAGGTCGTGGCAATCTTGTCCCCAAATTCCTTCATCCGCTTTCTGTCAGGCTCCGGGACCAAACCATCCGGATCCGGTGTGATTCCCAAAATCAGGGTACTGTTGTGCCCCACGCTATTATAGTACATATTCATTAACTCTTTGAGAGGATATATATGCTCTTCATCATTGGGCTCCCAAAACCATTCATGCCGTCCATTGTACCCTCTGAGCGGTGCATCGCTCATTGCAGGCATATAATAATTCCCATTTGGATCCCCATATTTTATGGGTTTGAAGTCTATGGAATCCCCACGGTTTGCAAACCAACTAGCCGTGTGATAGGTACCCCAGCAAGGATAAGGGACGGTTCCAGATTCACTTCCTCCCCATCGGATATCTGACCGGTCCAAGTTGTGATAGAAAATGGCATTTGGCTGATTTTTTTCCACTATTCCTTGTACATCAGGACCTCCTTGTTTTGGTCCATGTGCACCTCCATCAAACCATACAATCGCTAACTCACCATAGTTAGAAGTTAACTCATCCACCATTCCTTCACACATTCTGTTGTAATGATCTTGGCGGTTTTGCGCAAACTCATCATCACCTGCTACCTTGAAGTCATATATTCCATAGAAAGAATTCCACCTTATGCCAATATATATCCCTGGCTTGATGCCGTATTTTCGGCAGGACTCTACGAAGTCTTTAACTATATCTCCTTGACCCTCCCTCCACTTTACAGCTTTCAGGGAATAGGGATTTACATCGCTTTGGTAGAGCGCAAAACCTGTTTCATGAGTGGCAGTTAAAATGGCAATCTTAACACCCATTTCTTTTACAGATTTTATCCATTGGTCCGTGTCCAATTGTTTGGGATTGAAAATGTCGTAATCGGGTACTGGTGTAATTCTATTTTGCTTCTGATTGTATTTAACACCATCAAAGACATGCAAGTCGTAATGAAAAATGGCTGTAAGTTCAGCCTCTTGCCAGGCTAACTGGGCAGGAGTTGGGATGGGTACGACTTCATTCTGAGCCGTTGCCTTTATAATAATTAATAAGCTGAACAAGCTAATAAATAGAGTTATTCTAAACATCGATTTCCTTTTTTTCATTACAATAAAATGCTGCAAATGAAGATTATTTTACACATCAAATTGTAGCGTTAAAGTGTGAGGGGTATGTTAAAGTTCTGTAGTATAGCTGATCAAATCTGTACTCATACCTGGTTGCTGCGGTGTGATGTATTTTCCATCGAGGATCTTCACAGGGAATTTGAAGTACTCTTGTAAATGGGGGATATGCTCTAGCAGTAAAGCAGGATGGCCCAGAGAGATATGGTTGAACAATACCAAATGCTGATGGATCTGGCCCATATCACCTACATGGGGAACGACAGGTATATTGAATTTTTTGGACAAAATACTTATGAGGATAAATTCTGAAACCCCTCCGACACGTACAGCATCTACTTGATTAAATGACATGCAACCCGATTGTATAAAATTTTTGAACAGGATTTTATTTGGAACATGCTCCCCAAGTGCAAGCGGTACAGCTACTGCTTTAGCTAGTGCAACATGGGCATTAATATCATCCGGATGAGTAGGTTCCTCAATCCAATATGGATTGAGATCTTTCAACTGGCGGCATAGCTCGATGGCTTGGGGTAAGGACCAGGCCTGGTTGGCATCGAACATCACCGTAGCCTTATCTCCGGCGGCTTTTCTTACCAACTCTGCTCTCCGAATGTCCCTCGCCGGATCTTTTGACCCTACTTTTAGCTTCATTGCCGTAAAACCTTGCGCCATGGCATGCTCTACATTACGTATCACCTGCTCATCAGAATAGTTAAACCAGCCTATTGAAGTGTCATATCCCGGGTAACCTTGAGCTATGATCCCGTGCCGAGTCCCACTGGTTTCCCCTTGGGAAGCTAATAAAGCGATCCCTTCCTCTTTGGGAAGTATATCTTCATAGTAAGAAAAATCAAGTGTATTTGCCAGATCCTCTGGGCTTAAGTCGATGAGTAATTTCCAGAGCGGCACACCTTCGGCTTTGGCCCAAAGATCATAACAGGCATTTACAATGGAGGCAAGGGCCAGGTGAACCAATCCTTTGTGCGGACCCAACCAACGAAAATTGGAATCATCAGCCATCATTTTATAGGTCTCTCCAAAATTCTGCATCAGTTCATGAATTTCCTTTCCCTCGATATGTCTGACCAAATAATCTATCGCATGACACACCAGCTTATTTCCTTTCCCCAATGTAAAGGCCAAACCTATTCCTTCAAGGGTACTGTCAGTTTCCAGTTTACATACGGCATAGGCATACGTCGGATCGATGTGGATGGAATCTGATCCTGCTCCCTCTTTTAATGCAAATTGGACATCTTTAGATATACCTTTTTTAATTACAATCGAATTTTTCATGTGTTTATTTTTTTTCAATGGTCACGACCTGTCCCGAAAAAACTGCGATGGAATCTCCCGAAACGAACCTGCCTGAGACAGAAAGAATCGGGACACGGTTTGATGATCAAAATAATCATTGCCCTATGAGCCTACTGATAAGTTTAGGCATGTCGATTTCATAGCTTAAAAATTTAATTCTATTCTTACTTAATACGAGTAGTTAATACCCAGCTCATTATTTCTAACATCCTTGACTTTTTTAGCTAATTTTTTCTGAAAATCAGCTATTACAGCTTTATAAGAAGGATCCGAAACCAAATTGGTGAACTGCTCCGGATCCTTTTTCATATCATAAAGCTCCATACCGGCGGAAGCATCCTCATCGTATTGAATGAAAGCATATTTGTCTGTACGGATCAAAAATGACTTTCCCTGCTGAGTTACTGCGAATGCAAAATCCCGTACTTTTTTCTTGGGGTGGGTTAGGATCGGTACGAGACTTTTACCTTGAATCTCTTTTGGATAGGTTAAGTCAGCCAGCTTGGCAAGGGTAGGATAGAGGTCAAGCAATTCAGCAAAGGAGTTGGTTACAGCAGGTTTTTGTCCCGGCACCTTGATCATCATTGGCACTTTCACAGATTCCTCATGAAGACTGACCTTCATCCAGAATTCATGCTCATTTAAGTGAAATCCATGATCTGAGGTGAACACCACGATGGTATTGTCTTCTAATCCTTCCTCTTTTAGCGTCTTCAAAACCTTGGCTACTTGTGCATCCATGTAGGACACAGAAGCATAATAGGCAGCAATAGCTTTTTGCTTTTGCACATTGTTCATTTCTGCATTCACACTCGTGACATAGTTGATTCCGCGGTCAGGAATATCATCCCAGTCATTTGCCACCTGTTCCGGTAACTTGATTCCTTTATATGGGAATGGGGAAAAGTACTTCGCCGGAGCCACAAAAGGCACATGGGGACGAACAAATCCCACAGCGAGAAAAAATGGTTCATCTTTATGTTTGCGTATTAATTCGGATGCTTTCTCAGCGGTCTTTCCGTCAGAATGTGATAAATCATCCCCCGTTGCTTTGACGATTGTCATCACATTTCCCCCTTTGCGCTCAATACTTCCGACGGGATTATTTTGGACCAGCTCGGCCTCTCCTGCGGCTTGCCATTCAGGGCCCGGAGAATTATATCTTTCTGTCCAGGAGGCAGCATCGTCTTGGCCATCAGATCCCGTTTCTATGTCACCCGGAACGCCCATGTGGTAGATTTTACTCACCCGGGCAGTGAAATAACCGTTTTGCTTGAACAGTTCAGCAAGGGATGGGCGACTGGGACCCACTTGCTCGCGGCCACTTACATATCCGTACGTTGTCGTAGCAGTTGGGTAATAGCCAAACATCATTGAAGCCCGAGATGGACCGCAAACTGGATACTGTGAATATGCGTGGGTGAAAAGTGTGCTTTCTGAAGCTAATTGATCAATAGCGGGAGTTTGAGCAACTTCATTTCCATAAGTACCCAATGCAGTAGTAGTCAAATCATCCGCAATAATAAATAATACATTGGGCTTCTTTTTTTGCTGTGAAAAAACACAAAAGGATAGAAGGAATAGTATAGCTAGCAGTATTTTTTTCAAAGTTTTATCGATTAATGGTTGTTCCACCAGTTGCATTAGAATTATAAATGGCTTCTACTAACTCCATGGTTTGAAGGCCCGCTTCAATATCGTGGTTGATTTCATAGCTGGGATCTTCAGCTGCTAATTGTAATTCTGACATCGATCCAATGAAAGCATGCGGAAACCAATCACCTATTAAAGGCACTTCTTTCCATACTTGCTCTTCGATTTGGTAATACTCCAATTTGGAAGGCTTACCTTTTGGATAATCCAGCGACAGCCCAAGTGTGATTTTTAGTGCCCCTTTGGTCCCTTCGGCTTTAAAGTATGATTCCTGATGGGTTGTTCCAAACCGGTGTCCATGATTGGTCAGGATTCTGGCTTGGGTGAATTCATCGTAACTTAATAAAATAGAGCTCCGGGTTTCTGCAAGGTGCAGTGGTGCAAGTTGCCTCGCTAAAGAGCCATACACTTTCACAGGAATTCCAAGAAATGACCGGATCAAATCTACATAATGAATGCTGTGATAAAGGACTTCCATTCTAGGCTTTTCTTTTAGGAAATCCCATAGGTGCCAAGGGGTATAGGTACAGAGTTTTAGTTCCATATCGTAGACAGTTCCGAGGATTCCCTGAGCGATGATGTCTTTGGCTGCCAGCATAAAGGGGGCAAATTTTAGTTGGAAATTTATTGCGGCCATAAAATTCTTTTGCGTGCAGACTTTTGCAATTTCTTTTGCCTCAGCGAGTGTTTCCCCCATTGGCTTTTGGATCAGTATAGTGGCTCTTTCGGGCAGTAAATCCAGTATTGGAAGAATCTTGTTTGCAGGTACGGCAAGGTCAAATACAGCATTGGCTCTTGAAGCTTCACCGATCAAGCCATCTAAGTCTTCATACGCCTCATGTACAATGGAGAATTTTTTACAAGCAGCTTTCGATTTCTCGAGATCAAGATCATATACTCCAATTACTTTCCACCCAGCAATCGTATAAGCAGGTAAGTGGGCGTCAGTCACTATCCCGCCAACTCCAATAATTGCAATGGGTCTTGGTATTTTAGGAAAATTTGGAGATTGGTTGATTGTCATTTTAGTGTGCAAATGAAGGGTTACTGTAGCCTTGTGTTTTCTGTTTTTCCAGAAGGGCTGTCAATTCTTCGACCAGCTCAGGATAGTCCTCCTGCAGGTTGTTTGACTCTTGTGGGTCATCTTTTAAGTTGTACAATTGAACTGGCGGCAATTTTTCACCAGGATCAGGAGATACCACTTTTGTCCAGCCCCCGGACCCTTCTGTGAGGATTAACTTCCATTCGCCTTTACGGATTGCAAATGATCCGTTTATGGAATGATTTATAAGGTCATCCCGAACAATGGAGTCGGACTTGCCTAAGAAGATGGGGCTAAAATCTCTACTGTCCTCAAATTCTGCTACTTTATCAGGCATTCCGATTATTCCAGCAAGTGTCGCAATCACGTCATTAAGTCCAAAAAGCTGCGAATTGACGAGATCTTGGGGAATGGTGCCCGGCCATGAAACAATAAAAGGAACGCGGTGACCTCCTTCGAAAATGTCTGATTTAATCCCCCGGTACGGTTTGCTGGGATCATGACCAGTGACTTTTATAGAACCGATTTCCCCGGCCATAGCTGTGCCGTCACGCTGCGGTGATCCATTATCGGAGGTGAAGATGATTAGTGTATTCTCCAGTTGACCAGACTTTTTCAGTGCGTTTACTAGCTGACCAACAGTATGATCTACTTGATGTACGTAGTCCCCGTAAGGACCAATGTTGGTAGCTCCCTGAAATTCACTTGCTGGGGCGATAGGGGTATGGGGCGCAGTGAGTGCAAAATACAGAAAGAAGGGATTGTCCGACTGTGCCTGTTGGTCAATATACTGTTCTACTTTCGCCGTCAGGGTAGGCATGACTGCGCGAAGGTCCCACCCACTGGACATAGGGCCTGGGTTACCAAACACACTATCGGGCTTTATATGATGGGGAATCTGAAGGAGTTTGTCATTTTCAATGAAAGCATACGGAGGATAATTTGGTACATCATCTCCGAAGTAGTAATCAAATCCTAGAGCCGTGGGTCCCCCGCCTAACGATTTTGTAAAATCAATTCTGGCGGCTAATGATGCACGTACATTTCCATTTTGGTTAAGCGATAAGGTATCATTCAACACGTTTTCTCGTGAATCCTGCCATAGCCAGCCCAAATGCCATTTGCCGATTGCTGCCGTAGCATATCCCCGTTGGTTCAGCATGGAAGCTATAGTTGATCTGGAGGGGTCGATCAGAGGTTTGTCCCAAGGAACGAGAACCCCATTTTTTAAGGCAGTTCGCCAGGCATATTGGCCGGTCAGCAGCCCATATCGTGTAGGCGTACAGACTGCACTGGGACTATGCGCGTCAGTGAATCTCATGCCATTTCTGGCCAGTTCATTGATGTTGGGGGTGGAAATCTTCGAATCAGGATTGTATACCTCCGGATCACCAGGCCCAAGGTCATCCGCAAGAATGATGATAATATTGGGTTTTTTTGGCTCATTTGGGCGGTGTTTAATCGGGATAAATGCAAATGCACCTATACCCAAAAATGCGACTACTGTTATTGACCTTATTACGTTCATAATGGACTATTAATAGAAAATAAAGTATATAATCAGCATGGTGATGACGAGTATCAAACTCAGCACTTTGGTCAGCGTAGATGATGATTCGATGCTCATGTAAAATGCCCCATCCACGGTATTCTGGCCTGTGCTCATAAGTGTCATTATCCAATAGATGGCACTGGAAATGACAAAGAAAATATAAGTCTGCCGTAGCCAGTTGATACCAAGGCCTTCAGGACTGGAAATGAAATTTTCTATTCCCTGTATAGGAATATATTTCTCAACCATAAAGATGATCCCGGCAATCAAACTTCCACCGAGGAGTGTGATGAATGCAGCATTTGAAGTGCCCCGTGATGATACTATTCCAAATAGAAATACGGTTACAATGGAAGGAGCGAAGATGGAAAACATCTGGTTGATCAACTCGAATATTGCTCCAAGATCACCCAGAAATGGTGACCAAAGTACTGCCATAATTAAAACTACCACCGCTGATATTCTTCCGGTTTTGATTTTCATTTCATCGGAAAGATTGGGTTTTAATTTACTGAAGACATCATAAACCAATAGTGTGGAACAGCTGTTCAATGCAGCTGCCACACTGCTCATTACCGCTGCAAGTAGTGCTGCGATCATCAGTCCTTTCAGCCCAATTGGCATCAGGTTCATAATCATGATCGGAAGCACACTCTTCGTGTCAGCTCCGATTTCATCCCTGAATAGTGCGAAGGCTAATACTCCGGGAATAACCATAATGAAAACAGGGAGAATCTTCAAAAAACCCGCGAAAATAGCACCAAGTTTAGCCTGGTTCTCAGATTTGGCACCTAACACCCGCTGTACAATTGTCTGATCTGTACACCAATACCATATTCCCAAAACAAGGTGCCCAAACAACATGTCGAGAAAGGTGAATCCCGCTGCAGATGAATCAAACGCTACTGCATGTAGCCGATCCGCTGAAACAGCCGTTTTTAGTTCAGCATAGGTGGTTATTCCTACATCTGGCAATGCAAAAATGGCAAGAAGAGTGATTGCAACCGAGCCAAAAATCAAGATTATTGTTTGTAGTGTCTCCGTGACTACCACAGAGGTTAGTCCTCCGATGATGGTATAAATACCCGTTGCGATAGCAATAATGATAATGGAGGTCAGTATGTTGATCCCAAATATTTGCTCGAAAACTACTGCACCTGCATAGAAGCTCACGCCAATATGCATGAATAATGCGGCTAGAATGCTGAAAATGGCCAATACTACTCTTGACCGCTGATCATATCTTTTTTCCAAAAACTCTGGAAGAGTGGTGATTTTGGTACGTAAATAAAATGGGATGAATAGAAAAGCCAGTAACAAAAGCTCAAAAGCCGAAAACCATTCGAAATTCCCCCAGAGGATACCGTCCCGGAAGCCTGATTCAGCAAGCCCGACAAGATGAACCGTGGAAATATTGGAGGCAAAGAGAGAAGCGCCAATTACCGACCAAGTAAGCGATTTTCCTGCCAAGAAGTATCCTTTACTGGTCTTCTTCTTTTCATTAGAAAACCATAGCCCAACAAACACGATCACAAAAAGATATGTTGCGATTATAAACAAATCAGTTGTACTGATTGAAGCCATTTCTTAGGAATCTATAAGTAGTTAGTAATAAACAAAAACATCATTTTATTTCAATTATTGGTACAACATAAGTTAAATAGGTCTTTAGCCCTAATTTAAACTGTAAATATTTTCAAAAAGTTAATTGGAAGATAATAAAATGGTCATAGAGTATGGAGAGGAGAGTCAGTAAGAAAAATAGGAAGTATCAAGTGAAAGAAAGAAATATAAAACCCGCCTTTGCGTCAGGCAGGCAGGTGAAATCAGGATACGACTATAAAGTAGGAGACTGCGACTGATCATTGCGCTGACAAAAGTGTCTTTCTGCCAAAAATTTTTAATTTACTGCTTCAAACGCTTTATCTAAAATGGTCAGAACAAAAATCTACATTCTGTTTGCAGTAGTAAGTTTAGCAGTATCATGTACCGAAAAAAAGAATCAGGGGCAAACTGACAGGCCCAATATAATCTTCATTATGAGTGACGATCATGCCTATCAAGCCATAAGTGCTTATGGAGGTGGATTAAATGAAACTCCAAATATTGATCGAATAGCAACTGAAGGAGCAATTTTCACGAGAGCAACCGTGACAAATTCCATCTGTGCCCCAAGCCGGGCAGTATTGCTGACCGGAAAGCACAGCTTCGTGAACGGGAAAGTGGACAATATTCAGACTTTTGATTGGGAGCAAGATAATTTTCCAAAACTGATGCAGGCCAATGGGTATACAACTGCTTTGATAGGTAAAATCCATTTGGATGGGCAACCCCAAGGTTTTGATTATTCAATGGTACTGCCTGGTCAGGGAAATTACTACAATCCGGATTTTTTGATCAATGGGGAGACGAAGAGGATAGAAGGATATGTCACGGATATCACCACAGACCTTGCTTTGGACTGGTTGGAAAACGGACGGGATAAGGATAAACCCTTCGTGTTACTGTACCATCAAAAGGCGCCCCACCGAAACTGGAAGCCTGCACCGGAGTACCTGACCTTATATGATGACCGGGATTTTACTCCTCCGGCAAGTTTCTTTGAGCATGAGACCAACTATCAAGGGAGAGGCACAGCAGCGCGGGAGCAGGAAATGGAAATCGACGAAATCATGCGCTGGGGCCTTGACCTTATGCTGGAAGTCAATCCATTTGGAGATAGTACCAAGCTGGCAATTGATTTAAAACGGTTTACTCCAGATCAACTGAAGGTTTGGCGTGCTGCTTTTGATCCCAAAAACGAAGCTTTTTTAAAAGCGTATGGGCAACTGGATGAGAAGACGTTGACGTTGGAGAAGAAGCGGGAAATTGCGCTGTGGAAATACAACCGCTATATCAAAAATTACCTCAGGACCATTAAGTCGGTGGATGATGGGGTCGGAGAGGTCCTGGATTACCTGGAAGAAAATGGCCTGGCAGAAAACACCATCGTAGTTTATACTTCAGATCAGGGGTTTTACCTGGGGGAGCATGGATGGTTTGATAAGCGATTTATGTATGAAGAATCCTTTCGAACACCGCTTTTGGTGAAGTATCCAAAAGAGATCAAGCCCGGAACGACTATTAAAAATCTGGTCCAGAACCTTGACTTTGCACCTACCTTTTTGGATTATGCCGGAATCCAGATTCCAGAAGCGATGCAGGGGGAATCCTTCCGGAAGCTGGTAAGTGGCGAAAGCGATGAATGGCGGGATGCCGTCTACTATACGTATTACGAATATCCTGCGGAACATAGCGTCAAGCGGCACAATGGAATAGCGACGGATCGCTACAAGCTTATCCATTTTTATTATGATATTGATGAGTGGGAGCTGTATGATCTGGAAAAAGATCCACAAGAAATGAACAATGTGTTTGAGGATCCTTCTTACACAGATGTGCGGGCCATGATGCAGAAGAAATATGAGGAGGTTAGGGTAAAATATGGTGACAGCGATGCCAATGATCAGCATTTCATAGACCAATACATGGAAGTGTATAACCGTCAAAACAAGAAGTAATCGTACAAAGGACACTGAAAAATCTTAAATTGACTTTCCGATAAAGAATTAGAAACAACTTATAACCTATGCGACATAATTTAAAATCATTTTTTTTGGGATTCTTGGTGATGTCTGCATTTGCTTGCAAAACTGAAGAGGCAGATAAGGCAGCACAACGGCCCAATATCGTATTTATCATGTCTGATGATCATGCGTATCAGGCAATTTCTGCCTACGACAACACGTTGATCGAGACACCGAACATTGATCGGATAGCAGATTTGGGCATGCTTTTTACGAATGCATCAGTGACCAATTCGATCTGTGCGCCCTCCCGTGCTACCATTCTGACCGGGAAGCACAGCCATATCAATGGTAAAGTGGATAATCATTTTCCTTTTGATACGACAAACGTGACTTTTCCTCAAATCCTTCAGGAGGCAGGCTATCAGACCGCCATGTTTGGAAAGCTGCATTTTGGAAATAGTCCCAAAGGGTTTGACCAGTTTAAAATTTTACCAGGACAGGGAGTGTATTATAATCCTGAATTTATTACTAAGAATGAAGGCAAAATTAATGTGGAGGGTTATGTAACAGATATTATTACTGATTTCACCCTGGACTGGCTAAAGAATGAGCGCAAGGAAGATCAGCCATTTATGTTGATGTACCTGCACAAAGCTCCCCATCGGGAGTGGCTGCCAGCTGAGCGTCATTTAGAGGAATTCACCAGTAGAACTTTCCAAGAGCCTGCCACGCTGTTTGATGATTATTCCGGAAGGGGTAGAGCGGCACGTGAGGCTGAAATGAACCTGTTGACAGATATGCATTGGGCCGGTGATTCCAAAATTTATCCGGAGGTGATGGACGAACTGGGCATTGAAGAAACCTCCAGTTGGGATAAAGGAGCTTTTGAACGGGAAGTAGGAAGATTGAATGAATCCCAACGTGCCAACTGGGACAAAGCCTACATGAAGGTGAATGAAGATTTTAAGAAAGCTTACCCGTCCATGACTGAAGAGGACAAGATGAAGTGGCGGTATCAGCGGTACATGCAGGATTACCTGGGCACTATCAAAGCAGTAGATGAGAACGTGGGGCGTGTGTTGGATTACCTGGAAGAAAATAATCTGATGGAAAACACGATCATCGTCTATACTTCAGATCAGGGATTTTACTTGGGTGAGCATGGCTGGTTCGACAAGCGTTTTGTGTACAATGAGTCATTCAAAACGCCGTTATTGATGGCTTGGCAAGGAAAAGTAAAAGCGGGTTCCCAATCTGATGAAATGGTTCAGAATCTGGATTTTGCCCAGACCTTCCTGGAAGCAGCCGGAGTTCAGGCTCCATCCGATATGCAGGGCGAAAGTTTGATCCCACTGCTTACCGGAGAGACTGACAAGTGGACACGTGATGCTGTTTATTATCATTATTACGAATATCCATCTGTGCACATGGTAAAGCGTCACTATGCAATTGTAACTCAGGATTATAAGTTGACCCATTATTACTTCGATATAGATGAGTGGGAATTGATCGATCGGAAGAAAGATCCGATGGAACTCAAAAATGTCTATGATGATCCTGCGTATGCTGAAATTAAAGCAGATCTGCATAAGCAATTGGATGATTTAAGAGAAAAATACGGAGATAATTCAGAAATCAGCCAAAAATACATCGATCTGTATTTAGATGATCTGGCAGATAAGAAATCTTTCTTTGGAGGGAAAAATACTGAATTGATCGATAAGATTTTTGAAGGAAGAGAGAAGTAGGGTGAGGGATGTTGGGTGAGGATGGTTTGAAGTATGAAATCTAAAGTCTGAAAACTGAAAGTTGCAGAATCAAGTAGGCAGTGTTCAGTTGGCAGATAGAGAACCAAGAATTAAGTAAGCAGTGTTCAGTTTACAGATTCGCTTTGAAGAAGTTCAGCTACTATGTTTAGTCTGTAAATGCCATAGGCATGAACGATTATATAGCCAGACATTTTAATGTCTGGTAAAATGTAATGCAATCATGTGAAAATAATGCCGTAGGCATGACCGATATTAGTTGCTATAGCACCGGTTGACCAGGAGGGCGGGGTAGGCTGTCGCGGCAGCGGGCCAGCGTTTGGGACTGTGCGTTGGGAGCATTGGCAGGACTTGGCTTTTTGTTGCTTTTCTGCCAAGAAAAAAGCAAGCGAAACAATCCTTCTTTAGCCATTCTCTTCATTTAAGAATAATGTTTTCAAAACTAAAATCGACCATTAAGCGCGTCAAGAGAGAGGCAAGCTGAATTAAAACAACAGTAACGTGAGCACCGTAATCGAGGATAATGGAACAAATCGATTTGATCTGCCTACAATCAAAAATAACCGTAATTTATTCAATTCATTATTCATCATTTGCCTACATGAGTGTCATGGATGGTGCCATTCGTGAGCACGAACGGCGGCGCAAAGAGGATGGAAATGCCTAGACCACCGCGGGCTTCAATTCGTTATTCAGAATTGAATGTTTTATATTCATTATTTCAGTTATTCATTGAAGAATGGACGCATTTCATTGTGGATGTTTTCGCGGAGTGCTTTTAGTTTGATTGCATATTCTTCCAGCTTTTTCTCTTGGTCTGTGAGGGGAATCCAAGGTTTTACTTTTTGGGGCTGACCTTTTTCATCGACAGAAACAAATATGATGATGCAGTGGGTTTTCTTTTGAAACTGCTTTTCGGAAAAGTCTCTTGAATATACTTCCACCATGATGTGAATGCTGGAATTTCCAGTGTAAATTACTTGCGAATCCACCCGGATCACTTCGCCAATATTGATAGGTTTGTAGAAGCGTATACCCCCGACATATACAGTGACACAATAAGTTTCTGCATAAGTGCGTGCACAGGTATAAGCTGCTTGGTCTAGCCACTTCATCACCACGCCACCGTGTACTTTACCTCCGAAATTTATATCTGAAGGTTCGCTTATGAATTGAAATGAAATTTTGTGAGATGTTTCCATTAGATAATAGGTTTTCGGATCACTAAGCTAAGAGATAATTGTCTATTAATTTTAGTAGATCCTGGGTATAGTTTAGGTTTTAGCCCCTTTATATTGGAAATATTTTCCCCAATTCAGGTAAGTGATCCATTGTTATTTTCCACAGTATTAATTTTTTAGCTAGAAATAAAACTAAGATTAAATATTAAAATGCTTGTTTAAGAATGAATAAAGCAGTTTTTGCGTATCCATTCCATATTTAAATTTTTACAGCTTAGGTTCAACACGGTCTGGCAATGCCTTTGCATTTTTCATATAAAGACTTCAGTGGAAGTAGAGAGAACTAACCCCTAACATTATGAATACTTTCAGTAAAGAAAATGATGACCCAAGCTTAAAAAATTTATACGGTAAAGAAGCTGTTACCAAAATGCGAAATATGATTGATGGAGCTGGTTCTACCTGTTTTTTCCGTACGGATATATCCAATCATACCTCTCATACAGCTCGTCCGATGAGTGTTCAAAAAACAGATGAAGAAGGAAATCTATGGTTTTTAAGTGCCATGGATAGCAATAAGAACATAGAGTTATTTGAAAGTCCCAGTGCAAGCTTATTCTTCCAGGATTCAGATCATATGGGATTTATGGAACTTCAGGGGAGAGTAATTATTACCAAGGACAAGGATAAAATTGACGAGCTGTGGGGGCCAGTTGTAAAAAACTGGTTCAAGAGCAAAGACGACCCCAGAATCACAGTGATCCAATTTATTCCAGAATCTGGCTACTATTGGGACGAAAAACATGGAAATACTATTGCAGGGATCAAGCTTTTGTTGGGAGCGATTACTGGCAAAAATATGGATGATGCAGTAGAGGGTAAATTAGCAATTTAATAGGTTTTCGAATGATGGGAAAAGTGATCCGATGTCGGATCACTTTTTTTTGCTCCGCTGCGGGAGAAAGTCCAAATTCATGTCTGCTTTTTTAATTCGCTGCCAATTGTTTTTTGATAAATGCCACACTCATTGGAATCTGCTCTACTGATCTTGAACTCTCATCTTCTATAGTCAGAAATTCAGTACCCTGTTTTTTTGCCTCTTGAATGATGCCTGCAATATCAATATCCCCAGTACCTAGAACGACGTTTGTTTCCACATCTCCATGACCATCTTTTGAATTTGGGGTTCCTATTTTTCGATCTTTCAGGTGAAGCATAGGAAATTTTCCCTGATGTTTTTTCATTATCGCCAGTGGATCGCCGCCACCCATTTTCACCCAATATACATCCAAATTGAAAGCAAAATTCTCGGCATTTTCAAGCATGTAATCCATAGGAACGATATTCTGATCAGTGGTGAATTCATATCCATGGGGATGATATAAGAGCGTGATTCCTTCAGCTTTCAACTTGGCACCAGTTTCATTAAATAAGTCAGTAGCTTTCTGCATATCTGCTAAGCTAATAGGGCCTTCTGTATGCGGTATCCAATAGCAAGTAGCATATTTTGCACCGGCAGATTTGGCTGCATTGATGATCGGTTGTACATCTTTTTCCAACTGAGCATAATCAGCGCCAACGCCTATGGTGCGGAGTTGATTGTCAGCCAGGATTTTTGCATATTCTTCGGGTGAGAATCCGTATCCACCTCCCCCCTCAAGAGCATTAATCCCCCATGTGGGAATCATCTGAAGGTATTTGGCTGGATCGACTTTCATCTCATTTCGGAGGCTGTACATCTGAAGGGCTATTTCCTGGGCTTTTAAAGTGAGGAAAGAACCGGCGAAAAGGAAAAATGTCAGGAAAATTTTGGGAGCTATTTTCATGTGAATTAGATTAATGCGTATCTAAAATAGTAAATATTTGGTAAGATTTAGGAATGTTTCCTTAAATTCAAGTTTACCCAAAGGCTATGAATATTAATAGAAGAACGTTCATTCAAAAATCTGCCATCACAGGGGTGGCTCTAGGTATTGTCCCTCATTTATCTTTTTCTCAAATGCGCAACAAAGTGATAGGTCATGGAAATTTTCAGTATAAAATAGATATGGATTGGGGGATGCTGGATCCAGCGCAGGTCCCGGTAAATAATTGTCATGAAATGGTCATGGACCGTAAAGGGCGGATGATTATGGTGACCGATGAGCCAAAGAATAATATCATTATATACGACCAGTCTGGTAAATTGCTCCAGACATGGACCTTAGGTATGGATCGGGCACATGGGTTAACGCTCGTGGATGAAGGAGATTCAGAATACCTTTGGATCAGTGATAATGCTGGAAGGGTGGTGAAAACCAGTTTGGATGGTGCGGTAGTGGCAGAAATCAGTGCTCCAAGCACTAGTGGGATTTATACGGCAGATATGCCCTATGTTCCCACCGAAACAACTGTAGCGCCCAACGGCGACTTGTATATTGCTGATGGGTATGGCTCACAGTTCTTTCTTCAATATGATAAGGATGGAAATTTTATAAGGAAATTTGGGGGCAAAGGATCCGGAGATTCAGAGTTCAGCACTGCACATGGGATTACTGTAGATCAACGTGGAGGAAATCCTCCTACCTTGATTTGTACCTCTAGAGGCCACAATTCGTTCAAGCGTTTTACCATGGACGGTGAATATATGGAAACGATCTTTTTACCGGGGGCATATGTATGTAGACCTGTCATTCATGGAGATCATCTTTTTGCAGGAGTATGTTGGTCCAGACTGCGCTACCTTGAGCAGACGCCTGATTCAGGATTTGTAACTATTCTAGATCAGAATAATAAAGTGGTTTCCAATCCTGGGGGAACTGCACCGGAATATAGAAATGGTGAGTTGCAGGTGATGGTGCAGTCGGAGCCAATTTTTAAGCATTGCCACGATGTGTGTATAGACCAGGATGAAAATATATACGTATGTCAGTGGAATGCAGGAAAAACATATCCAATAAAATTAACGAGAGTTTAAAATAAGGTATAGCATTTTCCGTCGGTGCCAGTAGATTAAATGTGACCGTTCCATTCGCGTCGCCCAATCGACTATTGTTCCCGACAGTTGTCATTGGAGGTATGCCTACAGAGTTATAGACGGCAACTTAAAGCCTTGCAGATGTTATTTTACTAGTGTAGAATTAGGATAACTAGGTTAGATTATCCAAGTTACACTCCGTGCCAAAAAGTAGTATTCATAAGATTTTGATATTCAGATTTATAGGTTGTTGAATTGTATTATTTTGCAACCAATAAATAAATTGATAGTTAATTTATTTATTGTATATGTACTAGGTGACCTTACTCCAACAAGATTTATTTTAACTAGCTGCATCTCAATGCTACTTTAGTACGTAAGTCCTTCGACTATGCTCAGGAACCGTCCCTCGAAATGCCGGGAATTATCTTCAGAGTAGTAGTGGGAAGTACTTCAATGGTGGTTGGAACAGGCTTTGAAATATAATCCAGAGCGCTTTAGTGGCGTATAAGTGGATTTATAATTGTTGGCAGGAAAGTAGGCTTCTGCTGTCAAACCAACGCTTAGAAAGTGGTAAGACGAGCCAAGTTTGAAGTGAAATTATACGTTAAAATGCTGTTAAAACACCAGTTTATGTAGGTGGGTGCAGTATTTGCTTTAGATTTTTAACTATTTAACAGTCTTAAAAGGATCATTATGCTGCTTACAAAGGGATTGATGCTCTCGGAAGAGAATGTAACCGACCTGAATTATATCCATAAAAAAATAATCCTGATTTTTATACTAACAACCTTTGTACTACTATTGCTGTTGGGTTTCACGGATTTAATCCTGGGAATGTCCCCTATAATCGCCTACATCAAGATTGGGTTGTCTTTTCCCTTTTTAGCAGGTTATTTTTTGATTCGCAAGTATGGTAAAGCGGAGCTTGGAGTACATGTTCTGCTAGTTGTAGGGCATGTAGTAGTGTTTTTCAATTTTCTGTATAATGATGGGGTCAATGGTCCGACCATTTATGCATTTTTTTTATTACTCGTAGTCTATAGCCTACTTCTGGTGGGCAAAAGCAAAGTCATATGGTTTGTGAGCTCTATGACCATGTTTTTACTGATGTTTTGGGCGGAAACATATGGTTATTTAAAAGTACAATATTTTTATACTAGCAGAGAAAGCCAGTTTCTGGATCATTTAACTACCATTTTGTGGATTAGCATTTTTATGTTTGGAGTATTAAACTTCTTTATCAAAAGCTATCAAAATCAAAATAAGTTGTTGAACAGCATCAAACAAAGACAAGATGAGATGCTGTTAGAAGTCAAGATGCTTAACGATCAAAAAAACCGCTTGATTGCGCTTCTTTCACATGATTTGAAGAACCCAATAGGCATGTTGCATTCCACTCTTGATTTGGTAGACAAGGATGCCTTTGAACCAGGAGAACTTGAATTTATCTTACAGAATCTCAGACAGCAGAGTTTTCATTTGAACAAACTATTGAACAATACCTTGACTTGGGTGATGACAGAACTGGAGGACCGGCCAAATGAAATTCATCAGATTAGTCTGGCAGAAATTACGTGGGAAATGAAGGATATGATGATGCTTCAGGCCCAGGAGAAAGGTCAGGAGATTGAAGTGACCATAACTGGTGAGGACCGGATTCTTGCGCTGGAACCGAGTGAAGTAAAGATCATTCTTAAAAATATGCTGGATAATGCGATAAAATTTTCTGCAGTTGAGTCAACCATATTTTTCCGATTGATCATTTCAACTACTTATATCAAGTGGGATGTAATTAACTTTGGCCCAACTATTTCTCAAAAAGATCAGCGGGATTTATTTATTTTTAGGGCCAGGGCATCTTACGGTACGAAAAAAGAGAAAGGAACTGGTATTGGCCTCCCATTATGTATGCGGATTGCAGAAAAAATTGGGTTTGAAATCAAATATACCATTCCGCAGTCAAACGAGAATTGCTTCTCCCTCATTAAATCTCTTTCATAATAGCTGATTATTGAACGGAGTAGGTGGATGATAAGTGAAGCGGCTCAAACAATTACCACCCGCAAACTCATTGCTCCATGTGCGCCCACGACGAGAGACTGCTCAATGTCAGCAGTCTTAGATGGGCCTGCAATGAACACCCCAAAACCAGAATGATCCAGTCCGATCTTGTCATAAGCTTGGTGCATATTTCCAACTAGATTTTCTTCTTTTATGACTATTACCAAATGGGAAGTAATGAATGGAATAGCCCGCATTTCAAGGTTACTTTCATCCAGCCAAATTGCTCCATTCTCTGCTACTGCTACCTGTCCTTCAAGTATGGCTAAATCCAGGTCAGCAAATCCGGCGGGATGGGGTGGCACTTCACAATTGCAATGGTGGGAAAATTGTGGGCATGAGCTAAAAATTTTAGAGAATTTACTTAATGTGATTAATTCCTCAAGTTCAGATACTGGGACCACTAATCCTTTATTTCCTGCAATAGACTCCGAAAAAGTGGACTTTAAATCCTCCGCTATGGTAAAATCGGGGATTTCTGGAAGTGGCTTTTCTTCCATGTTCAGCTTTTTGATTTGAGAAATTATCGAGGATTTACTGCTCATTTCTTGTTTTTCTTGTACCATTCTTTGAAAGTTTCTGTAGGAACGGGTGGTAAATCCCGTGATTTCCCCCATACATTCAGTGGATTGTAGATCACGGAGTTGGGCAGATTCTTAAGGGAAGCTCTCATGGCTTTGCCAGATAACCTATATGCTAAAGGACTTTGAAATAATCCGTTTGCGAGTTTCATTGCTATTCCTTTAGCTGAAGTACCTTGTGCTTTGGTGATTTCCTGTCTCCATTCATACAGTTGCTCATGAATATTGATTTTTACAGGGCATACATCAGAGCAACTCCCACAGAGCGTAGAGGCAAAAGGTAAGGTGCTGTATTTTTTGAGGTCAATTCCAGGTGACAAAATAGAGCCTATTGGACCAGGAACTGTGCTGCCATAACTGAATCCACCACTTCGTCTGTAGATTGGGCAGGTATTCATGCATGCTCCGCATCGGATGCACTTGAGGCTATTCCTGAATTTTTCTCTTCCCAGCTGCTTTGTCCGCCCATTATTTACCAAAATCAGATGAAGTTCTTTGCCAGGGGCGGGACTACGAAAATGAGAATTGTAATTGGTAATGGATTGTCCTGTGGCAGAGCGGGCAAGAAGGCGAAGGAATATGCCAAGGTCTTTTCTGCGTGGAATAAGTTTTTCTATTCCCATACAGGCGATATGCGTATCGGCTATGTGTACACCCATGTCTGCATTTCCTTCATTGGTACACACGACAAATTCGCCTGTTTCGGCTACCCCAAAGTTTACTCCTGTGATGGCCACTTTTGCCTGAAGAAATTTTTCCCTTAGGTGAAGTCTAGCTGCCTGCGTGAGGTACACAGGGTCAATATTGCCTTTCTCTGTTTGTAGCTTTTCGTGAAAAATATCAGAGATGTCTGATTTCTTCAAGTGGATAGCAGGCATCACGATATGACTCGGGGGCTGTTTAAGAAATTGAATAATACGCTCGCCAAGATCTGTGTCAACTACTTCTATGCCTTTCGCTTCAAGAAAGGGATTCAGGTGACATTCCTCGGTAAGGATCGACTTGCTTTTGACGATTGCGGTACAGTTTTTCTCATCTATTATTCTGCCAATGATCTCATTATGTTCGGCAGCATTTTCTGCCCAATGAACTTTGATCCCGTTGGCTGTTGCATTTCGTTCTAATTCTTCTAAATAAAAGTCAAGCTTGGAAAGTGTATGCTCTTTTATTTGAGATGCCAGATCACGTAGCTGCTCCCATTCCGGAATCTGATGTATGGTAAGATCCCGCTTTTGACGCACGATCCACAGCGTCTCATCATGCCATTTGGCACGGGACTGGTCCTTGAGAAATAGGGCAGCATTAGCTGGGTGGCTCATGATAAAGCTTGGTTTAGCACTTCTGCAAAGTGCATGAGCTGCACATTTTCTTTATCCCGGATCGTAATCCCCTGCATGTGCATAAGGCAGGACATATCACCTCCTACGATAATTTCTACACCCTTATCCATATGATCTGCAATGCGATCTTTTCCCATCTGCACTGAAACCGCTTCTTCAGTCACAGAGAAGGTCCCACCAAATCCACAGCATTCATCTTTGCGGGTTAGTTCGACCCATTCCATTCCCTTTAATTCTTTCATTAATTGGTGAACCTTGTTATATTCTTTGTCATTGCGCTCGGTGTCACTTGCAAGACGTAGTCCACGAAGCCCATGGCATGAAGAATGAAAACCTATTTTATGCGGAAAACTCCCTTCAATACTTTCAATTCGGAGCACATCTGTGATGAATTCACTGAGTTCGAATATTTTGGACTGCACATACTGCTGATTTTTTGCCAGCTTTTTCAAGTGAGGCTGATGCTCTTTTATGTGCAGGACACAGCTGCCTGAAGGTGCTACGATGTAATCAAATTCTGCAAAATCCTTAATAAATTTTTCGGTTGTTCCTTTCGTTTCGATTTCAAAACCTGCATTAGCCATAGGTTGTCCGCAGCAAGTTTGACCTAATGGATAAGTAACCTTGCATCCCAACTTCTCCAGTAACTCCAACGTAGCGATCGCTACATTTGGATAGAACTGATCAATATAACAGGGAATAAATAATCCTATATGGGGAATGTTTGATTGCATTTGAAGTAAAGTTAAACCTTCTCTTTGGATGAAACCAACATCGCCGCGCCTAATGCCGAACCATTCGGGAAATCACTGGGTATAATGGTTAGCTCCGGAAGTTTCTTTTTTAGCATCTCTATAAAGATGTCGTTTGCATTGAAGCCACCATCAATATATAACTTTGATACGGGTGCATTATCAAGTACCAGTTTGATGGATGCTACCTGTAAATCCGTCAGTTCATGTAGGAAAGTGTAATAAGCTTCCTCAAAGTCCACGAAACTACTCCAGTCGGATTTTTCAGCTTGATCCAAATCAAAATTCTCCGGCTTCAAATAATGAAAATGAATCCGTTTCCCATCTAGTTGACGCACTTTGTTGTACAACGTTTCATTGAATTTCAGCTTTTTATACGTCCCTTGTGGAAGTTGGAAATGCGAATAGAGTTCTTCAATTTGATATTTATGTTCTTCTCCGATGAATAATCTGGAGATTTTTATGGGTACTCCCTGAATACTCAGAAACTGCAAACAGTCCCGTTTGAGTTCTTTCTTTGTGAGGTTGGTCTTATTAAACGGATTAATACAAATTGCCCAAGTGCCGGTAGAAAGTAGTGCAAAAGGTTCGTTTTCCTGATCTAAATAAGGAAGTAACGCAGCAGAGGAATCATGGACACCAATCCCGCAAGGGATACTTCCAAGTTCCGGCTTAGTCTCCAAAAGTGTATTGCCAGGTACTATTGGGGGGAGAAGATCTGTAATTCCTTCTCTACTTACCCAAGGATGGTATTCGTTTTTCTCAAAATCCCACAAACCCGTATGACATCCGATACTTGTGAAATCTGAAACTTTCTGACCTGTGAACAGGTAGCAGAGATACTGGGGAAAATGAAAAGATGTACTGATGTTTTTGAATAAACCAGGCTTGGCATATTTAATAAAATATAACTGCAATCCGGAATTCAGCATTGCCAATGGGGGGGAAGAAGTCTGTTGACTGAACACCATCTTTCCGCCATTTTCCTGATAGAACCGGTCAAGAAGGTCATCAGGATAAGGCTTTAAGTAATCATACAGCGGTGTAGCAGGTTTGCCTTCTTTAGCTATATGTACAAACGATGCTCCATGACAGGAGAAATTCAAACGCTTGATTTCATACGCTTCAGTAGCAAGTGCTTCCTTGAAAGTGGCCACCATCCACTCACACAGAGGGATCAAAGGCTCACTCGGAAAATCATCCTCATCAGGTATTGGATCTATTCTGGTATACGTATTAAACACTTCGCACAGATTTTCATCGAACAGAAAGAATTTCTTGTTCGTTTTTCCTATATCAAAGACGGCAGTAACTGGTATTTTACTCATTGATTATGGATCAAAGAGATTTTCGAATGATCATTTTAAAAGGATTTTTAATGGGTATTTTGTCTTCGTCTCCAAGAATCTGATTGGCGATAGACTTGCCCATATTAATGAAGTCTGTAGAAATAGTGGTAATCCCTTCTGCCAATATTTCCTTGAGCGGTGTCTCATTATAGGAGATAATTCCAATGTCTTTTCCCAAAATAAAACATTGTTCCCTTGATTTTTTGACAATGTTTGCCAAATCAGTTTCTGCCAATACAATGAAAGAATCCCCTTCGTAAAGCGGTTCATCATCAATTCCATCCAGAATCAAATTGTTAAAATTGTGGAAGAAACAGAAACGTTTAAACCCATCAATGATTTCGACCGGATACATGTCACCTTTTGGAAATACCAGAATCAACCTGGAATATTTCCGGAGATGGGAAATGCCTGATTCCAATGCCTCCAAAATATCACGCGAGAAATCCTGATAAACGCCTGGAAACTCATTTTCATGATCTTTTACATCCCGGTCCATTATTAGAAGCTTGTCCTTAGGGATTTTTGAAATCAGATCATAAGCAGTTTCTGGATGCGTACTCTCATCAAAGAAATGTGGTGCCAATACGTAATAATTGTAGTGACCCAGATGATTTTCCAATAAGCTTTCAAAAATTTTCCGGTTGTAATGATGGATCTGCAAGTCTACAGTTGCCTCATTCCCCAGTGTCTCTACAATGGAGTAATAGATAATCTTTTTGTATGAACTAAGCTTGTTGAACAACAACAGGACTTTCATCTTATTGGCCATGTTAGTTGAACTCACATAAAAGCCCTTACCGCGCACAGAGGTAATAATGCCTCTTTCGCGTAATTCATTATAGGCCTTTTCGACGGTATCCCTTGAAAGGAGAAAGTCAAAGCTTGTCTCATTGATCGAAGGAATACGATCCCCAATTTGCAATTTGCCTCTGTCAATCTCATCTAAGATCAGATTGACGACCTGCATATATTTTGGTGTGCGGGAATCCGTATGGATTTTATCAGATTTGTCAACTAACATAGAGGTTATAAGTTATTAGTGGGTATTGTTAATCGTTCTTAAGTATGTCTAGTTTCATGATCAGGTGCCAAGCGAATTTCTACTGAATAAGCAAAAAACGCAGGCCAACCTTTATTGGAACAGGCAAGCATACCTTCCTACCGGTCGGGTAGAAGAGGTATGCCGCTTTTAGTTAAAGCAGAGCAGGAGACATTTTTCCGTTCTGCAAGCATTAGGGCAGTCAGGAGACTGCATTGTGTAAAGTCCAATTCTGAAGACTTGAACTAAACGTCTGAACTTTTACCGTGGGAAAGCTGCCGCAAGTCCTCCATCGACGTTCAGCATATTTCCAGTAGTTTTGCCAAGCTGTCCGCTGACGAATACAAATGCAGCATCAGCGATATCACTTGTTTTTACGCTTTCTTTAAGTAAGGTACGGTTTGCATAATATTGAGGAAGATCCTTTACCTCGATGCCGTACGCCTTGGCCCGGTTTTCTGCCCATCCGCCTTCCCAGATATTGGAATTTTCTATTACTGCATCTGGATTGACTACGTTTACTTTGATTTTGTCTTCGGCAAGTTCCGCAGCCATGAGCCTTGACATGTGCAGTTGAGCTGCTTTTGCAGTGCCATAAGCAACATTTTTAGGTCCGGCTACTAATCCGTTTTTGCTGGCAATATTTACAATATCACCGCCATGTCCCTGTAGACGCATGATGTTGACACCTGCTTTAGAGATATGATATTGGCCCATCACCAAGATGTTGTTCAGTCGGTCCCAATCTTGATCTGTATGGGCCTCAAATGGCTTGCTGATAGAAATACCTGCATTGTTTACAATAATATCTACGCCGCCAAATTGCAGGCAGGTAGCCTCAATAGCCTTTTCAAGGCTCGCTGCGTCAGTCACGTCAAGCTGTACGGCCAGAATGGCATCTTCGCCGTGTTTTTTCAACAATGCTTGCGCTGTGTTTCTGAGTCGTTCGGCATCAATATCTGTAACTACTACACATGCCCCTTCTTTAATATACTTTTCTACGATAGCTAGGCCTATTCCACCTGCGCTGCCGGTTACCAATGCTATTTTTCTTGAAAGAGGAAGCTCTTTTGGCATACGTTGAAGTTTGGCTTCTTCCAATAACCAGTATTCGATGTTGAATGCTTCCTGGAGAGGTAGAGATACGTATTCGGAAACAGCCTCTGCACCCCGCATTACATTGATGGCATTGATATAGAACTCGCTCGCTACACGGCTGGTTTGTTTGTTTTTAGCATAACTGAACATCCCTACTCCTGGCCAGATGATAATTACCGGATTTGGATCGCGCATCGCAGGGCTATTATCATGCTTGTGCTTTTCGTAATAATCAGCATACATTTTTCGATAGTCTTCGAATGCTGATTCTAATTTTTGCTTCAGTTCACCAGGATTTGTAAGGTCATAGTCTGCGGGAATAGCAAGAACAAGTGGGCGGATTTTGGTTCGCAAGAAGTGATCAGGGCAGCTGGTACCCATAGGAGCTAATTTACCAAGATCATTGCTGTTTATAAATTGCAATACTTCGGGCGCATCTGTAAAGGTTCCCACCATCCGGCTTTCAGAAGAAGCAAGCCCTCTTAGAAGTGGAGCAATTTTGGCAGCTTGTTTTTTGCGTTGATCAGGAGCCAGCGATTGGATTTTCTCTCCACCAAAAACAGGTCGTTTTTTACCATAGTTTTGAGCCAGGTATTCAGAAGCTGTTTCGATTACTTCAAGGCTATTGATGTAACATTCGTAAGCGGTGTCACCCCAGGTAAACAGACCATGACCACCAAGCATAATTCCTCTAATTCCAGGATTCTCATCCAATGCCTGCTTCAGTTGTAGTCCTAGATCAAATCCCGGTTTTTGCCACGGAACCCAAGCAATTTGACCCTTCCAAAGATCTTGGGTTATTTTTTCACCATCCTTAGCTGCTGCAATAGCGATAGCAGCATCTGGGTGTAAGTGATCAATATGCTTAAATGGTAAAAATGCATGTAAAGGCGTGTCTATGGAAGGCGCCTTAGACTTCAGGTCATAGATACAATGATTGAACAGTTCCACCATTTCATCCTCAAAATCCAAACCTCGATAAATCCCTTTAAGTGATCGAAGTTTCTCCACATAGAGACCGGCAAGTCCAGCTTTGGTAAGTGTTCCGATGTCTCCACCCGATCCTTTTACCCACATGATTTCTACTTCTTCCTTGGTTAAAGGATCTTTTTCATATGTTTTACAGCTTGTATTTCCACCGCCATAATTGGTGATCCGAAGATCGGCACCAAGAATATTGGATCTGTAGATCAAAAGATCTACTTCTTTGCCTTCTAGTTTGGATGCCACATCCTCATCCCAGAGATAACTTACATGCTTAAAGTTTTTCGTTGTTATGTTCATTGCGTTTAGCTGATTGTTCTGATAGTGAATATGGGAGAAAAGATTCCTTATGGTATCCTGTGCTGTCTTGACTCCACTTAATCACATAAAATTTTTTAAATGCTACTAATTCAATTTTAATTCTGATAAAACCTGTTTTATTCCTTATAAACTTACTTAAATTAGGGTTTTTCCAAAATATTTTATGGTAATCTGCGCTTCTTTCGCTAAGGATACTACAGGATGCCTATCCAGCCCAACTTATATTATTTAAGCGACAAATAAATTTATATGAGTAAAAATAAATTCAAAAAGATAATCGCAGAAAACAACGAATATGAACGAACGCCGGTCCCTGCGGCCAGTTTGAAAGGTAGTCGGAGTTTTTTGGGAATGTATGCTGGGGAGCATGCTGCAGGAACTGAATTTGTAATTGGGCCCTTATTCGTAGCACATGGAGTGACAGCAACGGATCTGATTGTTGGCCTACTGATCGGGAATCTACTGGCAGTATTAAGTTGGGCAATGATTACAGCACCCATTGCAACTTCAAAGCGTCTGACATTATACTATCAACTGGAACGGATCGCTGGTAAAAATGTAGTTCGCTGGTACAATTTGGTCAATGCCCTGATGTTTTGTTTCTTGGCAGGATCAATGATAGCAGTGTCAGCCACAGCAGTGGGTATTCCCTTTAACATAGAAATGCCTACGCTTCAAGACTGGCTTCCAAAAAGTATAGGATGGGTAGTTGTGGTACTGATCATGGGCGTTTTCATTACTTTGGTCGCCATCCGTGGCTACAACACTGTGGCGAAGTTTGCTAATGTAATGTCTCCCTGGATGATACTGATTTTTTTGGCGGCAGGACTGATTGGATTGACTCAGCTCGGGGTCAATTCTTTTGATAGTCTTTTGATTACTGCCCGAGAGGTGATTTGGACAGGGGTTCCTTTGCCTGGACTGACTAAATTCACAATTTGGCACATCATCTTCTTTGCTTGGTTTTGCAATATGGCGATGCATATAGGTATGTCTGATCTGACGATACTGCGGTATGCTAAATCATGGACTTATGGCTTTTATTCGTTTGCGGGGGTATATATAGGCCATTTTTTGGCATGGATTGCATCGGGAATTTTATATGCTGTGTTTTTGCAGGCAAATACCGGATCCCAAGAATTTGCGCCGGGAGCAGTAGCTTATCAGGCTGTAGGTGTGGCAGGAGCTGTGTGTGTAGTGGTAGCGGGATGGACTACTGCCAATCCGACTATTTATCGCGCGGGGTTGGCATTGCAGGGCATCTTTCCAAAAGTCCCTACCTGGAAAATCACCGCCATAGTGGGAGGTATTACAAGTTTAGCTGCGTGCTTTCCAGCTTTGGTAATGAAATTGCTTGATTTCGTTGCCTTATATGGGTTGCTGTTGATGCCGATGGGAGCTGTGATTTTTGCGGATTATTATTTTTCGAAAAGAATGGGCTTCCAACATGAGCAAGCATTTGCGAATGGATCTGATTTTAGCCTTCCTGCTTTCCTTTCCTGGATATTGACTTTAGCCTTTTGCTTGGGTTTGAATCTTATATATGGGCTTGAAATATTCTTTCTGGGGCTGCCCGGATGGTTTATCGCAGTCTTTATATTTATCATCCTTTCGCGAATGAAGTATCCATTAGCTAAACCAACACCAGCATGAGGCCATTATTAATAGTACTTTCAATTGTAGGTTTAGTGCTTACCGCTTTACCGCCAATAGTTTATTTTATGGAAGAATTAACACTTTCTTCCTGCAAAAACTTGATGTTGATCGGAATGATTTGTTGGTTTGTAAGTGCCCCATTTTGGATCAACTCGAGTAAGGACGCAACAAAAATTAAAAATGAGAATTAAACCTGAGCAACTAGAGGCATTTTCCTCCAATCAATTTCATGTAAGATCTTTGGATCTTCTTAGAGAGCAGCTTGGCCAGAAGGATATTGATGTGGAAGCAGTGCTGGCAAAAATACAGCAATTTCAGATCGCCATTCCCAGTTGGGCTTTAGGAGCTGGAGGTACCCGATTTGGTAGATTCAGAATGGGAGGAGAACCAAGAAACTTAGGTGAGAAATTAGAAGATATTGGGCTGCTGGCCCAGCTTACCAGGAAGACAACCTCGGTGTCTTTACATATTCCATGGGATATTCCCAGTGATTATGACGAAATCACCCAGTTGGCAGATTCACTTGGGCTTTCCTTTGATGCCATGAACAGCAATACTTTTCAGGATTATGGTGAATCTGAATCCTATAAATTGGGTTCGCTTGGTAATCCGATTAAATCTATCCGGGATCAGGCGATCGCACATAATCAAGAAGTTATTACCATCGGAAATAAGCTTGGCAGTAAAGGGCTAACTGTTTGGCTGGCAGATGGAAGTAATTTTCCGGGACAATCAAATATTCGGAATTCCTTGGGCTGGACGCAGGATTCCCTTCAGCAGATCTATGATTTCATGCCACAGGACTGGAAATTATTACTAGAGTATAAGCCTTATGAACCTAACTTTTACCATACTGTAATTCCGGATTGGGGTACTTCATCCATGCTGTGCAAGCGATTAGGAGATCGTGCCAAGGTACTTGTCGACCTGGGACATCACTTACCAAACACCAATATTGAGCAGATTGTGGCGACATTGATGTATCAGGATTTATTGGCGGGATTTCACTTCAATGATTCCAAATACGGTGATGATGACCTCACCACAGGTAGTATCAAGCCCTATCAGTTGTTTTTGATTTTTTGTGAGCTTATCGGGGGTGATCAGGATGGAGCGCAGGCCTGGAATACGATCTCTTGGATGATCGATGCCAGCCATAATACCAAAGATCCTTTAGTGGACCTGATCCAAGCGCTAGAGGCTATTGCGATAGCATATGCAAAAGCGTTACTTGTAGACCGGGAAAAACTCAGGAACTGTCAGCTAAACGGGGAAGTTTCCTCTGCGCAAGAGATTTTGCAAATGGCATATCTCACAGATGTCCGACCGCTTGTTTGTGAAGCAAGAGTACGTGCAGGAGGGGTCCATGATCCAATGGATGCTTTCCGTACACTGATGATCCGTAACCAATTGATTCAAGAAAGAGGCTTTACTACTCAGGCTACAGGGCTTTAATAAGAAAGTATCAAGTATGAAGTATGTACTGAATACCGCACACTGAATACTGAGCAAGTGTTCGGGGATTTATCGTTGTGATTAGTTTACGGTCCACTGTCGACAGTCCACCGCAGGAAATGCAATGCTGGGTGATAGATTTATGGGGTGTGCGATGTCCAATTGGTCTGTGACCAGGAGTAATTCAGAATTCGATGTTCGGTATTATTTAAAGTGGGAAAGTGACTTCTGGATTCTTGGTTCTTGACTCTAAGTTTGAAGTATAAAGTATGAAACCAGTCGCAGTGACATGTTGCAGCCAATGTGAGTATCTCACTCACATTCTCTAAACCTTATTGATGCCATTCGTATGACCTGCCTTTGCCTGCTAGGCAGGCACGAACGGCGGCGCAGAGATTACCAAGATGTTCAGTGGGCAGACTTAATCCTAAATGAGGGGCGTAGCCCTGATCTCTTCTTAGAAAACAAGGGTTCAACCGGAAAAGCAAAGGGGTGTAGCCCTGACATCTAAAAATTTTTAATCATGAAAAGTACGCTTTTTTAAAATTGATTTACGAAGATTATAAGGATAAGTATCGAGTAATCATGTCGTGAGAAACGTGACGGATTAGGAAAATAAGCCGTAGTATTCAATGTTCAGATCCGTATGGACTGCCTCCCTACTGCCTACGGCTGTTCGTGCCGGTGCAAAAAAAGCAAATCCAATTTTTTCAATTTTTAAATCTTCCAATTTAAAATCCTTTAGTAACTTCCAACATGCATAAATACTTTACCAAAATCCATTTAATTGTTTTGATTGCCTCATTCTGCTTTTGGGGATGTACCAAAAAGGAGGTACAGCAAGATCTTGAGCCTAAGACCAATATTATTTTTATTCTGGCGGATGATTTGGGTTATGGGGATCTGGGTTTTCTGGGACAGCAGTATATTGAAACCCCTAATATAGATCGGTTGGCCAAGGAAGGAATCTTCTTTACCAACCATTATTCTGGAGCTACAGTATGCGCACCCTCTAGATCATCGCTTCTGACTGGACTACATACAGGTCACACACCCATAAGAGGTAATGTCTCGGTGGAACCTGAAGGCCAATATCCCCTTACAGACACTATTCCTTCGATGGGAAAAGTATTGCAAGAAGCTGGATATACCACCGGGGGTTTTGGTAAATGGGGGCTTGGATTCATTGGAACTGTAGGTGACCCAAACCGGCAGGGTTTTCATGAATTCTATGGATATAACTGCCAGTCTCAGGCGCACCGCTACTATCCGGGTCACCTTTGGCATAATGAGGAGAAAGTAATACTGGAAGGGAATGGATGGACAGAAAAGACTACTTATGCGCCGGACCTGATCCAGCAACAGACGATTTCATTCATTGAGGAAAATAAGAATAAACCGTTTTTCTTATTTATGCCAATTGTCATGCCCCATGCTGAATTGGCTGCACCTGAAGATGAGATCTTGCAGAAATACCGGGAAAAGTTTGGAGAGGAAAAGGCATACCCGGTTCGGGAGGGATCAGAATATGGACCGGACATGAGAATAGGAGCCTATCAGTCACAACCCTATCCACACGCCACATTTGCTGCAATGGTACAGCGGATTGATTCCTATGTAGGAGAAGTTTTAGACAAATTGGATGAACTTGGATTGTCAGAAAATACCCTGATTGTATTTGCTTCTGATAATGGTGCACATAAAGAAGGCGGAGCAGATCCGGATTTTTTCGATTCAAACGGAATCTTCAGGGGACATAAGCGTGATCTTTATGAAGGGGGCATCCGTACTCCCATGCTTGTAAGATGGCCTGCCAAAGTAAAGCCAGGTTCACAAAGTGACCATATCTCAGCATTCTGGGATTTGCTCCCAACTTTTGCAGAAGTAGCAGAAGTAAATAGTCCCAAAGGTATTGATGGGATATCTTTTCTGCCCACATTGATCGGTCAGGATAATGCACAAAAAGAGCATGATTATCTCTATTGGGAATTTCATGAACAAGGTGGAAAACAGGCTGTCAGAAAACAGAATTGGAAAGCCGTAAAACTCGAAGTATTCAGCGGAGAAAAGCCTACATTAGAGTTGTATGATCTGTCCGCAGATCCTTCTGAGCAAAATAATGTTGCAGCTTCATATCCGGAATTAATGAAGGAGATGGAGCAACTGATGAAAGAATCTCATAGACCAAATCCAATTTTTACCTTTTATAAAGAAGAAAAATTAGCGGAAGAATAAGAGATTTTGGGGTCGAAAATAAAAAAACGGGAAGCGCTTCCCGTTTTCCGATTACCCAATCTATTTACTTTATAACTTCTAATAGATTAAATATAATGTACTTAGCTAAGCATACTATCCTTGTCTGTCCTGTTTCTAATGGTTGATATGTGCAAAAAATAAGTATAACAATTCGTACAGAACAAATCAAAAACTAAAAGATTATGAACAGGTTTATCTATTTTTTGATGATTGGAAGCTTGATCTCTTGTTCGGAGCCTAAGAAATCTACTCAAGAGGAATCAAATGAAGAAGCAAAGTATGCTACCACAGGGACTGTTTCTAGAATTGATCCTGCTATAAACTTTTTAATTCCCGAAGGTGCTGAAATTGAAATTTTAGCCTCCGGATTTGAATGGACAGAAGGACCACTTTGGCTTGCCGATCAAAAGGCTTTGATTTTTTCAGATGTACCGACAAATAAAATATGGAAATGGACTGAGGCAGACAGTGTTATATTATACTTAGAACCATCTGGTTATCTGGGAGATGTAGAAGGGAAGAAGGAGCCCGGATCTAACGGCCTTGTCCTAAGCAATGCCGGTAGACTGCTTCTTTGCCAACATGGTGAAAGGAGAATTGCTGAGATGAATGCTCCACTTGATCAACCTAAACCTGATTATATACCCATAGTTTACTCCTATAACAATAAGAAATTTAACAGCCCAAATGACTTGGTGATCAATTCTTCCAACCAACTGTTTTTCACAGATCCGCCTTATGGTCTGGATGATTGGGATACAAAGGAACTTGATTTCCAAGGGGTGTACAGATTAGATTCGGCAGGGGCTTTACATGTATTAATTGACAGTCTTAGCAGGCCCAACGGGATAGGTCTTAGTCCTGATGAACGAACTTTATATGTAGCGCAGTCTGATCCAAAGAAGGCGAGGTACTATGCTTTTGATCTTGACGAACAGGGAAATGTGGTCTCAGGAAAGGTGTTATTGGATGCAACTCCTGCTGTGGGAAATGAAAACCCTGGGCTGCCGGACGGAATGACGGTTGATGAAAAAGGAAATCTTTTTGCATCAGGCCCCGGAGGAATATGGGTCATAAGTTCAGAAGGAAAGCATTTGGGGGTAATTCAAACAGGTCAGGGAACTTCTAACTGCACCATAGATACAGATGGAAATTACTTGTATATGACCGCTGATGCGCACCTAATGCGATTGAAGTTAATAGATTAGCTATTTCAAGAAGTGGGGAGTTTCCAGTCCCATAGGACAATATTCCATTCCTCTACTTCGTCTTCAAATCTGTGTATGACTTCAAAACCCATTCGCTGATGTGCTTTGAGCGACCGGAAATTTGATGTTGAAATTTCAGTGATTGCAAAATCATATTTACCGGAGAAGGTATCAGCATATTTTTGATAACAGAGGTCAAATAGTCCTTTTCCACGATGGTCTTTGCTGATGCAAGTTTGACCAATCACGATGTAGTTGTATTCACTGATCAACTTGCCCTTATAAGGTACCTTATTGAATTGCTCAAACATGGGCACCAATACCGGAATATCATTTCTAGAAGCTTGGGTCATTGCCAATACATACGCTACTACTTTATCCGATTCTTTTGCTATTACATGGGGCTCAATAGTATGGAGCTTCATAATATCATCAAAAGAATGTCTGACCGTGACAAATCCTTGCGTGGCTTTGTCGTCAACCGTGATATTCTGTGCTAGATTATCTTGCTGAAGAGATAGGATTCCCGTCAATTCAGAAGTGGAGTCTGATAGGCAGATGCTAATCATAATGAATATGGAGAATTAATCTGAAAATGGGACTGATACCAGTTCAGACCATCAATTTGCCTGTAAAACTATGTAATTTTCTTCTTTTAAATCGTATCTGAAATCCCTGTTTTATGTTTTGCATCCGGATTAACCCAGATTTTGTTTATAAAATACCAGCATTAAAATAGGAAGAGCAACCATTAGCAAAAACTAGCTATACATAGAGACGTAAAATTCTTTGTTTTCTGTAGTTTTGGGTAAACATTGAATGACTATGAAGTTTAACAAAATCTATTTTGGTGTCTGGATATTTATTTTTGCGCTTTTTGCTTATTGGCAGTTCAATGATCCAGATCCGGAGATTTGGGTGAGCATTTATGCAGTTGGAGTGATTTTTAGCATTTTGGGGACTAAAAGTATTTTCCCAAAAATCCCCCTTACCATTGTAGTCGTCGCATGTCTGATAGGGGCTGCCTATTTTTATCCGGGGGGAATTGGGGACTGGATTTCACAAGAAGTTGCCCAGAAAGATCTGACAATGAAAACTCCTCAGATGGAAGAAGCACGTGAAACCTTTGGCTTGTTGATAGTAGCTTTGGCGCTAGGACCGGCACTTTGGAAGGCGTGGAAATCTTGAGGTATTCGGTCACAGAAGGCAGTTTGCAGTGGTCAGTCACAGTAGGCAGTCACAGCTACGGAATTTCTCAGCAATGCAGTTCTCTATCGGTGGACTGTCAACAGTGGACCGTTGACCAATCACCATGAAAATTCTGAATACTGAACTTGTCCTGTTAGGGACTACATTTGGGTAGAAAAGATTGGTGAAGGTGACCCACCGTGCCTTTAGGTACGGAATAAACCCCAGGGCGCATAAATTAAGAAATTGGTTTAATACCATCAGCAATACATGAATTATTGCAGAATAAATCTTAATTCTTCGTTGTCGTTCATGCTCACGAATGGCATCAAAAGGTTTGGAGAATGTGAGTGAGACACTCACATAGGCTGCTGTACGTAAAGGCACAGCTGTATTTACTTTCAATTACATATCTACCGATATTCTGTCCCTGACGGGACGGTCTTTTTTTAACAATTTATGGGCAGTAGATCAGTTTATTGTAGGAAGTCGAGGTAGTCAGTCTCAGTAGACATTTGACAATACACAACTGAAAACTGCTCACTGCGACTTATTGTACTTGATTATGTAGCGTATTGGGACTCAGTTACGTTTAGTTTTTAATTGTTATTCTACCTTAACCAATTAAATTATGAAAAAGACTCTTTACGCTATCTTATTCTGTTTATTTTTCAGTTTTGGATGTGATGAAAATGATGGTCCATCAGTATGTGGAGTGCAAAACCCTGTGGAGGATATAGCATGGCTGAAACAGCTCGTTGAAGATTCAGCTACAGAAAGCCTATCGGAATATGCTTACATAAAACAGGGGAAATATAAGGGGGAGCAAGTGTTTTACTGGGGCAGCTGTTGTCCGAATTGTAATTGGGCTTTAGTGCTGCGTGATTGCTCAGGGAATGCTATTGAGGGAGAATATACGCTGGATGATATCGAGGATCAGAAAGTAATCTGGCAACCTGAAAATTCACTGTGTAGTTTTTGAGTTGTTAAAATAAAAAAGCCAATCCCGACTTCAGGATTGGCTTTAAAGGATATAGATTGGGTTATTTATTTTGGATTGAAAGTAACGCTTGGCAAAACAAAAGTTGCCCCACCACCATCATTCTTAGGAGTCGTAATGATGTAAACTTTGTGCATTTTGCCGTCCGTGACAGCCTTTACCGGAATGGTAACCGGAGCATAGTTAGGCGCTCCTTCCGGACCTTTGGATGGTTGCTCCGTGTAGGTTCCTTCTCCTATAAGTTCGCCTGTTGGGCTATCAGTTCTAATTTCAAAATTATATTGGTCACCTAACTTACCGATCACCACGCCCATCACAGTTACTGAACCGATGGCTGTAAGATCTACATTATTGATCGCAAATGATGCCTTATTTTTAGGAACCATTAAAAGATTTGCACCATCATAAGCCATGCTACTGTAGCCACCCTCCAAATCAACAGCAGTACCCATATCTATTGTATTGCTTCTTAAGATTATAGAAGATGATCCTGTCAATGGCTTAATATTTTCTCCGCCATTGTCTGTGTATGAAGCACTGAGTAAAAGCATTCCTGTTGGTGTAGCAGATTTGCCTTGTGTAGGATCCACACTTCCTGAAGCAGGAAGAGAAGGGGTAGAAACTTGATCCAGCGAGAGAATGTAGCTCACCAATGCATTCAGGTCAGACTCAGGAATATCAGGGTTTGCTGGCATGGCAGTTTCCCCCCATACGCCTGTTCCGCCCTGGACGATTTTATTCTTTAAGTAAGAAATATCCTTATCTGAGTACTTTTGGGCAACTGCAGTGAATGATGGGCCAATGGAGGTTTCATTTTCCTTATGACAGGTTTTACAGGTCAACGAAGAAAAAAGCGATTTCCCCATCATAGCCTCTGTCATGATTTTATGGCCTTGGTCTGCTTCTGCCTGATCCAGCCCTTCAAGGTAATCTGCACTTACCACTAATGTGGTGAGATCCTCATTTGCATTTGGGTGATCCTCATCGGAAACGGACACCGAATAGTTTACCTTCTTATTGGGGAAGTAGAAAGATTTGTTTCCATTAATGGCAATGGAAACTTCAGGAGCTACATTGCCCGAATAAATTGAAACAGGCATACTCTGCCCGGCTAAACCGCTAGGATCTTTGGCCGTCACACGTACATCATATCCACCGATTTCATTGTATGTATGTGTAAGGGTAGGAGTATCCGTGTCTTTGGTTGTTCCGTCTCCAAGCTCCCATGTGTAGGTTAATGTGTCATTTTCCGGGTCGGATGCATCCACTGTGAAAGTTGCTGTCAATGGATTTTTGCCCGAAGTTTTATCAACGGATACCTCAGCTACTACAGGAGCTCTGTTTCCTCCATTGTAGTCAATCCTAAACAGTCCAGAATCTGGATTTTTCGAAAACCAGCCATTCCCGTATTCCAACCCATATAGATGACCGTCTGGACCTAGTTCTAAATCCATCAGGGCATTGAATTTTGTTCCTTCCATAAAAGGGTCAATTTTCAAGAAATCACCTTCTTTGGTCATACTTACCACCTTGATCCAGCCCCTTACCCAGTCATAGATGAGCAGCTTTCCATCAAAATAATCCGGCAGCTTGTTCTGATCGGTGAACATATCCGAATAGTATACAGGACCTGCCATTGCATTTCTTCCTCCAGTTCCTAAGCTTGGAAACTCAGGTGATTCTGCATAAGGATACCAAATGAAAGCGGGTTGAGTAGGAGGTAAATCTTGGATGCCCGTATTATTCGGAGAGGTATTTTGCGGCCCATTTATATCATAAAGTGGCCCAGAAGTTCCAATCTCATAATCATAATGCCTGTACGCATAGTTGTCACCAATAACAAATGGCCAGCCGAAATGTCCAGCTTTTCTTGCCTGATTAACTTCATCATATCCTCTTGGGCCGCGCGTTTCCAGGCTGTCTCCATTTGCATCGGGACCAACTTCACCCCAGTATAGAAAACCTGTTTTTTGATCTACAGAAATCCGGTAGGGATTTCTAAGTCCTTGTACATAAATTTCGGGTCTTGTGCCGTCGGTACCTGGCTCATAAAGGTTTCCTGCAGGAACCGAATAGGTGCCGTCTTCTTTTACAGTGATCCGGAGAATCTTGCCTCTCAGGTCATTGGCATTTCCAGAGCTTCTTCTTGCATCATACTGTTGGTTTCCAGCGCGTCCATCCAAAGGAGCAAAGCCTGAATTAACATATTGCGTATTTGGCTGATTGAATGGGGTAGAATTATCGCCAGTGGATAAATATAAGTTTCCATCGGGACCAAAGGCTATAGAACCTCCCGTGTGACAGCAAATGTCCCGTTGAGAATATAATTCAAGCACAATTTTCTCGCTGGCCATGTCCCATTTCCCATCTTTAAAGGTGAATCGGGAAAGCCTGTTTACTTCTTTTTCTGTTGGAGAATAAAATACAAAAACATATCCGTTCTTGGCAAAATTAGGATCTTTCTGTATTCCAAGAACACCTTCTTCTGCATTGACTCCTTTCACAGAAGTTTTCCAGTACACGTCTAGTTTTGCTACTTCTGTGAGTTCTTTCGTTTCATTGCTGTACAACAATATTTCTCCTCTTCGCTGAGTCACTAGAATGTCAAGATTAGGCAATACAGTCATTTCAGTTGGCTCAGTAAAAGAACCAACATTCAGAGCCGTTTTAGTAAATCGATTGAATTCAGGAACTCGTTTACTAGTAGCTTTGGTATAATCCAAAACCTTATTCTTACCGATGGCATATTCAATTCCTGCTAATAAATGCTTCAGAAATAATTCTTCAGAATAGGATTCATTGGTGTGGCCTCCTCCAGTATAAAACGCTCTACCGCCATCATAATCATGATACCACGCAATAGGATGAGTTCCCATATCGTATCCGCCCTGATAAGAGTCTTCATCAAGTGAAAGTAGTACATTGACTTTGGAGTTCATTTTTTGATAAGAGTACCATTCGTCTGTCCGCTCCCAAGGTGAAGGTAGGAACTTGGTGGAGGCATTATTGGAGTCCTCCACGGTGATTTTGCCCGGTTGGACGTTAGGGTGAGGATCATTGATTCCCGGGTGGTCTATAAAGTACCCACCGACTAGCTGGTTGTACCAACCCCAATTATATTCTGTATCAGCAGCAGAGTGAATTCCAACAAACCCGCCCCCAGCTTGAATGTAACGTTCAAAATCTGCTTCTTCTATGTGATTCAGTACATCTCCTGTAGTGTTGAGGAAAATAACTGTCGAATACTGCTTAAGGTTTTCTTCATTAAATTTTGTGGATTGTGTGGTGGTGTCGACATCAAATCCATTTTCTTCTCCTAGTTTCTGAACAGCTGCAATACCGGTTGGAATGGATTCATGATAGAAACCAGCTGTTTTGCTGAATACCAGCACTTTTGGTTTTTCGGAGCGTGTACTACAACTCCAGAAACCTGCGCTGGCAATTAGGCCCAGCAATAATAAGCTTCTTAGGTTTTTGGGGAAATTCATAGGTTTTCAAGTTATTGGGTAAAATAGTGAGTTCCCTTATAAAGGGCAAATCTCCCCAAATTCGTTATTTTTTTTGGATATATTGCACTTATTGTCATCATGAAACAATAGAATTACGTAGGAAGCTAATTAAGCATTCGAGCGCCTTGTGATAAAGAAACGGGAATGAAATCTGGGGTTATCCCAAATTTTAAGACGTATGCGATTTTTATTTTCTCCCTAAATTCCGTTAGCTGAGATCTATGGATGAGGTTGATCGTACAACCTCCAAAGCCACCGCCCATCATTCTGGAGCCTAAAACCCCTTCCATTTTCCAGGAAGATTCAGCTAAAAAGTCCAGTTCGGGGCAGCTCACTTCAAAATCTTGGCTAAGGCTCTGATGTGATTGTTTTAGCAATTCCCCAAAGTGGTTTAAGTCTTGGTGATGAAGTGCATCCGCAGCCATTAATACCCGTTCGGTTTCCAGAATCACATGTTTTGCTTTTGGAAAAAGAACTGAAGGTAAAATTACTTCTATTTGAGCCAGATCCTGTGAAGGAATGTCCCGTAAAGTGGTTGCTTCAGGATATTCCTGCTGAAGGATTTTTATACTTTCCTCACAGGCTTCACGTCTTTTGTTATAAGCCGAATCTGCCAGCGTATGTTTTACATTGGAGTTTACCAATAAGAGTGAATAGTCACCAAAATCAACTTTTACTTCCTGATGGGTATTGCTTCTACAATCCAAAATCAACGCATGGTCTTTGGCCCCGAAAGCTGAAGCATAGGGATCCATGATGCCACACTTTACCCCAGCATATAAATGTTCTGATTTCTGGGCATAAAACACCAGCGATTTGGTTGGTATTGAAAGATCAAAAAGCTTAGAAATGGCAGTTCCAATAGCTACAGAAAGTGCCGCGGAAGAAGAAAGACCTGAACCTACCGGAATATCTCCTCCAATCACCATATCAAAACCTTCAGGCTTATACCCTGCTTGATGAAACTGGCTTAGCATTCCCATCACATAATTTGCCCAATGCCCTTTTTTAGGGGCAAGGGAATCTAGGTCAAACGAATATTCCTGTTCAAAATCATAGGAGTAAAGTCTACAACTTTTCAGGTTGTTTTTCTGAATAGCGACAAAAATGCCTTGCTCCACTGCAGCAGGGAATACAAATCCTTCTTGATAATCGGTGTGTTCTCCGATCAAATTAATCCTCCCCGGAGCAAAAGCCACAAGTGGATCCTTGCCAAACAGTTCCCTGAAGGTATTGGAGATTTTTTCTTTCATCTGGTTATAATTTATTTTTAAGGTCACGAATTGTCCCGACAAAATCAGGATGGAATCTCCCGAACCGTTCTGCAGCAGTCAGGTGGTTAATAATCATTATGTAAATTCGCTTTTCTGCCAATACAACAATAAATGCTTCATAGAATTCGGAAGACACTAGAGTCAAGGCCTCTTCCATCTTCGGTCTCCTGTCTTCCCTCCAGTAAAGCAAAGAAAATAGGACAACTGGCATTATTGCGGATAATCAGAATAATCATTCCTTTTGTGACGCTTAGGCTCATGCGTGATTTTTATACTTAGATTAAAGGCTGGGTAGACTTTCTGGGGATTAAGGTAGTTTCCAAAACGATCGAGATAGGATCATCTGAGACTATTCCATCCAGTTGGTCCAGAAGATGGCTAACTGCCAATTTTCCCATTTCATAACCAGGTTGTGCTACGGTGGTCAGCGAGGGGTCGATCAATCCAGAGGTTGGATTATTAGTAAATCCTGCTAGGGCCATGTCTTCCGGGATTCTGATTCCAATACTTTTCCAAACAGTCATCACATCAACGGCAATCGGGTCTATCATACAAAATACGCCATCCGGTCGCTGATCCATGGCTGCTATTTCTTTAGCAATTTTAATGTTTCCTTCCTCAGTCAAATCTGAGATTTTTACCAATTCCGGATCCGGCTCTATATTATATTCTGCCAGTGCGTGAAGATATCCTTCTTTACGCTTCTTGCTTATATATAGGTCTTCAGGACCAGATACATACATTACCCGCTTACGGCCTGTTTCAAGAAGGTGTTTAGTTACGTGATAAGCACCGCCTTCGTCATTGAAAGTTACTTTGGAAACCGGAATGTCTTCATTGACCCGATCAAATAGAAGAAATGGAATTTCCCGGTTATACAATTCCAGCAAATGGTCGTATTTATTCGTCTCTCTGCTAAGTGAGATGAGCAGGGCATCTACCTGAGATGACACTAATGTTTTGATGTTCGCCTTCTCCAGTTCAAGAGATTCATTGGATTGGCAGATCATGATGTTATACCCTCTTTTATTTGCTTGATCCTGAATTCCGCTGATGCAGGAAGCAAAGAAATGAGAGGTGATTTCGGGTACGATCACTCCCAATGTTTTGGTACGGCTGATTCTAAGACTTTGAGCGAGCAGGTTTGGCTGATAATTCATCTCCTTCGCCATTTCTACTATTTTTCGTTTGGTTTCAGGATGAAGCTCCGGTGAATCCTTTAATGCTCTGGAAATAGTAGAAACAGAAACTCCCAATTTCTTGGCAATTTCTTTCATAGTTACCTGATGACCTTTTTTCATATGCTTATTTTTGATTTTCAACGGTCATATGGAATCTTTGATGATTAAATAATCATTTTTCCGTCAGTCTAATAATTATTTTAATCATGTCGATTTCACGTTGGCAATTTCATTTAAAAATACTTAGCTACCCAATCAAGTACCGCATCGCATTTTGCCAAGATAAGCTTTTACTCTTGGTAAACTGTAAATAAAACAGTTTCTCCAACGGCTTCCAACGTTCTGCGATCAAGGATCTCCATATTATCGCTGTGCTTATGATGGTATTGTCCAAACCCATAATCCGGAGAAAATTCAATGATATCAATCATCGGGATGCCCGCATCTCTGTTTACAAAAGCATGATCGTCGAGGATTTCTGGTGCGTCTTTAGGTAAGAAGAAGTCTCCCTGACCAATTTGTGCAGCATTATCCCATACCTTCTTCAATATACCTGAGGCATATTGGCGAGAATATCCCTCTCTGTAAAAACGGGCTCCCTTGGCACCTACCAAATCTACCAAAATACCATAGTAGGCAGAATAATTTGGCTTGTGCTTGTTTTTAGACCAATGTTGAGATCCCAGACACCACCACACTTGGCTTGTGTTCCGCTCTTTGGTGTTTTCGGGTTCTCCGTCATCTTCTCCATCAAATAGAATAATATCTATTCCTACATCCGGTTTAAGTTCTTGTGTCCCGATCACCCTGGCGATTTCCAACAGCACACCTACACCACTGCCTCCGTCATTTGCTCCATCAATAGGCTCATTTATTCGTTCAGTATCCTTATCTGCAATTCTTCTGGTGTCCCAGTGGGCAGCAAGTAAGATCCTTTTGGTAGCCTCAGGATTATAGGAAGCAATAATGTTACTCAAATTCCAGGTCAGCCCATCATACGTTTTAGCTTCAAAATCCTGCGTTTCGGTAGTGAAGCCATAACTATTAAGCTTGGTCAACAACCATTTCTTTGTATCCTCATGACCTTTTGTTTCTGGAACCCGAGGACCAAAATCGACTTGTTTTTGAACAAAAGCATAGGCTGAGTCAGCTGAAAACTCAGGATAAGGTTTTGCAGGCTTATCTTCTACTATGGAGCTGGTTTTTTGGTCTGGATTGCCACATGCCCATACCAGTGCTAGTAGTATGAGCCAAAGTCTATTCTTCATAAGCCCAGTCAATTTTATCCTTCATGTCTTTTACTACAAAACCTAATTCTTTCAAACCAGCCCTGATATCATCCACTTTTTTATAATCTCTTGCTAATTTGGCTTCTGCATATATTTTTAACAGCAAGTCCAGCATTTGAGCTTGTGAATCACTTTTTTCTTCAATTAAGCCCAGTATTTCTACCACGAAATCGGAATAAGTTTGGATCAGCTTATTGAAGACGTCCTCTCCCAAAGCAGCCGGCTGGAGCTGACCAGTGTAAATAGAATTGATTTTCTTCAACAGATTAAATAAATGGCCAATGGCCTGAGCTGTGTTAAAATCATCATCCATCGCCCGATATGCGGCGGCAATATTACTTTCTATTTGTTTGATCTGCTCTTCGTCCAACTCTTCGTCCAACTCTTCAACTGAAGTATCATAACTGATCATTTTGGCAATTCTCAGCCCATTGATCAGCTTCTTATATCCTTTTTGAGCTGCTTTTAAAGCTTCATTGGAGAAGTCCAAGGTGGAGCGGTAATGCGCAGTAAGGATAAAGAAACGGATGGTCATCGGACTATATGCTTGCTCAAGTAGGGCATGGCTCCCTTGAAACAGCTCTTGAAGATTGATGAAATTACCCAAGGATTTCCCCATCTTCTGACCGTTGATAGTAATCAGGTTGTTATGCATCCAGTACTTGGCAGGATCCTGATGATTGCAGGCATTTCCTTGTGCTATTTCACATTCATGGTGTGGAAAAAGCAGATCCATCCCACCGCCATGAATATCAAAGCGATTACCCAAATATTTTGAACTCATGGCTGTACATTCCAGATGCCATCCAGGAAAACCTACACCCCAGGGCGAATCCCACTTCATAAGATGCTCGGGGGAAGCATTCTTCCATAATGCAAAATCCACTGGATTTCTTTTTTCTTCTTGTCCGTCCAATGTCCTGCTGCCACTCATCATGTCTTCCAGAATTCTTCCAGAAAGTTTACCATAATGATGCTGCTTGTTGTACTTGAGTACATCAAAGTACACAGACCCATTCACTTCATATGCAAGGCCTTCTTTCAAGATGGCTTGCACCAATTCAATCTGCTCGGGAATATGTCCAGTGGCACGGGGTTCTATGCTTGGCTTCCAGGTATTGAGAAGTGCCATGTCCCGGTGGTAGCTGTCCGTATATTGCTGGGCTACTTCCATGGGTTCGAGTTGCTCCAATTTGGCCTTCTTCGCAATTTTATCTTCTCCTTCGTCAGCATCTCCCTGAAGATGTCCCACATCAGTGATGTTCCGTACATAACGAACTTTGTATCCTACGTGGGTCAGATATCGGTTGACCGTATCAAACGTGATAGCTGGGCGGGCATGCCCTAGATGCGCATCCCCGTAAACGGTAGGACCGCACACGTACATGCCCACAAAGGGAGGATTGATCGGTTGAAAATCTTCTTTCTGTCGCGAAAGTGTATTGTATAATTTGAGATGATGGGATTTCATGTGTAGAATCAAGAGCCAAGTACAAAGAATCAACAACGGTAAAATGCCGATTTTGATTCAAGTTGCAAAATAGTGGATTTGGTGGGGGAAATGAAAGAGGTTAAATAATAAGATCTGATTAATCGGGGTAAAGAGGAGAGAAGTAGTTGATAGTCCACGGTCCACAGTCGACAGTTCAGCTGGCACTTCGGAGATCAGTGATCAGTTGGTAGTATTCGATGTTCAGTATTCGATGTTTAGTATTTAGTATTCAGACGATGATGGTTGATAGACCATTGTATTATCCTGGGTTCGATTGATAATTATAGGTTAATATATTCATAAAAAAAGCCTTGGTGGTCGACCAAGGCTTGTTGTTATTCTATTCCTTTGAAGAATCGGCTCCATCGGATCTTGCTGAACATGGATTCGTATTTGTCCAGGGAAAGCCACAAGAACCAGGCTTTGCCAACAATATGATCTTCAGGTACAAATCCCCAATAGCGGGAATCCAATGAATCATGCCGGTTGTCACCCATCATGAAGTAGTAATTCTGCTTGAATGTATAGCTGTCAACCTGCTTTCCGTCAATATAAAGTTTGCCTTCACGTAATTCTACATTATCATGACCTTCATACTTTTCTATAGTGAAACTGTATTTCAGAAAATTCTCATCGGTCATTTCAATAGTCCAGCCTTCTGCAGGTACTTTAAGTGGCCCGTAATTATCCCGGTTCCAGCCCAGCATTATTCCATCTGGAAAAACGCCGGATTCTCCACCGCTTTTCTGAATTCGCTTGGTAGCTGAGGTTACTACCGATGAAGTTTTCAGACGTTCGATAACTTCATCAGTGGCAAAAACCATGTATCCCGAACCGTCAGTAAAGGTTAAATAGCTTTCTGGATTTATTCCATATTCATTAAAAAAGTCAGCATTCAGCGGTCTGTTGGTGACAACATCATAAGAATATTGCATTTCTTCCGGTTTTGGAGCAGCTTCATTATTGACATACAGGTCACCGTTCCTCACCTCTATTACATCTCCACCTATTCCCACGGCACGTTTGATGTAATTGGTCTTTAAGTCTTTCGGGTACTGAAATTCTACTGGATAATTGAATACCACTACGTCGTTTCTTTCCACATCAGAAAAACCCGGAAGTCGGTAGTAAGGTAACTGAATGGCATCGGAATAAGATGGAATATCTGTCCCCCAAATTTTCTGATGTGTAAGCGGAACTTGAAGTGGGGTCATTGGAACCCGCGTTCCGTAGTGCATTTTGCTGACGAATAGAAAATCTCCTACCAGCAGCGATTTTTCCATTGATGCGGTAGGGATTGTAAATGGCTCCAGGATCAGCCATCTGATCAAACTGGCGGCGATAACTGCAAAAACCAATGCATCAACCCATTCCCGGGCAGCTGATTTTTTTACTTTGGAATTATTCATTTTTGGAAATTAATTTCAGAAAGATAGAAAATCATCCATGGAAAGCACACCTTTCTTATCCTGAATCCACTCAGCAACTAAAATTGAGCCAAGGGCAAATCCCTGTCTGCTATGCGCAGTATGTGTGATTTCGATATCGTCGATTTCAGACTGGTACCGAACAATATGTGTGCCTGGAGCTGGATCGATTCGCTTGGAGCTGATTGTCAAGGTATGTTCATTTTCGACCAGTTTATCGGACAGTTCCCAGCTGTTCAGCTGTTGATTGTTTTTGATAATTCCTTCAGCCAACGTAATTGCAGTACCTGAAGGAGCGTCTTTTTTTGCAGTATGGTGAATTTCTTCTATGGAGGGGCTATAGCCGCTGGTCTCATTCATCAGCTTGGCGAGAAACTCATTCACCTTAAAAAAAATATTCACACCGATGCTGTAATTGGAAGCATAGAAGAACGCTCCATTTTTAGCGAGGGTAAGATCCTCAATTGTAGGTTTTTGGTCTAGCCAGCCAGTAGTGCCAGAAACCACAGGGATGCCATGCTCGATGGCCCAAGTAAGATTCTCTACAGCAGCTTCCGGTTGACTGAATTCTATCGCTACATCTATGGTGGAGGCTTCCAGAGAAGCCAATTCTTGTCTGTTGTCGATATTGATTTTTGCGGCGATGGTGTGTCCGCGTTCTTCGGCGAGCTGGCCAATCAACTGACCCATTTTGCCATAGCCAAGGAGTAAAATATTCATTATTTGAAGTTGAATTTTAGTGAAAAACCCATTGAGTTGTTTCTGGAGGAGAAACTTTCATAATGAGGTTCGATTTTCATGGAAATATCATCGGAGACATCAAAACCCGAAAGGTGCGCATCCACATTTGCATCCACAATATTCAGGGCATAAATGCCCACCAAAACAAGGTAACAAAGATCGCGGTTTTTGCGCCAGTAGTTTACATTTCGTTCTAGTCCTTCACGGTTCAGGTTCGGGAAGTAAGATGTATCTCCATCATCAAAGGCGAATAATGCCTCTTTAAAGATCTGATAACGCTTGTTGTTGAAGCCAATAAAGTATATATCAGTTATCAAGCCTCCGTAGATAAGGGGGACTTTCCAGGATTTACCGTTGTATACTTGGCCCGCTCCTGGCAGGATGGCAGATAATATGGTAGCTTTTCTGGGATCTTTAGGGAGATTAGAATAGTCCTGCTTCTCTTTACTGGTGGCTTGCTCAGTACTATCCTCTTCCTGAGCATAGGTATTCATGCTCAGCAGAAAACAGAAAAGCAAAAGACCCACTGCAAGGAGTGGGGCTTTGGTTTTGGGAATGCTATGATAACCGTAAAGCTTCAATTTATATGATTTCAAGGATTTCCAAAATCCTATTAAGATCTGATGCTGAATTAAATGGGATCTTGATTTCCCCTTTGTTTTTTTGATTTGTTTTCAAACCGACTTTTGTTCCAAAATGGGAGGCTAACCGCTGCTGAATTTTATTTATTTCGTATTTTTTAACAGGATCAAGCTCTTCTTTGGCAGGTTTTTCTGGAGTTCCTTCGCTGAGCGCCTTCACCATGGCCTCTACCTTCCGTACACTTAGCTCTTCTTCCACGGCCTTCTTGAAAATGGCCAATTGTTTGTCGATGTCTTCCACATTGATCAATGCTCTGGCATGTCCCATACTTAGCTTTTGATCACGGATCGCAGCTTGGATAGTAGGAGGGAGCTTAAGTAGCCTCAGGTAATTGTTTACAGTAGTTCTGTTCTTTCCGACACGATCACCTAATTCCTCTTGCTTCAGGTCACACTCTGCAAGTAATCGCTGATAGGATTGTGCAATTTCCAGTGCATTTAGGTTTTCACGCTGAATGTTTTCGATCAATGCCATTTCCAACATCTGTTGGTCATTGGCAGTGCGCACATATGCAGGGATTTGCGTTAAACCAGCGATTTTGGAAGCCTGGAATCTTCGCTCACCGGATATTAGCTGATATTCATTCGCATCAAGTTTCCGTACAGTGATGGGCTGAATAATGCCCTGCACTTTGATGGATTCAGCGAGTTCTTGCAGTGCATCCTTGTCAAAATGTAATCTGGGCTGAAATGGGTTGACCTGAATTTGATCAAGGGGAATTTCGAAAATCCCTGTTTTAACTACATCAGGTAAAATTTCTTCAGATTTGTGTTTGGCCGGGCTGTCTTCGAGCAGTGCTCCAAGTCCTCTACCCAACGCACTTTTTTTTCGATTTGGTTTTTGATCTGACATAGTTATTTAGTCACTTTTTGCAGGTCGTTCTTTTGAACGATTTCTCCAGCAAGGTTTAAGTATGAGACTGCTCCTTTGCCATCTGCATCAAAAGAAATAGCTGGAAGTCCAAAACTTGGAGCTTCACTGAGCCTTACATTTCGTGGAATGATTGTTTCAAACACCATGTTTTTGAAATGTAGCCTTACTTCTTCTACCACTTGATTGGATAACCGCAGTCGGACATCGTACATGGTTAATAAGATACCTTCGATTTCCAAATCAGGATTTAGTCTGGTCTGAATGATTTTTATGGTGTTCAATAATTTACCCAAACCTTCCAATGCAAAATATTCGCATTGAACAGGAATAATTACTGAATTGGCAGCGGTGAGTGCGTTAATGGTAAGTAATCCTAATGAAGGAGAACAGTCAATAATGATGAAGTCATAATCCTCCTTAAGCGGATGAATTACCTCTTTCATCTTTTCCTCCCGGTTGTCCATGTTGATCATCTCCACTTCAGCGCCAACCAAATCAATGTGGGAAGGTACAAGGTAAAGGTTCTCAATTTCTGTAGATAAGATGATCTCTTTGACATCATTTCCATCCACCATACATTCATAGATACTGGTGTTGATGGATTTGGGATCATGACCTAGTCCAGAGGTAGTATTTGCCTGTGGATCAGCGTCAATCACCAGGGTCTTGTATTCCAGGACAGCCAAACTTGCTGCTAGATTCATCGCTGTGGTAGTTTTGCCTACTCCGCCTTTCTGATTGGCAATGGCAATGATTTTTCCCATGGTGTTATTTAAAGAGTAATTGAATCTCAATATTAAGCAAAATCAATTCTTTTCCGTTGATCTTTCCCCTTTTTTTAAGAAGCGGAATCAGTAGGATTTTCAATATTAACTGAGAAGTAAAGCTATATGGTCTGATAAACTTTAATCCATTTGCAAGGAATGACCCTTATACGCAAACCGCTGCTTACTTAACGGAAAATCAGCGGGAATAAATATAGTTTTAGGCATTACTTGGTGCTGGATAGATTTAATGTTTAAGAAATGTATAATCGGAAGCAAGGCCAATGAGAATTGTTCATGTTGGCTCGAAGTAATTATCTTAAGTTTTACCAAGCCGCTGATGAGTAACCTGTTGCTGAATGCCAATCATTAGATTCGAGGGGATAAGAATAAAAAAGGGGCTGTCTCATATTAATATTTACTAATTAAAAACAGCCTTTTTTATTCAATAGAGGCCGATTTCCTGATTTCGGCCTCTATTTTTTTGAATACCGTTTAATTCCAAGGGATTCTTGGCTCTTTTAATTGTGTTGTGGATGGGTGGATATTTCAGTCTTATGGAATGGAATGGATAAAAAAATGAGGTTTCCCTGTTCACCCCGTCATTTTGGCCAGGTTGTGGGCAAT
>Ga0307414_10000061_pt1 | contig 109693 bp, 91 predicted proteins | sample DK1Ometagenome_FD_203804 | JGI IMG/M metagenome (GOLD analysis project Ga0307414, IMG submission 203804) | Maize rhizosphere microbial communities from greenhouse at UC Davis, California, United States - DK15-O-3 | ecosystem: Host-associated > Plants > Roots > Rhizosphere > Soil | place: USA...
TTACATTCACTACCTGCTTCGGTCTTCCCAAGCCGTCAAAATATTGAACCGTCTCGGCTGTTTTAATATTAGGAAGAGCAGGATCCGATAAATACGTTTTACTGTAAACGTAATTTTCTGTAGTGCTGGGTACGGTTGTCTGTGCATGAGATAAACCCACTACAAACAAGGCACTGATTGGAAGTATTATTTTTTTCATGGTGTGTTTTTATGGTCTGTAGTTGTATTTGAATTCTTTTAATACTTTACCGTTTACATCTTTAATGTTCTCCAATCTGTTGGCGGAATCATAGAAATAAACCTCTCTGATTCCAGACGGCGGAGTGATGCTTCTTACGCCAATTAAAGGATCATAAGTATAAGTAATAATCTGATAATTAAGCAATGCAGGCGATTTTCTGAAAGTATCTAATTGAGCCAAGAAACCAGCCTCATCATTATTCGGAGCCGCCAAAGCATCGGTATCGGAAGCAGTAACAATAGCTGCTGCCAGTGATGAAACCTGTGCATAAGTCGCTCCTTCAATTTTTGCGATAGGTTGCGTATTGTTATAGCCCCAGATAATAGCCACAGGAATTCCGTCTTTTGTCGTGTATTGCTGTAAGTTGCCTTTTAAATCGTATTTATCATAAGTGACTTCTGTGGAATTGATTCCAAGATGATCAGTAGATTTTACAAGGTAAGGCAATGCCAGTCCTGAGGTTTTTGTATCAGCTTCTGTCTGGGATACAGGATAAACTATTTCAGATTTTGACAATCTTTTCGTAATTCCATCCTTTGTTTTTGAAACTGTAGTTTCTAAAGGGATGCCGATCATGTTTTTCCCTATTAAGTACTGGTTGCCTTTTTCGTGGGCGTAGAAGTAAGAATTCTCTGTAATGCTTGAGTCAGGATCAATAGTTTTTTGACCGCTTAACTGAAAATGTGACGGATTATTGTAGAAATATTCATTTATAGTCTGGTTTGAAATATTGTTAAAATAATTTGTTGTTTTACTGTTTATTAAGTCATATTTTTCTGTGTAGATAGAATAAAACTCCCATTTATATGTATAATAAAGCTCAAAGCTGGGAGCAGGAATCCACTGACCCCTTCTTTCTAATCTAAATCCAAAAATTGGATTATTATAATAATAATCTTTTTGCCGTCCGTAATTATTTATAGTTTCTTTTTGAATATGGTAATTTCCATTCGAAAAAACATAATCAGTTTGCTTTATTAAATTTCCTAACCTCCAATTCGAATATTGCATTCTCATGGGTAAAGTAAATAAGTTTCTTGGGTATAAATGATTGGTTATATTATAATCTCCAACCTCCATAAGCTGATCAATAGTTATAGGGTGAAAATTGAACGCAGATTTAATTTTCTCCCCTGTGTTAATATTAGTTTGATAAGTTGTAACATTTTCATAACTAATATTATTGGCGAAGATCGAATTGAGCGGAAAAGAAGCCAATCCATAAAGCTTAACAATGGGAACATGCTGAATATATTCCTGCTCAACATAAAAAGGATAATTTAAACCAATTCCGCTATCTCCATAATCAAATTCTTTAATAATTTGAGGAGTGTTATTAGTATCTCTATGTATTATTCTTTTAATCCTTAAGCCACCGGCATAAAACAGATTCTTAGGTTGAATTGTATATCGCACATTTAATAGCGCTCCATATGATGGCATATACCCTTGATCACTCCAGCTATTTTCTAATGAGAGTGGGTCTAATTGTGCTTTGATCTTATATGTTTCAAATTTCTTGATAGGAATCGACCCGTTATAAGGAGCCAATCTTGTTTGAAAAGCAGGATCAGTAGACTCAATTATGAAATTTCTATAAAACGCTACTCCTTCAGGATTAAATTCATAATCTGACGAACCAAACGTCATATTGGTATCATAATCAAACTCAAGGGTGTACTCTATGTCTGAATAATAAGGTACGTTTGTATTAGGATCCACATGTTGTTCGGCCGTTAGTATGATCTCATTTGTAGGGTTAATTTCTGTATAACTGGAAATACTTTCATTCATGTATGCAGATACTGTATTTTTCTCATATTCCAAATTGATACTACCCCCCGTAGGATATGTTATTTTTGTTAAACTGCCATATTTCAAATTCGATTCACTTTCGCTTCTGTCATTTTTTCCCATCAGGTATATTCCGGGATAATGATCATTAAACACCCGAAACTGAAGTGTCGGTAAAAAACCACAATTATTATTCTGTCCATTATAATACCCCCAATGATCTTGAGCAGAAGACATAATATTGGGCATTTGATTTGAAAAATACTCAAAATTATGTTCTGATACTTCCGCATTTTGCTGATCGTTTTCCTGTATTTTATCCAGCTTTAATCGTTTTGATTGCGTGGCAATATGATTGCTAAAAATTGAATTTTGTTTTAATTTTTCAATAAAACAATTATTTCCAATAGTAGGTTGGAAGTAAGAGAATACGAAATTGATTTTTTTAATTGCTTTATTATTAGAGTCAAATATATTTATATTATCCAATCGTTTTGCATTGTCAATATCTTCTCTTACTGTTAGGTGATTAAATTTAATTTTTGTTGTTTCCGATTCAATTCGATCAATATATAGATCATCGTTAGTTTGTATAGAATATGAAATTTGAGTAGCGGGTAAACTTTCTTGATTACAAAGTTGATCTAAGTACTGATTTGTAAGATATGGGTAATTCATAGTCCCACATTTATAAGAAGTTTCACCCAGTATGTTTGCTACAGTACTATTTCCTTTATATTGGTAATAAAACTGAACAACTTTATTATCTGTAGTCTTAATTTTTATTAAATACCAAGCTTTTGAATAAGAAGGTGTTGAATTACCACCACTTGCTTGGTATCCCCCGTAAGTCAGAATATTAGGTGAGTTTTCATCTTCAACAGCTGAATTCTGATTACCAGCTTCACTCCCAAAATAAAAAATATTGCCTTTTGGGTCAGTTACTTCCCATCCGCCAATAAAACCATTGCTTAATATTGCAACCACTTTATTATCACTTAATGGAATTTGAACAAATTTTTTACCTAAATCATTCCCTGGAAGAGAACCATCAAATACAACCTTAATAGAATTACCAAGAAAATTAATTATATACTCATCCGGCTCATAGTCACTTTCGTCTATAGTGGCAAGTAAGCTTTTAGCATCTACATTATTATAAAGATTGTAATTATATAATCTGTTCTTTAAATCATATTGAGCACTATTCAAAGAGACTATATTGTCGGGACCCCCACGAACTCTTCTCGTTACCACACCCGGATTGGTAAAATTCCAACCCAAGCCAATAGAACCGGATCGTTCGCCTACCTTAATTCCTGAGGTATTATAGGAAGCAGATAATGGAAGAGTTAGTTGATCATTTATCTTTAATGTATACAAGGGTACTGATATATCAACTGTTCCGTTATGTAGTGAAACAGGTTGGTCAATAAATTTTTGTAAAGATTGCACCTCTGGAGACTGGGGCAAAAATTTTAGTTTATCATCATTTTGAGCAATGATAAAGTTCCAAATTGGAAGTAACAATATAAGCAAGTATTTCTTCATCATGTGTTTATTTTTTAATCAGTTTAGCATTAGCAGTTTCATTGGTATCGGTTTTCACCACAATCAGATATGCCCCCTGAATCAGATTCTGGGTATTGATCTTCGTGACTTTATTCTTGGTTTTCAGGCTCTGTAATTGTCTTCCGCCCATATCGTAGATAATAATATCTGCTTCTTTGAACTCAAAACCTATTTCCACATAACAGTAATCCGAAACAGGATTAGGATAGATCTTGATATCCTGCTTTTCGATCAGCTGATCGATCTGGCTATCTCCCAGCTTTACAATCTTCCAGTTTTCTTTTCCGAGTTCTTCTGCGCTGGTTCCTGCCAGAATGATCGAACCGTCTCTGTTTAATTTCAAATCAGATAACCGTTCTTCCTTCTTTCTCGATTCTCCTTTTACATGCTTTCTCCACTCTTCATTTCCGTCCTTATTGATATACAACATCCAGAATGTTTCATCATCTGCTTCAATCCTTCCTTCTGCCTGGGTATAGCCTCCCAGTAAAATGCCTTTGGTTGTATTTCCATCAGTCTTTCCACTGATCACATTCATCCCCATCAGGATATCCCTGTTCTTGAAATTGTAAGATTTCTGCCAGATCTCTTCACCTCTTTCATTCAGCGAGATCAGCCAAAGGTCGGTACCTTCTTCAATTCCTACTGTTTTATTTCCTGATCTTTCAGATCTTGATTCTCCACCAATAATATATCCGTCTGAAGTTAAAGCTAAAGTTCTCAAATGGTCATCTCCATTACCTCCAAAATTCTTTTCCCATTCTACCTTTCCGTCTTTGCTCAGTTTGATGACCCAGTAATCACCTTCCCCGAAGTTTTCAGTTTTCTTGGAACCTCCAACAGTGCTTCTCGAATAAACTCCAAGTAATGCGCCTCCGTCTTTAGTTGGAATCATCTTTTCTACTTCATCCAATCCTTTTCCTCCTAATAGTATTTGTGATAGCTCTTTTCCGTCTTTGTCCAGTCTTACGATCCATACATCTTTAGAACCGTAACCTTTTGCAGCATTCTGAACATTACCTGCTACAAAATAGCCTAAATCTGTGGTCTGAATCACTGATCTGGCTTCCTCGTCATGAGCCGTTCCCAATGTTTTCTGCCATAGTTCATCCCCGAATTCATTGATCTTGATGAGCCATATATCCGAGCCTCCTTTGGAGTTATCTTTTTTATCTAAACTTTTCCCTGAGTAAGAAGTTCCAGCCAAAAGAAATCCTCCCTCCTGTGTATTCACTGTTGCCGAAAGAAAATCATGATTCTGTCCCGAAAAATACTTTTCCCAGACTTCTTCACCCTGCTGGTTAAGCTTGATGACATGAAAATCGTAACCGTTGTTCTGTTTGGATGTTGCAGATGCGAGGTTGAAAGCTGCTGCTTTTCCTGCTGACTGAATACTGCTTCCTGTGATAAGATATTGCTGGTCGATCGTTGTCGTGACCTGTGAAAGGAAATCTTGGGTATTGGATTTGATATCTTTCTGCCATACCACATCCTGAGAATAGAATACTGCAGAAGTGCATATTAGAAATGCACTCATGTAGAGTTTTTTCATCTAATTTGTGTTTTACTATTAATATTGGGTTTTTATCAATGCTGATTGAGTAAATATAATAAATTTTTATCAATTATTTAATTTTTAGTTTAAAATATTAAAAATAAATCTACATTTGTTATAATTATTAAACAAAAATGCAATGACAACAAAACAATCCAACAGGCTGGATATGGCCAAAACCCTTCAGCAGTTTTTTTCTGTTGAGCAGGCAAAATACAAGGCAATAATCCTCTTGAAGCAAGAATTGCAGAGCTGGATATCGTCATCAATAATCTGGATACTTTAGCCGCAATTCAGACAACCGATACTACCGCAAATACCGATTTGAAGACCGATGCAAGAGCAGCAATGATCAGTCTTACAGTAGCATATGCCAATACGGCAGCTGACTATTTTGACGATAAAGACAGCCCATTGGCAAAGCAGCTTACGACAATAAGTCCAAAATTAAAAACATGAGCGGCGTAGAAGCCAAAATCTACTGCAATAAGCTGTATAACGTGGTCAATGAAAATATAACGGATCTTGATCCCAACTATGTAACTACCTCTGAAGCGCAGGAATGGTTTGAAGCGATCAATAATTTTGATGCCAAAGCTTACGATGCAGGCGTAAGCAAAGACACCACACAGAATGCGACACAGGATCTGGAAGAAGGATTTAAAAAGCTCAGCCTTTGCCTGAAAAAGCTCGACAGGCTGATGAAAAAATATGAAATCCTCAATCACTCATTCCACGGAAATTATAAGATCTCCCGCAAAACGTCTGATCTGGGAACCCGACACAACAAGCAGCTTCCCTCTCAACAATAATATAGCAGTGCCCCGATAAAAAAAGAGCACTTTATTTTAAGGATAAAAGGTATAAAAATAAGACAGATGGCTTTCCGAAACAGTCAGACGACATTCCGCAACAGACAGATGGTTTTCCTTACAAGACAGACGCCATTCTTTGACAATCAGATGACACTCCTGTAAAGCCGGACGATATTCCGAAATGACAGATCATATTCCTTGTCATACAGACGGTATTCCGATAGAGATAGCAAGGATTAATATAAAAAGAGAAAGCATTTCTGCCTTCTCTTTTGTAATTATGTTTAATAATCTTACTATTCTTTCATTCTGGCGATCACATCCAATCCGCCTTTAGTTTTATCTCCTATTTTACAGATGATTTCTGTATCCAGCGGTAGGAAAATATCCATTCTTGAACCAAATTTGATGAATCCGAACTCATGGCCTGCTTTAGCCATATCGCCTTCTTTACAGTAGAAAACAATTCTTCTTGCCACATAACCTGCAATCTGTCTGAAAACAACCTTATGATGCGTCATGCTTTCAACGGCAATTGTTGTTCTTTCGTTTTCGGTAGAAGATTTTTCGTGCCATGCTACCAGATATTTTCCCGGATGGTATTTTTTATAAATTATATTTCCCGAAACCGGAAACCTGCATATATGTACATTCAACGGCGACATAAAGATTGAAACCTGAATTGCTTTTTCTTTCAAAAACTCAGTTTCTTCAACCTCTTTTATCATCACTACTTTTCCGTCTACGGGAGCGATTACATTTTCTTTATGATCGAGGATATCACGATTGGGAACTCTGAAAAACCAAAATACCAAACTGTAGATAATCAGCAGCGGCATGATGATCAGCAATGACCATATTTCAAGGAAATAGATCGATACGGCTGCGATCACGGCAAAAAGTAATGTTGCCACAACAAGTGTTCCTTTCGATTCTTTATGTAATTTCATAGGTGATATTAATTGTTTTTGTCTTTGTAACGCATAATGTAATTGCAGAGTAAAGACGTTTATAAGTTTAAATAAATCTTTCTAAAATAAAGTACAAATATACGACAGGAACGCAGATTAAAAAACTATCCAAACGATCTAGTACTCCGCCATGTCCGGGAATGATATTTCCGCTGTCTTTCACTCCAAAAGTTCTTTTCAGCTGGCTTTCTACCAAATCTCCCAAAGGCGCAAATGCTGCGATCAGAAAGCCTACAACCATCCAGTTACCGCGAAGCTGCGGCTGGTATTGCTCAACAAAATAAGATAAGACTAAAGTTAAAATCACTCCGCCTGCATATCCTTCCCATGTTTTTTTCGGGGATATCTTGGGGGCCATTTTATGTTTTCCGAATAATTTCCCAGCTAAATATGCAAATGTATCGCTGCTCCATATTAAAATGAAAAGGAAGATCACCTCATAAGAAAACGTATTTTCGTAAGTCGAGTATTTTGGCAAACCTAAAGCAAAAGAAAACGGAAGAGCCACATAAATAACTGTGAAAATAAGTTTTCCGCTATCTAAATAGAGTTCGCTGGTAAATTTAAACAATGTAACTACCGCAATCACGATCAGCGAAAGCGCCAGCATTTCTGTCAGTCGGAAATTAAAGAAAAAATCGTGATAGAAATATCTTTTCGAAAACATATAAAAGATGATCAGAACGATCGGGAAAACAATCCACTTTTCATAGCCGTTCCCGAATTTCATTATTTTAATGCATTCCCAGGTTCCTACCAGCAAAAGAAAACTTATTAAGCCGTAATACAAATATTGTTGCTTGATAAGTCCCGGAGAAATCTGATCGATGAGCTGAGCCCCGAAAGGGGTGGTACAGAGAATAATGACTGCGATATAAACAATCCCCGAAATGGTTCTCTGAATAAGGTTTTTGTCCAAAATTTAAAATTTAGAATTTGATGCTAATCTTCTAATAACAGTAAAAATAGTTTGGCACTGTTATTAGCCGCAGTATCCAGCTTAGAATGATTTCCGCTGATAGAGGTAAGGTTTTTTATATTTCCGCTGCGTTTTATTTTTCCCATTGCATCGTTTAGATTATTGACGATCTGAGAAACATTGGCCATGATGATGATTTTCGAAGGCAGCCTTGAAGAATGGTAATGCAGGATATTATTGTGCGAAAGCATTATTCTTCCGTCGTATGCAATAAGGTATTCGCAGGTGATAAATGCTGCGTCATTCGACAATTCAAGTTGTGGTGTGTAAGGAGTCTTTACAACATTCAAAAAGTTCTGAAGATCTTTATCACAACAAAAAACAGAGTTTACATTTTCTATTTTCAGGATTTGATTCAACGTCTGCAAAGCTTCCGCCTCATCAGCACAATAATTAAAAAAACCTCCGGAATGTGTAAATAATTGGGCAAACTTATAATCGAGATCCGCATTCTTGAGCGAATCTCCTAGCTTCTCCAGACTTTGTTTGTCGTCTTCCTCCGGCTGATTGGTTAGTTTGCTTACAATTCTTTTAAATAAACTCAACTTAAATGTATTTTAGTCAATTCAATACAAAAATAGAAAATTAATCATAATGATTCTAAAAATGTACGGTTAATTATGAAAAAACCCGGTAATTTTAAAGTTACCGGGTTTTGTTTTATTTATTGTGAAGATTTTTAAAGCTGTGTCGGGCTTTCAGGAGCCTGAGTTTCACTTTCTTCTTCTTTTTCCTGTATCGGAATAGTCGTCGCAATGGTATTAGTTACCGGTCTTTCCGTCAATTCGGGATCCCATGCTCTTTTACCAAATATCTCTTCAAGATCTTCGCGGAAAATTACTTCTTTTTCGAGAAGCTTTTTCGCCAAAGCATTCAGTTTGTCTTTATTTTCCGTAAGAATTCTTACTGCTCTTTCATACTGATGCTCGATAATTGTTTTGATCTCTGAATCTATTTTTGAAGCTGTTGCTTCAGAATAAGGTTTTCCAAAGTTGTATTCTGACTGCCCCGAACTGTCATAATAAGAAATGTTACCAATATTCGGACTCAATCCGTAGATCGTAACCATCGCCTGAGCTCTTTTCGTAACCGTTTCCAGATCTGAAAGCGCACCCGTCGAAATATTATTAAAGATAACCTGCTCTGCAGCCCTACCTCCTAAAGTAGCACACATTTCGTCAAGCATCTGCTCGGTGGTTGTCAATTGTCTTTCTTCCGGAAGGTACCAAGCAGCACCTAAAGAACGACCTCTCGGTACAATTGTAACCTTCAACAGCGGAGACGCATGCTCTACCAACCAGCTGATTGTAGCGTGGCCTGCTTCATGGAAAGCAACTCTTTTCTTCTCTGACGGTTTTATCGCCATGTTTTTCTTTTCAAGACCACCGATGATTCTGTCAACAGCATCTAAGAAATCCTGTTTGTTTACCGATTCATGGCTGTTTCTTGCTGCAATTAAAGCCGCTTCGTTACAAACATTTGCAATATCAGCTCCACTAAATCCAGGCGTTTGTTTTGCCAAGAAATCTCTGTCTACCGTATCATCAAGCTTAATCTTCTTTAAATGCACATCGAAGATCTCTCTTCTTTCGTGTAATTCCGGAAGGTCTACATAAACCGAACGGTCAAAACGACCAGCTCTCATTAATGCTTTATCTAAAATATCTGCCCGGTTGGTTGCCGCCATTACGATTACGTTCACATCGGTTCCAAAACCATCCATTTCGGTAAGTAATTGATTCAATGTATTTTCTCTTTCGTCATTTCCGCCCGAGAAATTGTTTTTTCCTCTCGCACGACCGATAGCATCAATTTCATCAATAAAAATGATTGCCGGAGATTTAGCTTTTGCCTGAGCAAATAAATCTCTTACTCTTGACGCTCCTACTCCTACAAACATTTCCACGAAATCTGAACCGGACAAAGAGAAAAACGGAACTTTAGCTTCACCTGCAACAGCTTTTGCCAGCAAGGTTTTACCTGTTCCCGGAGGCCCTACCAAAAGGACACCTTTCGGTATTTTCCCTCCCAATCTTGTGTATTTCTCTGAATTTTTCAAGAAATCTACCACTTCCTGAACTTCTTCTTTGGCGCCTTCTAATCCTGCAACGTCCTTGAATGTTGTTTGAATTTTTTCTTTTTCGTCAAAAAGTTTGGCTTTGGATTTTCCGATGGAGAATATTTGGCCTCCCGGACCTGCTCCGCCACCCATTTTTCTGAAAAGTATAAAGTAAAACAATCCTAAAATAGCAATCCAGATCAGTGCGGAGAATAAAATTTCCGTGAACGGACTTTTTCCTTCTGCATAATCTTTAGAAGTTTTTATAGCCGGATTATCTTTTTTTATAGTTTCAAATTTTTCTAAAAAGAGCTGTAAATCTCCATATTTAAGGCTATAATCTGCCTTTGAAGCCATGCTCAGATTTGAAAAAGGATTGTTTGTTTTATCTTCTTTTTTTACTGTCGCCGCTTTTGCAGCTTGTGTCAAAAAAACATCGGCTTTCTGAGCCTGTTTATCAATCAATACATTCTGAACTTTTCCCGCCTGCATTTCTCTGAAGAAAGCATCTTCATCAATAGATTTTGCGTTGTTATCTCCAAAAAAATTTGAGACAAAAAATAACAAAAGAGCTATTATCGCAATCGGAAAAAACCAGTTAAATCCTTTATTATTCATTTATTCCTTTTAAAGTTTTTTATATTTCATTTTCTATTTTGGTGATTTTTGCATCTCCCCAAAGTTCTTCAATATCATAATATTCCCTTACCTGCTTCTGGAAAACATGCACCACAACTGTCACGTAATCTACCAAAACCCACATAGCGTTTTCGGTACCTTCTACATGCCAAGGTCTATCCTGAAGCTCATTTCTTACTTTTTTTTCTACACTTCCTGCTAATGCTGAAACTTGTGTATTTGAGTTTCCACTACATATTATAAATGTTTCTGCGACCGAGTTTTCAATGTTTGAAAGATCAAAAATCATGATATCTTCCCCTTTCACATCTTGGATTGCTTCTACAATTTTATCTATTAGCGCTTGCTTTTCTGCTGTCTTATTCATTAAAATATACTATAATCTGCAAATTTATTGTTTTTCTTTTACTTTAGCCTTACTTTTAGAGCCTTAATGTCTTAAAGTTTTCTTAAATGAGCGAACTATTTTACCTAAAAGAGTGTTCTTCAACTAATGACGAAATATCTCAGGTTTTACTTTATCCAAATACAAGTTTTATTGGCCTTTATACTTTTAATCAAAAAAAAGGAAGGGGACAATACGGAAATACTTGGAGTTTTGTTCCTGAGCAGAACTTGGCTTACACATTAGCTGTAAAAACATCATCCGTTGCGCTCACCGACTTTCTGTTCAATTATTATACCGCAATATGCATACAACAATATATTGCCAAATTGACTGAAAACCCCGTAAAGATAAAATGGCCAAACGATATTATTCTTAAAAATAAAAAAATAGCCGGAATTCTTATCGAAAAGAAAAAAATCAACAGCGAAAACTACTTCATCATCGGAGCGGGAATCAACATTTTACAGGAAAAATTTGATAAGATTTCTAATGCAGGATCCATTTTAACGCAAACAGGAAAACAATTTGACCTTAAATATTTCGCAAAAGGACTCCACAATTTTTTAATCGAAAAGCTCGGAAAGTTTCCTTCTGAAGAGGAAATTTTAAACCAATTTAATTTAAATTTATTTAGGAAAAACGAAATTTCAGTTTTTGAAATCGACGATAAGCGACAAAATGGCATCATAAAATCTGCCGATAAAAATGGAGAATTAGTGATCGAACTGGAAAACGGAACACGTTCTTTTTATCATAAAGAAGTAAAACTGCTTTACTGATTGGCTCTTTTGATATACAAAATCAAGGTAATCGGGAAAAAGATAATGTTGGGAAACCACATCGCCAATGCCGGAGACATGCTTTTGTTTTCTGAAACCACTTTTAAGGCTTCAAAGGAAAAAACGAATACAAAGGCCAAAGAAATACCTATCGCCAAGTTGATTCCAAGTCCGCCACGTTTCTTTTGAGAAGATAATGAAAGCGCTAAAAACGTCAACAAAATGATCGAAACCGGCATCGAGGTCCGCTGATAAAGCTCATTAAGATGCGTATTCAAGTTGCTGTTTCCTTTTTCTTTTTCTCTGTCGATAAATTTTACAAGCTCGGGAGTCGTTTTATTCTGTCCCAAAAGTTCGTTGGGGAACAATTCTTCAGGAGCCTGCCCAAAACTTTTTCTAAGCTCAAAACTTTGTCCAAGCTTTTCGGAATCATCTTTATTAATCGTCTTTTCAAGATAACTATTGAGCACAAACTGCTTTTTTGCAGGGTCCCAATACGCATCATTGGCTTTAAGCTCATAAATCATTTTACGGTTTTTGTCAAACTTCTGATAGACAAATCCGTAGCCTCTTTTTTCCTTTTTATTCCAGGAATTGATAAATATATATTCCGTTTTACTCAACTGCGCAGAAACAGGGGCTGTTCCTAATATCTTGTCTTTATTGGTTGCATTGTAAGTATAGGCTTCGAGCTCATTTTTTTTAATATTTGCCCAAGGCAGAACGAAATGGTTGACTACAAGCGAAATCACCGCAATAAGCAAAGAAGTCAGCAAATAAGGCTTTGCAAACCTGTGAAAGCTGGCTCCGCTACTGATAATTGCTACAATTTCAGTATTATTTGCCATTCTTGAAGTAAAATAAATTACCGATATAAATACCAAAATCGCTAAAAAGGTAACAACCAAATTGATGATCCAAAACGGATAAAAGTGAACTAAAAAGTAGCTTAAATCAAGTTTAGGATCAATTTCTGTAGCTCTTTCTATACGCGGAATTTTCTGCTGAACATCAATCACCAAAACAACTATAGACAGCAATATCAACATGAAACCAAAGGTTCCAAGGTATTTTTTTACGATATATTTATCTACAATCTTAAACATTTATTTAAAGTCTTTGTCTTAAAACAGGATCAACAGATTTTTTCCATTCATAAAAATCTCCTGCTAAAATATGCTCTCTTGCAACTTTTACCAAATCCAGATAAAAAGCAAGATTATGAATAGAAGCAATCTGTTTTGCCAGATATTCTTTTGAAACGAACAAATGACGTACATAAGCTTTTGAATATTCCTGATCTACAAAACTTGTCCCAAACTCATCCAAAGGCGAAAAATCTTTTTTCCACTTTTCATTTTTAAGATTCATCACGCCTTGCCATGTAAAAAGCATTGCATTTCTGGCATTTCTCGTAGGCATCACACAATCCATCATATCAATTCCCAATCCGATAGATTCTAGAATATTCCACGGAGTTCCAACACCCATCAAATATCTTGGCTTATCTTTTGGTAAAATATCGGTCACCTCATCGGTAATTCTGTACATTTCCTCTTCCGGTTCGCCAACAGAAAGTCCGCCGATTGCATTTCCTTCAGCTCCGGCTTCTGCAATTACTTCGGCAGAAATTTTTCTTAAATCTGAATATGTAGAACCTTGAACAATAGGGAAAAATCGTTGCTTGTGACCGTATAATTCAGGATTTTTTTCATTCCAGTCAATACATCTTTTCAACCAGCGATGAGTCATTTCCATGGAAGCTTTTACCTGATTGTATTCGCAAGGATAAGCGACACATTCGTCAAAAGCCATAAAAATATCCGCCCCGATCTGTCTTTGGATTTCCATAGATTTTTCCGGAGTGAATAAATGAACGCTTCCGTCAATATGAGATTTGAATTTCACGCCTTCTTCAGACATTTTTCTGGTTCCCGAAAGTGAAAAAACCTGAAATCCGCCTGAATCTGTAAGAATCGGAAGATCCCAATTCATAAATTTGTGCAAACCTCCGGCTTCCTGCATCACCTCCATTCCTGGGCGAAGATATAAGTGATAAGTATTTCCCAAAATAATCTGGGCTTTGATATCATCTTTTAATTCTCTTTGGTGAACTGTTTTTACGCTCGCAACAGTTCCTACAGGCATAAAGATCGGAGTTTTTACAACGCCATGATCGGTCGTCAACTCTCCTGCTCTTGCTTTTCCCTGTGAAGTTTTTTCTATATTAAAAAATTGCTGCATATTATCTGACTAATGTTGGAAGATTTTTATTCTTTTCCATTTTGCTTTTCACAAAACCTTCTGCTTTAGGATCTTTTTTCAGGAGGATTTCCTGTGCTTCCTCTACAATTTTGCTCATTTTTCCTTTTACTACATAATATTTATAGCTTTCTACAAAATCATCAGCTTTCACATTATGATTTTTAAGGATATATCTTGTTCCGCTTTCTAGGTTTTTATTTTGAAATGTAAAAGTAATCTGATCGTTGATCGCAAGATCTGCAAGAATCTCCGACATTGTACTTTTATCTACCAGATTTTTTGGCTTGCTGATATATTCGCTACAGGAAACCAAAAATAAAAACATAAAAAGGCAAATCAGCTTTTTCATATCTAAATATGTATGTTTTTAAGGTCGTATGGAATCGCCTTCTTTACGGATTCTTTGTTTTTAAGAATAATTTTTAATGGCGATTTCATAATTTATTGATTATTGATTTCCATTTTAAATTTAAAACACCAAGCACGGCTTCATGAATAATTCCGCCATTCATTTTACTTTCACCCAAAATTCTGTTGGTAAAAATTATAGGAACCTCTACAATTTTAAAGCCTTTTTTGAATGCTCTGAATTTCATCTCAATCTGAAAACCGTAGCCCTTCAGTTTTACATTTTCCAGACCGATTTCTTCCAAAGCTTTTCTTGAGAAACAAACAAAACCCGCAGTCGTATCATGAATAGGCAATCCTAAAATAATTCTCACATACCTGGAAGCAAAATATGACAATAAAACTCTTCCCATCGGCCAATTGACAACATTCACTCCTTTTGAATAACGCGAGCCAACCGCCATATCTGCATTCAAACAAGCCTCAAAAAGCTTAGGCAAATCGTTGGGATTGTGTGAGAAATCGGCATCCATCTCAAAGATATAATCATAATTGTTTTGCAAGGCCCAATTAAAACCATGAATATAAGCCTTTCCCAAACCGTTTTTGATCTGTCTTATCGACAAGTGAAGCGTATTGGGATGTTTTTTCTGCAAATCTTTAACGATATCTGCCGTTTTATCGGGTGAAGAATCGTCTACCACCAAAATATGAAAATCATCTTCCAACGCAAAAACTGCAGAAATTATTTTTTCAATATTTTCCTTTTCATTATATGTTGGGATGATGACGAGCTTTTTCATTTTCAATTTGCAAAGATAGTTTATTAAGCTTTTTATTTTATACAAAATAATCTATAATTTTGCAAAAAATATTCTTTTGCCATTATCACAAAACTTTACCAACCAAGTAAGAATACCCGAAAATAATGATTGGGTAGTCTTCACGCTTATAGGCTGTCTTTTTCTATATATTTTTATGATGAATATTATAGAAAGAGAAGCCAATCTGAGAGATTTTCTGCTACAGAAATATTTCGACTCGAGCAACAACCTTCCAAGCTGGATCATAACATCTTGTGTAACTACTTTGAGCCTGGCTATGTTGGTTTCACAATACATTCCTATCGTTCCTGAATATGTTGCCAAATTGCAGCTTTTTGGTTACCAGCTCAACAAATTTGGATATTGCCTTATTATTATTGCATTATTTTATTTTTTGCGGACAGCTTTAGGCTATTTATTTTACAATAGCATCGGAGATGGAAAAAAATGGAATATTTTCTATTTTACCTCCACAAAATTCTACTTTATTTTGTCGGTTTTAGTAATAATTCTGTGTGTAACCCATTATTATTTCCCTATTGACAGAAATAATGCATTTTTATACTATTTATATTTTTTTGTATTCGTATTTATTTTTAAGGTTTTTTTCTATTTATTTCACAGAAACAATATATTACCTCAAAAATGGTATTATAAATTTTTGTATATTTGCACCCTCCAAATAGCACCTTTACTAATGCTTTGGAAGTTATTATTTATTTAATAAAAGTACATGATGAGAATAAAGTCTATATTGGTTTCTCAACCAGCGCCTAGTGAGTCTTCTCCATACCTGGACATTGCAAAGAAGGAAAAAATAAAGATTGATTTCCGTCCTTTTATCCATGTTGAAGGGGTAGACAATAAAGAACTAAGAACACAAAAAATAGATTTGACACAATATACAGGTATAGTTTTTACCAGTAAAAATGCCATTGATCATTATTTCAGGCTTGCAGAAGAGCTTAGATTTTCTGTACCGGATACGATGAGGTATATTTGTCAGTCTGAAGCGATTGCCAATTATCTTCAAAAGCATATTGTTTACAGAAAAAGAAAAATCAGCTTCGGGGAAAAAATATTTGCAGACCTTTTGCCGTTATTCAAAAAGTTTCCTTCTGAAAAATATCTATTGCCTTCATCAGACGTATTAAGCCCTGATATTACTAAAACTTTGGATTCAGCCAACATAGACTGGACCAGAGCAATAATGTATAGAACGGTCTGTAGTGATTTAACGGATATTAAAATTAAAGATTACGATATGCTGATCTTTTTCAGTCCACAAGGAATCAAATCTTTGCAGCAAAATTTTCCTGATTTTGCGCAGGATGAAACAAAAATAGGTGTTTTTGGAAATACCACTTTAGCCGCAGCCGAAGAGGCAGGACTCAGAGTAGATTTGATGGCTCCCACAAAAGAAACTCCGTCGATGACGATGGCACTTGAAAAATACGTTAAAACGCTTCACAAATAGTTTTAACAATAAATAAATAACAGCCGTCTTTTCAAAATGGAAAGATGGTTTTTTTTTAATTAGATTTGAATAAGAATTATAGTAAATGAAAGCTCCACAGGCAAAAAAAATAGAATATACAATAGAAACTCACGGAGATAAAAGGACCGATCCTTATTTCTGGATGAAGGAAAGAGAAAATCCTGAAGTTTTACAATATCTTGAAGAAGAGAATGCATATGCCGATGAAATGATGAAAGACACCGAAGCTTTTCAGGAAGAGCTTTACGAAGAGATGAAAGCGAGATACAAAAAAGACGACGAGTCGCTGCCGTATTTTTTCAATAAATATTGGTATATCGTTCGCTATGAAGAAGGAAAAGAATATCCTATTTTTTGCAGAAGACATCAAACTTTAGAAAATCCCGAAGAGATCATTTTGGATGTTAATATTCTTGCAGAAGGTGAAGAATTTTTTGAAGTTGCCAATGTTGCGGTAAGTCCGAATAACGAATTAGCTTCTTTCTCATCTGATAATGTAGGAAGAAGAATTTATACTTTAAATTTTAAAAACCTGAAAACCGGCGAAACTCTTCCCGATACAATAGAAAACACAACCGGAAAAGCCGTTTGGGCAAACGATAACGAGCATGTTTTTTATGTCATAAAAGATGAAAGCCTTCGTGCTTATAAAGTTTTCAGGCACCGTTTGGGAACAAATACTTCAGAAGATGTTTTGGTTTTTCATGAGAAAGATGAAACTTTTGATGTGAATGTTTTCAAGACCAAATCTTTAGAATATATTTTCATTGCAAGTTCAAGCACAATATCGGACGAGCACCATTTTTTGCCTTCGGATAATGTTTTTGCAGATCTTAAAGTAATACAGCCAAGAATTGACGATCTGGAATATTCTGTAGAACATTACGGTGACGAGTTTTATATCATTACCAATATCGACGATGCTACCAATTTCAAAATTGTGAAAACAAAAATCGACAATTGCGGTATGGAATTTTGGGTAGACGTCATCCCGCATCGTGACGAGGTTTTATTGGAAGGTTTTGAGATATTTAAAGATTATCTTGTTCTCGAAGAAAGAGAAAAAGGCCTTTTGCAGATCAAAATCATTGAAGAAAAAACACAGGAATCATATTATTTAATATTTTCAGATCCTACATATACGACTTACATCAGCATCAATTTAGAATTCGACACCGAAATTTTACGTTTTGGTTATACTTCTTTGACGCAGCCAAGTTCCACTTACGAATATAACATGAAAGATAAAACCACTAAGCTCCTGAAGCAGCAGGAAGTTTTGGGTGGGAAATTTTTACCGGAAAATTATATTTCCGAAAGAATCTGGGCAGAATCAAGAGACGGAGTCGCAAAAATTCCTATTTCTCTGGTTTATCATAAAGACGCCAAAAAATCTGCAGACACTCCTCTTCTTTTATATGGTTACGGAAGTTATGGGCACACCGTTGATGCAAGTTTTTCCAATGTAAGGCTATCACTTTTAGACCGCAATTTTATTTATGCAATTGCTCACATCCGGGGCGGGGAATATTTGGGCAGAGAATGGTATGAAGAAGGAAAAATGCTATTCAAGAAAAACACATTTTTTGACTTTATTGATGCCGGAAAACATTTAATTAAAGAAAACTATACGTCTTCAAAACATCTGTACGCAATGGGCGGAAGCGCAGGCGGCCTTTTGGTGGGAGCCGTTGTAAATTACGAACCTCATCTTTTCAACGGAATTGTAGCGCAAGTACCTTTTGTAGATGTTGTGACCACAATGTTGGACGAAACGATTCCTTTAACGACAGGGGAATACGATGAATGGGGAAATCCGAATGACAAAGAATATTATTATTATATGAAAGAGTATTCGCCTTATGATAATGTAGAAGCAAAAGAATATCCGCATATGTTGATTACAACCGGCTTTCACGATTCTCAGGTTCAGTATTGGGAGCCTGCAAAATGGACTGCCAAATTGAGAGAATTGAAAACAGATAATAATCTTTTGTTATTTAAAACCGACATGAGTGCAGGCCACGGCGGTGCAAGCGGAAGGTTTGAATCTTTGAAAGAAGACGCATTGGAATATGCTTTTTTACTAAAGCTTGAAAACAAAATATAATCCTACAAAATCATTTTGACATGACAGAATCAGAATTATGGGCAAAGGTTGAAGAATTTTTTGTAATAAATTTTGACACAGAAAAACACCCGCAAATAGATACTATTTTATTTTTAATAGGCGTTCAGGAACTTGGAAGCGGCCAACAGAAATATACCAAAGACGACAAGCTCAATATTCTGCATATTGCCGTTTGCCGTTTATTGGAGCCTTTCGGATATTTCAAATTTTCGCATTACGACAAAGACGGATATCCGCATTTTGAGGAAACCGAAAAACTTCCCGAACTGAAACCAAACGAGCAGCAACTTCTCATGAAAAAAGCAATTGTTCATTATTTTCAGGAGGAAAATCTTATATAAATATTTTTAAACCATTAAGATTTGATTTAGGAATTAAGTTTAGTTAAGATGAAAACACACACATTTAGCTTAATGCGCAAAGCAAACTTAATATTCTCAACAACTTAATAACAATCTTAATGGTTTAAAAAATTTAAGAATTACTGATTTTTTAAAATCTCCTCCAATTGATTAAGGCCTGTTTTAAAGCCTTCTTCAAAGCCCATTTCGAGCTGTTTTTTCATGTCTTCTTCCGACTCAAAATGCAGATTAAACGAAACTTTCGTTCCTTCTTCAACGCCGGTAAAGCCGATCAGCCATTTTGTCTGCGGAAAATTTTCATCAATTTTTTGATTTTCATCGCAGAAAGCATCAAGCCCGTCGAAACTTCTATGCTCGGTAATTTCACCATATTTAACCAAAGAATACACTTTTTCTCCTTCCGGACCAATCATTGCGTAATGCCAGACTCCGTTTTCTTTAAAATCCATTTTTAAAGTTTCACATTTCCATGGTTTTGGCGCCCACCATTGATCGATAAGTTCAGATTTGGTAAAATAATCCCACACTTTTGAAACTTCAGCATCATATATTTTCATAACATAAATGCTTTTTGAGTCAAAATCTTTATTAAAAACAATTTTTGATTCCATATTAAATTTTTATTTAAAATTAGAAAATCCTTAGATAACAATACTTTTCATAAGACAAGAAATGCTGAGTTTATAAAAAAATGTTAAAAAACATGTTTTTAAGAAAACCAACACAATTTTTCGGCGCGTTTTTTGTTTATATCGTCATGAAATATTTAATTTTAACATTTGTAATTACAAATCATAATATGCAATGAATAACAAATTCATCCCAATAATATCCGTTTTTATGACAATTTCTTTGATTGTCTTTGTTACGTTGCAGTTTTACTGGCTCAAGGGATATTATGGTGCCTTGGAGCAGGATTTTTCCAGCAAAGTATATACCGCTCTCGAAAATACTTCAAAAACCGTCTCTGAAATCGAAGTTGACAAACTTCTGAACGAAAACTATGAAAATTTCAGGAACAATATCCTCGCAAACAGCAAGCAGCCTTCTTTGACGACTATTCAGCAGGTGGAAGATTCCGGAACTCAAAGACAGATTATTTATGCTAAAAACCTTATTGACCAAAAGCAGCTTCCTACAAAAAGAGGCGATTCTTTGAGCTTGACCACTTTATATACTGATGAAGCCATTTACAAATTAAAAAGGGACACAACACAAAGAGAGCAGCTTACAAATGAAATCAATCAGGACATTCAAACCGGTGACTGGGGAATGAAAGAGTTTGTAAAAGTAAATGGTAATAATCTTCCGATCGGCGAAAGAGTCAACCAAAGAATATTGGATTCCGTCATTACAAAAGAACTGAAAATGAAAGGAATTACTGCAAATTTCGGATTTGGCATTACGGATAAAAATAATAAGCTTACCAAAATAGTCAATAAAGTTTTTCAGGAAAAGAAAGACAACAATATGTATACTTATCCGCTGTTTACAGACACAAAAGATCGCACGCTGTACACTTTGGCTTTGGTTTTCCCTAAAAAAGAATATTCTCTGGCGATGAATAACTGGCCAATGCTTTTGGGAACATTTCTTTCGTTGCTTACGATCTTGGGAATTTATATTATTTCCATTAATTATATGATGAGACAGAAAAAAATTGCTGAAATAAAAACCGACTTCATCAACAATATGTCGCACGAGTTCAAAACTCCTTTGGCAACTATTTCTGTAGCAACAGATTCTTTGGCGAATGATAAAATTGCTACAAATCCTGAAAAAGTAAGATATTATTCGGGGCTTATCAAACAGGAAAATCTGAGAATGAAAAAACAGGTGGAAAACGTTCTCAATATGTCGAAACTCGAAAGAAATGAAGTGAAATTATTTTTAAGAGAAACCAACGTAAGAGAATTGATAAAACGGACAACCGAATCATTTGGACTTATTGTTACGCAGAGAAACGGGTCGCTTACACAAGAATTCAAAGCAGATAAATATACATTCAAAATTGATGAATTTCATATATCAAATATGCTGGTGAACCTTTTGGATAATGCCAACAAATATTCTCCCGAAGAACCTGAAATCAAAGTAAAAACCAGAAATGAAGGCAATTGGTACGTCATTGAAATTTCAGATAAAGGAATGGGAATGGAGACTGAAAATAAAACCAAGATTTTCGAAAAATTCTTCAGAGAAGAAACAGGAAATATTCACAATGTTAAAGGTCAGGGATTAGGACTTTCGTATGTAAAGAAAATTATCGAACTCCATAAAGGCCAGGTAATTGTAGATTCACAAAAAGAAAAAGGAAGCACATTTATTATTAAGCTTCCGATGGTATAATTTATTAAAACTAAAAGCAAAATATTATAAACAAGTACAATTAAATTTATTTTTAATTATTAATCATTAAAATTATGAGTAACAGAATATTATTAGTAGAAGACGACCAGAGTTTCGGAGCGGTATTGAAAGATTATTTAAGCATAAACAATTTTGAAGTAACGCTTGCTACAGATGGCGAACAGGGTCTTAAAGAATTTACGGAAAACGAATTCGACATCTGCATTTTCGACGTAATGATGCCTAAAAAAGACGGTTTTTCTTTAGCCGAAGATGTGAAAAAAATTGATAAAAATACGCCGATCATATTCCTTACCGCAAGAAATATGAGAGAAGATATTTTGAAAGGATACCAGTTGGGAGCCGACGATTATATCACGAAGCCATTCGATACCGAGCTACTTTTGTACAAAATCAAAGCTATTCTGCAAAGAAGTTCTACTTTGGAAAACGAAGAGCAGGAGCAGTTCAAAATCAGCAATATTTTCTTTGATTCTATGCTGAGACAATTACGAGTTGGCGATAATGAATACAAGCTTTCGCCGAAAGAAAACGAACTTTTAAAGCTGCTTTGCCTTCACAGAAACGACTTTATGCCAAGAGATCTTGCCTTAAGAAAAATATGGAAAAAGGAAAACTATTTTACCGCAAGAAGTATGGATGTGTATATTGCTAAGCTGAGAAAACTCTTGAAAGATGACGAAGGTTTGGAAATCATCAACGTTCATGGTGAAGGTTTCAGGCTTTTGGTTAAAAACTAAAGAAGGTATTTCAATATAACATATAAATTAGCAAAGCATTTCAAAATGTTTTGCTAATTTTGTTTTTTACGATTAGTTTTTGATATGAAAAATATATTTTTAGGAATAATTACAGCAGGAATTTTAATTGTTGCCTGTAAAAAAGATGAAAAGCCAACTTACATAAAAGAAGAAGTTGGCGCTCAGCCAGCTGCGGCAATTACCAATACTCCGCAACCTTCATTATTGAATCAAGCGGGAATTCAGACAGCCGCACCCAATAATTCACCGGTTGCTGCAACAGCTCCCGGAATGAATCCTGCACACGGACAACCGGGTCACAGATGTGATATTCCTGTCGGGCAGCCGTTAAACAGTTCGCCTGCCGCGGCACAAGCTCCGAATACACAAAACATAACAGTTAACGGAAATAACACCGTTCAAATAGACCCGAATGCTGTAAGTCCCGGAAAAGTAATGGTTGACAACAAAGGGAAACAAGTGAAAACTGCACCAGGCATGAACCCGCCACACGGTGAGCCCGGACACAGATGCGACATTGCCGTTGGGCAGCCATTGAGCAGTAAGCCTGCGCCACAGCCAGCTCCAACGCAGAATATACAAACTCAAACCGCTCCGGCTCCGCAACCTGTTGTTGCCAACAATACAGGTCCAAAACCAAAAAACAACCCTGCACATGGCGAACCTTGGCATGATTGCGCTAAAAAAGTTGGCGACCCACTTTAATTTATTTTTGTAAATTTGCAGCGTGAAGCAATTGCAGGTTTTATTAATTATCTTTTGTTTAGGAATTTTTCTTATTCCTAAAGATAATTTCTATGCCCAAATTTCACAGGAAAATTGCTGTAAAACAGATTCTAAAGCAGACAGTTGCTGTGAGAAAGATCATAACAGTCATAATGAGAAAGATGAAAAATCGTCTTGCAATGATGATTGCTGCTCTTCCTGCATGACTTGTTACACATTTGTTGAAAACCTTTCCAGCAAGGCAATTTTTGTTGAATTATCGTTGTTTCATACTGATAAAAATCTACAGTTTCAATATTCCGATCCTTATATTTCAGATAGTTTAGAAGATATTTGGCAGCCGCCAAAACTGGGTTAATTATTCAGATCATTCATTAATTACAATGAATCTTTTTTTAATTAATCTAAATTTTAAACAAAATGAAATTATATATCACCAAGATATTTCTTGGCTTATTCCTGTTATTTACATCATTTATATTTGCTCAAAATCTTAATAAAAGCCAGTTTCAGGTAAAAGGAAACTGCGAAATGTGCAAGGAAAGAATTGAATCAACTGCATTAAAAGCCGGCGCTACGGCTGCAAGATATTCAATCGACAATCAGACCCTTACATTAGAAACAAAAGAAAATATTTCTCCTGAAGAAATTTTAAAGAAAGTAGCCGAAGCGGGACATGACAACGAAAAATTCCGTTCTTCTGACAAAACCTACGAAAGTCTTCCGGGATGCTGTCATTATGAAAGAGATGCTCCGAAAACCGCTTCTGTGACAGAAAATCATGACCAATCCAAAAACGACAACGAATTTTTCGTCAAAGGAAACTGCGGTTCGTGTAAAGCAAGAATTGAAAAAGCAGCGAAAGATGCCGGAGCCAATTCAGCAAGCTGGGACGCAGAAAAACAAACTGTTTCTTTAGATTTTGATCATTCTAAAACTTCGGCAGATAAAATTCTTAAAAAAATTGCTGAAGTTGGTCACGACAACGAAATGTACAAATCTTCAGATTCGGTTTATAAAAATCTTCCCGGATGTTGTCTTTACGACAGAGATATTCCGATGGGCGCAAAAAACCCAAAAGTACATTTTGAGGAAGCTGAAACACACAACAAATCAGAAGATCACAATAATCATTCAGATTCTGAGCAAACAAAAAGTAATCAGGAAACGGAAATAGCAGAAGTGAAATTATCCGCTTCAAAAGCCGCAACTTCCATTAATAAAAAAGAAGCCGGACTGGTTTTTAATATTGATAAAAAAGAATTGCTGAAGGCCGCATGCTGTAATTTATCTGAAAGTTTTGAAACCAACGCAACGGTTGATGTGTCTTTCAACAACGCGGTTACGGGAACCAAGCAACTGAAAATGTTGGGTTTGGATCAGAAATATACAAGCTTAACGAAAGAGCTTTTGCCTGAAATTCGTGGCTTGGCATCGGCTTACGGGTTGAATTTTATTCCGGGAAGATGGATCGAAAGTATTCAGCTTACAAAAGGCGGAAGCACCGTTACAAACGGCTACGAAAGCATTACAGGCCAAATCAATACAGAATTGATTAAGCAATCTGAAAAATCGGAAACTTCCTTGAATTTATTTTCAGATTTCAACGGACGTGCGGAAGCCAATATCACTCATGTAGAACCTATTAATGATAAATGGACACAGACATTTTTGCTGCATGGAAACGGAACTTTTGGGGATACCGATATGAATGACGACAGTTTTCTTGACAGACCGAAAGGAACACAAATTAACGCTGCGTATTTGCTGAATTTCAATGATTTGGAAAAGTCTGGGTTTGGCTCGCATTTCGGAATTAATTTTGTAAAAGATGAAAGAACTGCCGGACAAACTGCTTTTAACAAACGGATTGGCCAGAGTGAGCAATCGGCTTATGGAGTTGGAATTGATATTTCGAGGTTTCAGGTTTGGAACAAAACAGGATATGTTTTCAAAGGAAAGCCTTATCAAAGCTTAGGTTGGATGAATCAGTATGTTTATCATCAGCAAGACAGCTTTTTTGGCCTTCGGAATTATTCAGGAAAACAGCACACTTATTATTCAAATTTAATTTTTGAAAGCATCATCGGAAACACCAATCATAAATATAAAACCGGAGCAAGCTTCCTATATGACGGTTATGAAGAAGATTATTTAACTGATAATTTTAAACGAAATGAAATCGTTCCCGGTATTTTTGCTGAATATACTTTAACAGGTTTAAAATATACTTTAGTTGCAGGAGCAAGAGCAGATTTTCACAATTTGGCAGGAACTCAATTCACGCCGAGATTGAATTTTAAATATGATTTTACGCCGCAAACAATCTTAAGACTTTCTGCGGGAAGAGGTTTCAGAACGGCTAATGTTTTTGCAGAAAACCAACAGTATTTTGCTTCAAATCGTAAAATCCAAGTTTTGCAGAATGGCGGAAATATTTATGGCTTAAAACCTGAAATTGCATGGAATTACGGCGCGAGTTTACAGCAGGAATTCAGAATCTTTGGAAAAAAATCTACAATTGTGGCAGATTTTTTCAGAACAGACTTCCAGGATCAGGTTTTGGTAGATCTAGACCGGTCGCCTCAACAATTAACTTTTTATAATCTGAACGGAAAATCTTTTGCAAATAGTTTTCAGACCCAATGGGATTTTACACCTTTTAAGAATTTTGATGTGAGATTGGCTTACAAATATTATGATGTTCAGGCAGATTACATTGACGGAAGAAGAGAAATTCCGTTTATGGCAAAACACAGAGGTTTTGTGAATCTAGCCTATGCAACCAACAAAAATAATAAAGATGGATTCTGGAGTTTTGATACCACGTTGAATGTTGTAGGTAAACAAAGGCTTCCAAATACGACAAGCAATCCTGCTGAATTTCAGATTCCGGCTTATTCGGAATCGTATGCAGTTTTGAATGCACAGATTTCAAGAAACTTTAATCAAAAAATCAGAGCCTATTTTGGTGGTGAAAATCTAACTTCTTATTATCAGAAAAATGCAATCATTGATTTTAAAAATCCATTCGGTAATTATTTTGATGGCGGCATGGTTTACGCACCAATCATGAAAGCCAATTTTTATGTAGGTTTGGATGTAAGTTTTTAAAAAATTTTATTAAACATTTATAATTAAAATTAAGCATGATTCCAATTATTTAATAGTAATGAGATCATGCTTTTTTGTATTTTTATATTCAATTTAACATAACAAAATTATTAATTATGAAGCGTAACGCAACAGCCGTTTGGAACGGTACCGTAAAAGAAGGAAAAGGACATTTAACAACACAAAGCACAACCTTAAACCAAACTCAATATTCTTTCAGCAGCCGTTTTGAAGAAGGTGTAGGAACAAATCCTGAAGAATTATTGGCAGCAGCTCATGCAGGCTGTTTTACCATGAAATTGAGCGCAGAGCTTTCTCAAGCCGGCTTTACACCGGAAGAATTGACTACAAAATCTGTAATCACTTTAGATCCAAGCGTTGGAAAAATTACAAAATCTGAATTGACTTTAACAGCAAAAATTCCCGGAATTTCCGAGGAAGAGTTTCAAAAATATGCTAAAATCGCTGAAGAAGGTTGTCCCGTAAGTGCAGCTTTCAACTTTGAAATTACTTTGAATGCTACTTTAGCTTAAATATAATTAAATCTTAATCTGAATTGCTAAGCGATTCAGATTTATTTTATCTTAAAATATACCGATTGGTATATTTTTGTATATTTGCAGGATCATGTCTAAAGCAGAAAAGACAAAACAGTACATTATTGAGAAATCGGCAACTTTGTTTAACACCAAAGGTTACACAACTACGTCGCTTTCCGACATCACAAAAGCTACAGGCCTCACGAAAGGAAGCATTTATGGCAACTTTGAAAATAAAGATGAAGTGGCTTTGGAAGTTTATAAATACAATTCGGGGTTGTTGAAAAGAAATCTGTCAAAATCTTTTGGTGATGAGTTTCCTTCTTCGCTTGACAAATTGCATGCATTCGTGGCTTTTTACCGTAAAAACTGGAATTTAGTTTTCTCAAATGGAGGTTGCCCGCTGATGAATGCAGCTACGGAATCTGACGACACCTTTCCAAATCTTAAAAATCAGGTGAAAATATCTTTTGAAGAATGGATCTCGAAAATTTCAGATATTATTAAATTGGGACAAAAAAATGGAGAATTTAATTTGAAAATAAATTCTGAAGAATATGCGTCGCTATTTATCATGCAGATTGAAGGAGGAATCCTGCTTTCTAAAACAACTGGTAACGAAAACTTTCTGAACCTCGCGCTTGATAGGGTTTTATACATCATCGATAAAGAAATAAAAATAATTCAATCATAAAAAATTATGGATAAATTAGAAAAGCTGAAAACTTTTATAGGAAAAGAGTTTACAGAATCGCCATCACCTTTTATGCGGTGGCTCAATCCTGTTGTAGTTTCGGCAGAAGAAGGAAAGATAGAATTTAAATATACGGTAAGACCCGAATGGTTAAATCCGATGGGAAACCTGCATGGCGGCGTAACGGCAGCAATTATGGATGATATTATCGGCGCAACTATGTTTTCTCTGAACGAAAAATCATTCATTACAACCATCAATAATGTGATCGATTATTTTTCAACAGCAAAAGAAAATGATGATATTGTAGCCGAAACCAAAATTATTAAAAGAGGAAAGCAATTTGTAAATGCTCAATGCGAAATCTGGAATGCCGATAAAACACGCCTGATCGCAAGAGGCACATCCAATTTATTTAAAATCAATAACTAAATATGATATCGCTTTTGATTTAGAATCAAATATCATTAAAAAACAATAGAATCTACATATGAAAAGAGTTGTCATTACAGGATTGGGTGCCGTAACGCCTTTGGGAAACAATGTCGGAGATTTTTGGCAAAACAGCATCAACGGAAAAAGCGGATCGGGCTTAATTACACATTTCGATACAGAAAAACACAAAGTTCATTTTGCATGTGAAGTGAAAGATTTTGATGCAAAAGTTCATTTAACACACAACGAAATCAAAAGAAGCGATCTTTTTACTCAATACGCATTATATTCATCGGCGGAAGCGATTCAGGATTCAGGACTGGAAATTGAAAGTATGGATCCTTTCGATGTAGGTGTAATCTGGGGAACCGGGCAAGGCGGAATGTGGACTTTCGAAAGTGAAGTGATGGAATTTACAAAAGGAGACGGAACGCCACGCTTTAATCCTTTTTTCGTTCCTAAGTTCATAGCAAATATGGCGTCGGGAATGATTTCAATGAAATTTGGATTGCAGGGAATCAATTACACAACCGTTTCTGCCTGCGCAACCGGAAATACCGCAATCATGGATGCTTTTAATTATATACGTTTGGGGAAAGCTAAAATAATTGTCAGCGGTGGTTCTGAAGCGGCAATCACTCCAGCTTCAGTTGGTGGCTTTTCGATCATGAAAGCTATGTCAACCAGAAATGATGACTTTTCAACAGCCAGTCGGCCTTATGATGCAGAACGTGATGGTTTTGTAATGGGCGAAGGCGCTGGAGCATTGGTTTTGGAAGAATATGAGCACGCAAAAGCCCGTGGTGCAAAAATCTACGCAGAATTGGTGGGGGCTGCAATGACAGCCGATGCTTATCACATGACTGCACCTCATCCGGACGGCGTCGGTGCAATCAAAGCAATGCAATTGGCACTTGATGAAGCAGGAGTGAATATTGAAGATATTGATTATCTAAATCCACATGCTACTTCTACCCCATTAGGTGATTTGGTTGAATTAAAAGGAATTAATAAATTGTTTAAAGGCAGTAAAAATCTTGATATAAGCGCCACAAAATCAATGACCGGGCATTTGCTGGGAGCTGCCGGAGCCGTGGAAGCCATTCTTTCGATAAAGGCCATTGAAAACGGAATTATTCCTCCAACTATTAATCTTCATAAGATTGATGAAAATATTTCAAAAGACGTAAATATCGTTTTTGGAGAAGCCAAAGAAAAGAACATCAACTTTGCATTAAGCAACGCTTTTGGATTTGGAGGTCATAATGCTACTTTGATCTTTAAAAAGTTTAAATCATAATATTTACTTTTTCAATGGAAAATATATTCATAAGCTCACTCGAAAATTTTAATAAAAAAGCAGTCAAATTTTGACTGCTTTTTTATTAAAATGTTATGTTGTTTATGCTTTCAACCATTCCGAAGATGAAAGATAATTTTGATCAGGATAATAAATGAAAAGGCAATTTCTTCCTTTTATTGTATTAATGATTGGCTGCGTCAAATCTCTTGGTACAGCAGGGCAACCCCAACTTCTTCCAATTCTCTTGTGCATTGCTGCAAACTCTTCACTTACATAATCTGCTCCGTGCATTACCACCGCTCTTTTGTATGCTGCATCATTATATCCTTTATCCATTCCCAACAACTTCAGCGAATATCCGTTGTCGCCATTGTACGTCGTGTCTGTAATATAAAACCCTAAACTGCTTTGAAGCGAGCTTTCTGTATTCGAAAAATTCGTTGCAAATTCTTCTCCTGTATTCTTTCCATGGGCAACCAATGAATTGAATAATACTTTTTTATCATTCAAATCGATTACCCAAAGTCTTTTGCTGTTCGAAGACATAGAAAAATCGCATATTGTCAATAAATGCGCATTCTGATCAAGCATTCCTGCTTTCTTTAAATTTTCAAACCCTAATAAAGCCGCTGAAAAAGCATCAAAATTAATTTTATGATCTGCTTCAAATAAGATTGAGTTATATAATTCTTCGGAAGAACTTACTTTTTTTTCGCTTTTTACAGATTTTGTTTCAACTATTGTTTCTATTTTTTTTGTGCTGATATTATCATTTTTTACATTTAATTTCTCCGGAGAAAGATAAAATGAAGTAGTAATAATATATGCAACACCTAATAAGCTATATAATCCTTTCATTAAATATTGTTGTTATTCACTTTAGTGGTGCAAAATTATAAAAACATAATTATCAATCAGTTAAATCAATAAACTTTAACTCAATTTAGCACTTTTTAACATCAACTCAGCAATACATTTTAGATAGAATCAATCAAGAATTACTTTTTGATAAGCAAAATAATTCGGTTTTATTAACTTTTTTACATAATATACTATATTTTAGTACCTTAATTTAATAAAAACACATCTGATGTCTCAAAAAAAACTTGGCGAATGGTACGCTACGGCCATTTGCGGAAACGATATTACTTCATCTGTTTTGTACGTCTCTGCTCTTACGATTGGCGTTGCCGGACAATATGCCTGGATTTCTCTGCTTATGGTAGCAGGAACTCTTTTTCTTTTTCGAAAAATATATAGTGAAGTTGTAGGAGCACTTCCTTTAAATGGTGGAGCTTACAATGTTTTACTAAATTCATCTTCAAAAAACAATGCTGCTATTGCCGCCACTCTCACTATATTATCTTATATGGCGACTGCGGTTATTTCAGCATCCGAAGGCATGCATTATCTGCATCATATTTTCCCAAGCTTTAATGTGATAATTGCAACATTTGGACTTTTGCTTTTGTTCTTATTTCTTACTATTCAGGGAATTTCAGAAAGCGCGATCGTAGCCTTAATAATCTTTATATTGCATATAACCTGCATGTTGGTTTTAGTTATATTCTGCAGCATTTTTATATTTCAGCACGGTATAGGGTTTTTTATTGAAAACTGGCATTCACCTTTAGAAGGCGGAGGAATTTTTAAAGCTTTAATATTAGGATTCAGTGCTGCAATGCTCGGAATTTCAGGCTTTGAAAGCTCAGCCAACTTTGTGGAAGAACAAAAAGCCGGTGTTTTCCCAAAAACTTTGAAAAATATGTGGATTGCTGTTTCGGTGCTCAATCCTTTGATGGCTATTTTAGCAATAGGAATAATGCCGCTTTCTGAAGTCAATGAATATAAAAACTCTTTTCTTTCGCATATGGCCGAACTTACAGGCGGAAAAACACTCGCAATGATTATCTCTGTAAATGCCGTCCTTGTTTTAAGCGGAGCCGTTCTGACTTCTTTCGTTGGCGCAAACGGATTGATCAAAAGAATGACACTTGACAGAATTTTGCCCAACTATTTTTTAAAAGAAAACAAAAAAGGAAGCACGTACAGGATTTTGATATTATTCTTTTTACTTTGTATATCGGTCCTTTTTGTTACAAAAGGCGAAATTGGTCCTTTGGCAGGCGTTTATGCTTTATCATTTCTTACCGTGATGGCTTTTTTTGCAATTGGAAATATTTTGCTGAAAATACGTCGCGCAAGACTTCCGAGACCAGAATACGCATCCCCAATTTCGGTATTAATAGCCTTAATTGCTGTTATAATTGCGATCTACGGAAATATAAAAACAAAACCGGAATATTTGCTCACTTTTCTTACCTATTTCCTTCCCTCGGTATTGATCGTTTCTGCAATGCTGGCGCGGAAAGATATTATGTTTTTTATCGTAAAAACTTTTAAATCTACCAATCGAGCCTATAGAAAGCACATTATTAAAAGCGAAAGATCCTTAAACAGCTCCATCAAAAGACTTACCGAGCAGCAATTTGTCTTTTTCTCTAAAGGTGATGATATTTCCACATTAAATAAAGTAATGATGTATCTTAATGAGAACGAAGTTACCAATAGGATAAAAATAGTTTCTGTATTGGAAGAATATCAAAAACCTACAGACCAGTTTCTTTCAGATTTTGATGCATTGGACAGAGCTTATCCGGAAGTAGACATGGAATATATTATCGAGCAAGGACAGTTCACACCCGAGAAAGTAGAAGAGCTAAGCAACCGTTGGTGTATTCCAAAAAACTTTATGTTTATTTCTTCTCCCGGTGAGCGATTCAGCCACAGAGTTGAAGATTTAGGTGGCGTAAGACTTATTCTGTAACTTTATAAATGCTGAAATTCAGCATTTATTTTTTAATATAACATTTATGAAAATGTGGATTGTTTTTTGATGTAATATTTTTCATAAACATCAGTTTCACCGTTAATTTTTATGATATGAATGATGAAGCTAAAAGAAAGCAGCTAAGAAAATATAAAGCTTTTGCCACAGGATTATTTGTCTTGATGGCAATCGTTTTTATTATAATGACGATTTTCCAAAAGACAAATGACTCCCATTGGATCGGCTACGTGCGTGCATTTTCCGAAGCGGCGATGGTTGGTGCTTTGGCCGATTGGTTTGCAGTGACGGCACTTTTCCGTCATCCGATGGGCTTGCCGATTCCGCACACAAATCTAATCGAAAACAGCAAAGAAAGACTTGGAGACAATCTGGGAAGTTTTGTTGTGTCAAATTTTCTTTCGCCACAAAATATCCGGCCTTATATTCAAAAATTAAAAGTTTCCAGCTTTGTCGGAGAATGGCTTGTAAAAGAGAAAAATCAGGAAATTTTAATTAAAAATCTTTCGGATATTGTTTTAGACATTCTTAATAAGCTTGATGATTCTGAAGTAAGTCATTTTATCAGCAAAAAAGTGTCGGAAATGACCGATAATATTAAACTCAACGCGATTATCGGAAACGGAATCAATTACCTTTTAGATAAAAATGACCACCAAAGAATCGTCACCAATCTTTCAAAACAGATCAAAGAATATATCATTGAAAACGATGAAATGATTCAGGAGCGCGTGAAAAAAGGAAGCTATTCTTTTATTCCTTCTTTTGTTGATAATAAAATCGCCGAGAAAATTTCCAGCGGACTTTCAGATTTTTTTAAGGAAGTGGAAGAAAATCCGGAACACGAAATCCGGGATTTGATCACAAAAAAAATCTATGAATTTTCTTCTGATTTAAAGGAAGATCCGAAGTGGGAAAATGAATTTAAAGACATCAAAAGCAATCTCCTGAAAAACGACAAATTAAATGAATATTCTAATGACATTTGGATTTCTATCAAAAAAACATTGATGAAAGAATTGCATGATGAAAAGTCTTCGCTAAAGAATTATTTATCTAAAAACCTGAATGAATTCTCTCAAAACCTGAAAACCGACGAAAGTCTTCAGAACAAAATAGATCATTGGGTTCGTGTGACGGCTTACAAATATATTCTTAAAAACACGCATCAATTCGGAAACCTCATCAGCTCAACCGTCGGAAACTGGCAGGGAAAAGAATTGAGCGAAAAGCTTGAATTGGAAGTCGGAAAAGATCTTCAGTTTATTCGTGTAAACGGGACTTTGGTTGGCGGATTGGTTGGTTTGATTATTTATACGATTTCGCATTTCTTCATTTGATAGAAAAATAAAACTAATATCCAAACCATGAAAAAACTCTTTACTTTCCTTATTTTATTTAATTCCATCTTTGCTTTCTGTCAAAAAATCGAACTGAAAAGCGTGACTGATTCTTCACAAATTTTCAAAGGAGAAATTGCAGGAATGCCGGTTACAATGCAGCTGAATTACAAAGGAATTGTAGACTGCAGCCAATATCAGCATTTTGTGGAAGGCTGGTATTATTACGACAAATATCAGAAGAAAATCGCATTGTCGGGAATTTATGATCACGGGAATCTGTATCTCTATAATTTCGGGAAAAAGCAAAAACAAAACTTTAAAACTCTTCAGGAAAAAATCACTTCACCACAAAAAATTGAAAAAACAGACAGCATTGCAAAAACATTGAAACCTAAAGAAATTATTGAATTTAAAAACGGTAATTCCGGCAAAGAAATCATGGGTAATTTTTATTTAGGCAATAAAATTCATGATGCGAAATTGTTCACTAAAAACAATATGATTTATCGTTTCAACAATTACTTAATCCTTCCAAATAATAAAAAAATCAACACGTTTGATTTTATTGACAAACATGGCGGAAACGAATTGGTTTCTTACAAATCTGATCAATCGGGAAACAGAATTTTATTATATTTTGAACGTACTTCAAACTTTAACGCCTGCGGAATGTGTGGCGCAAGCGATGGTGAAAAAGGGTACCGTGTTTTATATTTCACAAGTACATGGAACTATAAAAAATATGAAGAATTTCTCACGGAAAGCTGCCTTGAAAACATTTATGAAACTAAGAAAACAACGACAAAAAGCCCTGATATTTTGAAATTTAAGATAGAAAAAACAAAGACAATTCCCACTTACATTTTAACAGTTGACACCAAAAATGCTACGGTTTTGAAGTCTAAATAATTACTTTGCAATTCTGCTTGCTCTCGTTAAAATTTCTTTATTGATATCATTAATTAGTTGAGGGCCTTCATAAATAAACCCTGTGTAAAGCTGAATCAAACTTGCACCTGCATTCAGTTTTTCAATAGCATCTTTTGCAGAATGAATTCCTCCAACTCCAATGATTGGGAAAGCTCTGTTACTTTTATCAGAAAGATATTTGATCATTGCGGTACTTCTTTCACGGATCGGTTTTCCACTCAAGCCACCGTTACCGATTTCCACTAAAGTTTCAGGTGAAGTTTTCAAGCCTTTTCTGTTAACCGATGTGTTCGAAACGACAATTCCGTCGATTTTTGTTCCTGCAATCAGTTCGATAATCTCATCAAGTTGTTGATTATTTAAATCCGGAGCAATTTTTAAAAGAATTGGTTTTTGAGTTGGCTTGGTTTGATTGACTTCCTTAACGGCTGTAATCAATTCTCTCAAATATTCTACATCTTCAAGTTTTGCGTGACTTCCAACATTCGGGCAACTTACATTCAGTACAAAATAATCTACATAAGGATGCAGACCTTCAAAACAATCTAAATAATCTTGTGTGTAATTTTCAGGCTTTGTATTGGTGTTCTTTCCGATGTTTCCGCCGATGATGATTTTTCCTTTGTTCCCTTTTAGCTTTTCAATCGCTGCTTCCAGACCGTCATTGTTGAAGCCCATTCTGTTGATAATTCCGCCGTCCTCAATCAGACGAAACAATCTTTTCTTAGGATTTCCAGCTTGCGCTTTTGGTGTTACGGTTCCTATTTCGACAAATCCAAAACCTAGATCTCCCAATTCGTTGAACAAAACCGCATTTTTATCAAAACCAGCCGCCAAGCCTACCGGATTTTTGAATTTCAGTCCGAAAACTTCTCTTTCCAGACGCTTGTCTGCAATAGGTTTTGGAAGGAATAATTTGGCAAGAAATCCGAAATTTTTGAGCATCGAAAAAGTAAAATGGTGAACTTCCTCGGGATCAAATTTGAAAAGAATGGGACGGATGAGCGATTTGTACATTGAAAAAAAAGTTTTACAAAAATAATCATTTTAAATTGAATGAATTCTTGATGTGTGATATTTTTATGAAAAATCGATTATAAATATGATCTATAAAAAATTGCTGTTGCATAATCGGAAAATCTGCGAGTTTTTTTGACGCAAAGATTTTATTTTAATATGCTTCTTATTTTAAGAGGCAAAGGCAAATAAATTTGCTACGCGAAACCTAAATGCTAGCTTCATCAACTTGTTGATTCCTCTTTGCTCCTTGAAGTTTTGTAGTATTAAAATAACCTTTGCGTTAAAATAAATTCCATTAAACTATCAACTATACAAACTCAAATCAAAACTTAAAATATCTCCTACTCTTTTGAACTCATCATCGATAGTAGCATTTACCGTAATTATTTCGTTAGAAACCGGGTGATTAAAAATCAACTGATGGGCATGAAGCGTCATTTTTGTGATACCAAAAGTCTGAAGCCACAACTTGTTTTGTTTATTGCAACCATGTTTGCGACAGCCTAGAATGGGGTGAAGAATATGTTTAAAATGTTTTCTCAACTGGTGAAATCGTCCTGTTTCAGGAATCGCTTCTACCAAACAATATCTCGATGTTTGATGCTTTAAAAATGGCAGATCTATTTCCGAAGTCTGTAGACGATGATAATAAGTGATTGCATTTTGCTTAACCTCGTTTTCGTTGATCAAATCATAGTCGATGGTTTCTTCTTCCTTTGTCCAGCCTCTTAGAATGGCGATGTATTTTTTTTCGACTTCTCGTGACGCAAACTGATCGCTCATCAATCTCAAGGTTTCTTTATCTAAAGTAAATAACAAAACACCCGACGTTTTTCGGTCTAAACGATGCACCGGATAAACTTTTTGCCCGATTTGATTTCTCAGCTCCTGAATAGCATAGGTATCTGCTTCGCCGGAGTAGAAAGATTTATGAACCAGTAATCCGCTTGGTTTATTGATGGCAATAAGATGCTCGTCGCGATAAAGAATTTCTAGCATGGGGCAAAAGTAGAAAATCTCTGGCTATTTAGCCCTGATTGCAGCGACATCCTTTTGCGGAACAAAGTGAAGCAAAAGATACAGCGGAAAGCAGGTCCCCGGCTTGAAAAAAATACTCAGTAAAATCTTCATTAAATTTCTTTACATTCGTGAATAGGAAAGTTCAAGAATTATGACAGACTATTTTAGCTTTTTCAAATCATTGATAATCATTTCTATCATTGCGGGCGCGATTACATTGGCCGCCACAGATCCTAAAAAACACAGAACGATAAGAATATTATTATTGATTATTGCCGCCATTTTATTGATTGTTGGTTTAGGTGGATTTTTCTTAATGTCAATATCCAATGTAGGTTCTTATCGATATTAATATTTTCCGATAAAAAACATTATTTTTGCAGTTCAGACGTTAAAAAAATTATGGCAAAGCAAGAAGATGTTTTCAAGAAAGTGATTTCTCACGCTAAAGAATATGGGTTTATTTTCCCTTCGAGTGAGATCTATGACGGTTTATCCGCTGTTTATGACTATGGCCAGAATGGTGCAGAACTGAAAAATAATATCAAACAATACTGGTGGAAAGCGATGGTACAGCTTAACGAAAATATTGTAGGTATCGATTCAGCAATTCTGATGCACCCGACTACTTGGAAAGCTTCGGGCCACGTTGATGCCTTTAATGATCCTTTAATTGACAATAAAGATTCTAAAAAACGTTTCAGAGCAGACGTTTTGGTGGAAGATTATTGCTTAAAAATCGAGGATAAAGAAAATAAAGAAATTGAAAAAGCTGCCAAAAGATTCGGTGACTCTTTTGATAAAGCTCAGTTTGAAGCTACAAATCCAAAAATATTGGAATATCGCGCAAAAAGAGAAACCATTCTGACAAGATTAGCAAAATCTCTGGAAAATGAAGACCTTGCTGATGTAAAATCCTTAATTGAAGAATTGGAAATTGCCGATCCCGACACAGGTTCCAGAAACTGGACGGAAGTAAGACAATTCAACTTAATGTTCGGAACGAAATTAGGTGCTTCCGCAGATTCTGCGATGGATCTTTATTTAAGACCGGAAACTGCGCAGGGAATTTTCGTGAATTTCTTAAACGTACAAAAAACTTCACGCCACAGACTTCCTTTTGGTATTGCTCAAATCGGAAAAGCTTTTAGAAATGAAATCGTTGCAAGACAGTTTATTTTCAGAATGCGTGAATTTGAACAGATGGAAATGCAATTCTTCGTTGCTCCGGGAACAGAACTGGAATTCTACGAACAATGGAAAACAAAACGTCTAAACTGGCATTTAGCTTTAGGTTTAGGAAATGATAATTACAGATTTCACGATCATGAAAAGTTAGCGCATTATGCAAATGCTGCGGCAGATATTGAATTTAATTTCCCGTTTGGATTTAAAGAATTAGAAGGCATTCACTCGAGAACAGATTTCGATTTGAAAGCGCATGAAGAATTCTCAGGAAGAAAACTTCAGTTTTTCGATCCGGAAAGAAATGAAAACTACGTTCCTTATGTTGTGGAAACCTCTGTTGGTTTAGACCGTTTATTCCTTTCAATATTCTCTCATTGTTTAAGAGATGAAGTATTGGAAGACGGTTCAGAAAGAACAGTTTTATCGTTGCCACCGGCGTTAGCACCAATTAAAGCAGCGATTCTTCCATTAATGAAGAAAGACGGCTTAGCTGAATATGCAGAAAACATTTTTAATGATTTAAAATATGATTTCAATTTATTCTACGAAGAAAAAGATGCGATCGGAAAACGCTACAGAAGACAGGATGCAATTGGAACACCTTACTGTATCACAATCGATCATGATTCTCTTACAGATCACACCGTTACGATAAGAGACAGAGACACGATGCAGCAGGAAAGAGTTCCTGTTTCTGAGTTGAGACGAATTATCGACGAGAAAACAAACTTCAGAAATTTACTTTCTAAGATATAATTAAAAGGCCTTGAAAAATATTCAGGGCTTTTTTATTTTTTTTATAATCAGATAAAATTTTTTCTATTTTTGAGAAAATTTAATCATGAAAAAAATTTTATTGCTGACCTTTGGCTTAATACAGACTTTATATTATTCTCAAACTCAGGATTTGGCTTCATTGGCTTCCGGCGATCATTTAGGAATGAATGCTTTGTTTGATGAGAAGGATAATCTTTACGGATATGTTTCTTTATATTCTTACGGAAAATCTGGAAATCATTCAAAAAAATTCGAATATGTAATTTTAGATAAAAACCTCAACCCTATCGCCAATAAAGAGTTTGAAGGTGATGTGACGGCAGGAGGATATCTGGGTTATATTGATTTTCGGGAAAAAGTCATTTTGCGTCCAAGTTCTTTAGACTATTCTACGGTAAAAATGAAGGAGCTTTTCACGCCGCGTTCCATGGAAATTGATCTGGCAACAAATACAATTCAGCAAAAAGCCTATTATGATTATGATAATGGCGTTTTTAAAGATATTAATCAACCAAAAAACTGGAAAGAAGCCAGAAAGGAAAACAAAGAAGAAAAGAAAGAAAAAGGCTACAACTATTATTCTACCGTTTTTGAAATCAAAGAAGGCGGATTTCTTGCTCTTGAATTCAACGATTATGGAAAATATGTAAGCAATAACGCTCTGATTAAGTTTGATGATAATAAAAAAGAAATCTGGAGATACAAATACAATACAAGCGGCGACAAGAAAAACAGCGAAAAAATCAATCTTATAGACAAAAATGAAAAATATATTTATTTTATTCTTGAGAAAAAAAATTCGGACACAAAATCATTCAGCCTTCTTGTTTTAGACATGCAAACAGGAAAAGAAATTGCTGCAAAAGCCATCACGGGACTTTCCGACGATACTTTGGATAATATTACAAGTTTTTCTTCTGTCACAAGAAACTTAGATAATGACAAAACTTTTGACGACAAAATAGTAATTCTCGGGCGTAATTATGAAAATAAATTGGGCGTAGGTTTTGCGAGACTAATTGTTGATAAAAATACATTTGAGATCGATACAAAAAAGATAAATTACGCACCGGATTTATCATCATACATTCCAAAAATTGACAAATTAGGATATGTTGAAAAAAGTTATCATCTTCAGCCGCGAGACGTATTTTTCCTCAAAGACGGCAGCGTAGGAATTCTTTTGGAAAAATATAAGTTAGATTTTAACACCGGTGCCGGCAAAACGACAGATTTAGTTTATGTATTTACCGATAAAGATTTTAAAGTAAAAGGTGCAAAAATCTTTGACAAGGAAAAATCTTTGTCTACAAGCGATTATTTATTTTCTCAATATCTCAATGACGGCAATGATGTTGTCTTCTTTTTCAGGGATTATCAAAAAGATAAAGAAACGAAACAGAAAAGCTGGAAACTATTTATAAACACGCTTATCAACGGAAATTTCAAACAAGAAATCGTTCCTATTTCGGAGAAAGATTCTTACGCCGTGATACCGTACGTCGGAAAAGAAGGATATATTCTTTTGCAGGAATACAATAAAAAAGAAAAGTTTAATAAAATACGTCTCGAAAGACTTAATTACTAAAAAGAAATCCTGATTCGCATCAGGATTCTTTTGTATTATAATATTCTGCAATATTTTTAATTTCTTCTAAACTTAAATTCCACATAAAACTGAGAAATTGCTGGTAACTTTCACTTTGATCTTTGGGCTCTACCCGATCCAAATATCGGTTTAAATTATAGTTTTTCCTTGCTTCATAGATTTTGGCAAAACATTTTCCGAGCCATTTTCTATAATGCTGTTCTTCTTCATTATCCTGCAAAAACTGCAACGAAGCATAAATACCCAATCCGTAATCTTCAGAATGATAGAAGTTGGGAAGGATTTCCATTCTTGCAGTTTTTTCTGTTAAAAGAAAATTTTCTGTAGGTTTTTGAGATTGTAAATCTGATTTTAATTCAGAAAATATTTGTTTCAGCTTTTCTATTCGAAGAGTCATTTCCGGATGAGAAGATAAAGAGTCTTTGTTCAGCTTTTCTTTATAATGATTGTAATTATACAATGAAAAATCTTCCTTCTTCAGCCATTTTTCTTTAAAAGCCTGTTTCGGAAGATCAAAATACTTTTTATAAGTTTCCATTTTTAGCTTTCTTGGTGAGATTGTATCAAAATCTTTCAGCTTCTGCAATGCGTTTACAAATTCGCCTTTCTTGAAATCACTATTTTTAAAAATAGCATATCCTAAAGAATCGGCCTGCATTTCGTTATTTCTTCTTTCCGCTCCTTTTTTATAAACCCTGTTTTTAAGAATATCAAATGCCTTCTTATTTTTGTTTTCCGCAGAAGATTTTATGTTTTGTACCGTAATCTTATCCAGCTGATCTTGCTCAATAATATCAAGAAAAGTTTTCAGAGAATGCCGCTCCATATTATGCCCCAACTCATGCGAAATAATAGCCGCAATCTGATCATCATTATCCAGCCAGTTAAAAAGTCCCATATTGATTACAAAAGTCCCGTCCGCCAGGCAAAAAGCATTGGGAGTATTATCTTTTGCAACCAGTATTTTGAGGTCATTCGGAATTTGCGAATTGTTTTTTCGTAAGCTTTCAATAAGATTTTTTGCCTTTTCATCAAATATTGACGTGAAAATAAAGTCTTTGTTAGCAACCTGCTTTTCAAAATCTTTTCCGAATTCTTTATAAATTTTAGATAATTCATTTCCTGTTTTACCGGGATATTTAGCTTTAAGATCTTTAATTAAGAGCTCATTGCTCGCTGAAAATTTTTTCAAAAACTCTTTTCTTTTCTGATAATCTGCCGTGTCAACAGGCTTATAAGCCTGCGCAAAACTATTTGTAGAAAGCAAAAACAACAATAAAATGATATAAACTTTAATCATATTTTTCATCAATAAAAACAAAAATAATTCATTTGACAGTACATTTATAATTTTCTTTTCAAATTTATTCTAAATTTGTTTAAGATCATTTTTGTATGACAGTTCTATTATATTTCATTGCTTTTATTGTTGCTGCGGCGGCTCTATTTTATCTTTTCGGATACGCTTATTTATTCAGCGGGATTTCTAAAACCTATTTGCGGGGAAAAATGAGCGCCAATATCGACGATGGCAAGTTTTTCCAAAGCAATATCATTCATACAACCTCACCAAAAGCATGGGAAAAAGATCCAGAATTTAATAATAAAGAGTTGCCGCAAGAAGTATCTGATGATCTTCAAAATTCAAATACCGCCTCTTTTTTAGTCGTAAAAAACGGAAAACTATTGCATGAGCAATATTGGAACGGCTATACCGCGCTTTCAAAAACCAATTCTTTTTCAATGGCAAAAGCGATTACAGTAATGCTTTTTGGAAAAGCTTTGGAAGAAGGAAAAATAAAAAGTATTGATACAAAATTTTCTGATTTCTTTGAAGAATTTAAAACTAAACCTTTCGGAAAAGATCTTACGCTCAAACAGCTCGCTCAAATGGAATCCGGCTTGGATTGGGATGAAAATTATAAAAATCCGTTTTTGCCTAATGCTAAAGCATATTACGGAAGAAGCCTGATGAAAGCTACTTTTTCAAGAAGATTTAAAGAGCAGCCCGGAAAAAGATTCGAATACCAAAGCGGATCAACACAATTATTAGGTTTTGCGTTAAGAAAAGTATTAAATCAATCTTTATCAAGCTATTTATCTGAAAAATTTTGGATTCCTTTGGGAATGGAACAAAATGCAGAATGGAGTGTTGATGAAAGCGGAATGGAAAAAACGTATTGCTGCATCCACTCCAACTCAAGAGATTTTGCAAAATTGGGACAATTGTTTTTAGACAATGGAAAAGTAAATGACAAACAGATTTTAAGTTCAGATTTTATTGAACAAATGAAAACCGCTACTCAAAAATCTGAAGAAATCTACGGCATGGGCTTTTGGATCAATAATGACAATCCTATTAAACATTATTATTTTTTGGGACTTCAGGGGCAATATATTATTATGATTCCGGAATATGAAATGGTAATTGTGAGAACCGGAAGTTATAATAACCTTCCAAAGACCGACCGCGGAAGACCGGATCAGGTAAAATTTATTGTAAACGAAACCGTAAAATTCTTCCAATAAATATGGAAAAATATAATGCGAAAGTTGATGAATATATTGAAAAATCTCAAGATTTTGCAAAACCAATTCTGAATCACATCCGCGAAACCGTACACGAATATTGTTCTGAAGCGGAAGAAGCCATCAAATGGAAATTTCCGACTTTCATGTACAAAGAGAAAATCCTCTGTTCGATGGTCGCCTTTAAGCATTACTGCAGCATGGGTTTCTGGCTTCACGATAATATGCAGACCATCAAAAACCTGGAAACTGATGCAGAAAAAACCAATATGTTCAGTCTGGGAAAGATCACAAAAATGGAGGATCTGCCATCAAAACCTCAACTAAAAAAAATAATTCTGGAAGCAATTGAACTTACCGACATGGGTGTTACAATGAAAAGAGTTGCACCAAAGAATACAGAAACTGCAATTCCGGATTATTTCCAAAAAGCGTTAAGCGAAAATAAAAAAGCACTGGGAATTTTCGAAAAAGCTTCTCCTTCATTCAGAAAAGAATATGTCAATTGGATTACCGACGCCAAAACAGAAACCACCAGAAACAAACGAATGGAACAAGCTCTGGAATGGATCTCCGAAGGAAAAGGAAGAAACTGGAAATACGAGAAAAAGTGATTTAAAAGTTATAAGTTTTGAGTCAACCTGTTTAACCGAAAACTTTAGTGGAACCTGAAATTTGCTTCAGTGAGTGTATTATTTTTCAAAAAATCCTCATATTCCGGAGACAATTGCGTTCTACCGAAAGTATTTTTTCCGCTCATGCTTCCGAGGCGTACTTTATCTTTCCCGTACTTTTTATTCATCGCATCCATCGCTTTCATGACCGGCAAATGCTGATTTTGGGCATCTTCTTCAAACAAATTAATTAACCTTTCGTTTTCAGGAACAAAATCATTCACGATAACACCCGCTTTTTTATAATGAAATCCTTCTTTAAAAATAGTTTCGAAAAGCTCATGCACCACTTTTCCTATAATTATTGAAGAATTGGTAGGATTTGGCAAAACTCGTGTGGCGGCATTACGATATTCCGGTAAATCTTTTCTAAAACGATTGGTCTGAACGAATACCGTCACCATTTTGCAACAGGTATTTTGTTTTCGCAATCTTTCCGAACAATACATCCCGAAAGTCTCAACACGCTCACGAACCTCTTCTTTTTTAGCAAGCATTTCCATAAAACTTCTGGTCACAGCGATAGATTTTTTCGGAGACGGCGAATCAAGTTCGAGTTGGCGGATTCCTTTTAATTCATTAATCATTCTGACGCCATGAATTCCCATGATTTTGCGAACCCACATTTCAGGTTTTTGAAGCAAATCCCATGCTTTATAAACTCCGGCGTCATTCATTTTCATACGTAATCTTCGGCCTATTCCCCAAACGTCGCCTATTTCAAGCCATTTTAATGCTTTTTCGATTTTTTCCGGAGTATCTAAAATGTAAACTCCATTAAATTTTTCGGGATATTTTTTTACAATCCTGTTGGCAACTTTACACAAAGTTTTTGTTGCTGCAATTCCTATGCTTACAGGGATTTTTGTTTCTTTCTGAATTTCATTTCGGATTTCTAAGCAGTAATCGTGAATATTGACATATTTAAATCCTTTTAAATCCAAAAAAAGCTCGTCAATACTGTAAACTTCATAATCAAATTTCGTTACAAAAGATTTAGCAACATTAATAACCTGCTGACTTTTAGCATTATAAAGCTCAAATTTTGCAGAAAAACTCTTCACATCATGTTGTTTAAAAAGCTCTTTGTATTTGAATGCCGGCGCTGCCATCGGAATGCCCAAATCCTGGGCTTCTTTGCTTCGGGATACAACGCAGCCATCGTTGTTGGAAAGCACCACAACGGGTTTGTTTTCAAGTGAAGGATCCAAAGTTCTTTCACAAGAAACAAAAAAATTATTGCAATCTACTAAAGCATACATGGAATGAATATTGACATACAAAATTATAACTTTAAATATAAATATTGTGTTTCATTTAAACTTTAACATAATATTTAAATATTTGATTATCAAGTGTATATTAAAATTAAAACACGTCAAGTTTTGTCGTATCCTGCGTCTACATTTGCTTTTTAACAACAAAAATTATGGTTATGGATAAAGTGACTTTACAAAGAATTGAAAAACTGCATCCTTTGGTAAGAGACGAAGTGAAGCAGATCATTAAAGAATGTGATGAAGCTCTCAGCGGAAGAGCCAAAGTAAGAATTACACAAGGGCTGAGAAGTTTTGAAGAGCAGGAAAAACTGTATGCGATCGGAAGAATTACAGCCGGGAAAAAGGTGACCAATGCCAAAGCCGGACAAAGTATTCACAATTATGGCCTTGCGGTTGATATTTGTTTAATTATAGATGGAAAAACGGCGAGTTGGGACACTGCAAAAGACTGGGATAATGATCAAGTTGCAGACTGGTACGAATGCGTAAAAATTTTCGCAAAACACGGGTGGAACTGGGGCGGAAACTGGAAAACTTTCAAAGATCTTCCACATTTTGAAAAGAAAAGTATTCCTGTAAAAAAAGGTATCATAAAAACCAACTGGAGAGCTCTTGCTAAAATGGAAAGAGATAAAAGTGGATATATTATTGTATAATTCTGCTCTTATTAAAAACAAAAACACGTCAACTTCTGTCGCTTCCCCGATCTACATTTGCTTTACAGGATAACACCGAAAAGCAATGAAAAAGACAACCATTCTTTCTTTGGACGGGGGCGGAATAAGAGGTATTATTACTTGCATTATTTTACGCTACATAGAAGAGCAACTACAATATTATGATAAACCGACAGCAAAGCTTGGCGATTATTTTGATCTTGTAGCAGGAAGCAGCACAGGCGCGTTGATCGCTTCCATTATTCTATGTCCCGATGAACACCGGAAAGCCAAATATTCTATTCAAAAAGGATTAGAATTGTATGCTGAAAAAGGTGGCGACATATTCCAGGTATCTTTTTGGGAGAAATTGATTAATCCGTTTGGATTGCTTAATGAAAGAATTTCCCGAGAAGCACTTGAAAAAAACCTGAACGACTTTTTTGGGCAGCTTGAACTTAAAGAATTAATAAAACCTTGTTTAATAACCAGCTATGATATTGAAAACCGAAGAGCCAAACTTTTCAACTCGTGCAAAGCGAGTCTGAGTATTGATAATTTTTATGTAAAAGATATTTGCAGAGCTACCTCAGCTGCGCCTACTTATTTCAGCCCGGTTCAGATCAAATCAATGTACGGGCAAGTTTTCAGTTTGATTGACGGCGGCATGTATGCCAATAATCCAGCACTTTGCGCTTACGCTGAAGCCAGAAAAACACCTTTTGCAGAAGTTTTAAAAAATCATCAAAAAGCCAATTATCCGAATGTAAACGACATGATCATCGTTTCTATAGGAACAGGAATAGAATCCAGACCTTATTCTTTTAAAAAGCTTGAAAAAGCAGGAAAAATCGGCTGGGTAAATCCTATTATTGATATTTTAATGTCTGCAAATGCAGAAACTGTCGATTATCAGCTGTGCCAAATGTTTCAGACTTTAGGGCAAAGAAATCAGAAAAATTATTACAGACTAAATCCTTCGTTGAAGAACGCTTCACCAGGAATGGATAACGTAAGAAGATCAAATATTGAAAATCTGATACAAGCCGGACTGAGCTACATTGATGATAACAAGGAAGTTTTAAATCAGATTGTTCAGAAATTAATTAAAAATAAAATATAATCTTTTTACCTTATAAATAGCAAATATAAGCCAATTGAATTATATTTAAAAAGATTTAAACACGTCATGTTTTGACGTCTTGCATTTCTAAATTTGAAATATAACAAAAACACAAAAATCATTTAAAATTTTTTAAAGAGACTTTTAAAATTCAGCATTGAAAATGTTGAGCAGCTGGAAATATGTCCAAATTTTAACCTATTAATTAAAACACAAGATATGGAAACACCAAATCACAATACTGACCTCATCTTCGACACAGAACAATATTCTATCGAATGGAGCGACATCGAAAATGAAGAAATAGATTATGAAAACTATCTGAATGAGATTGAAAGCTTCTTCCGGGAAGATTTTGAAAATGACATTTTAGAAGAAGAAATATATTAATAATAGCTTTAAACACGTCAAGTTCTGTCGCTTTCCAGCATTACTTTTAAGTATAGATAAAAACACAAAACAATCAATTAAAAAATTCACAAAAGCCTTTGAACCATCATTCACAAAATGCTGGACAGCAAGAACTTTGTTTAAAAACAAATAATAAAAATGTTAAACAATGAAGATTATTAAAAATTCAGGTGGATATCCTTTGCCGGAAACCACCCTAAAAAATAAGGCTGAAACCTGAAGGAATTCTAATAAAAAGAGGCTTCAAAAAATAATTTTTAAAAATTAAAGATTACGCAAATGAAATCAAAAAACGAATTAAAAATTTTCTTCGAGAACGGAGATATCCCCAGACAAGAAGAGTTTTGGGAATGGCAGGATTCTTATTGGCACAAAGATGAAAAACTTCCTGCGGAAGCAGTAGACTTATCTACAAAAGCAGATTTGGTTGATGGAAAGGTTCCGGCTTCGCAATTGCCTGATACAAGTGAAAAAGACACATTGTCAGATGTTATGACTAGAGGCAATATTGCAAACACGGAATTAAAATTCCACGATAATGCAAAGTTATGGTATGATTTGCCAACATTCTCATACTATTTTAATAATGGGAAATCTGCAACATCAACAGGTAAATACAATACAGGAATAGGTTGGGGAGTATTATCTTCTTTAACATCTGGATATGAAAATGTGGGAGTCGGTTCTCAGTCTTTAGAAAAGTTAACTACAGGTTTTTATAATTCAGGATTAGGTCTTTATTCCTTAGGTAAACTTACAGCAGGAAGTGCAAATTCAGCAATAGGATATTCTTCCTTCTATAATACAATAACCGGCAATTCAAATATAGGATTGGGTTCTCATTCAGGATTTTTACATGTAAATGGTTCGAACAATGCTTATTTGGGAGCCTTTGCTGGGCAAAATTTAACTAATGGAAGTAATAATACTTTTGTGGGTAATTATTCCGGAAGAAACCATGGGAAAACTACAACTTCAGGAGCTTGGGGACATAATACCTTTATAGGTTATAATGCTGCTTATACTTCTCATGCTACGGGTACATGGGGGGATAACAATTTGGTAATTGGTGCCAATGCACCTTTGGGAAGTGGAGAAAGCAATAGGCTTGTTATTCATTCCCAAATGTCTTCTTCAAGACATGATCAAACTTTGCCATTAATATCAGGAAATTTTGCATCAAGGTATCTAAGCATAGGAGGAACATTCAATGTGAATCCTGTTTATGTTGCTGATTCATCTGCTGATGCTGCGTACGATCATTTAGTATCTTTCAACAATACATCAGGGAATTTTGGTAAGACTTCGCTTGAAAATTTTAAGAATTCTATTAAAAGGCCTTATAAGGTTTATTCTGCTTTGCTTGAATTCAATCAAACCACTTTAGAATCCCAGTTTAGAATCTTGGAAAATACCATTGGAGATATCATATGGACCAAAATAGACACAGGACGATATCAAGGAGTTTTAGCAGGAGGATTTTCCCGTAACAAAACCTTGATTACCACCAGTATGAACGAATTCACAGAAATGTCTTCTTGTACATATCTTGACAACGACACACTTCTTTTAAGACTTGCAAATTCAGGAGGAGATTTAATCGATATAGGAGGCCAATGTGGAACAATTGAAATTCGAGTTTACCTAGATTTTTAAAGACCTCAACATCAAACAAAATTTTAATACAATAAAACAATGACAACAAACAATAAAAACAACGCTTCACAAACGCTTTTCAGGTTTGTAAGCTTAAGAAACCCACAATTAACAGAAACTAAGGCTGACAATTTAGGATTTATTCACAGACCAAAAGGCTTGACAAGCTTTTTTGATAACAATGTTCCTGAAAATGAATCTGCCATTGCAAAATTCAGGGCAATGGAAAGTGCTTCAGAAGCTTTCAATGCGACAGGATTTGAAAATGAAGCTCAAATTGAATCAGGCGTTTTCGTCGAAGCATTAAAATTGGGAAGAAAAATTTCCAAAAGAGAAGTGCTTTCAGATCCAGACAGAGATTCTGCAATAGCTATATATAATAGTATTACTCAAGATCAATATAAACTGCTTTGGGACAACATCATGTTCCAGACGGTGAGACAGAGTGACTTTTATGTAAAAGAAGCTATCGTACACATTCTAAAAGCTATTCACTACGGATACGCATGTCAGTTGCAGCCTACTGATGAACTTAAAAAAATAAATGGTGAGGATTTAAAGGCAAAATCTTTGGAGGCTAAAGTGGTTTTACCTTTAAGATTCTTTGGAGACGGAAAAGATCACACTAATTCGCCAACTACAAATAAATCATTCACCGTTGGAGAATCGGCCATAGGATCGGAAGATCCAATTAATGTACAACTACCAATTGGCATTCAGGAGCAGTTAAAAGCAGAAGGTGAAAAAATTTCGGAACTTTCCGGTCTCGGTTTAGGAAAGCAGGGTTTAGAAACGCTTAAGGAAGAATTAGAAAAAATACAAAAGTCATATTATAAGATTAAAAATAAGGCTTATGAAGCCGCTTATAAAGAATATTCAGAAGCATATCAACCTCAAATTGATGAATACAACAGAAAACTCGAGGAAATTGAAGCGCGTATTGAGGCAGGAGCAACAGAAGAAGAAATTCGTGCGATGTATGAAGAATTAGGCGAATTAAATGTTCCTCAGTTTATTTTCAATTATAAAGCTGAGCTTAATTTTGGCGATTTTAAGGCAAAACTTTCTTTAGATTCTTTAAAACTGTTTGTAAATATCTTTACTGATGCCGGTGAAAGAGAATTGGATTTTTCGGTTATTGATGTTATTTCAGACAGAAGCTTACAAGTAGGCGAAAACATCATTAACATTGATCAGGAATATGACACTTACGCTGAAGTTTTTGAAGAATTAGCTGAAAGACTTAACATTCAAACTCAGTCTTTATTCGAAAAAACGACGCTTAATGAAAAAGTGTATGCCAATTTAGGCGGGGTTTTGGTTCCGATAAGCAATAATCCGAGCAATTCATTAAACAATATTTCGAGAACGTATTATTTAAGAGCTAATCAGTCAAACGGAACCTCAAGTTACGCAACTTTTTATTACCAGGCAGAAAGTAATGCTTGGGGAACAGCTACTGCCAAAGTTTATGCGATTACATCAGTTGGTGAATATACAGAAAACTATTCCAATATCAGCGTAGCTAATAATAAAGTGACTTTCCCTGCTATTCTGGTCAATAAATATCAAAAAGACATTAGGCTTTTAAGAATACAAATATTCTTCAACAATGGCGAAGAGGCTAATCTAGAGTTTTCAGGTATACAACTAGAAACTCCTTACACTGGTGTTTTATATACTGAAAGAACTAAAGACCCAATCGGAGGCGGAAGCACTCCAAAACCGGGAACTTTTATTCCTAAACATTTCGGTGTTAAAAGATTGGGAATTGCAGATTATTTAAAAGTCGAGCAAAGTACACATGCTTATGTTCCGGGAGAAGTTTCGAATGTTGAGAATGTAATGGCTAAAGAATTTAGACAGAAATCTACAAGAAGATTGCGAAAAAGTGAAATACAGACCACAACTTCTAAGTCCACTGAAAGAGAAAACTTAAATGATACAACAACAACTTCAAGAAATGATCTACAGTCTGAAGTGGCAAATGTTATTCAACAAGATACACAGGCACAAGCGAGTTTTAGATACGGAGGAGGAAGCCTTCCTTTTGAAGTAGGCGGAGGATTTGCAACCAATAATTCAAAGGAAACCAGTACAAGACAAGCCATTGCTAAATCTCAGGAAATTACCGAAAAAGCAACAGAAAGAATTCTTACCAAGGTAGCTGAAGAAAGAATTGAAAAAATCATTGAAGAGTTTGAGGAAAACAATGCACATGGATTTGACAACAGAAATGGTGATAAGCATGTTGTAGGAGTTTACAGATGGATTGACAAGAAAATGAAGAATCAGATTTACAACTATGGGAAACGTACCATGTTTGAATTTATGATTCCGGAGCCGGCAAAACTGCACCGATTGGCAACAATGGTTACTAAAGATAATATTAAGGAACCTGTAGATCCTAGAAAAGCAGAGGGGATTTGGAAGATGCCTGATTCTAAATCAGCAACCGAAGATCAAATAAAACATTGGGCGAGTTATTATGGGGTTGCTTTAACTGAATTGCCAGAATCTAATATTCTTTATACTGTAGAAACTGGACCACAGAATCTTAATAATAGTGCAGCTCCAAGAATTTTAAATCTTATGATTCCGGATAACTATAAAGCATATGAAGCATATCTCACATATGGATTTTATAATAGATTTAAGAAGAATTCTTCTCAGCTTACAATAGATAATTTAAAAGGAGGTTTTCTACCACCATTCATAAATCCGAATAGAGAGGGTTGGCTACGAAGTAATTATACTATTACCGGAATTAATATTGTTGGAAACTACGCGATGCAGTATGCTGGCAGCAATGGAACTACCGACATGTCATTAATAGTAAAGACTAAATGTACTCTATCGGATGCTTTTATGGCTTCATGGAAAAAAGAAAGTTTTGATAATATTATTAAAGCTTACGAAACTGCTTACGAAGCCTTCTTAGTAAAACAAAAAGAAGCTGACGAAAAAGCGAAAGAAGGGGAAGAAAATAACAAAGAAAAAGTTTCAAACTTCTATCGTGAGATGGAAAGAGTGATTATCAAGCATAACTGCATTGCTTATCTTTTACAAGATTACCTGAATGTTTTAGGTCAAAAATTCACCAATGGTTCAGAGAAAGATGTAACAATGGCAAGTTTCGAAGTATATTTAAACGAAAACTTAGATAATTATACCGCACTGGCAAAATTCATGGAGCAGGCCTTCGAATGGACAATAATGGATTATACATTCTATCCTTATTATTGGGCAAACCGTGACGAATGGCAGACCATGTATTTATCAGAAAGTACAGACCCTTTATTCCGAAACTTCTTACAGGCAGGTATGGCAAGAGTAATAGTAACGGTAAATCCAGGCTTTGAAGATGCTGTACAATTCTTTATGACAACAGGAAGAATCTGGAATGGCGGTGAAGTTCCTGTAATCGGAGACCCGATGTATATGTCTATTGTAGATGAAATGCGTGAACCTTTAGGTTTAAAACAAGGAAAAGCATGGATCACAACACTTCCAACTTCCCTAAATATTTTACAAGAAGACTCAATTGGATTAAAAACCCTTACAGCATTACCATTTACTGAAGAAAATCCTGATGAATTTGAAGTTCCTTCAGATGTTGTTACTAACAATTCAGATTTTGAACAAAATAAGAATCTCTTAGGCGGAGCAATTGACACCTCAGAAGATAAAGTCATTACTGGTGATTGGGTATAAAAAAATTATTAATTAAAAAAAACAAGAAATATGTCCACTATAGGAAAAATTATAAGAGCAAATGCGTTACCTCCGACCGGAGCGCGAGAAAAAAATGTTATTTATCAAGTAGCTGCACCTGGTGCAGTTACTTACACAGACTATGCTATTGATGAAAACGGAGATTTAAAAATTCATGCCGTTGTCGATGGAACCGTTCCTGTAGAATTAGCAGATAATAATATCAGCATATCTACTCCCGATTTAAAAGCGGAAGGAATTACAAATCAAGCCGAATACAATACTAATACAAGAGAAAAACTTTTGCAAAAATTGGATATGCCAAATATACAAGGCAATGCTCAAGATTATCCAGAAATTATAGGATTAGATAACAATGGCAATGCTGCAAAATTACCCGCAGGAGATTTAGGAAAAAACATTGCCAATTCATCATTAACGTCTATTGCAGGTGCAGGATTAACTTTAGGAGAAGATTGGGAGATAAAAACATCGGGCAAAAACTATACTATTTCCGGCTTGTCTGATGTTTCGAATGATTCTAACTTTAATACATTCATTGCGCAAAACACTGAAGGAAAAATAGGAAAATCAACTGGTAAGCAAGTTTTCTTAAATACTCCTTCATCACTTACTGAATCAGAAAGAACGGCTTGGAAAACTGCTATGAATGGTGGATGGACTACAAATACAATGAGTGTTGGTTTGATTTCACCACCTATTATAAATAAAAACTTGAACAGTAATACATGGGTGGCTTTAAAAGGAGCAAATCTTAATTTACCACCAGCTTCGTTTTCTGTTGAAATAATGAATGAAGCCGGATCCACTGTAATAGCTACCGTACCTAATGCACAAGTTCAACTATATCAAAATGGTATTGATCTTACCTTTTACTATAATTTTTACAGCCTAGCAAATGGAAATTATAAAATAAGATTATGGAATGGTGTTGCTTATTACACGACGTCATTGAGTATTCAAGTAACTGATAATTTGCAAACTATTGATTTAGCTTCGCTAAGCTGGAATGTTAAAACCTATAATGATGCTTCAAGTTCTGTTATATATGGTGATGGTGCATTAGCAAGAATTACACCAGATGCAGCAGTAAAACCATTGGCTGAGGGTTCTGAGATTATTGCTTCGGTGAAATCAAATACATTATTTGATTCTGGAAAAGATTTTTATTTAAGATTCAATGTGTCATACAATGATACTGGAACTACCAATGCAGATGCTTTTATAGGTTTGATTACATCAGAAACACCTAATTCTTTAAGTAATAATAACTTAATAAATATATCATTTGACAGTTTTATTGTTCATTACACAGGTATGACTTCTAAGTTTAATGGAAACCTCTTACAAAGTGGAAGTACAGCAGCTTTAACCGCTTTAAATGTATCTATAATTAGAAGAGGAACATATTACTCTATGATAGTCGAAACACCAAGTAATGGAACTAAATTCTTTTCTTTCACAAATACTACTGAAGCTATTGCATTATGTTTATTAGGAACGAACTCTCAAAGACCTTATCAATTTTCCACAGCTATACAAGAAGCATACATTTTAAATTAACATAGTTTCAATCTTAAAACAATACGGCAGAGCCTAAAAACTCTGCCTTTTTATTAATCTTTAAAACTATTAAAAATGAAAAATACAGAATATAAAGATGTCTTTGATTTTGGGGAAGAAATTTTATCAATGGATAATAAATTTTCTACACCATCATTTCCATCATTTAAAAATACATTTACTATTGGTGAAAATATTAGAGGGATGAAAAATGTGAGCCCGCTTGCAACGGTAAAGTTTTTTAATCAAACATCTGATGATATTTTTACCAAATACTATCCTGATGCCAATCCTCCTGTTGAAGGTACTTTTACCTACATTCCAGATATTGGAAGTGACTTAGAATCAATAATAAAAAAAACGGTAAAAGACTTCTATTATTACGGTGTAGAAGACGTTAATAATTTTGCCTTCAAAGTCATTATATTTTCATCAACAGATGCTACAAAGCTAAAAGAGTGTTTTGATGTTTCGGAACCTATAGGAAGAGAAATATTAATCTTTTTAGAAGATAATAGGGAAGATAATGCAAGTGGAACGTATGGCGCAATAAAAATTTCAAAGGATGTTTTATCTTTTTTTAATACAAAAACAGATAATAGAATAGAATATGATCTATATGATAATCAGAATGTTTACAATGAAATTAAGGCTGTAATTCCCGAATTATCAACTGATCAAATCCAAAACCTTTTACGCAACGGGTATATTGAAGATATTCGAGTTGATATTGCCAAAGCATATTTTAAACTAGCTTCTTTTTTTTCAAGCGGAGTTTCTGCAATTCATCCAAGTCTAGGGATTTTAACTAATGACGCATTAAGAAAATCGACCAGCGTAATTCTTGGAAAGGTAATTGAGTTTATTGAAGAAACTAAACTTTCTGAAAACAGATGGCAACCAAAACCTCCCAAACTGGAAAATGGAGAAGTGGATAAAAACTACAAATATGAACCTCTTATATCCTCCGGGAAAAACAGTAATGGCATTGTAAATTTTAGTGAAATCATTGGCATTTTAAAAACAATGCTTACCGGGCAGAATAATCTTGTAAGGTTGGTTTTAAATATCAAAAAAGATTTCAAAAAGCATAGTCAACCAAAAGGTTTCTTGGAACTTATATATAAGCTATATCTAAGTGCATATGACATTATGTATGATGTGATTAACGGTTTAGATGAAGTTTCCAACTTGGACATCTTAAAGTATGGAGTACAAACATTTAATGCTTTGTTGTGCGGAGTATGGAATGGCCTTGTTGATTCAGTTGCAGGTTTGTTTGCTATGGTAAAAATGATCTATGATGGCATTACATTAGGAAAAGATTTCGTTCAGAATATAGATAAATATTTGCCTACTCTTTTAGAACAGTTTGATGAAGCTGTACAAGCAATAAAGAAGATTAGTTTTACTGAAGTTGCAAAATATATTTACGAAAAATCAAAAGAAATAAATCTTACCTTTGATCCTATTGCTAGTTCTTATTTTATAGGATATGTATATGGTTTTATAATTTCCTTGATCATTGAAGTCATCGTTGGAGTCATTGTAAGCGGAGGAGCTTTGAGTGTTGCAGCAATTATAAATGCATTAGCAGAGACAATTATAGGAATTTTCCGCTTAGGATTTAGTGCTGTAAAAGGTGTTGTAAGAACTTTTTCTAAATTTGTTGTAAAAAGCATACAGGATCTTTTGAAAGGTTTTCAGGAGTTATTAAACTTTTTGAAAAAAGGGTGGACTGAAATTAAAAAGGTGATTGATGATGTCTTTCAACAGATCAGAAAAACTATTGCAGGGCAGGTAGATATTTTCATTAAAAACTTACCCTCTCTATCAGGAAAATTTATAAATTTATTGACTAAAAATTTCCCTAATCTTCAAAAAAAAATTATTGATGGTCTTTTAGTATTAGAATTTAAAGGGAAAACACTTTTAAAAATGAATCCTAAAGGAATTATTGTTGAGGTAAAATATTTTAGAGAACTCAATAATTATGAATATTTTACAGAGTTAAAAAACGTAAAAATAGAGTTGGAAGTTATTGATGATTTGGGAAAAAAAACCATTAAAAAGTATAATGATTCTATAGAAGTTGTAAAAAAAGGTGATGATATAGGTTTCAGGGCGAAGTTTGAAGAAGGAAAAATTCGAGATGGAGAATATATTAACTATACTTTTGAACGGTCAGGAAATTACAATCCTTTTGCAGTTAAACCTACAAATAAATCTAAAGTAATAGATACAGTATTAAAAGAAGGAGATGAATTTTACATTGTGGAGTTTAAGGACAGAACATTACAAAGAGAAGTTCCTGGCGCTTGGGCTTCAGATTATGAAGTGAAGAGCATAAAAGAACTACGAGAAAAACTTCAAGTTCTTAAGGAATTTAAAGATGAAGCAAAAGGGGAATTGGTTGTAAGAAAGTATAAAGTAAAAGCAGGTAAAGAATTACCAAGTAGAGAAGGCTACATTGGTCATTTAAAAACAGGCACGAATATGGGACCAAAACAATGGGAATTTATTGATGGGTGGCGGAAAAATGATTTTGAAGATTATATACAACAAATAAATATCGAAACAATAAAATAATGGAATACAATGTAGAATATAGGTACGATAATGATATTAAAGAAAATTTTTTACAAAATAAGGTAGCATTAAAATTTAAAAAAGTAGAATGGAAATTTGATGATAATTTTTATAGACTTGAATATGATGAAGCGAAGCCTTACTGTGGGTATTTTAGTGATGAATATATTTTAGTTTTGTTTATAGAAGACTCATTAGTTCATCCTCATCCAAACAATCTGTTGATGTACAACTTGAAAAAGGAAATAATTAAAATTATTCCTCCTCCAACACCTATTAATTGGGATAAAGTTTCTCCTATCCACGGTATAGGAGAAATAAAAAAAATTGATGGGGAAAATTATATATCAGTTGGTATAAGTACAGACAATTACTTTCTTAAAGAAAAAGGAGTTATCGGATTTATAGAAGTTAGATGGCTAAATCTAAAAACTTTTGAATATCATCCCACAGAAAACACTTTCATTAAAGATTATGGAAGATAATACCACCTTTATCTTTTGGACGCTTTTTATTAATAATCTCTGTAAGCTTTTACAAAAAAATCACTTGCTTTGAGACATTTATAAACTAAACTGCAAAGCACTCCACTTTGCGGTTTTTTTTATTATAATCATTTACCAAAATCCCTCCCAATTAACATAGTTTAAAATTTCAGAAATACAACACAAATATATTTCAACGAAAAAGAATATAGCGACGATACAAGGATAGTTTCATTACAAAATGACAAATCCACGTCCTTTCAATCTTAAAACTTATCCACAAAAATAAAACACGACACCATTTGTCGCATTAAGCGCATATATTTGTTTAGAAAAATAGATTATGAAAAAAGATTTTTACCTTACAAGATATGCCTTAATCATTAAGAAATTAGAAAGTTCTCCGGCGACGTATTCGCAGCTGGAGGACTATCTTCTTAATTCTTTTGAATTTCAGGATGCGGGGATCAAGAGTTATTCTATCCGAACCTTGCAAAGGGATATCCGTGAGATTTCGGATCTTTTTAATCTTTCCATTCACAATAAAAAGAAAGGTGACAATCGTTATTATATCGAAAGCCGTCCGATCATGGAAGTGGATGAATACAATCAAAAACTGCTCGAATCTTTCCAGGTGAGCAATGCTTTAAATCTTCATCCGGATTTCTCAGATTTTATTTTCTTTGAAAGCAGAAAGCCGACTGGTGTAGAACATTTTTATGATCTTTTCTTCGCCATTCGAAATAGAAGAATTGTGACTTTTGAGCATTATAATTACAAAAATAAACTGATGACTTCCCGAAAAGTGCATCCTTTGGCATTGAAAGAATCTAAAGGCCGATGGTATCTTATCTCCATTGATACAAAAGATAAGGCTTTAAAGTCTTTTGGTTTGGATCGGATCAATTATTTGGATGTTTCTGCCGGTAAATTCAGGGAAAAATATAAGTTCAATTTCAGAGAACATTTTAAAAACGCTTTTGGCGTAATGAATTTAACCGAACAAAATCCTCAGAAAATCATTATGAAATGCAGCAGACATCAGGGCGAATATATTAAAAGCTTTCCACTTCATCAATCTCAAAAAGAAACTATGGAAACTCCAAAAGAAATCTTTTTTGAGTTTTTCCTTCATCCGACTTACGACTTTATGCAGGAGATTCTGTCATACGGAAAAGAAGTGACGGTTTTGGAACCGAAATCTCTAGTTCATGAAATCAGGACTCATTTATCTGCTTCGTTGTCTAATTATTCGGAAGAATAAATGCATCTGTAATTTCATTTTTTTGATTACTTTTACATAAATATATCAAGATTGAAATCAGCATTTCTATGTCTTTTCTGTTTCATTTCTTCCTTTTGTTTTTCGCAACAGACGGAAGAGTTTAAATTGGTAAAAAACTACTACAATCAGCACCGAAGCATGTTGGGTACTGAGTTTAAGAAAAAGTTTGATGCAGAAACAAATAATCTTAGCAAAGCTTCCATCAGACAGGATTTTCTTTTTTTCATGAAAAAAATGGACAGCATAGAAAATGCAGCCTTGGTTGGTGCTTTACTTAAAGTTAAAAATACCGAGGATCTTAGCAATCTTCATCTTCAAACAAACAAAAAGTCTTTCGCAGACAATAGCGAAGTCTTTCCCGTCACCGAAAAAAATGCAGATTATCCCGGTGGGATCAATGCGTTACGACAGGAGGTTGCCACAATTTTCTACACGGAAGCTGTATATTCTGAAATCAATCCCGTGAAAACCAACGTTGCTTTTGTAGTAGAAAAAGACGGAACAATAAGCAATGTAAAAGCAGAAGGCGATAATTTCACCTTCAACCGACAGGCAGAGATTGCTTTATATTCTGTTTCAAAGAAGTTTTCTCCGGCGGTAATTAAAGGAAATCCTGTGCGATATCGTTTCAAGCTTCCTTTAACATTAAATATTGATTAAAAATGTTTACCGACGAATATTTTATGAAAATAGCCCTTCAGGAGGCACAAACCGCATTGGAAAAAGATGAGGTTCCTATTGGATGTGTGGTCATTTCCAACAATCGTGTCATTGCAAGATCTCACAACCTTACCGAAACACTGAATGATGTAACAGCACACGCCGAAATGCAGGCTATTACTTCCGCAGCCAATTTTCTAGGCGGAAAATATTTACTCAACTGTACTTTGTATGTGACTTTAGAGCCTTGTGTAATGTGTTCGGGAGCACTTTCGTGGTCGCAGATTTCAAAAGTTGTCATTGGAGCAAGAGACGAGCAACGCGGATTTATCAATAAAAATCTTTCACTTCACCCAAAAACAGAAATCATAACCGGGGTAATGGAAAATGAATGCTCTTCGATTGTAAAAGAGTTTTTTAAATCAAAAAGATAGAATAAAGGTTGAGTTTAATATTATTCTAAACCTTAAATATCTTTCCCCAGAAAATACAATCCTTTTAAAGTATGCAATCTATCTGCAATATGTATTTTATCGGTCAGCGGCTTGTAAACATGAGAAACTCCGCCTGTTGCAATGACAAAACAGTCGTCATTCACCTCATCATTGATGCGATCGATAAATCCTTCTACCATTCCAAGAAAACCGTACACCATTCCGCTTTGCATGCAAGTAATGGTATCAAGTCCTAAAACAGTTTTCGGCTTCACCAGTTCAATTTCCGGAAGTTGGGCGGTCTGGCTAATCAAAGAATTTAATGATGTTATAATTCCCGGTGCGATAATGACTCCTAAAGTTTCACCGTCTTCCGCAACACAGCTCGCGGTGAGTGCAGTTCCGAAATCTAAAACAATCTTTTTTCTGTCGGGATACATATTGTGAGCCGCTACGAGGTTGGCATAAATATCGGTGCCCATCTGTTTAGATTTTGCGATGACCTTTGACGGTGTATTTCGGTCTACCATTACAGGAGCTACCCCGTGAATTTTTCTTATCGCAGATGTTATTTCCCTTGTTAATTGCGGAACTACAGAGCCTATAATAATTTTCTCGATTTTTTTAGAATCAATTTTATAGGTTTGATATAGAATCAGCATCTGACCATGCAACTCGTCTGCGGTTCTGTACGGCTTTGTATTGATTACCCAAGAGATGTCACAATTGTCATCATCAAAAAGACCAAATCTGATATTGCTGTTTCCAACATTGATTACGATAGAGTTCATTAAATAGCTTTTCGGATGTAAAATTAAGAATTTTTACAAAAAAGAGCCTTTTAATATTTGTAAAAAAGGTTTATACTTGTAAAGTTATTTTATTTATGCCTGAATAATATGAAACAATTTTTAATCCTAATAATCATCAGTCAGTTTACACTACTATATTCTCAGAAAAATGTAAAAATGTATCCCGAACGTAAAGGAGATTCCATCTTTTATTATGTAGATAACATGGAAATATACCCTGTATCATTGGTTTTTAACGGTCAGCCTGAAATAAATAATGTGAAGAAACCTGAACTTTTTAAGACAACTCAGATCATTCCGGCAAAAACTACAAAAAAAAGAGTTACTTATTTTGTTGTCAATGATAAAACTAAAGGCTGGGGAATCAAGAAAATGCCTGGATATATGATGTATATTGGTGATATTACCCTTAAAAACTATGACAACACCTATCAATATGATCTGCCGTTTCAAAAAGGCAAATCTTTTAATGTACATCAAGGTTATAACGGGACATTTTCTCACCAGAACGAAAATTCTTTAGATTTTACGATGCCTGAGGGTACAGAGATTGTAGCTGCAAGAGAGGGACAGGTAATTGAAGTTGTACAAGATAATAATAAAAGCTGCCCGACCAAAAGCTGTGCATCTTTTGGAAATTATGTTTCTATTTTACATTCTGACGGTACGATTGCTCAATATTTTCATTTGAAACAAAACGGAGCAAAAGTGAATATAGGAGACGCGGTAGCAAAAGGTCAACTGATCGCTTTAAGCGGAAATACCGGCTGGAGCAACGGTCCACATTTACATTTTGTTTGCTTTATCCCAAGCGCAACAGCAGATAAAAACAGAATTACGATAAAAACACTTTTTAGAACAGGAGATGGTAAGAATGCTGAATTTTTAACCGAAAAGAAAATGTATTTAAAAGAGTATTAAAATTTATAAACGGAAATCTATTGTTTTCCTGATTAGGTTACTTTTTATATAACTCTTCAATCATTAAATAATTTCCATTGACAAAGTAATCAAGATATTTTAGTGATTCGTCAAAATTCACTGACCAAATATCATCAACACTCATAATTTCCTTTGTCCCTAAAAGCCCGAATAGAATTTTCATCTTCTTTGGTCTTTTATACCAAAGAGAAAATTCAATTTCTTTATTTTTATTAAAATCAGCAGTTAGTCCAAAACTTCTTCCGTTCTGATTACAAACAAAATCTAATGATGGATTATAATAAACTGAATTTTTATTTAAACTGTCCAATAACATCAATTGCTCTTTCCAAGGATGATTTTTAGCAATATTCATTACTTCATTAGCAGAAATCACTTCATTTCTGTACGCAATTTTTTCTTGATCTGGATAGCATATAGAATATTTATAATTCATAATTAGCATTTTATTTAAATATTGGAATATAATATATTTTCTCAATACCATACAATGAAATCTTTTCCTCAAAAACAACTGTTGCAACCTACGCAACTTCTCCGAAAGTCTCGCGCAAGTTGTGGGAAACCAAATACAACCTCAGATGATTACAAACAGTATTGTTTTTAATTAAATACAATTTACATTTCATTAAAAACAAACAAAATCCCGAAAGAAAAGCTCTTTGGGGGTTTTTTAAAATTATTTAAAAAACAACTATTTCACTTCAACAAAATTGTTCTCAGGATTTATATCAGCCATTCTCTGACTGAAATCTATTCCTAATAATGACAATTGAGATTTTGTGTAAGGAATCGTCAATGTATATTCTTTCTGCGTCCAAGGCCAATACTTTTCTGTCGTAAAATCACCGTAGCCGTCTTGCTGTTTCCAGGTGTGCGTCATATTCATTGGGATGTAATACGTGATGATTTTTTTATCTGTCGTCATCACACTGAAATCAATAGGCATCGGAACCTGGCCGTTGTTTAGCAAAGTTATCGTTGTAGATTTTGCGCCGTATTTTATGTCTTTAATTCCATAATCGATTGTTTTTGTGGTATTGATCCAATAATGATGAAACCATTTCATATCCATCCCGGAAACTTTTTGTGCGATGTGAAGAAAGTCTCTGTCGGTAGGATGTTTCATGCTCCACTCTTTGAAATATTCCGTCATAATCTTTTCTAAATTCTGCTCTCCAACGATGTAGCCCAATTGAACCAAATACAATTCACCTTTTACATAACTTGCAAAACTATACGCCGTCCCATTGTCGTGATGATCGCCGAGCCAAACTGCAGGCTCTTCAATTCCTCTTTGTACAATACTTCGGTAAGCATTTATTTTATCAACAAAAGGATTCGGTCGCTCATCTTTCGGAGGAAACAGCTGATGCATTACGATGCTTTCGGCATAACTTGTAAAGCCTTCATCCATCCACGGTCTCAGCGGTTCGTTGGTCGCCAGCATCTGCTGATACCATGAGTGACCACCTTCATGCACCATCAATCCCATTAAATCTTCAAGGTTTTTAGCTTCACCTAAAATCATCGTACACATTCCGTATTCCATACCGCCATCTCCGCCCTGAATGAAAGCATAGCTTGGATATGCATATTTTCCGAATCTTGAATTCATGATCTGGAAAAATTTCGTCACATAAGGTTTTGCTTCACTCCAGACTTTAGTCTTTTCATTTTTCTGATAAACCAAATGTACTTTCGGACCTTGCGGAACATCAAAGCTTTCCACCGAATAATCTCTGTCTGCAGCCCAAGCAAAATCTAACATGTTTTTAGCTGTCCATTTCCAGGTTGCTTTGTTTTTATCTGCTTTTATTTTGGCATTGGCATCGTAACCTTTTACTTCTGTAGGGTTTTCAAGAATCCCTCCGGCTCCGATTACATAATCTTTATTAATTTTAATAGTGACATCAAAATCCGCAAACGGCGCATGAAATTCTCTTCCTACATAATCGAAAGTTGCCCATCCGTCATAATCGTATTCTGCAATTTTAGGATACCATTGTGTCATAGTCATATCCACGCCTTCACGGTTGTTTCTTCCGCTTCTTCTGATTTGTTGCGGAATAACAGCGTCCCATTCCATCGTAAATATTGTGTTTGAATTTGGCTTGATGGATTCATTTAAATAAACCTTCATTACGGTTTCCTGAATTTCAAACTTCAATTCTTTGCCGTTTTGTTTGATCCAATGTATATTCTGTGCGCCTTCCTGATCTTTCGGAATCGATGCCAATCTCGAAACACCGTCTTTCTGCAATCTGGAATCACCATTTTTACCTTGTCCGGCAACCCGCTGATCCATCATAGAATTTGGCTTGAAAGCATTCCAGTAAAGATGGAAATACACAACATTCAGTTCGTCCGGTGAATTGTTGGTATAATGTAATGTTTGATTTCCCTGATAAGTAAATTTTTCTGCATTGACGTCAATATCCATTTTATACTTTGCAGATTGCTGATAATAAGCGTTCTGCTGCGCCTGAAATTGTGAAAAGATAAACGCAAACAGGATTGCAATCGTTTTTTTCATTTAAAATTTATTTTTTCTAAAGGTATGTAATTTTTGAAAAAAGGTAAAATGCTGAACTTTGATGAGGTTTATATTATCGTAAATTTCAGCCATAATCATATTAATCACAAATAAACTCGTGCTAATTTGTTTTTTAACTCAACAGCTTTTTAATCAAAGTAATTTGTCCTAAATGATAATAGCAATGCTCAATCGTCCCATCAATATTCCTCAGATAAGTTCCGTATTTTTCGTCAACAAAAACTTCATTCATTTTAGAATCCGGCATTTGTTCGAGTAAAGCTGCGAATTTTTCAGAATCATTCCAAAGCTTATTCAATAATGTTTCCCACTGTTCCTGAGATTCAATCGGAGGAAGATCAAAACTGTATTTGTCTTTAATTTCCAGATTACCGCCTTCAAAAACATTCAGAATCCCTGCGATATAATAATCAATGTGAAAAGTGAGCATGGCAATTGTATTCAAAGTACCAACTTTTGTTGTTGCCTGTTCCCAAGTGACGTCTGAAAGCTGATCTTTAAAATTGGTATTGGCGATCCACAAGCCATTAAGTAAAACCTCGCGGAACCTTTTTGCTAATTGTGAAGTTGAACTCATATCTTTAGTTTTTGATAATTTAAATATAATATTTTTAGTGAATTGTTTAAATAAAAAACCTCAAATGCAAAACACTTGAGGCTATTCTTTATAAATTAGTTCAATTATTTCTTTTCAGCAACCTTTGCAGCACTATCAAAAATCTTTTCCAAAATCTTCAATGTGATCAAATAAGTTGGCTTCACTCCTGTAAGTCCCAAACCGCCTGAAGAAAGCGTACTTCCTGTCTCCAAAGGATTATCCGAAGCGTAATAAGCGTAACACACGAAAAGATCCGGCGCAATATGATGCCTGATTTTCGATGCCACCTGAATTGCTTTTTGATAATGCGCTCCTTCCATTTCAAGGCCGATTGCCTTCCATGAAGTATTCATAAAATAGGATAAAATATCTCTGTTTTGAAGCGAAGTTCCTAAAACGGTAATCATTGTACCTTCAAAAGCCTGCAATTCGTCATCTTCAAAATCTTCAAGCTTTAAAGCGTTTTCAAAAGGATAATTATCTGCCGTTCCTTCAAAAATGTGAGAAGTCGGGATCATAATATCGCCTTTCGCACCAGACAGAATTCCTGCTTTACCCATGATTGAAACAGATTTCACTTTCATCATGTATACTTCGCCTTTCTGCTCGAATGGACGCAACAATTCATCCATTACTTCAAAAGCCTGCTCGCCAAAAGCATAGTCAAAAACCAAAACTACATCATCTCCCGAAAACTTTGCTCCGCTAAATGGTGTATTTTTAAGATCTATTTTGCTCAAATCGATGATCTGAACATCAATATTGCTTCCGCTTTTATCATCAATATAAATTAAGCCGAGTTCCAAAGCATATTTCAACACTTTATCTCGAAGGTCTTTTTTGTTTGAAATGTCCTGGTAAAGCTTATAATCAACTTCTTTGGTTTGCTTTTTCTTTAAGGCATCATTAGCGTAAAGCATATTTTTCACCGAATGCATATTTGCCGAAATGATATGCAGCGGACGCATATGAAGATCGTTTTCAAATAAAACTTCTTTTACTTTATTGGCCCATTTTTCTCCGAAATAATGATGTCCTACTCTTTCTTTAAGGATCGCACTGAAATGAATTTCTCTTTCACGGCTCTGCTTAGCATCTTCGAGGCTTACTTTTCCTAGATTATAGATGATTTTAAACAAACGATCCGGATTGTCATCGTCACCAAAAGTATTGTAAGCGTTCAAGGTTTCATCAAAAGTTCTTCCTATTAAAGAAGAAAGATGAATCAAAGCGACTTCTTTTTCTCTTCTGCTAAATTTCTTTTCGCCTTTTACCACTTCTTCGATGATCTTAAAAGCTCGTGTCGGCTTCCAGTTTTCTTCCTGAACGAAGGCAAGATTGCGGATTTTATCTGCTTCTATAAATAAGAATGTTAAATGCGTAAGAATATCATAAATCTCGGAACGTCCCAAAAGAACTTCGATATTCATTTGGTGCTCGTCTATTCTGTAGCAGTTTCTTCTTCTCTTTTTAGGAACAATGGGTTCGAAACTTCCTTTATCAAAACCTTCATCTGATGTAAGATGAATAAAAGCACACTCTTCAATTCCTTCAGGAAGCCTGTCTAAAACATACATCAAACCATCCAGCTCCAATTTGCTCGGAACATTCATGGTGCCATAAATTTCGGGGTTAATGATTTTTAGCAAGCTTCTGATGCTTTCTCCAGAAACTCCCGCCGGCTTGAAAAAACCTCTGTAAAACAGATGTCTCATAGAGATATACAATCTTTCAATTGCCTCGGTGGTTTCTCTTGCTCTAGAATTTGTCATAAAATAAATTTCACACAAATATACAAAATCTGCTTTCAAGTTATTTTAAGGATGTTTTAAATAAATGATTAACATTCCAATCGAAAAATTCAAACTATTTTATAAAAATTATATTAAAAATAAAATCTCCCCCTTAATTTTTAGGGTAAATAAGTTTTCAATTCGTTTTTTTTGTAACTTTGCCCCATAAATTTACACCAATATGTCAACTTTAAGATTCAAAGCTTTAGAAACCTTACCATTCAAGGACTTTAGAAAAGATAATTCTATTGAAGTTCCTATGAAATTGTCAGAATTATTCTGTCAAAATGTTTTCTCAGAAGAAACGATGAGAGAATATTTAACAAAAGAAGCATTCCAATCTATTTTGGATGCGATGAAGAAAGGAACTAAAATCCAGAGACACATCGCCGACCAGGTAGCTGTAGCGATGAAAGACTGGGCAATGAGCAAAGGAGTAACACATTATACTCACTGGTTTCAGCCATTAACAGGAAGTACGGCAGAAAAACACGATTCTTTCTTCACTCCGATCGAAGGCGGAAGAGCAATCGAAAGATTCAGCGGAAATTTATTGATTCAGCAAGAGCCGGATGCATCTTCTTTCCCGAATGGTGGTATCAGAAACACTTTCGAAGCTAGAGGCTACACAGCTTGGGATCCTACTTCTCCGGCGTTTATTATGGGAACTACTCTTTGTATTCCTTCTATTTTCATCTCTTATACAGGAGAAACTTTAGATTATAAAGCACCACTTTTAAGAGCTTTGAACGCTGTAGATGAAGCTGCAACAAACGTAATGCAGTATTTTGACAAAAACGTAACAAAAGTAACTCCAACTTTAGGTTGGGAGCAAGAATATTTCCTGGTTGATTCAGCATTGTATCAATCTCGTCCGGATTTGGTTTTAACAGGAAAAACTTTATTAGGACATTCTCCTGCAAAAGGACAGCAATTAGATGACCACTATTTCGGTTCAATTCCTACAAGAGTCATGAACTTCATGAAAGAATTGGAAGTTGAATGTATGAAATTGGGAATTCCGGTTACAACAAGACATAACGAGGTTGCTCCAAATCAATTTGAGCTTGCGCCAATGTTTGAAGAAGTAAACGTTGCGGTTGACCACAACTCTTTGTTGATGGACGTTATGGCGAGAATTGCTCACAGACACCATTTCCATATCTTGTTCCACGAAAAACCATTCGCAGGCGTAAACGGAAGCGGAAAACACAACAACTGGTCTTTGGCAACTGATACAGGTGAAAACCTTTTGAGTCCGGGAAAAAACCCTAAGAAAAACTTACAATTTCTAACATTCTTCGTAAACGCTATTAAAGCGGTACACGAATATGCTGATCTTTTAAGAGCAAGTATCGCTTCTGCAAGCAACGACCACAGATTAGGTGCAAATGAAGCGCCACCGGCAATTATTTCTGTATTTATCGGAAGCCAGTTGTTCAGAGTTTTGGAAGAGCTTGAAAAAGTAACGGAAGGCAAACTTTCTCCAGACGAAAAAACGGATTTAAAATTAAATGTTGTTGGGAAAATCCCTGAAATCTTGTTGGATAATACTGACAGAAACAGAACTTCTCCATTTGCATTTACAGGAAATAAATTCGAGATCAGAGCGGTAGGTTCTTCTGCAAACTGTGCAGAATCTATGACGGTAATGAACACGATTGCTGCAAAACAATTGAGCGATTTCAAAAAAGAAGTTGATGCTTTAATTGAAACAGGATTGAAAAAAGACGAAGCCATCTTCAATGTTTTGAGAGAATATATCAAGCAGTGTAAAAACATCATGTTTGAAGGTGACGGATATTCTGATGACTGGGCTGTAGAAGCTGAGAAAAGGGGCTTAAACAACTGGAAAACAACTCCTGAAGCATTGAAGCAGGAAATGAATCAGAAATTTGTTGATCTTTATGAAGAATTAGGGATCTTCAACCACAGAGAAGTAGAAGCAAGAAACGAAATCAAATTAGAAAAATATTCAACCGTTATTGATATTGAAGCAAGAGTTTTGAGTGATATCGCAAGAAACCACATTATTCCTTCCGCTTTAAATTATCAGAACAGACTAATTGAAAACGTAAAAGGCCTTAAAGAAATCTTCGGAGACAAAGAATTCAAAACTTTAGCAAAAGAACAGATTAGCTTAATTACTCAGATTTCTGAAAACATTTCTAAAATAAAATTAGGTGTTGAAAATCTTATGAAAGCCAGAGAAGATGCAAAATCAGTATCTGACAGCCAAAAGCAGGCAGAAGATTATTGCAATAAAGTAAAACCTTTATTCGATGGAATCAGAGAAGCATCCGATGATCTTGAAATGATGGTAGATGATGAACTTTGGCCAATGACAAAGTACAGAGAAATGTTGTTTACAAGATAATTTGCGCAAGCACTTACATCCCTAAATTCCCTGAAATAAATCAGGGAATTTTTTTTCACTTAAAAGCGTAATAGTAATGTTTAAAAGGTTTAAAGTCAAATGACAGTTTTTTCTGTTAAAAAATCTTAATAAAAAAAACCGCTCAATCACCAAAAAAGGGACGTAGCGGTTTGTTTTTTTTTAACATACTTAATTTATATGTTAAAATGTGTTAAATAAAGAACCTGACAATAATCATATCGGGACACTTTTGGAAGGAATATCTACTTTTGTAATGCTTTAGAGAAATAAATATACCTTTTTAACACGATAATCAAATATATATGAAGAAAAGAGTTTTGTTTTATTTAGTTGCTTTCGTTTCTACAATATCACTACAATCTTGCGTTACTAATTACGTAGTCTCAAAACCGGCAACTTACACTAAAGAATACAAAACAGATGCCAAACTTGCCGCCATTGATACTAAAATGGAAAACGATAAAAAGTTGCTAATCAACTCTTTTATCTCTGAAAAGGCACTTGCTATATCTAATGCTAAAAATTCTTTAAAAAATTCTGAAATCGCAAAAGCGATCAAATATAATAAGACAATTGATAATATCTTGACAGAAGCAGAAACTTATCTTGGAACGCCGTACAGATACGGAGGAATGACAAGAAAAGGAATCGACTGTTCAGCTTTTGTATTATCGGTTTTCGGAGCAGCAGCAGGGCTTACGTTACCAAGAGTAGCAGCTTCTCAGGCTCAGCAAGGTGAAAGGATAGAAAAAGAAAACCTTCAAAAAGGAGATCTTATTTTCTTCTCTCACGGAAAAAGAATTTCACATGTAGGAATTGTAGAAGATGTAACTGAAGAAGGAGAAATAAAATTCATCCATGCAGCCACTTCAAAAGGCGTAATGATCTCTTCACTGAATGATTCTTATTGGGGCCCAAGATACAGGTTTGCAAAAAGAGTGATCAGCGAAAACACTGAAAACATGAATAACTTAGCGACTAGTTTATAAACTTAAATAATTGATTTAGATAAATGAAGCCATCAGAATTCTGATGGCTTTAATTTTTTTTATTGAGAAGAATATAATACGTCACGTTCTGGCGCACCCTCTTAATATCTTTGTTTTAATAAAATTTCTTGCAAGAATTTAAAATTAATTTTAACAATTAAAACAAAATAAAATGAGCTTTATACAATTAACCGACCCTTATACAGGGGAATTGGCTATTTTTGAAGAAATTAACTACCAGTATGACGGACAGCCAATAACAAGTATTGATGATGTCATTTATAAATTAATTAACAATGTAATGTATCGCAGAGTTCTTACGAATGATACTGTAAACGTTAAATGGTTTGGAGCAAAAGGCGATAATGTGACAAATGATACAAATGCTGTTCAAAATGCAGCTAAAGTTAAAAAAAACATTTTTTTTCCTGAAGGTATATATTTAATAAACCTTGAATTGAAAGAAAAAATTGTTTTATCTGGTGAAGGAACTTCAAAAACCACTCTAAAACCTTATGATCTAGCAAAAGCAGTAATAGTATACCGAAATATAGGTGGTTTTTGGTCTTACGGAACCGAATTCTCTCATTTCACACTTGAAGGAAATAATAAAACAGGAATTGGTTTTTCATTTTCAAGAACTCACGAAAGTGATTATAATCCTGCTGAACATGACGAATATTCAGGCAATGTAGTATTTAGAAATGTTTACTTTAGAGGGTTTGAAAAAGGTATTCAGGCGTTATTTGGAAACATTGGTATAGAATTTTATTCTACCGGTTTCAATTCAAATAAATATGGTGCCTATTTTCTTGATAATAAATTCAGAACAACATCCGGAGGCGATATCATGCATGCGGGAAATAAGTATTTTATAGGAGGAGAGATTTCATCTAATGAAGTTGGAATATATGTGCATAACCAAACAGACGGTTTCGGAGCAATTATATTAAATAATGTAATATTTGAACATAATAATATTGCTACTTATATGAATACCAATAATGTATTTTTACCAGTAACCTTCAACTCTTGTTGGAATGAATCTAACGGACAAATTTTCTCAACAAATCAAATTTCTATTGACAGCTGGAATAATCATATTAAAACCTCTAAATTAATAGCCCCTCATGCTCACATTTTTGAAGGTGAAAACTCTACATATTATATTAATAATGGAAGAGTCACTGATATTTTAGTTGATGGGAAGAATATCACATTAAATGCTACTAATTCTTTTGTAGAATCTCGAGCTGGCGTATTGGGATCTCCATCTATAGTGAAGGGTGACAACAGTAGTATTTTACTTTCCAACCCTGTAACAGTAAGAGGTTTGCCTACAACTGACAATATTTATGTGACTGATAGTTTTAATTACAACAAAGTTATTCCCGTGAATAATATCCCTTCAGATTCTGAAGTAAGAGCTGCAATTTTTTATCCAAGAATTAATAAGGTTTCTGATATTATAAACAAAGTAAATTCAATTTCTCTAGAAAATTTACAAAAATTTGGAGAAGGAAGCTTCAATTATATTGATGGTCAAATAGTAAACGATTCGAGAATTTTTGCAAATTCAAATAAATTCAGCATTCCTTTTACTACCAGCAATCAATATATGAAATTGAAAGATAGCGACATCATCAATGTAAAAAAGGGTTGGTATGTTGCTACCTTTGATATTAAAGTATTACTTGGAAATCCTTCATTTTATCTTTGGGATAGAAATAACTTTCAACTAATGCAATTTAAAACTACCGTAAAAGACAAATGGCAAACAGTTGTATCATATGCGTATGTTGATGCAGATTCCACAAGTTCATTTTATTTAGATGTGTCTGATATTATAAAAACAGAATTTTGTCTTTCTGCATATCAGGTGCTGAGATTTGACACATGTGTCGAGGCAAAATCATATATTGACTCAAAAAGTTTTGCTTTATAATAATCATTTTAAAAAGAAATTAATTTCAAATTAAAGCCATCAGAATTCTGATGGCTTTAATTTTTTATTAGAAAGAACATTTTTTCAACTATTCCTGTCGATTTCTATATCAAATTTATGCAAAAGACCTGAGATTTCGAAAAGAGAAAATTTCGTTTTTTTAAGCTTATTTGCGTCCGGATTTATCGAATAACTAAATGACGTCCTGAAGTCTGCTTTTTCAAGATTCGTGTTTTCAAAAACGGCTCCGGAAAGATCACAGTTGGAAAATACGGCAGATGAAAGGTCGCATTCGGCAAAATCTACTTCAATGAGCTTTGAATTTTTAAAAGTAGTTTTCCTGATTGCTGTTTTATAGAATACTGAATTATTCAACAAACATTCATCAAAACGAAATGACAGACCAAATTGATTGCAGTCGTCAAAAGGCATCCCAAACATTTTGCATCCTCTGAAAACAACATCACGGAATACAGCTCCGATAAGTTTTGTCATGCTTAAATTACATTCTACAAACTCACAATCGGTAAATTTGAATTGTGATAAATCTGCATATTCAAAATTACAGTTTTTAAAGCTGCAATTTTCATATTCTGCTTTAGATAAAGGAGATTTGATGAAATCTGTATTTTCGTAGTTTTGATCTAAAATGTAAGTTTCGTTCATGAATTTATATCTCGCTGATTTTCAGATTAAGCAGATTCAACTTTAAAAATAAAGTAACTTTTGTAGATTCAAGTTTCGTATTTCTTTTCGAATTAAACCAAGCTGTTTTTATCTGCGTAATTTAGTTTAAAGAAAATAAAAGTCATAATCGAAAAGGCAAGTAAAGAGCTTCCTCCGTAACTAAAATACGGCAACGGAATCCCAACCGTTGGAAACAAACCCATAACCATTCCTAAATTGATGGAAAAGTGCATCAGCAATATTGATGCAAAAGAATACCCAAAAACTCGATTAAAAGTAGATTTCTGCTGTTCTGCAAGATAATAAATCCTTCCGATGAAGATCATGTAGCAAAGTACCAATATTGAACTTCCTAAAAAACCCCATTCTTCACCAACAGTACAAAAAATATAGTCGGTTTCCTGCTCGGGAACGAATTTTCCCTGTGTAACGGAACCTTCACGGTAGCCTTTCCCTGTTAATCCTCCGGAGCCGATTGCGGTTTTAGAATACAATAAGTTATATCCGGAAGTATCTCTGAAAGCTTTTTCACCTTTGTATAAAACTTCGATTCTTTCTCTCTGGTGTTTTGGCATTTTTTCTAATACATAAGGCGTCGCAAAAGCTAATCCACACAATAATATGATTGATCCAGCAATACTTGAAATCGAAATAACATCCCAACTCATCTTGTAATAATTTAAAAAAATTAAAACTGCTGCAATGAGAACAATTCCAATGACTACAAAAATAGGATTTACCGCTAAAGAAATTAAAAATACACCCGCAAAAAGAAATCCAACACCAAACAACCATCCGCTCAAACCTTCACGGTATAAAGCAATAAAAAACGCTGTAAAAACCAATAATGAACCTACATCCGGAATTGCCAAAACAACAACTGCAGGAACTCCCACAATGGCTAAAGTCGTTAAAAATGATTTTCTGTTTTTTAAATTAAAATCCGGTCCGGAAACATAATTGGCAAGCATCAATGCCGTTCCTATTTTTGAAAATTCTACAGGCTGCATCGTAAAACCTCCGAATTTGTACCAGTTTCTTTGTCCTAAAATCTCTGTTCCGAAAGGGAAAAGCCCGATCAATAACAAAACTCCGCCAATATAAATAATGGCAGACATGTTTTCGAAAAACTTACTACGGCTAAAGAATATTAATAAACCAACAAATAAAGAAATTCCGAAGAATATCAACTGTTTTTTACCTAAGCCTTCATCTACACTGTAAATATTGGCTATGGCGAAAATGCACAGCAAAAAATATAAGCCAAGTCCTAATTTGTCTAATCCTTCCGTCCACTTCATGGTTTCTTGGTTTTATTGGGTTCAGCTTTTATCGAATTCTTTAGTCTTTCTTTTGCTTTTTTAATTAAATTAAGGCTATCCTGAATTCTTTTAAGCTTAATAGAATCCTTATCCGGCTCTACATATAAACCTTTGCGTTTCAGATCGGCGATCCATTGTCTTTTATATTCAGGCATAAAGCTCGAAGTCACCATTTTTTTGTAAAGATGTTCCCTTTTTACGTCTCCGGTAATATATTTTTCAGCAATAACCGTACAAGCGGGGCCAGCCCATGTTGCACCAAATCCCGCATGTTCCATGACGGCGACCACAACAATTTTAGGTTTATCGGCAGGAGCTACCAAAACAAAAATTGAATTATCCTTTCCCTGTGGAACCTGTGCAGTTCCTGTTTTTGCCAATTGAGTAAAATCGTTTGACTTTAAACCTCTTGCCGTTCCTGCCAAAACCACAGCTTCCATACCTTTCAAAACTGGCCCAAAGTGCTTGGGATTGACTAAAGTATGGTGTTTCTTTTTAAATCTTGGGTCAGGGTTTGGCTTTCCGTCAATAGACTTTACGATATGTGGCGTGTAATACCAGCCTTTGTTGGCAATCGCTGCTACATAATTTGCCAGCTGCAAAGGTGTCACCATTACATCACCCTGCCCCATTCCGTTGAAAACGGCTCCGGTAGCCAAAGCATCCCAGTTTTTATGATCTTTTTTTGAACCGCTTGCTTTAAGAATAGATTTCATTCTTCTTTCGTAAAAATCTCCGGAAGGTATTCTTCCTTTTGCGCCTACTGCGAAATCGTTATTTAGATATTCTCCAACTCCGAAGCTGCTCATTATTTTTTTCCATTCATCAACTCCTTTTGAAGGATTTCCTGGATATTTGTTAATTATAGCTAAATATGCATACGAGAAAAAACAGTTACTTGAAACCTGAATCGATGGAATCAGCGGATCTGCACCACCGTGTCCCTTGATTCTCAAACCTCTGTAATTGAAACCTCCACCACAAGGGAAAACAGTATTTTCATCCATCACGCCCATTTGCATAGCAGCCAAAGCAGTCAACAATTTAAATGTAGAACCCGGCGGATAAGCAGCCTGCAAAGATCTGTCGAAGGTTGGTTTATTTTCGTAAATGGTATCTTTTGATAATGCGTACAGGTTTTTAGATTTATTGGGTCCGGTAAAAAGATTCGGATCAATATCCGGTCCTGTTGCAGCCACTAAAACTTCACCATTATTGGGATCTATTGCTACAATGGCTCCATGCTTGTTAACGAGCATTTCTTCTGCCATTCGCTGCAAATCATAATCGATCGTCAAAGTAATATCTTTTCCCGTAACAACATCGCGGTCTAAATTTCCTTCTTTGTAAGGCCCTACATTTCGCAATTTGATGTCTTTCTGAATGTATTTTATTCCTTTAATTCCGCGAAGCTCTTTTTCATAAGCTTTTTCCACACCTGTTTTACCGATGAGGTCTCCCGGAAGATAATACGTAGAATCTTTTTTAATTTCTCTGTCGTTGACTTCACTTGTATATCCCAAAAGATTTCCTGAAGTAGAAACTTCATATTGTCTTTGAGGACGCTGAACGATACTGAAAGCCGGATATTTGAATATAATTTCCTGAACTCTTGCAATATCTTCTCTGCTGAGGTCTTTAATGAAAGTCATTGGCGTGAGCCTGGAATAATATTTTTCTTTTTTGATATCATTGATTCTTTTAATGAAATCTTTTTTATCAATCTTCATTAAATTACAGAATCCAACGGTATCAAAATCGGGCTTCATCAGCGCATGAGTGAAAGAAATTTCATAAGCCGGCTGGTTTCCTACCAGAATTTTTCCGTTTCTATCGAAAATAACTCCTCTTTGGGGAATTACATATTCTGTTTTAATGGAAGTATTGGCCGCATTAAGCGCATAACGGTCTGTAAACAACTGCAAATAAGACAATCTTGCAATGAAAATCAAAGCAATAATGACAAGAACGGAAAAGATTTTTAAATAGCGTGTGTTCAAACTTTTTGTTTGATTTTAAATATTAATGCGTAAACGATGATAAATATAAAGGAAATTACACTAGTTACCAACACATTAAGCAAGATTTCAAAAATTCTGCTGAATTTGAAAAACTCGATATATTGCACAAAAAGTTGATGCAGAAAAATACTCGAAAAAAGGAACAGCAAAAACTGCGACCATTGCAACGACTGAAACGAAAAGAAATCGGTCGAAGTATCTGTGGAAGACCTGAAAATCAATGTTCTGTAATAAGCAATCAAAGTGGTGGCAAAAGCATTAATACCGCCAGAATGTAAAAAAGTATCAATCGCCAAACCTATCAAAAAACTTAAAGCTAAAAATTGATATTTATTTCTGAAAAAAGGATAAAACATGACAAAAACAGGATATAGAACCGGCGTATATTTTCCGAAAAGCGTGATCCTGTTCAAAACAAATATTTGTAATGCAACAAGAAAAATCATGATCAAAAGATCTGTAAATAACGTCCTGCTAATCATTCTTCTTTTTTTATTACAGCCTGTAAGGTATCGCTGATTTTCTGAACTTCAGCTTTTTTGAGGTTTTTCACTACATAAACTTTACTTAAAGCGCCCATTTTTTCGCTTAGCTCAACAGAAATATCCCAAAAACCTGTTTTATTATCCACCGTATATCCTGCAACCGTACCAATCATTACTCCTTTTGGGAAAATAGCTGATTTACCGTCAGTTACAACAGTGTCGCCTACTTTTATCGAAACATATTTTGGCACGTCCGCCAAGTGCATCACGCGGGAGTTATCGCCTCTCCATGTCAAAGTCCCAAAATAGCCAGAATTTTTCAAAGCGGCATTGATTCTGATTTTATTTACACTTAAAACAGATTGTACCAATGCATAGCTGTCTGTAGAATTGATCACGATGCCGGCAATTCCTTTTGGAGCCATTACGCCCATTTGAGGAAATACTCCGTCTCGCTTTCCGCGGTTGATTGTAAAATAATTATTTCTGCGGTTGATGCTGTTAAAAACAATTTCACCATCTACAAAAGTATAGATCTGGCCACCGCCCAAGGTATCATGCACTTTTCTGAAAACAGGGTTTTTCACACCTTCTTTTCCGTAAAGCTGAGTCATTAAAGCTTTATTCTGGGCAACAAGATCTTCATTGATCTGTTTTAGCTTAAGATAAGAAACTCCTTCATCAATATATCCGGAAACCCAGGAATTAAAAGCAGCCGTCTGACCCGCAAGCCAAGATCGTTGCATCGCGTTTTTGGAGAATATCAAAACAAGAGCAATAATTTGCAGGAAAATAAAGAAGACAAAAAGAGCATTCTTCGAAAATAATCTCAGCAAAAATCCCATTCAGATAAAAAGTCGTAAAAAGTTAAAATTATTTGATTAAGAAATTGAATTTATCCATATTCTTAAGTGCGATTCCTGTTCCTCTAACAACAGCTCTTAAAGGATCTTCAGCCACAAATACAGGAAGTCCTGTTTTCTTGTGAAGTCTGTCTGCCAAGCCTCTCAACAAAGCTCCGCCGCCAGCAAGATAAATACCTGTTTTGTAAATATCGGCAGCCAACTCCGGAGGAGTAAGAGAAAGTGTTTCCATTACGGAATCTTCAATTCTGATGATTGATTTGTCAAGAGCACGGGCAATTTCCTTATAGCCAACCATTATTTCTTTTGGCTTACCGGTAATAAGGTCTCTACCCTGTACCGGAATATCGTCAATATCAACATCAAGATCTTCAACAGCAGAACCAACCTCTATTTTCACTCTTTCAGCAGTTCTTTCTCCGATATATAAATTGTGGTGTGTTCTCAGGAAATAAGCAATATCATTGGTAAATACGTCGCCTGCAATTTTTACAGATTTATCGCAAACAATACCTCCCAAAGCAACTACAGCAATTTCTGTCGTACCACCACCGATATCGATAATCATATTACCTTCAGGTTTTTGTACATCAATCCCAACTCCTATTGCAGCAGCCATTGGCTCATAAATCAGTCTTACTTCTTTTGCGTTTACTTTTTGAGCAGAATCTCTTACCGCTCTTTTTTCAACTTCTGTAATACCAGACGGAATACAGATTACAATTCTTAAAGCAGGCTGGATAAATCTTCCCTTGATTCCCGGAATTTTTTTAATAAACTCCTTGATCATGTGCTCGGAAGCATGAAAATCTGCAATCACACCATCTTTTAACGGGCGGATTGTTTTGATATCTTCGTGAGTTTTACCCTGCATATGTTTAGCCTGTTCACCTACAGCAATCGGCTTACCAGTTGATCTTTCAATTGCAACAATTGAAGGTTGGTCAATAACAATTTTGTTATTATGGATGATAAGCGTGTTGGCAGTTCCCAGGTCTATCGCAATCTCTTGCGTAAACATATCGAATATACTCATAATTTTGTCCAGATTTATGGTACAAAGATATAAATTAAACAGTACTAATGAACAGTATGTTGTATATTAATTTGGTTAAAATTTTATTAAAATTTATTTTTTTATTTAATGTTTATTATTTGCCTTAATCTAATGCTGTCATAATTATAATTTATAGCTTTTTACGATAATTATCATATATAGTTTCACAGGAACCTTATATAAAAAAACTGTAAATTTGCGATTGCTTATGATACAGTATTCTAATATACATCAGACGTCAAATTTCGCTGTACTTTCTATCAGTTTTGAAAAGGCAGATGTAGAAACGAGAGGAAAATTCGCATTTTTTGATGAAAACATCAAAAACTTTGTTACCCGAATTCACGATGAAAATTTAGGGGATGCATTTGTGGTTTCTACCTGCAACAGGACAGAAATCTATACCACAACCACCAATTATCTTTTGATCGCCGAAGAATACTGCAAAACAATCGGTGTCAATTTGTCGGATTTTCTGCAGTTTGCCAATATTCTGACGATGGAAGAAGCTCTGCAGCATCTTTTCAGAGTAGCCGCAGGCTTGGAAAGCCAGATTATTGGTGATTTTGAAATTATCGGGCAGATTAAAAAAGCATACGCAAGATTTAAAAAAGAAAGAAAAAATTCAAATCCTTTTTTGGAAAGAGCAATCAATTCTGCGATTCAGATTTCAAAAAAAATAAAAAATGAAACAGGAATATCAAACGGAGCAGCTTCCGTTTCTTATGCCGCGGTACATTATATTTTAAATAATCAAAAAAGAATTACCGAAAAAAACATTTTGCTTCTGGGCGTTGGAGAAATTGGTCAAAATACGGTTGAAAATTTAGTAAAACATGTTTATCAGCCTAAAATAAAAATCGCCAACAGAACTCAGGAAAAAGCAGCAAAAATTTCCGAAAAATACAATATCCCAAATATTGACTACGCAAATTTTGATAAGGAATTAAAAGAAACAGATATATTGATTGTTGCAACGGGAGCAAAAACACCGATCGTCAACAAATCTCATTTTCCAAACGGTAAAGAAACTTTGGTGATCGATCTTTCGATTCCGAATAATGTGGAAAAAAATGTTTCTGAAATCGAAAACGTCACTTTGATTGATGTTGATGAGTTGTCAAAACAGATTCAGGAAACCATTCAGCAAAGAGAAAAAGAAATCCCGAAAGCCGAAAAAATAATCAAGGAAATGACGAAAGACTTCCTTGAATGGGAAAAAAAGAGAAAGCTGGCTCCCAACATTCATCACTTCAAAGCGGTCTTAAAAAATATGGAACGCAACGAAATGCACAATTTCTACAGAAAAAATAAGTACATCAATATCAACGACATGGAGCTTTCTGACAAAATGATTCAGAAGATTACCAACCGTTTTGCAAAATATATCATCGATAATCCTCAAAAAGCCGAAGAAATTAGTAAATTAATGCACGAAATTTTAGTTGAACAACCAAACAACGAATTCCATGAAAAGCATTAGGATAGGAACCCGAAATTCGGCACTTGCACTTTGGCAGGCCAGAGAAGTTGCCAGGCATTTACAAAACAGAAATTATCTCACAGATATTGTCCCGATCATTTCTTCGGGAGACAAAAATCTCAATCAGCCTTTGTATTCTTTAGGAATTACGGGCGTTTTTACAAGAGACCTTGATGTCGCGCTGCTGAATGACGAAATAGATATTGCTGTACATTCTTTAAAAGATGTACCCACTCAGCTCCCTGAAAATATAGAACTCATCGCCCATCTCGAAAGAGATTATCCGCAAGACGTGCTGATAAGAAGAGAATCTGCTGAAAACAAAGACTTTCATGAACTAAAACTGGCGACAAGCAGCTTAAGAAGAAGAGCATTTTGGCTAAAACATTATCCTGATACAGAATTTTTTGATATCCGCGGAAATATTCAGACGCGATTGCAAAAACTGGAAGAGCAAGATTTTGATGCAACTATTTTATCGTTAGCCGGGATCAAAAGGATGAATATGGATATCAATTACGAAATGCTTCCGGTGATGATTCCTGCAGCTTCGCAAGGCGTAATTACGATTGCGGGATATTCTGACAAAAAAGAGATCAACGAAATCGTAAGCCAGATCAACCATAAACAAACTCAGATTTGTGTAGAAATTGAAAGAAATTTCCTAAGCACTTTAGAAGGCGGTTGTACAGCTCCGATTGGAGCTTTTGCAGAAAAAATTGGAAATCAAATCCGTTTCAAAGGAGCGCTTTGCTCACTTGACGGCAAAAACTATATTGCCATTGATGAAAACTTTGAATACAATGATCAGGAAAATTTCGGAGAAAAATTTGCCAACATCGTTTTAGAAAATGGCGGACGAGAATTGATGGCTGAAATTAAGAATCAGATTTAATTCTGAAAAATCTCATCATTTATACAATATATTGGCAGGTAATATCAATTTCATGATTACCTGCTTTTTTTTATTAACCTGAGTCTTAATCAGCTAAAAAATAGCATATTGTGTATTTCTACAAATGAATTCGTACTTTTGTAAGAAGCCTTATTTGATGAAATAAGATTTAAGATGATGACTTAATTTAAAAAACACTAACCTTAATGAAAATCTTATTTACCAAAAACATAGACCAAGATTATGTGTCTGAAAAACTCGGAAATGGCATTCAGATAGACTGCGTCGAAGTTATAAAAACCCATCCACTTGTAGTAAAACCTTTTGATCTAAAAAATTATTCATTGATTTTCACAAGCATAAACGGAGTTATTTCTTTTTTTAAGAATAAGTTTAAACCCAATGAAGATTTTGTTCAGAAAAATTACAACAAGATTTATTGCGTTGGTGAGAAAACCAAAAGAGAATTAAGAAAAAACGGCTTCGGGACTTTTAAAGTTCTAAATAATGCCGATGCACTTTCTAAGTTTATTATGGATAAATGTCCTCACGAAAAATTTATCCATTTCTGCGGAAATATAGCTTTGGATGTTTTGGATAAAGATTGTCCGCTTCAAAACATTAATTATAAAAAAGTGCCTGTTTATACAACCGAAGAGATCAATCCGATGATAACTGAAAAATATCATGCTGCCGTTTTTTTTAGTCCGAGTGGAGTTCGTAGCTTTGCAAGAAGAAATTCTTTTGATGAAATGAAAATTTTCTCAATCGGACAAACTACTTCAAATGAATTGAAAAAATACACCCAAAACAAAATTTTCACATCTTCGGAAAACACTTTGAAATCTGTTTTGGAAATAATAAAAACAAACATTTAAAACATAAAGAAATGAAAAAATTATTAGGATTATTATTAGGGTTAACATTAGTTTTCTCATGCGCCGAACAAAAAAGCTCAGCTATTCCTTATTCAGAAGCGCAAAATTATTTTTTGAAAAACGATGCTAAAGAAAGCGGCAACGATTTTATAAAAGTAGAATCAAAGGAAGATTTTGACAAACTTTTTGGAGCTGCGGCCAGAATGGGAGAAAACGGAATGCCTACAAACATCGATTTTTCAAAGGATTATGTGATTGTTTTAATGACAAAACCAACGACAAAAACCACTGATATTGTCGTAAAAGACATCACAAAAGATAAAGACAATGTACTTATAACCTATTCTGTAAGTGAAGGTGCAGAAAACTCTTACACGATAAAGCCAGTAAAAATACTTGTTGTCAGCAAAGAATATGATGGCAATATTAGTTTAAATAAATTATGATAAAAAACGACCTCTATTTAAAAGCACTTCGCGGCGAAACCGTAGAAAGGCCTCCGGTGTGGATGATGAGACAGGCCGGAAGATACTTGCCGGAATTCATTGCTCTTCGCGATAAATACGACTTTTTCACAAGATGTCAGACTCCTGAGCTGGCTTCTGAAATCACCGTACAGCCGATCAGAAGATATCCTTTGGATGCCGCAATTCTTTTTTCAGATATCTTGGTGGTTCCTCAAGCGATGGGAATCGATTTTAAGATGAAAGAAAATGTAGGTCCGTGGTTGGATAATCCGATCAGAACTATGGAAGATGTGCAAAATGTGATCGTCCCTGATGTGAATGATACTTTAGGCTACGTTTTTGACGCGATAGAATTGACTTTAATCAAATTAGACAACGATATTCCATTGATCGGTTTTGCGGGTTCTCCGTGGACGATTCTTTGCTATTGCGTAGAAGGTAAAGGAAGCAAGGCTTTTGATATTGCTAAATCTTTCTGTTTCCAACAACCTGAAGCGGCACATTTATTACTTCAGAAGATTACAGATACTACAATTGCTTATCTGAAAAGAAAAGTTGAAAAAGGAGTTTCTGCCGTACAGGTTTTCGATTCTTGGGGCGGAATGCTTTCTCCAGAAGATTATCAGGAATTTTCTTGGAAATATATCAATCAGATTGTTGAAGCTTTAAGCCCGTTAACTCATGTTGTAGTTTTTGGAAAAGGGTGCTGGTTTGCTTTGGAAGAAATGACGATGGCGCCGGTTTCAGCTTTGGGAGTTGACTGGACGATCAAGCCGGAATTTGCAAGAACTTTGACAAATCATACGATGACTCTTCAGGGGAATTTTGATCCTGCAAGATTACATTCTACACCTGAAACGATTAAAAAAATGGTGAATGAAATGATTAACCGTTTTGGGAAAGACCGATATATTGCCAATTTAGGTCACGGAATTTTACCTAATATTCCTTTGGAAAATGCGGAAGCATTTATCAGAGCTGTTGTAGATTGGAAGCCGAATAATTAATATTTCTCAGCTGAAAAGCTTTTAAAAATAAAATCCCTTTCAATAAAAACTGAAAGGGATTTTTTTATGAAGAAAAAATTAAGTTATTAATTAATCTCTGTAATAAAATCTTCTTTTGATTTTCTTACTTTTGTTAGGTTTACAAGCCAGTCATTTTCTGGATTCCTGTAACCTAAAGGTAGAAGAAGAACACTTTTCAGACCTTTTTCTTTCAAGTTTAAAATCTTGTCTACTTCTTCCGGAGAAAAGCCTTCCATTGGTGTAGAATCTATGCCTTCAAAAGCTGCCGCAATAATTGCTGCACTGAAAGAAATATAAGCCTGTTTTGCTGCATGATTAAAATTTTCTTCCGCCGGTCTTGGAGGATACATTCCTAAAAGCTGCTGTCTGTAGTTTTCCCAGCCTTCATTTTTAAAACCACGGATTTCATTCGTCAGATCAAACATATTGTTGATTCTCTCTTCCGTATAATTATCCCAAGCGGCAAAAACCAAAAGATGAGAGCAGTCGGTAATCTGTGGCTGATTCCATGCATGAGGTTTAATCTCTTCTTTAATTTCCTGATTGCTGATCACAATGATCTCAAAAGGCTGCAAGCCACTTGATGTAGGTGCTAATCTTGCAGCTTCCAATATTTTATCTATTTTTTCCTGAGGGACTTTTTCCCCGTTCATTGCTTTAGTAGCAAATCTCCAGTTTAGTTTTTCTATTAATTCCATAAAATTAAATTTAACCGGACAAAATTAATTCAAACAAACAGAAAAAATAGCGTAAAAATATAATCTGAAATATTGCTAAAATCTATAATGTAATAAATATTATTACAGTTCAGCTATTTACGACAACATCCTTTGTGCTTTTTTTACACCTTCCACCAAGAGATCAATCTCCTGGAATGTATTGTAAACAGCGAAGCTCGCTCTTACTGTTCCGGCAATACTAAAGAAATCCATAATCGGTTGCGTACAATGATGCCCGGTTCTTACAGCAACTCCCATTTTATCGAGAATCATTCCGACATCAGAGGAAATCCCAATTCCTTCCAGATTAAAAGAAACTACACCTGTTCTGTGCGCTTTTTCGCCATATACTTTTAAACCTTCGATTTCCAAAAGTTGTCTTTGTGCATAATCCAGCAAAGCATTTTCATGATTCTGAATATTCTCCTGACCTACTTTTTTAATGAAATCAATGGCAGCTCCCAAAGCAATATTTCCGCCTACATTTGGTGTTCCGGCTTCATATTTAAAAGGTAAACCTGCATACGTTGTTGCATCAAATGAGCATACTGCAATCATTTCACCTCCACCGTGGAAAGGTGGCAAATCTTCAAGAATTTCCTGTTTCCCGTACAATATTCCGGTTCCCATCGGAGCATACATTTTATGTCCTGAAAACACAAAGAAATCGCAGTCTAACTTCTGAACATCAATCGTAAAATGAGGAGCCGACTGAGCACCGTCTATGACAATATAAGCATCTGAATTGGCTCTTGTTTTAGCAATAATTTCTTCAACCGGATTTACAATTCCTAAAGCATTGGAAACCTGATTAACAGATACTACTTTTGTCTTTTCACTTAGAAATTCGTCTAAATAATCAAGCTGAAGAATTCCGTTTTCATCAATTGGGATCACGCGAAGCTTTGCACCTGTTCTTTCACACAACAATTGCCACGGAACGATATTCGAATGATGCTCAAGATATGAAATAATAATCTCGTCGTCTTTCTTTAATTTTTGAGTTAAAATATAAGCGATAAGATTTATTCCTTCGGTAGTACCTTTTGTGAAGATCACTTCAAAATCATTTTTGGCATTGATGAATTTCTGGATTTTTCTTCTTGAAAGCTCCATTTCTTCGGTTGCCAATTGGCTCAATGTATGGATTCCACGGTGTACATTAGCATTGAGTTCTTTATAATAACGATCCCAAACTTCAAGTACTGAGTTGGGTTTCTGAGACGTAGCTGCATTATCTAAATAAACCAATGGTTTACCGTTCACTTCCTGATTTAATATAGAAAACTGACTTCTGATTTCCTGAATGTCAAACATTTATTACAATTTTTAAATTAAAAAGTTCTTTATTTAGAACACATCAAATTTACGATTTTTTATCTAAAAGTCTGCCAGATTAATAGAGTGATCGTTTTTATCTAAAAACAAAAAAACCTGCCAAAAATGACAGGTTAATTTATTTAGAGTAAGAAAATTCTTATTCTGCTGCTGCTTCAGTTGCAGGAGCTTCTCCTCCTTCAGTTGCAACCTCTTCTTCATCGTCATCATCTGCCGAAGCACCACCTTTAGCCGCATTTCTAGACATTTTAACAGCTACAACAACTGCATTGTCTGGATGTACGAAAGAGTAACCTTCAGTTTTGATAGTTCCAACATAAAGCTTGTTACCAATTTTAAGAGAAGTAATATCAACTACGATCTCATCTGGCAAGTTTGCAGGAATAGCTTTTACTTTCAATTTTCTGAAAGACTGACGTAAAACACCACCAGCTACAACACCTTTAGAACGACCAGTAATTCTTACAGGAACTTCCATAACAACTGGCTTATCGTCAGATAATCTGTAGAAGTCTGCGTGAATAATTTTGTCTGTAATTGGGTGGAACTGAATATCCTGAAGAACCGCAGGAATTACCTGTCCGTCAACTTCAATAGATACCGTGTGTGCTTCAGGAGTATATACCAAACCTTTGAATGCTTTCTCTGCAGCAGAGAAATTCAATGGCTCGCCACCTCCGTAAACAACACAAGGAACTAATTCAGCATCACGTAAAGCTTTTGTCGACTTTTTGCCCACGCTTTCTCTTTTTGTACCTTGAATTGTAATTGATTTCATTTATAAAAAATTTAAAAATTTGTTTGATTTTAATTTGCAATCATTTAATTATCAACTAGATAACAAACTTACTGCTAATCGATTGATGCTCGTGCACCATCTTCATAACATCAGCAAATAATGGGGCGCAAGATAGCACTTTTATTTTAGATGACAAGCCATTTTTTACAGGAATTGAGTCAGTTACAATAACTTCCAGCAATTGCGAGTTCTCGATATTGTCATAAGCCTTTCCTGAAAGTACTCCGTGAGTCGCCATTGCTCTTACAGATTTTGCTCCTTTTTCCATTAAGATATCTGCAGCTTTGCAAAGTGTTCCTGCAGTATCGATCATATCATCGATAAGAATCACATTTTTACCTTCCACATCCCCGATAAGGAACATTTCTTCTACTACGTTTGCTTTTTTTCTTTCTTTATAAGCAATTACCACATCTGCACCAAGGTGACCTGCATAGTTTTTCGCTCTTTTTGCACCTCCCATATCCGGAGAAGCAATTGTAAGATTATCCAGATTAAGATTTTTTATATAATCTACGAAAATTGTAGATGCATACAAATGATCTACAGGAATTTCAAAGAACCCCTGAATTTGATCTGCGTGAAGATCCATCGTCATAATTCTAGTTGCTCCGGCAGCAGTTAAAAGATTTGCTACCAATTTTGCTCCGATAGGTGCTCTTGGCTTGTCTTTTCTGTCTTGTCTTGCAAGTCCAAAGTAAGGAAGTACAACAGTAATGCTTTTCGCAGAAGCTCTTTTCGCAGCGTCAATCATTAGAAGAAGCTCTAAAAGATTATCCGCCGGTGGAAATGTAGATCCGATTAGAAAAACCCTTCCTCCTCTTACAGATTCGTCCAAAACAGGTTCAAATTCCCCGTCGCTGAACTCCTGAATGATGATTTTTCCTAATTCTTTCCCATAATGCTGGGCAATTTTTTCTGCAAGATCCTTACTCGTCCTTGTTGAAAATAGATAACTTAACTGATCGGCCATTTTTACTTTTTAAAAGATTTTGCAAATTTAAAAAAAAACCACAAGAATAAGTCTTGTGGTTTCTTTTTTTTATTTTTCTCCCTTTTTATGGGAATGTAACCCCTGAATATTTATTTGGATCTACCTGAGGCAATGTAGATTTATATTTCATGTTTATTGCTTTGATAAACTCATTGGCAACAATTGCGTAACCCCTTCCTGTAAGGTGAACTCCATCTAAAGAGAAAGTACCACCTGTTACAAATTTAGCAGTATATCTTACTCCGTCAAAAGAAATTCCAGATTGACCGTTAAGCTCAACCATTTTTTTATTGGCGTCAACAAAAGCTAATCCATATGTATCAGCTAATGTTTTGATCGAAGTATTGTAAGCATCCACTGCGGTTTTCACTGAAGCTGCTTCGGTCTTAGTCAACACATGCTGATTCTGTAAAGGATAAGAAATTCCGTACACATTGATTGAAGCAGGAGCTCCGGGAGCGGTAGTTCCGATGACACCTCTTGTCGTAAGAATGATATAATCTTCAGGTGTTGTTTGTCTTGCTTGTCCATAAATCTGCCCGAATACCGTAGCTGTTGGAAGCCCTAAAGCCGGCGTAAGAGCAACGGTTAACTGTGCTGAAAGATTCGGTAATGAAGTATCTTTAATTAAAACTGGATTTGAAGAAGTTGCTGAAAGCAAATTGATCCTTGTTCCGGCACCAAGTGCAGTTAGCGCTTGTTTTAGCGGTCCATATAAATTGGTATTTAATGTATTAAGATTAGCTCCCAATGCAGCTGGCGTTAGCGGATTGTAAGGTACCGTTGTAAAATAAGGAATAGAAGTTACGTAAGGAATATTTGCGATAACTCCTTTTGTTGCACCACCTGCTTTTAGTTTATCAAGACCTGCTTTAATAGATGCAGCAACAACATTTGGATCAGAGATATCATTAGGTCCGTATGTAGCCGGAGTTATATTTCCGGTTTGGTTAACCCCGGCTCCACCGCTTGTTGCATAGCTTAAAACATCATTATTTCCAATCCAGTATGAAAAGAAAGTAGGGTTTTTAGCAACGGCATCATCTACTACCGTAGAAGTTGTTGAAGAAGAAAATCTTACGTAATAAGGATTGGCCGTTCCGGCTAAAACTCCTGCTATATTTCCGTAACCTGGAGCAATCAAATGAAAAGATTTAGCTCCCGGAACTCCGAAGTTATTCAAAGCACCTGTTACTTTATTAGCAATATTGGTTGTTGGCGCTACAGCAACATTGGTAATATTGGGTGACCCGTTTACAAAAGACTGAATATAAAGTTTTGTAGCCTGAATAGGAGTTGTTCCTACCAACAAACCGCCATTATTATCCGCCATAAGTGGCTGCACGAAGTTACCTCCACCTGCTAATTTCATTTGTCCTGCAATGATATTCGGATAAGATTCGTTTTGTCCATCTATATAAAGTGCATTATCCCTATATCCTGCAGTCAGTGAATTTCCTATCGAAACATAATTGGAAAAATCTGCTTCGCCTTTGGTTACGGCAATGTCTTGTACGTCTGTATCAAAATCTGTTTCGCAGCTTGTCGTGAAAAACAACGCCGAAACAGCAAATGTAGATATTATTATTTTTTTCATAATTTCAAATTAAAAAGGATTGTAAGATAAACCTAAACCAAAGTAAAACGCCTTTGCTTTTGCTTGTCCGTAGAAGCCAAGGTAATCGTTTTTCACATCTCTGCTTTGCGGCATAACATATCCACCCGCAACATCAACTCCGAATTGCTTAAATTTAAATCCTAAACCTCCCGTAAGTACAAAAGAGTCGAAAGATGGAGTTTCAGGGATAAAGTTTTCGTCATCATAGGGAGATTCATCATAATAAGCTCCTAAACGTCCAAACACCATATTGCTGAACATATATTGAGTTCCCAATCTGAATGTTTTTGAGTTTTTAAAGTTTTTAGGTGCAACAAGCACGGTAGGATCTGCCTGATTTCCGATTGGTGCATTCTCAAAATCCAATGTCAGCTGGCTGTATCTTTCCCAACCATGATAATTAAAGTCCGCAGAGATTAACCATTTTGGAGTTACCTTGTAGGTCAAACCAATCGTATATTCTTCAACAAGGGGTAAAGTAGCGGTAAAGCCGTCTTGTCCTTCTGCATTCAAGCCCAATAAACCGTTGATTGTATTCTGCGCCGGAAACTTGAAAGTAGCTGTTCCGTCTTTTGCTTTCATATCAACAGCCGAGCGGTATGCAATACTTACATCAAGCTTTTCATCCGGTCTGAAATAAAAACCAAAGCCAAAGCCATGACCACTTGCTTTTTCGTCATTAATATTTACAGTTCCTCCAAATTGGGTTACTGCTTTATCCCAGTCTACTTTTCCTTTAGCATAAATATAACTTGCCCCGAAAGACAGCCAATCTGCCATTTTCACAGAAACCATGGGTTGGAAATAAAAACTTTTTAATTCTAATTTTTGCACCATTTCTCTTCCTTCCCAATCGTAAGGATACTGAATTGTACTTCCGAAAGGTGTGGAAAAACTAAAACCTATTGATAACTTATCGATAGGCTTATAAGCTACGGCAGCATAAATAGGTGTTCCTATAGGATTATCTGTTTCTGTACTCTGTAAAGTATTTAAATTCTGAAAAGTAACTTTATTACTCGCTCCAAAACCTCCTGCAACGATACTCAATTTTGAAGGAATGAATGACATACCAGCCGGGTTAAAGAATGCAACACTCGCATCCTCAGCATGAGCACTGGTATGTGCCATTGCCAATTGCTTTACCCCTTGCAACGAAACCCTAAAGCCTCCCGCATAAGATAAAACCCCAGCCAACAAAGCAGTTGATACTAATATTTTTTTCATAGACTATTATTATATAAGTCAAATATAAAATTATTTTAAATACACTTGTTAATAATTCTTAATATTTTAAACATAACCTTAAAAGAAAATTATGTTTAAAATAACACTTTAGGAAAATGGCTGATTAAGTAGCTATTTATAAACCATTTAAGTGAAATACCGTTAATATTTCAGATTTTTGTTTAATATTAAACATTTACGAAAATTAATATTTCCTATTTTTGGAATTGTATAAAGATAAAAATCAATAAATTTGCAAGATTAAATAAATTATAATATGAGTTGTGGATGCAAAACATCCGGCGATTCTGCACATTCTTGCGGAACGAAATCCGCGAATGGCTGTGAAAGTGTAAATACCTGTGGTAATAGTTATAAATTAAGTGTTTTCGATTGGTTATCTAACGTTCAGAATCCCGCACCCAACAGGTGTGATTTCGTGGAAGTTAGGTTTAAAAATGACAGAAAATCATTTTATAAAAATGTAAACAATATTCCTTTACATATAGGTAGCGTAGTAACAGTAGAATCTAGCCCCGGACACGATGTAGGTGTGGTAAGTCTCACCGGAGAATTAGTGAAAATTCAGATGAAAAAGAAAAAGTTTTCTGATGAAGGATCATTCAAAATATACAGATTGGCCAACCAAAAAGACATAGAAGTCTGGCAGGAAGCCCGAAAAAAAGAAGAAAGCGTAAAAATTGAAGCCCGAAAAATATCTCACAGAATTGGTCTTGAAATGAAGATCACAGATGTGGAATATCAGGGTGATGCCTCAAAAATCACTTTTTATTACACAGCTGATAACCGAGTAGATTTCAGGCTGTTAATAAAAGAATTTGCAGGAACCTTCAGAACAAAAATCGACATGAAGCAGATCGGTTTCAGACAGGAAGCCGCAAAAATCGGAGGAATTGGCTCCTGCGGAAGAGAATTGTGCTGCTCAACCTGGTTGACAGATTTCAGGTCGGTAAACACGAATGTTGCAAGATACCAGCAATTAAGCATCAATCCTCAAAAATTAGCGGGACAATGTGGCAAGCTGAAGTGTTGTTTAAACTATGAATTGGACAGTTATTTGGACGCATTAAGTCATTTCCCGTCTTCATCTACAATGTTGGATACCGAAAAAGGAAGAGCTTTTTGTATAAAAATTGATGTTTTCAAAAAGAAAATGTGGTTTGCTTACGTTGATAGCTCAATGGCTTGGTATGATTTCGATATCGATTTAGTTAAAAAACTGATCGCACAAAATAAAAAAGGCGAAAGAATACTTCCGCTTGAAGATTTGAAGGTTCCGGATATTGCTTTGCCAAGTGTAGATCTTATTCAGGAGAACAGTGTAGACCGTTTTGAGAAGAAAAGCAGAGGAGGTTTCAACAAAAACAGAAATCAAAATCAGGGACCGAGAAAAGACCGCCCAGAAAGGAATGACAGAAATGACAGACCTACAAATTCTGACAGGCCAAGAAATACAAACCCGAACGCAAAACCTAATCAGAACCCAAACCAGCGTCCGCCAAAGCAGCAACAACAGCCAAAGGTTCAGATAGAAAAAACTGAGGCTAATGTAAATGCTGAACAGAAGCTACAACAGCCTCCAAAGAAGAAGTTTAAAAAGAAATTTCCTCCAAAAAAAGACAACAATGCATAAAGTTTTAGGTTTATTAATGCTTATTTTTTTAGTCGGATGCAGCACTTCGGGAGAAGATGTTACAATGAAATCCATTGATAATAAATGGAATAAGAAAACCGAACAAAAATTTAACCTGGAAATTTCAGATCCGCAAAATCCTAAAAACATTATATTTGTTGTACGGAATAATAATGAATATCCTTACAGCAATATCAGATTTATTGTTAATTTTAAAAACCCGAAAAGTAAAATCTCTCAGGTTGACACGCTGAACTACATTCTTGCAAAACCAAACGGAGAATGGCTTGGAACAGGTTTTGGCGAGGTGAAGGAAACTTTATTTCAATATAAAACAAATTACAATTTTCCGGAAAAAGGAACCTATGAAGTTGGTGTAATGCAGGCAATGAGAAACGAAAACCTTCCGGGAATTGAAGATATAGGTATAAAAGTAGAAACGGCAAAACCGTAATTATACGCATGGAAGAAAATAAAAAAAATACAGGAAATCGCGGGAAAACTTTTCCTCTTCCTCCTAAAAAAAATAACTCATGGAAAAAGTGGGTGAAATTTATCTGGATTGGCCTTATCGCTGTAGTTTTAGGAATTTCATCTCTTTTCTTCGCTGTTTCCCAAGGCTTTCTTGGTGAAATGCCCGATGTGAAAGAGCTTGAGAACCCTGATATTTTTGTGGCCTCAGAAATCATCTCTTCTGACGGAGTAATTTTGGGCAAATTCGAGAAAGAAAAAACCCAGCCAATTGAATACAAAGACCTTCCTCCTTATTTGATCTATGCCCTCCAGGCAAAAGAAGATGAGCGTTTTAAGGAACATTCCGGTATCGATTTGCAATCCGTTGTAAGAGCAGTAGCTTATGGAGGTAAAAGAGGTGGTGGTTCTACCATTACCCAACAGCTTGCCAAATTATTATTTACCGGCGGAGCATCTCAGAATAAAGTACAAAGAGCCTTTCAAAAGCTTAAGGAATGGGTAGTTGCAGTAAGTTTGGAGAGAAGATACACAAAAGAAGAAATAATAACATTATATTTCAACAAGTTTGATTTTCTATACAACGCCAACGGTATAGAAATGGCATCAAAAATATATTTTAACAAAACAACCAAAGAACTTACGCTTCCGGAGGCTGCCATGTTTGTAGCGATGCTCGAAAATCCCGTTAAAAATAATCCGATGAGAAATAGTGAAAGGGCTAAACTCAGAAGAGATGTTGTTTTGGAACAAATGTTAAAGACAGGATATATCGACCAGACGACTTATGATAAGGCAGTTTCAACAGAAATATCAATTGACTATCATCCTATTAAAAACATTAATGATGATTATTCTGCTTATTACAAATTTTACCTGAAAAAAGAAATTGACAAGTATCTTGTTGATTACGAAAAAGAAACAGGTAAAAAAATGAACCTTTATAAAGACGGCCTTAAAATATTCGTAACCTTAGATTCTAAAATGCAAAAATATGCCGAGGAATCTATTAAAGAACATTTAACAGATCTTCAGAAAAGATTTGATAATGAACAGCGAGGTAGAAAAAACAGACCATTCTATTATATTGATGATAAGCAGGTAAATAACATTATGATGCAGGCCGTAAAAAGAACAGGCCGCTATAAACAGCTTGAAAGAGCCGGCGTGTCTCAAGATTCTATAATAATGGAATTCAAGAAGCCTATAAAAATGTCCCGTTTTACCTGGAACGGAGAAGAAGAGGTGGAAATGTCTCCTTGGGATTCTATCAGATATCACAAACAAATTGCACAAGCTGGTTTAATGTCTATGGTTCCCGGAACCGGAGAAATCAAAGCTTGGGTTGGCGGGATCAACTGGCAGCATTTCCAATATGATCATATCAAGCAAGGAAAAAGACAGGTTGGTTCAACATTTAAGCCTTTTGTATATGCAACAGCTATTATGAAATTAGGTTTAACACCATGTTCCACGATTTCAAATGCCAGCTTCAACAAAGGAAGTTATCACGTTCCCGGAAGAGGCGGGATGCTTACTTTAAAAGACGCTTTGGCACATTCTCAAAACCCGGTGGCACTTCGTCTTGCTGAGATGGCAGGTACGAAAAGTGTTATTCAGACTGCACGAGATTTGGGTGTTACAGAAGAAATTTCTACCAGTTTGCCAATGGCTTTAGGTACATCAGATATTACGATTTACGAAATGTTGGGTGCTTACAGTACTTTTGCTAATTATGGTAATTACAATAAACCCGAAATGATCTGGAGAATTGAAGATGCAAACGGAAGGGTAATCAAAGAAGTAAATGCAGAGCCAAAAGAAGTAATGAATCCAAACTACGCTTACACCATGATCGAACTGATGAAAGGTGTTGCCCAATACGGAACAGCTTCGGGTGAACTTGGCAGAAAAGGTGTTTCAAAAGATATAGAGATTGCCGGTAAAACAGGAACAACGCAGAACAACTCAGACGGTTGGTTTATGGGGATCACTCCAAAATTGGCTACCGGAACATGGGTTGGCTGGGAAGACAGAGCGACTCACTTCTACGGAACGGGCGAAGGACAAGGTGCAAAAATGGCATTACCAATTTGGGCTATTTTTATGAAAAAAGTTTGGGCAGACAAGAGTTTGAAAATTTCTCCTGACGATAAATTTATAAAACCTACCGACTGGAAAGACGGATGTACCAATTTGCAAGGACTCAGAGGCGGATATGGTGATGATGGCGGACTTCAGACTATTGATGAAATTAAAAATCCAAGACCTGTAGAGCCAACACAAAAGAATCCTGGCAAAAAAGAAGAAAATGTAAATGAAAACCTGAATACAAGCGAAGATATAGATTTTAATAAATAAAAATTCTTATCATAATCATAAGGCCTTTCAATGATTGAAAGGCCTTTTTTTTGCTTTGTTTTAATATATTTGAATATTATGAATCTTAAGAATATCACACACCCTTTCACAGAAACTTTTCCGGGAGATCTTTCCAAAAACCCTATTCAGAGAGCAACTCCAAAAGTTCTGTTTGCAGCCATTGATCCGGTTGGATTTGATCATCCGGAATTAATTGTTTTTAACGAAAAACTTTCCGAAGAAATAGGTTTAGGCCAGCTTGAAGAAAAAGATATTGATTTTCTTGTTGGAAATAATTTACCTGAAAATATAAAGACTTATGCCACAGCATATGCAGGACATCAGTTTGGAAACTGGGCGGGACAGTTGGGTGACGGAAGAGCAATTTTGGCAGGAGAAATAATCAACGAAAAAGGAGAAAAAACAGAAATCCAGTGGAAAGGCGCTGGTGCAACACCCTATTCAAGGCATGCAGATGGAAGAGCGGTTTTAAGATCATCGGTTCGCGAATACCTGATGAGCGAGGCAATGCATCATTTAGGAATTCCGACAACAAGAGGTTTAAGTTTATGCTTTACCGGAGAAAAAGTAGTTCGTGATATGATGTACAGCGGAAATCCGCAGGAAGAAAAAGGTGCTGTAATCATAAGAACAGCAGAAAGTTTTCTGCGATTCGGTCATTTCGAATTGATGTCTGCTCAAAAAGAAGTCGGAACATTACAAAAGCTTACAGATTTTACTATTAAAAATTATTTTCAAAACATCACTTCCGAAGGTGAACAAAAATACAAGGATTTCTTCCAAGATGTTTGTACTAAAACGGCAGACTTAATGGTTGAATGGTTCAGAGTAGGTTTCGTACACGGCGTGATGAATACCGATAATATGTCGATTCTTAGTTTGACGATTGATTTTGGGCCATTTTCTATGATGGATGAATATGACCTTAATTTCACTCCAAACACGACAGATTTACCCGGAAGACGATATGCTTTCGGAAAGCAGGGACAAATCTCGCAATGGAATCTCTGGCAACTCGCCAATGCACTTTTTCCTTTAATAAAAGATGAAAAATTCCTCGAGGAAACTTTAAACAGCTACGGAAACTATTTTTGGGAAGCTCATGATAAAATGCTTTGCAAAAAATTTGGTTTTGACAAAATGCAGGAAACAGATGAAGAGTTTTTCACAAACTGGCAAGGGCTGATGCAGGAACTTCAACTTGATTATACTTTGTTTTTTAATCTATTTGAAAAATTGGATGACATATCTGACGTAAAGAAAGATTTTCAGGAAATTTCATACGGTTTTTTAGATGAAACAAAACTAAAAAAACTTGAAGATTTCATCGCTAAATATAAATTGAGGCTTGAAAAAAACACGATTTCAAGAGACGAATCTTTAGCTTTAATGAAAAAAACAAATCCTAAATTTCTTCTTAGAAATTATCTCCTTTTTGAATGTATTGAAGAAATCAACAACGGAAAAACTGACATGCTGGAAAAATTGACAAAAGCATTAGAAAATCCTTATGAAGAAATATTTTCTGAGTTTTCTGTGAAAAGACCTTCAGGCTATGACGATGTTTCGGGATGTTCGACATTGTCATGTAGCTCGTAATATCAATTTATTATTGCGTAATTAATAAAATAATTATAATTTAGTTACATAATTATAATAAATTTAATATTATGAAAACAAAACTATTTTTAATTTTATTATTATCAGCTTTCTTTTCAAAAGCTCAGGTTTTAACAGAAACATTTCAAGGAACAGTATTCCCTCCTACAGGATGGACTACCAGCACGACACAGCCAACCAGACCATGGGGTTTTACCACTACAATTTTCAACGCCTCGGGACAAGCAACATTTAATATTACCGGTGGAAAATCAGCAGGCATTGGTTGGATTGCAGGAGCAAATGACGCTCATTTAACTAGCCCTAGTTTTAGTCTCGCAGGTTTTGCGTCTGCTTCACTAACATTTAATGCAAAAATAGGATATGAATACATGGTGGCTCCAAATCCAAACGGTGACCTGAAAGTTGAAGTTTCTACCAACGGATCTACTTGGACTCAAGTATGGGTTGAAGAAAATTACGGTCTTTATACAGACTATGAAACTTTAAATATCACAGTAAACTTAACCCCTTATGTTGGACAGACAAACGTAAAAATAAGATTCCGCTATGTAGCAACCGATGCGGATAGTTTATCAATTGATGATGTTGTTGTAACAGGATCAGCAACACTTGCAACTGCTGAAGCATCAAAATCAAAAACAACAAGCATTTATCCAAACCCGACGAAAGGTGAAATCACCATTAAAACTGACAAAAAAATAAAATCTTCTACAATAGTAGATTTTTCAGGTAAATCAGTATTAAAAACAGATTCTAAAAAAGTAAATATGTCATCTCTTCCAAAAGGAACCTATTTAATGAATATCGAATTTGAAGACGGAAGCATGTCTACCGAAAAAATAATTAAGGATTAAAATTTATTCTTACCAATTATTATAAACTCACCGGATTTCGGTGAGTTTTTTATTTTATTTTTGCAGAAAATTAAACCGTGTCTATAAAATCAAAATTTATAAACTTTTTTAAAATAGTTTTTCCATCAACCTTTATTGAATTGGGAGTTTTTATATTTTTCCTTGTTGCTTACGGTATTTTAGGCTCGTACATTGCTCTTAATTACAGAATTATTTTTGACAGCAGAATTCCCTGGGATGCTTATTTTAGTTTCGATAATAAGGCGATTGTAATGACCGGGGGAAGCTTTGAAAGACACCCGCTTTCCTATTATTTTTTCAACTGGATCAGAGAATTTGCTTTGTTATTTACAAATGATAAAACTGATGTGAATTTTCGCCTGATTCTCGCATGGATGAGCAATACTGTAATCAGCTTAAGTTTGGTTCAGGTTTTTAAATATCTAAAAAACATTATCAATTTACCTTTGATGATAAGTTTATTAATTGTTTTCCTTTTCAGTGTTTTTTCGACAAACATTCTGCTTTCATTCACTCCTGAAACCTATACTTATACTTTATTTTTGTTGATTTTATTTAATTATTACACAGCAATTAAATTCAAAAGAGACGGTAAAATTGCCGGTTCGGCTCTTGTTTTGGGTGCAATTACAATTGGCGGACTTACGGTAACCAACATTGTGAAGGTTTTCATACCTGTAATTTTCGAAAAAAACTTGTTTAAAAGTTGGAAAAAATTTGGAAATGCTGTGTTTAGGGTTGCCCTTTCGTGTGTGATTTTTATCCTTTTATATTTAAACAGAATTGATTTTAAATACCAAAATATTCTTTCAAAATCCGGTCAGCAATATGAAAAGTTTTCCAATGTAAAATCGACTCCAATTTGGGATATGATTTACTCTTACTTTTTCGGAGGAAACATCCTTTTTCCGAGCTTTTTCATTCGTGAAAAACACAATATGAAAGGGTTTTATTTTAAAGCGGTTTTCATGGAAGTTTATTCGTCGCTATTTCCTTATGTTTTTATAGGAATAATTTTGGCCTTAATTCTTTGGAGTTATTTCAAGAACTTTAAAAACAGACTTGTACAGGTATTAATGCTTTCTTTTTTTGTTGATATTTTAATTCATTGTATCTTCAGATTCGGGCTTCACACTTCTTATATCTACGGCGGACACTTCATTTTTGTGTATCCTTTTATGCTTGGCTGGCTATTTTTTTCTTATAAAAATTCTCCAAAAACAATGTCTTTTCTTTTATCGGTAATCGGCATTTTGTGCGTGTATTTGCTGCTCAATAATTATCATAGAATGATTGATTTTTTTAGCTTTTTAAATCAATATTACCAATAAAAAAAAGTGCTGAGAATAAATGTTTCTCAGCACTTTTTATTTTATATAAAATCTTTATTTTGCTTCTGCACAGAAAATTCTGTACTGTATCGCAATTGCAGATTTGAAATATTCTCTCACTCTAGAAAGGTCCGCGGAAGCACTTTGTTTCGTAAAATAACTCCCGGCAAGAATTTTATAATTCGGTCTTAAAGAAGCATCTGTTTCAACTTTCAGATTTGGGAATCTTTTTCTGAAATAAGCTTTCACTTCATTGGCTTCGTCATTACTTTTCACCGTGGTAATCTGAATTTTATATCCTAAAATTCTAGGATTTTTTCTGCAAATCTCAGCATTGGTCAATTCTCTACTGGGAACATAAATTTTGGCAGGTCTTGTTGGTGCTTCTTCATTATCCGATGAATTGTTCACAGCCACCCTTGCACATTTCTCTTCCAGATTGGCCATTGCATCATTCACACGGGAATCCATCGTCATGATAAGTTCAGTCCCGGACAAGGTATCTTTCTTTACAACCTGTTGGGCTTCAACAGTATAAAATCCTAAGAAAGAAAGCAGCGAAAATATTTTAATGAAATTTCTCATTTAAACTTGTTTCTGCAAATTTATAATATTTAAAAAATATAGCAACCATAGTTATTTAGAATAATTACAAATTAAACGGAAATGACATTTTCCCTTTTGCTTATGCCGTTAAATTCCTGTTAAAAATATTATTTTTGCGGAATTGATTACAGTTTCAATATTTACTAACATAAGATAATTTAAATGATTAGTTGGAGAAAGCATTACAAAAAAGGGCTGATTGCAATAGGTTTATTGTTATCGACAAGTGCTTCAATTTACGGGCAAGATGGCGATCCTAAAAATGGCGAAAAACTTTTTAAGGCAAATTGTACGGCATGTCACGCTTTGGATAAACAAGTTATCGGGCCTGCGCTGGGAGGTGTGGTAGACAGACTTAAAACTGAGCAGGGGCTAGATACAGATTGGCTTCACAAGTGGATCAAAGATAACAAAGCTCTCAGAGCTTCTGGCGATAAATATGCCAACGAAGTTTTTGAAAAATTCAACAAGACTGAAATGCAGGTCTTTCCAAATCTTACAGATAAGGATGTTGACGATATTTTAGCTTACACAACTAATCCCCCGGCACCGGAGCCGGCTGCTGATCCTGCCGCTGCAACAGCTACAGATGCCGCCGCAAACGCACCAGCAGACAAAACAACTACAAATATTGTCATTATTTCACTTTTAGCTATTGCAGGTCTTTTGGTTTGGATCTTAATCAAACTGAGACAGTTGGTTAAATTAGGACAATCAGAAGATTTAGCCGGACTTAATGAGTCCAGAGTAAAATCTTTCAGTGAAATCTACGAAAAATATCACTACATTGGTAAAGGATTATTAGCCGTTTTGGCAATTTTAGCAATGTATGGAGTCTGGAACTGGATCATGTGGATTGGTGTTTACAAAGGATATAAGCCAGAACAGCCTATTTATTTCTCACACAAAATCCACGCTGGAGAACAAAAGATTGATTGCCAATTGTGTCACTCAAGCGCAAAATATGGTAAAGTTTCTGAAATTCCTTCTATGAACGTTTGTATGAACTGTCACAGAACAATCTCCGAATACAACGGTAAATATCTTGAGCCTGGAAAAGACAAAGCATTCTACGACGGAGAAATCCAGAAAATATATGCAGCAACAGGTTGGGATCCTGAAAAACAACAATACACAGGAAAAACAACTCCTGTAGAATGGACAAGAATCCACAATATGCCGGATTTCGTTTACTTCAACCACTCTCAGCACGTAGTAGCAGGTGAGCAGGCGATTATCAACTCATTCAACAAGAAAAATCCTGACAACAAGATTGATGTTGTATGTAAAGCATGTCACGGAAAAATTGATACAATGAATGTTGTACAAATGGCAAACGACTTCACTATGGGATGGTGTATCGAATGTCACAGAACTACTGAAGTTGATATGAACAACGGTTATAATAAAGAATACTTCAAAAATCTACACGAAAAGCTTAAAAAGCAATACCCTCAAGATGGCGGTAAGATTACGGTAGATGCGATTGGAGGTCTTGAGTGTGGTAAATGTCATTATTAATAACTAAAAAATCAGAAGTATAAATGGCTTCAAACAAAATACAATTTAGAAGTATTCACGAACTTAAAGACCCGGCTTTGAATGGTAAGCTGGCACTTAAAGAGTTCCAAGAAGAAATTCCGGTAGAAGATTTCTTAGGAAATGCAGAAAAAAGTGATGCTAGTACAACAAGAAGAGATTTCTTAAAGTTATTGGGTTTCTCTACTGCAGCAGTTACTTTAGCAGCTTGTGAAGCTCCGGTAATCAAAACAATTCCTTATGTGGTAAAGCCGCATGATATTATTCCGGGGGTTCCGAATTATTACGCTTCAACATATTTTGACGGTTACGATTTCGCAAGTGTTTTAGTAAAAACCAGAGAAGGAAGACCAATCAAAATTGATCCGAACCCGGCAGCTGGAGATTTAGGTAAAACTAACGCAAGAGCTCAGGCAAGTGTACTTTCTCTTTATGATAACGACAAAGTAAAGCAGCCTAAACTTGAAGGAAAAGACGAAACTTTTGATAAAGTAGATGATTATGTAATCAAAGGTTTGGAGGAAGCTAAAGCTTCAGGTAAAAGAATTGTTTTATTATCACACTCTTTTGCTTCGCCTACATTCAAAAAATTATTTGCTGAATTTAAAGCTAAATATCCTACCGCTGAACTGGTAACTTATGATGCAATTCCTTACGCTGCTTCTTTGGATGCTGCACAGGAAGTATTCGGACAGAGAGCTTTACCTGTTTATGATCTTAAAGGTTCTGAATTAGTAGTTGCTTTCCAGGCAGATTTCTTAGGAGAATACAACGCAGCAAGTTTAGAAACTTCTTATGCTGCTGCTAGAAAACCAGGAGCAAACATGTTGAGACACATTCAAGTGGAATCAAACATGTCATTGACGGGTGCTAATGCTGATTCAAGATACAGATTAAAGCCAAGCGCTGTAAACAAAACTTTGGTTGAAGTTTATAACGCAATCGTTGGAGGTGGCTCTTCAGATAAATTAGCTAACGAAATTGCTAAAGAATTATCAGCAAAAGGCAGCAAAGCTGTAGTTTTCGCTGACGGTTCTAAAGGTGCTCAGGTTTTAGCTCACTTAATCAACCAAAAATTAGGTTCAGTAGCTTTTACCGGTAAAGCGAACTTCCTGAAAGAATTTGACAGAGCAAGGTTCCAGGAATTTTTAGGATGGGTAAATGCAGGACAAGTTGGTGTATTAATTACCAATAATGTAGATCCTATTTATTCTTATCACAAAGGTCAGGACTTCAAAAAATCTTTAGCTAAAGTTCCTTACGTAATTGCAGTTACAGATAAGAAAAACGAAATGTATAAAGCAGCGAAAGCTGTGATTCCTGTAGCAAACTGGCTAGAATCTTGGGGCGATATGCAGCCTCAGTCGGGAGTTTATACATTAATGCAGCCTACGATCCAAAATATCTACAAATCAAGACAGATTGAAGAATCTTTATTGGTGTGGAAAAACGGTAAAAACAATGCTGCAAACAATTATTACGATTACTTAAAAGCGAATTCGGCTTCTCTGCTTGGAGGAACTTCATTCAACAAAGCTTTATATAATGGTGTTATTGCTTCCACTGATGCGACAACATTATCTTATGCAGGTGGAAACGCTGCTCAGGCAGTTACTGAATTAGGAAACTTTAAAGCTTCAGATTTAGAATTAGTTTTATATACAAAGACTTCAATTGGAGACGGAACTCAGGCAAACAACCCTTGGTTGCAGGAATTACCGGATCCGTTGACAAGAATGTCTTGGGATAATTATTTGACAATTTCTCCAAAAGATGCAGAAAGATTAGGAATAGAAAATGATCTGAATGCAAGAATGCAGTTGGATGGTTCTATTGTAAACCTTACTGTAAACGGAGTAATCATAGAAAATGTTCCTGTATTTATTCAACCGGGACAAGCAGACGGATCAGTAGGTCTTGCTCTTGGTTATGGTAAAAAAAATTCAGGAGCTACAGCAGACACAGGTGTGAATGCTTATCCTTTATTTGACGGATCAAACCTTGCGGTTTCTAACGTTAAAATAGAAAAAACAGGTGAAAGCCACGAGTTTGCAGGTATTCAGCTTCAAAACACCTTAATGGGCCGTTATGAAATTGCTAAAGAAGTTCCTTTAACGGAATATTTAAATGTAGCATTCGATGACGAACACCACGGTTGGAACAAGCCTTTGGAGTATCATACAATCAGCGGTGCGCTTCCGGCAGGTAAAATTGACCTTTGGGACGCATTCGACGATACAGACGGGCCTCACTTTAACTTATCAATTGACCTAAACTCTTGTACAGGATGTGGATCATGTATTATTGCTTGTCAGGCAGAGAACAACGTTCCTGTTGTTGGTAAAGAAGAGATCAGAATGTCCAGAGATATGTACTGGTTGAGAATCGACCGTTACTATTCTGCCAAAGAAACAATCGAAACTAAAGAAGGTGTAGAAAGAGGATTAAATGTTCCTCAGTTATATGATATTTTAATTCAGCCAAACGAAAGTCCTGATGTGATTTTCCAGCCGGTAATGTGTCAACACTGTAACCACGCTCCTTGTGAGACTGTATGTCCGGTTGCGGCTACTTCACACGGTAAGCAAGGTCAAAACCATATGGCTTACAACAGATGTATCGGTACAAGATATTGTGCAAACAACTGTCCTTATAAAGTAAGACGTTTCAACTGGTTTACATATAACTTGAATGACAAGTTCGATTTCAATATGAATAACGATCTTGGAAGAATGGTACTTAATCCTGATGTTGTTACAAGAACAAGAGGGGTAATGGAGAAATGTTCAATGTGTATCCAAATGACTCAAACTACTATTCTTGAAGCTAAAAAGGAAAACAGAGTGGTAAAAGACGGAGAATTCCAGACAGCATGTGCAAAAGCATGTAGTACAGGATCTATCCGTTTCGGAGACATGAATGACAAAGAATCTGAAGTGAGAGAATTGTATTCCAGCAACAGAAGATATTATTTACTTGAAGAGATCGGAACCAAACCAAACGTGTTCTATCATACTAAAGTAAGAAACAGAGTAGAAAATAAAGTTTAAATAATAAATAGGTAAAAAATGTCAGGACATTACGAAGCTCCGATAAGGGAACCTCTGATTATTGGTCACAAAACTTATCACGATATCACAGAAGATATTGCACGACCTATCGAAGAAAGAGCAGGTAAACTATGGTGGATATCACTATATGCAGCCTTAGTTCTTTTCATCTACGGATTCGGCTGTATCGCCTACACTATCGGAACAGGTATTGGAGCATGGGGGCTTAACAGAACTATTAACTGGGGTTGGGATATTACCAACTTCGTATGGTGGGTAGGTATCGGTCACGCCGGAACACTTATCTCCGCAGTATTATTATTATTTAGACAGCGTTGGAGAATGTCTGTAAACCGTTCTGCAGAAGCGATGACGATCTTCGCAGTTGTACAGGCGGCAATCTTCCCGGTAATTCACATGGGTAGAGTTTGGGTAGGATACTGGGTATTCCCTCTTCCTAACCAGTTTGGTTCTCTTTGGGGGAACTTCAACTCTCCTCTACTTTGGGACGTATTTGCAATCTCTACGTATTTCTCAGTATCTACAGTATTCTGGTTCATGGGACTTATCCCTGACTTTGCAATGATCAGAGACAGAGCAAAAACTCCTTGGACAAGAAAAATTTATACATTCCTAGCCTTCGGTTGGGGTGGTAAAGCAAAACACTGGCAGAGATTCGAAGAATTATCTTTGGTTCTTGCAGGTTTGGCTACTCCACTAGTATTCTCGGTACACACGACGGTATCTTTTGACTTTGCAACTTCGGTTATTAAAGGATGGCACTCTACGATCTATCCTCCTTACTTCGTTGCAGGAGCAATCTTCTCAGGATTTGCAATGGTACAAACGCTATTGTTAATTGCTAGAAAAGTTTGTCACTTAGAAGACTATATCACAATGTATCATATCGAAATTATGAACATCGTAATCATCTTAACAGGCGGTATGGTAACTGTAGCTTATGCAACTGAATATTTCATCGGATGGTATTCCGGTTCAAGATATGAAGACTTTACATACCTTTCTCCAGGTGCAGCAACAGGACCTTACTGGTGGGCATTCTGGGCATTGATTATCTGTAACCTTGTAATTCCAGCATTATTCTGGTTCAAGAGAATTAGAACAAATATTCTGGCTACATTTATCATTGCATTAATCATCAACATCGGTATGTGGTTTGAGCGTTTTGACATCATCGTTATCAACCTTTCAAGAGATTACTTGCCAGGATCTTGGACGATGTTTAAACCAACCATTATTGATGTAGGTGTATATTTAGGAACAATCGGATTCTTCTCTGTATTATTCTTATTGTATGCAAGAACATTCCCTGTAATCGCACAGGCCGAATTAAAATCGATTTTGAAAATCTCAGGTGAAACTTATAAAGCAAAAGAAGGAGATGAGCACCACTAAAATTGTATACGGACTTTATGCTGATGACGACGATCTTATGAACGGCGTTAAAGCATTCAACGATAAAGGAATCGCAATAAACGAAGTTTATACTCCATTCCCTGTTCACGGACTTGATAAGGCTTTAGGTTTAAAGAAAACAAGAATTTCTGATGCTGCATTTATTTACGCAATTTATGGCGTCACTATAGGTTCTTTAGTAACTTGGTACGTTATGAATCATGACTGGCCTCAGAATATTGGTGGTAAACCGGCTTTCGACTGGGCACACAACATGCCTGCTTTCGTAGTTCCAATGTTTGAATTAATGGTATTCTGTGCAGCTCACATGATGTCTTTGACTTTCTTGGTAAGAAATAAAATGTATCCTGGCGCTCCGGCTCAAAACCCGGATCCAAGAACTACAGATGATAAATTCATGATGGAATTTATAACTGATGATGTAGAATCTGTAAAACAGTTACTTGTAGATACAGGAGTAGAAGAAATAACCGTTAAAGATGCTTAAAATGAAAAGAAATATTTTAAAAATTACAGCGGTTTTAGGTTTAACTACAGTTTTACTTAATTCTTGCGGACCAAACGAAAATGCACCTTTAGTATATTTCCCGGATATGTACTTTCCTGTTGCATACGATCCGTTGATGAAAGCTCAGGATGCATATTCAGATCATGAAAATGAAATCCCGGCATTTGTAGGACGTAATGGCGCTACAGGTCTTGCTCCGGTAGAAGGCTCTGTTGCTCAAAATAAAGACGGAATTCTTGCAGAAGGTATTCTTCCAAAAACTCCGGAAGCATATAATGCAGGCTACGACGCCTCAAAATCTGTTACAGCTTCTCCTTTAAATCCGGCTAATGCTGCGAAAGACATAGAAAGAGGTAAAATATTATTTGACCGTACTTGTTCTGCATGCCACGGAACCGGAGGAGACGGACAAGGGCCGATCGTTCAGAGTGGAGCATATTCTGGTGTGCCAAATTATGCAGACAGAGAAATTACTGTAGGTTCTGTTCATTATGTATTAACTAACGGTAGAAACGCAATGGGCTCTTATGCGGGTCAGCTAAACCCTGGCGACAGATGGAGAGTTGCAATGTATGTGATGAATGCTTTCAAAAAAGGCGCAGCACCGACAGCAGCTTCAGCTACAGCAGCAAAAACAGATTCTACCGCAACTAAAAAATAACAAAAGAAATGTATAGTTTTTCACCAAAATTAAAATCAACTTCTATAATACTTCTTGTTGTAGGTTTAGTTCTATTTGGGATTGGTTATTTTATGAATCATGGAATAACTACTGAAAAGATTGAACATATGATGGAAGCAGTTCATTCTTCAGGTCACGACGCACCTACTCACTCTAGTGAAATGGTAGGGCCTCAGGATCATGCTTCACATTTGGAACATGCTACAATGCAGATTCACAATCAGCCTTTGGCATCTTTACATTTCGTAGCGGTATTTTTCTTCGGAGTAAGCTGTGCAGTTCTATTTTTCTACTGTATTCAACATGCGGCTCACGCAGGATGGCCAATTATCATTACGAGAGTAATGGAGGCTATTGCTTCTTATATCCCTTGGGGAGGTGCTATTTTGATTATTTTAATGATTTTAAACATCACTCACAACGGCCACTTATTCCACTGGATGGATCCGGAATTGACAGATCCAAATTCTGCTCATTTTGACGTAATCTTATTTGAAAAGAAGAGATTCTTAAATATTCCTTTCTATGCAATAAGAACAATAATTTATGTAGCAGGAGCATCTTTCTTCGCTTGGAAACTAAAGGCGCAGTCAAAAAAAGTAGACGATACAAAATCTAAAGTAGACTATCAAATGCTTTACAGATGGGCTGTAGGATATATTGCGTTCTTCGGGTTTGCTTCAGCAGCTTGGGCTTGGGATTGGTTGATGTCTATTGACCCACACTGGTATTCTACAATGTATATCTGGTATTCAATGGTTAGCTGTCTTTCAAGTGGTATCGCGGTAATTATTTTACTAAGTGTATATCTTAAGAAAAACGGATTTTTACCACAATTCAATGACAATCACTTACACGATTTAGGAGTATTCCTTTTCGCTACAAGTATGCTTTGGACGTACACATGGTTTGCTCAGTTTATGTTATATTGGTATGCAAACGTACCGGAAGAGGTAAACTATTTCTTTGGAAGATTCCAGCACTACGGCGTAACATTCTTACCAATGTTGATCGTGAACTTCTTGTTGCCTTTATTAGTATTGGTAAGCAGCAGCATCAAGAGAAACTACAAAGTAGTTACTACAATGGCGGTAGTTGTGATCTTTGGTCACCTTTTGGATTATTTCAATATGGTAATGCCGGGTACAGTTGGTCCTTTCTGGAAAACTCCTGAAGTGCTTTTATTGGTAATAGGTTCCATCCTATTCGTATCAGGACTGTTTATCTTTACGGTAATGACTGCATTAACCAAATTAAAATTAATTCCGACAGGTAACCCTTACCTTCACGAATCTGAAATTTATGAATATCCTTTCTAAGGATTCGTAACAAAATAAAATATTAAAAGACTGATTATAATAATCGGTCTTTTTTGTTTTTAAGGCAACTATTTTAAAGTTTTGCGGTCTTATGAATAGAAGAATCTAAACTAATCAAAAAATTAACCATGAAAAAAACTAATGTCCTTATTCTGCTTTTAGTTGTGTTGTTCAACTTTTTCAATGCACAGACTATTACTTTCATTTCAGAAAAAACAAATAAGCCACTTCCAAAAGTTTCTGTTTTCGGGAACGACGGCAGCATTGTCGCCTATTCTGATATTGATGGCAAAATAGACAAAGAATCATTACATCCGTCACAGGAAAAATTCCAGCTCGTTTATGATAACTTTTTATTGGCAACACTTTCTTATGCAGAAATCAATAAAGATGTTGTAAAGCTCAGCGAAAGGATAAAGGAAATCGAAACGGTAACTATAAAAAACAACAAACCCGCAAAATATATTTTTGTTAAAGGAAATTTCAACACGTATGTCACCATCAACAATAAGCTTAATTGCTACGCTGACGGAATTATTACATATATTTTCGACAACAAAACAAAAAAACTCAAAAGTACCAACGTCGAGCAATATCGAATCTACAGGCTGGAAAATGCAAAAAATGAAAAAAAAGAAACAGGATCTTGGGATTATAACTCTTTTCTTGAACTTCCTAAACTAAAAAATGTGGGAAATGTTGAAGGTTTCAAACAAAAAAATACAAAACTGAAAGAGCTCAAAGGAAACACTAAAGACGAAATCGAAATCACAGGAGAAGCTTTGCAGCAAAAAGAGCTGGCGCTTTTCGGTTATCGTTTGTACGATATTAAAGGAATTCTGAATATATCTTATGAAAAAGATTCTAAAAAGGACATTCGGGATTTTCTTGAGTATAACGAAATAAAAATGATAAAACTGAAACATAAAACCGAGCCCGATTATGCACAGGTAAAAACATATACCAACTTCTATCCTACAGAATTGGATTTCAGTAACAATAATGACACCGAAAAAGTAAAATTCTCTTCCAATAACAGCAATTATTCAACAACATTTTGGAAAGATTCTTCATTTCCGAATATGCAAGGTATTTTCAGTTCGTTTTTCAAAGAAGATTTGAAAGAAAAAGAAAACAAAAAATAAAAAATCTGTATTACTAAAGGTTTTACTAAATTTGCAACAAACCATTAAAAAATGAAAAAGCTTACTTTTATTTTACTCTTTAGTTTGCTGCTTTTTACGGCCTGTAAAAAAGATCATGTTGATGCAACCACTACACAGACTTTGCAGTCAAGCATCAATGACATGGCCTCAAGCCTTCCCACAATTAAACAGATCAAATTTAATGAAGCTCTATATATTTTAAAAACATTCGGTGTTGAAGCCGAAGGTGATATGAATGAGCTAAAAGCTTTAGGACAATTAATTAACGGAAAAAAAGTTCCCGAAATAATGTCAATGGCAGATCAGGTTGCTCAGCAAAACGGTATCGAATGGGCAAGTACAGCTCCGCCATCATTAGGAGAAATGAATATTTTTGGTGACGAAAAAGCCAAAGAAAGTGATCCGAATGATATAAAAGCAAGCTCTTTAAGTATCATAACAAGACCTTCGGGTGATACCGGAAGCGGGCCTACTTCACTTCAGATCATTCCAAGATTGGTAGATAATGCAGAGAAACCCATTTCTTTCAACGGTGCTGCTTTAGAAACAACTTTGGAAGTTTTCAGTAATGGCGTAAGGCTATTAACTGCAAAAAATTTGATGCAGGATAATAATTTCAGAGGTTTTACATTAAAATATTCATCTTTACTGGCTTCAAAAATTGTTGACAACAAAATAGACATTACCGTTTCCGTGAAAACAACGGCAAAAACTTTTAAAATGTCTAAAATCGGAATTGATGTAAACCCTTCTGCGCTGAAAGTGCCTGAAGTTCCTAAAACAGATTCAACCGCTATTATTGAAGATCCGAATGCAGTTATTGATCCAAATAATCCGACAGGAACAACATCGGGAACAACCGATCCTAATGCGCAGCCAAAACAACCTGCCGATCCCAAAAATACGGTAAGCAAATTTTTAAATAATGTAAGTTCTCAAAATTTAAAAGCTGCATACGATGCATCAAGCAATCCAAACTGGGGAAGCTACGAATCATTCTCGAATCCTACATCTGGTTTTGGAGCAGTGAAAAATGTAAGCGTAAAAAATATTACAACCAATGCTTCAAATCCAAACCTTGCAAGTGTAAATGCTACATATGATGTTACGGATAAAAACGGAAGGACCACTTCTTTGAAAGCCACATTTGGGCTTAAGAATGTAAACGGAGAATGGAAAATATCAAGCTACAAGATAAACCCGTAAAAAATGGCTTCGCAGGAACTGATCAATAAACTAGAAAATACTATTGAAAATATCGCAGACTTTCCGATTCCAGGAATACAGTTTAAAGATATTTCACCAATTTTTTTAGATCCGAAATTGTACGAAGAAGTCATTGACGATTTAGTTCAATTCAGTAAAGGAAAAATAGATGCTGTTTGCGGAATTGAAAGCCGCGGCTATCTTTTTGGGATCGCAATCGCAGTGGCATTGGATGTTCCGTTTATTTTAATAAGAAAAAAAGGGAAGCTTCCGCCACCAATTGTTTCAGAAAAATATGATCTGGAATATGGAAGCGCTGAAATTGAAACCCGCGAAGGACAGATCAAAAAAGGACAGAGAATTTTAATTCACGATGATCTTTTGGCAACCGGAGGAACTACAGAAGCTGCTGCTAAATTAGTAGAAAAACAAGGTGCAAAAGTAGCTCAATTCAGTTTTTTAATCGGTTTAAAAAGCTTAAACGGTGACGAAAAACTGAAGAAATTCAATGCAGAAATTTATCATACTTTAGAATATTAAGATTTAAAAAATACATTTAGACTAAAGAATTTATAATTAGTTTAATAATACCATCAAAGTATTTTGTAAATCATTCAGAAACAATTAAATTTGCAATTCAATTTTTAAGAATTTATGGCAAAATTGGGAAAAAAAGCTCAACAAGAGCAAGAAGGTAAAGAAACAGTGGAATTCTTTAAAGACCTCGACAGAGAAGCTTTAAACACAGAAAGATTCCTTGAAAAATATCAAAAACCATTAAGCATTGCTTTTGGAGTTTTAGTTTTAGGAGTTTTGGGCTTTTTTGGATACCAGCAGTTTGTGGTGGCTCCAAAAAACGAAGAAGCTATGAAAACTTATCTGGCTGCACAGAAAAACCTGGCTGAAGGAAAAGAAAAAGAAGCCTTAGGTGGAAAATCTGCTGCTAATCCCG